>Ga0310813_10001845_pt1 | contig 12813 bp, 10 predicted proteins | sample YN3metagenome_FD_203086 | JGI IMG/M metagenome (GOLD analysis project Ga0310813, IMG submission 203086) | Soil microbial communities from experimental microcosm in Duke University, North Carolina, United States - YN3 | ecosystem: Engineered > Artificial ecosystem > Soil microcosm > Unclassified...
GACCCAAAGCGAAGCGATCGGCACGCCGAGCCGGCTGGCACCGATGTTCCAGAAGTAGCCGCCCAGCCCGCTCGCCAGCACGGCGGTGGCGAGCAGCTGGGTCCAGACCCAGCCGTCGCTCACGCCGAACGGCTGCCGCGAGCGGCCGAGCGCCACCATGACAACGGCGATCAAGATCAACCAGCCGAGCGCGGACAGTGAGGCGACGTAGGCGCGGTGGAGCTGGCTCTCACGATCGAACCAAGCCTGCGCCTTGAGGCTGTAGATCGTCCAGAGCGAGCTGCTCAGCAGCACGATGATCTCGCCGCCGCGGAAGGTCGCATCGCCGCCCCGCCCGAGCACGGTGCTCGAGGCCAGGATCAGGCCGCCCGTGACGGTGAGCGAAAGAGCGACCCCGAAGCCGGGATCGAATGCCCGCCGGGTCACCAGCCACACGGTCGCGGCAGACACCAGCGGACCCGCGACCCCCACCAGCGCGGCGGTGATCGGATTGCTGAGCCAGATGCCGAAGGCATAGCAGGCGAAGAAACCGCCCATCAGCAGGCCGAGCGCCAGGAAGCGGCCGGGCGGGAGCCGGATGCTGAGCGCCGCGCGGCCTTCGACCAGACCCAGCAGCACCGCCAGCGCCACCGTTGCCGCCGCGGTCCGCACCGCGGCCATCGGCATCAGGTCGAAATGGCCCAGCATCACCTTGGTGACGGGCAGGTTGGCGCCCCAGCTCGCGCCGACGAACAGCATGGCGGCGAAGGCACCGAGGTGATGGCGATGTCCCTGTCCTCCCCCGTCAGCCGAGGAGGTGGCGCGGTAATCCGCGAGGGACGGGTCAGGAGCCGCAGTCTTGCTTCTGCTCATGACCCCTTCGCCCGCGCTGACGCGGACACATCTCCATATGAATGGCGAGGAAGGGATGGGCGCGCCCTCATTCCTACTTCCGCCGGACCGCTTCGTAGCCGACCCGGCAGTCGCCGTATACGTCGGGCTTCTCGGTCGACACGCGGGCCTCGATCACGCCGGGCTGGGTGAGGCAAAGATCGAGGATGGCGTCGACCAGCGCCTCCTGCAGGTTGAAGTGCCGGCTGGCCGCCAGGGCAACAATGCCGTCGTGCACGACATCGTAGTTGAGCACGTTGGCGATGCGATCGTTGTGGGCCTTCTCGGCCGGCGCAAGCAGCAAGTCGCAGTTCACCACCACGGTTTGCGGCCCCTCCTTTTCGAAATCGTGGATGCCGATCGAGACCTTGAGGCGGAAATCCCGCAGGAAGATGCGCCGCTCCCCGGTCACTTGTTCTTCTCCTTGAAGAAGGCGACGTCGCGCGGCCGCCCGGTCAGGTGCTCGCCGGCATCGACGATCAACGTGTCGCCGCTGACGCTGGGCGTAGCCACGATGTAGCGCAGCGCCCGCACGAGGTCGTCGGGGCTGACCCCGACCGCCAGCGGATTGGCGACATGCTGCTCGGCGAACCGCGCTGGCGTCTGGTGCAGCCCCTGCAGGGTGAGACCGGGAGCGATGCCCATCACCCTCACCCTCGGCGCCAGTGCCTGGGCGAGCATATGCGTGAGGCCGTGCAGGCCGATCTTGGACACCGTGTAGGTCAGGAAATCGGGATTGAGGTTGAAGAGCTTCTGATCCTCGAGATTGACGATCAGCCCCACCTCGTCTTTCGGGAGTTGCCGCGCCAGCGCCTGAGAGATCAGCAGCGGCGCGCGCGTATTGATCGCCATGTGCCGGTCGAAGGACGCCGCGGTAGCGGTCGGCGCGCGATCGAGCTCGAAAATCGAGGCGTTGTTGACGGCGCACAGCAGCTTCACGCCCGGCGCCGTGCAGCGACCGACCAACGCCTCGGCCTGCCTCGCAGATGCAAGGTCGGCCTTGACGGCCTTCGCCTTGCCGCCCTTGGCCTGGATGTCGGCGACGGTCCGGCGCGCGCCCTCGGCCGAATTGTTGTAGTGCACGAAGACGAAGAAGCCGTCGTCAGCCAGCGCCAGCGCCAGCGCCCGGCCGATGCGCACGCCTGCACCGGTGACCAGCGCGCCTTTCACCCGCACCTCGCGCCCGGACGGGGCCGCTCTATTGCTCGCTCCTGCATGGCGGTCTAGTAGCATGCGCGCATGAGTTCGTCCCCGTTCGAAACGGTCGACTGCGTGGTGATTGGCGCCGGTGTGGTGGGTCTTGCGGTCGCGCGCGCGCTTGCCCTTGCCGGACGTGAGGTCATCGTCGTCGAGGCCGCCGAAGCCATCGGCACCGAGACCAGCTCGCGCAACTCCGAGGTCATCCACGCCGGCATCTACTATCCTCGGGGCAGCCTGATGGCGGAAACCTGCGTGGCTGGCCGGCGCATGCTCTACGCGTACTGTGCCGAACACGGCGTGCCGCATCGCAATTGCGGCAAGCTGATCGTCGCCACCAATGCGGCCGAAGCCGACCTGCTGCAGTCGATCAAGGGCCGCGCCGAGGCCAACGGCGTCGAGGGTATGCGCTTCCTGAGCGCCGCCGACGCGGTTGCGATGGAACCCAACCTGCGGTGCACGGCGGCGCTGCTGTCGCCTGCCACCGGCATCGTCGACAGCCACAGCTACATGCTGGCGCTGCAGGGCGACGCCGAGGAGCATGGCGCCATGCCTGCCTTCTTCAGTCCGGTCGAGCGGGCGCGCGCGACCGAGGACGGCGTCGAGCTGGAGGTCGGCGGCGCCGAGCCCCTGAAGCTGCGCGCTCGGCTGGTCATCAACTCGGCCGGCCTGCATGCGCCCACACTGGCTGCCAAGATCGAAGGTATGCCGGCAGACAAGGTCCCGACTGCCTACTACGCCAAGGGCAACTACTTCACCTTGAGCGGCCGCTCGCCGTTCTCGCGGTTGATTTATCCCGTACCGGTGCCGGGTGGGCTCGGCGTCCACATCACCGTCGATCTCGGCGGCCAGGCGAAGTTCGGTCCCGACGTCGAATGGATCGACGGCATCGACTACACCGTCGATCCGCACCGCGCGGACAAGTTCTATGCCGCCGTGCGCAAGTACTGGCCCGGCCTGAAGGACGGCGCGCTACAGCCGGGCTATGCCGGCATCCGGCCCAAGATCGTGCCGCAGGGCGCGCCGGCACAGGACTTCGTCATCCAGGGTCCGGCCCATCATGGCGTGCCGGGTCTGGTCCACTTGTTCGGCATCGAATCTCCCGGCCTTACCGCCTCGCTGGCACTGGCCGACAAGGTGCGCGCCTTGGCCGGCAACGCCTAGCTCCGCTCCGCGGAAACCCATCCCGGGGACTAGTGCCTGCGCGCCCTGTTCTCGCTAATGCTGGGGCCACTCCAGCGGGGAACAGGGACCGATGATCAAGACGCGCTTCACCGAGATGTTCGGCATCAAGCACCCGATCGTGCAGGGCGGCATGCAATGGGTCGGACGCGCCGAGCTTGCATCGGCGGTGTCCAACGCCGGGGCACTCGGCATCCTGACGGCGTTGACCCAGCCGACGCCGGAGGATCTCGACAAGGAGATCAAGCGCTGCCGGTCGATGACCGACCAGCCGTTCGGCGTGAACCTCACGATCCTGCCGACGCTCGTGCCGCGGCCGTATGGCGAGTACATCGATGTGATCGTGAAGTCGGGCGTCAAGATCGTCGAGACCGCCGGCAACAACCCCAAGCCGTTCCTGCCGAAGTTCAAGGACGCCGGCATCAAGGTGATCCACAAGTGCACCTCGGTGCGCCACGGCATCTCGGCCGAGAAGGCGGGCGTCGACGCAATATCGATGGATGGCTTCGAGTGCGCCGGGCATCCCGGCGAAGACGACGTTCCCAACCTGGTCCTGCTGCCGGCCGCGGCCAACGTGATCAAGATCCCGATGCTTGCCTCGGGCGGCTTCGCCGACGCGCGCGGGCTCGTCGCCGCGCTGGCGCTGGGCTGCGACGGCATCAACATGGGCACGCGCTTCATGGCGACCAGGGAAGCCCCGATCCATCAAAACGTGAAGGAGAAGTTGGTCTCCTCGGACGAGCGCTCGACCTCGTTGATCTTCCGCACCCTGCGCAACACCAGCCGCGTCTACGGCAACTCGGTCGCCAAGAAGGCGATCGAGATGGAGGCCGAGGGCAAGACCATCCAGGAGATCGGCCCGGTCGTGTCGGGCGCCAAGGGCCGGGTGGTCTACGAGACCGGCGACATGGAGCACGGCGTGTGGTCGGCCGGCACCTGCATGGGCCTGATCCAGGACATCCCGAGCTGCAAGGAGCTGGTCGAGCGCATCGTCGGCGAGGCCGAGGCGATGATCAAAGGCCGCCTCAGCCAGGCGATCGCGGCCTAACGGCTGCCCCACAGCCAGCGCAGGCCGACGCCGAAGAGCGGCGGCAGCAGGCAGGTGCCGACCACCAGCGGGCCGATGTCGCTGTACAGGCACCCGCGGCCGGTGCGCATGCCGACCATGCAACTCGCGGCATCGAGCGAGAACAGGAGCGCCACCACCAGCAGCGGATTGGTGGCGGCGCCCGCGAGCCAGAGCTGCCAGCCCGGTCCGTCGTAGCCCGGCCACCATCGACACACGATCGCGCTCGCCAGCGCGCCCACGCCCATGACGACGGCGAAACTCACGATCGAGGCGACGTTGACCAGCGAGCCGCCGACCGCGCCGATCAACATGGCGCCCAGCACATGGCCGACGATGAACGGCAGCGCGCCGCGCACGGCTCAGATCGGCATCACGCCGCGGCGCGGCCTCGCCGCCGCGAGGGTTTCGGCGCTGATCGGTGCGCCGAGGCTCCTGAGCTTGTCGCGCTGCTCGGCGATCGGCGTGCGCAGCACACCATCCTCGAGCGCCGCCAGCTTGGCGAATGGCGGTGCGGCCAGGGTTCGTGCCATCCACGCCGCCGCACGCGGCCATCTGCCAGCATCGATCTGGAAGCGCACCCACGCAGCATTGCGGAAGAAGCAGGCGGGAGCGATGTCGGCCAGGCCCAGCGCCCCGAAGCGAAAGCCCTCGGCCGGCGCCTCGGCCTCGAGGTAGTCGAGCACTACCGGCACGTCCTCGGCCAGCGTCTTGTCGACCAGGCCGCGGTCGCCCTTCTCGCCCCACACCGAGGGGCGGATGGCGATCTGGTTGAACAGCCGCCAGATGAAGACGTCGCCCATGCGCGTGTCGGCGAACTCCTCCAGCCAGCGGGCGCGCGCGCGGTCGCGAATGTCAGGCGGGAAGAGCGGCGGCGCGGGCTTCAGATCCTCGACGTACTGGCAGATCACTGACGAATCCGTCAGCACCAGGTCGCCGTCGACCAGCACCGGGATGCGGCGCAACGGGCTGAGCTTGGAGAAGCGATCGTCGCCGAAGAACGGCACCAGATGGTCGACCTCGTAGGGAATGCCCTTGATCTCGAGACAGACGAGCACCTTGCGCACATAAGGCGACAGGTAGCTGCCGATGACCAGCAGCGGCTTCATACGAGGTTGATACGGCAGCCGCAGAGCTCGATCTGCGCAGGACTGCTCGGGATGTGGGCGGGCGGATGGTGGCGCTTGTGCGCCCGGGCCAGCACCGCGTTGCGGTCGACGGTCTTGATGTCATAGGCCGAGACTCCCGGCCCGCGATCATCGGCGATCGGCACGAAGCGGACCTCGCCGTCGTCGTCGAGCCGGATGATGTCGCCCTCGACCGGGCGGTCGAGAATCCTGGACCACAGCGCCGCCGCGGCGTCCGGATCGGCGGCCTGGATCTCGACACCGCCCAGCCCGTTGGTGACGTTGGACTTGGCGTGCGGCAGCCAGCCCTTCGAAGCGGGCGGCCACCAGAGCTTGGGATCCGTGCCGGCCGGCGCCACGGTCTGGTCGATCGAGAGCAGGACGCCCGCCGTGTCGGACGGATGGAAGTGCGTGTATTTGTACTCGGGCAGGTCCTTTTTCTCGACCGCGCGGACCCCCAGCGCGGCGATTCGCTCGCGCTCCTGGACCGCGTCGGGGACCTGGATGATCACCATGTAGCCGCCATCGCCCTTGCGGCGCTGGAGATAACGGCCCGCCGAAGTGCCCTCCTGGGTCGGCGAGACGATCTCGAGGAAGTCATGGCCGGTCGGGCAGACCACGTTGGCGAGGCCCCACTTGCCGACGCCCGGGTCGCGGTAGGCGATCTCGATGCCCAGCGTCTCGCACAGTTCCTGGGCGTTGCTTTCCAGGTCCTTGCAGACGAACACCACCTGCCTGAGCTTCATCGTTTCCTCCAAATCCTCCGTTAGCGGGTCTATGGTAGCGCCATGCGGACCGTGTGGACCATGGGCTTCGTGGCAGCGGCCGCCCTTTCCTTTGCCTTTCCCGATTTCATGGTCTTCCGCTTCACCCAGGCCGTCGTCTGGGCGCTGGCCCTGCTGGGCCTGGTGCTGTTGTGCGGGGTAAGCGGCCAGTTCTCCTTCGCCCAGGCAGCCTTGTTCGGCATGGGCGCTTACTCGGCGGCCTTGCTCGCCGGCCACACCGCCCTGCCCACCTCCTTTGCCTTGGTAGTCGCGCCTCTGGTCGGATATGCAGCCGGCTATGGGCTGGGCCGGGTGGCGGGCCGGCACGACATTTGGACCCAGGCGCTGATTGGCTACGCGCTGGCGATCGCCTTCCCACAACTCCTGCGTTGGCGGCTGATCGAGCAATGGACCGGCGGCGTGCAGGGCCTCTACCTGGACCTGCCCATCGCCCCGTTCGACTTCCTCAGCAGCGACCGCTGGCTGTTCCTGCAGGCCCTCGCCTTGCTCGGCGCGGGCGCGTGGCTGGCGCACAACATCGTGGCAAGCCGCTCCGGCCGCGCCCTGCTGGCCACGCGCGATAACGACCTCGCGGCGTGGGCGCAAGGAATCGACGTGGTGTCAGCCCGAGCGATCGCGGCCGGGCTGGCTGGCGGCTATCTCGCGCTCGCCGGCTGCCTATCGGCCATGCAGTACGGCTATGTCGGACCGACCGGCTACAACTTCGACCTGTCGGTGCAGATGCTGTTCGGCCTGGTGGTCGGCGGCATGAACTCGATCGCGGGCGCGCTGATCGGCGGACTGATGCTCGAGTTCCTTCCCGGCCTGATTGCCGGCTTCGGCAAGGGCCTGTCGGCCCTGCTCTATGCCGTATTGATGATCGCTGCGATCGTGGCGAGGCCCAACGGCATCGCCGGCGCGCTCAAGCGTCTCAAGAGCCTTTGAACGCTCAGTAGCCCTTGAACACGGGCGCACGCTTCTCGACGAAGGCGCGAGCGGCTTCCTTATGGTCCTCGGTCTCGCCGGTTCGGATCATGCGCGCCGCCTCCGAATCGAGCGCCTCGGAAAGCGTGCCCTCCTCGGCTACCTTCATGTTCTTCTTCACGTGCCACCATGCCACGCGCGGGCCGGCGGCGAGCTTCTTCGCGAAGGCCATGGTTTCGCTGTCGAGCTTGTCGTCCTCGATCACGCGGTTGGCGAGGCCGAGCTTCTCGATCTGTCCGGCGTTCAGGATCTCGGCGGTGAAGTAGAGCTCGCGCGCCTTGGCGGTGCCGACCAACTTGTGCAGGAAGTAGTGCGAGCCGAAGTCGCCCGAGAACCCGACCTTGGCAAAGGCGGTGGTCATCCGCGCGCCCTTGCCGACGAAGCGCATGTCGGCCGCCAGCGCGATCGAGAACCCGGCGCCTGCCGCCACGCCATTGACCATGGCGATGGTCGGCTTGCCCATCTCATGCAGCAGCTCCGACACGCGCATGCGAATGCGGATGTCGTTGACCTTGTCCTCGTAGGTCTTGTCCTGGTCGCGGCCGGCCGCCATCGACTTCACGTCGCCGCCCGCGCAGAACGCCTTCTCGCCAGCGCCCCGGACGACCACGCAGCCAACCTCCCGCGATCCCGCCGCCTCCTCCAGCGACTGGCTGAAGGCGCTCATCATGTCGCGGCTGAGCGCGTTCATGGCGTCGGGCCGATTGAAGGTGAGCTTCATCACGCCGTCCTCGACGGATTTCAGCAGGTCGGGCATCGATTCCTCCGGAATTGCGGATCGGCTGGCTGTTTCGGCGACTGTTTCCCAATCCCGGGGCCCGCGCAACGCCTGTCTTTCCAGGCAAAACCGCAGTTCGATATTGCGCCGCACCGGTCTCTTTTGCGAACATCCGGCGGGGCTCAAAGGGACCCGTCCATGCAGGCAGGCGACCGCACATCGGCCAAGCTATCGGCTTATGTGCCGGCGTATATCCAGCGGCGAATCGCGGGCGCAACCGATCCGTTCGACAAGCCGAGATGCGCACCGCTGGAAGTCGCCGTCCTGTTCGCCGACATTTCCGGCTTCACCGCCCTGACGGCCCGCTACGAGCGGCAGGGCCGGTTGGGCATCGAGAATCTGACCGCGGTCCTGAACGACTACTTCGCGCGCACCATTGGCGAGGTGCTGGCTTGCGGCGGCGACATCGAATCGATCGCCGGCGACGGCCTCGCCGCGTTCTGGGAAGTGCGGCCCGACCGCGATCTCGCCCGCTGCGTCACGCTCGCCGCCGAATGCGGCCGCCGACTGCATGCGGTGGCGCGCTCGATCCAATCCGACGGCCAACCGCTGCGTCTGCGGGCTGCGCTGGTTTGCGGCAGCGCGCTCGCGATCGAGGTCGGCGGCACCGAGCATCGCCGGCACTTCCTGCTGTCGGGTGCGCCGCTGTTCGAGATCACTGATACCCTGGGTCGCGCCGATCCCGGCGAGACCGCGTTGTCGCCTGCGGCCCAGGCGCTGATCGACCGCGACACTGCGGCCGTGCCGGTCGAACTGCCGCCGCGACCGGTGTCGTCGGCCGAGCATGTCCCGGCGCTGCTTCGCTTCGTGCCGCAGCAGGTCACGCGGCTCGCCCAGCCCGGCGGCGCCGAGTTGTTCGCCGAGTTTCGCCGCCTCTCTTCCTGCTTCATCCGGCTAAGAGGCCTCGTCTGCGATTCGCCGCAGGACCTCGAGCGTGTGCAGCAGGCGATCGGCCTCGCCGACGCGATCGTCAATCGCTACGGCGGTGGCGAGCAGCGCCTCACCATGAACGACAAGGGTGCGCTGTTGATGGTCGTGTTCGGGCTGCCCGGCTCGGCGCACGAGGACGACCCGGTACGGGCCGTGCTGGCAATGCGCGAGCTTCTGACGGCGCTCGACGATCTATGGCTCGACTGCACTTGCGGCGTCGCGACCGGCATCGCCTACTGCGGGCCGATCGGCCGTGAGGAGCGGCAGATCTATACGGTGATCGGCTCGTCGGTAAATCTCGCCGCGTCGCTGAGCGACATCCGCGGCCATCGCATCGTCTGCGACGCCGAAACAGCGCGCGCTGCCGACCACCGCATCGCCTTCGAGTCGCTACCCAATGCCGCCGGCAAGGGCCTGTCGAGCGATACACGACTTTATCGGCCGAGCACAAAGCGTACGCGTAGCGGCGAGGCGCCCGATATCGTCGGCCGCGGCGACGAGCTCCGGGAACTGCTTTCAATCGTCGATGGCCGACTAGCCGATGGAGCCGGAGCGCTCGCCCTGGTCGAGGGTGAAGCTGGCATCGGCAAGAGCACGCTGCTGCGTGCCGTCACCAAGCAGGCCCTGGGCCAAGGCTTCCAGGTGCTGATCGGCGCCGCCGACGCGTTCGAACGAAGCACGCCGTTCCGCGCCTGGCGGGAGCCGTTCGCTACGCTGCTCGGCCTCGACCCCGGCGCCGATGGCGCGGCAGCCCTGCATGCCCTCGCCGGCTGGGCCCGCCGCTTTCCCGATATCGCCGGTCTCGCGCCACTACTCGGCAACGTGCTCGCGGTGTCGCTACCCGATACCGACCTGACCCGCCACATGGAGGGGCCGGTGCGTGCGGAGAACACGCTGGCGGCAATGCAGCGCACGCTGGCCGATGCGGCACGCAAGCCTACCCTGCTGATCCTCGACGACGTGCAGTGGCTAGATCCCAGCTCGCTCGACCTGCTGGCGCGTCTCGACGTGACGGCGCTCGGCCTAGTCGTCTGCCTCGCCGCGCGCAGCGGCGGCGTCGAAGGCGACGGTGGCGAGTTCGAGGCCTTCGCCTCGCGTCCCGACGTCCGCCGCATCCGCATCCAGGGCATGGCCGACGACGCGATCGGCACTCTGATCGCCCGCCGCGTCGGTGCGACGACGGTGCCGCAGGCGGTGGTCGACTTCGTGCGCGAACGCGCCGCCGGCAATCCCTATTATTCCGAGGAAGTGGCGGCGATCCTGCTCGACGCCGGGCAACTGTCGGTGGCGGACGGCCACTGCGCGGTCGCCGGCGAGCTTGAGGACCTGTCGATGGACGGCTCGCTGGAAAGCGTGATCGCCAGTCGCGTCGACCTCTTGAAGCCGCCCGAGCAGCACACCGTCAAGGTAGCAAGCGTGCAGGGCCGCCGCGTCGCCTACGACATGCTGTCGGGCGTGCGGCGTCTTGGTCCCGAGGAGCCTCCGCTCACCGACCAGATCGCCGAGCTCACGCGGCGAGAGATCCTGCTGCGCCTCGACGACGAGCCGAACTGGCACTTCCTATTCAAGCACCTGATCACGCAACAGGCGATCTACAACCGCCTGCTGTTCGCGCAACGGCGCGAGCTGCACCGCGCAGTCGCGCAGTGGATGGAACAGCACCTCGCCGACGAGATCGTGTCGCACGAGGCCCTGATCGGCACCCATTGGAGCCTGGCCGAGCACCACGACAAGGCGGCAGCCTGCTTCGAGCGCGCCGGCGAGCGCTCGCTGCGCGGTGGTGCGGATCGCGAGACTATCAGCCTGCTCGAGCGCGCACTTGAATCACTGCGCAAGAACAAGGGGCCACGCGATCGGCCGCGCGAAGCGCGCATCCTGCGCCAGCTCGGCGATGCTCACCGCCGTCGCGGTGCGCTGCTCGATTCGCGTCGCGCGTTGGTCGAGGCACTGGCCTGCCTGAACGAGTCCTGGCCGAAGGCGACCGCAGGCGTGCGGTTCCGGCTGGTGGCCGAGATGCTGCGTCAGCTCTGGCGGCGGAGCGTGCGCAGCCGGATCACCGCCAGCTCCACGCGCGACACCGAGCTAGGCTACATCCATGGCCATCTTTCCTCGATCTTCTATTTCCTGAACAGCCCGGCCGAGATGATCCTCGCCTCCACGCGCGGGGTGAATGCGGGCGAGCGCTCGGCCGACCGGCTTCAGCTCGCCGAAGCCTACCTGCTGTTCAGCAACGTGATGGGCATCATGGGCTTGCATCGCGCGGCTCGCCGCTATGCCGGGCTCGCCGAGGAGTGCATTCCGCCCGAGACGGCGGCCGCGCAGCGCCTAATGCCGAACGAGCTGCGCTCGCTCTATCTCGGCACGGTCGGCGAGCTGGCCGAGGCCGAGATGCGCATCCTCGAGATGCTGGCGGCCTCGCGCGCGATCGGTGACGAGCGCCATCTGCGCGAGGCGCTGTCGCTTCTGGGCATCGTCACCCTGATGCGCGGCGACGTGGAGCAGTCGCGCCGCTACCGCGACGACTTCTTCGACCGGGCGATGCAGGCCAACGATGCGCAGACCCAGTGCTGGGCCTGGATCGAGCGCGCCGAGCACGACCTGCGCCGCGGTGAGGTCGGGCCGGCAATCGAAGGCTTCGCGACCGCGACTTCGCTGCTCGGCACAGTGAGTTCGACCGAGCGGGCCTGGATCGCCGGCCAGCTCGCCCAGGCCCACTGGCAGGACGGCAACATTGCGAAGGCGCGAGAGATCGCGACCGGTGGTCTCGCCGATCTCATCAAGGCGCCACCCACGGGGTTCTACGCCCTCGAAGGCTGTGCCGGCATCGCCGACGTCTTTCTCAACCTGGCCGAGGAGGCGACGGCGGCGGCCGACGTTCGGCGTCAAGCGGTCAGGGCGGTCAAGCGGCTCGGCATCTTCGCCCGGTCGTTCCCGATCGGCCGATCCCGGCACCTGCTCATGCGCGCGAGGCTGAAGGCGTTGGCCGGGAACCGCGGCAAGGCGCAGCAGCTCGCACGGCAAGCGCTGACCGAAGCCAAGCGCCTCGACCTGCGCTGGGATGCGGCTTTGGCGGAGTTCCACCTCGCTCGGCTGAGCGAAGGCTCGGCCCGTCGCGCCCATCTGGAGAGCGCCGCAGCCGCCTTCGCTTCGGTCGGTGCGCCGGCCATGGCGGCGCGGGCGCGCGCGGCGCTGGGCGCATGATCAGGCGCCGTCGGCACTGACGATATCGATCGGCACTCCGGACACCGCCTGCGCCGCCTGCAGGCCCGACATCACCGCTCCTTCGACGCTGCCGATGTTGAAGCCGTTGTCCGTCCAGTCGCCCGCGAACACCAGATTGGCGAGTCCCGTGTTGCCGGCGGCGATGCGATGGGCGGTCCCTTCCGGAGTCGACAGGACATAGAGTTCCGTGGTGTCGACATTGGCCCGCCAGTATTGGCTCGCCAGCCGCTGCAGCCCGACCATGCCTTGCGGCGCGGCCAGGACATTCCAATCGAACGCGTCGCCCTTCATCGTGCCCGGCCAGATCGGCTGGGCGTTGTTCTCGAGGAAGCCCCTCATGCGATCGAACACCCGTGCGTCCGCCTGCTTCTGGTCCGCTGGATCGGTCACCGGCATCACGCCGCACGAATAGGTGAGGAACTTCACATTGTACGACGCCGGCCAGTCTTCGCGCTGAAGCAGATGGGTGAAGTCGGTGATGCTCGACCACGGCTCGACGTAGGAGCCAACCACCGCCGGCGGGCCAGCCAGCCCGATCTCGTTCTTGGTTTTGGTCATCCAGAGCTGGAATGCCTGGGTGCGCGTCCAGCTCACCTTGTCGACCATCTTCTGCCAGGCCGGCAGAGCTGCGATCGCGGTCGGGCAGATCAGCGGCAGCGACGGCAGCGCAGCCGCCAGCACGATGTGGTCGAA
>Ga0310813_10001846_pt1 | contig 12811 bp, 7 predicted proteins | sample YN3metagenome_FD_203086 | JGI IMG/M metagenome (GOLD analysis project Ga0310813, IMG submission 203086) | Soil microbial communities from experimental microcosm in Duke University, North Carolina, United States - YN3 | ecosystem: Engineered > Artificial ecosystem > Soil microcosm > Unclassified ...
GGAGCGCCGCGCCGAGCTTACGCCGCCCGGGGACCTCTACCTGCGCGAGCGCGTCGTGTCCGAAACGCGGCTGATCTCCTGGGAGAACGAGGGCCTGAGGATCGAAGGCGTGATCACGCTTCCCCGGCCCGAGGTCGCGAAGCCGCCGTACCGCACGCTCCTGATTCCTCACGGGGGTCCCCACTCCCGCGCGATCCGGGGCTTCAACTTCGCCGCGCAGGTCTACGCGGCGCGCGGCTACCTGGTGTTCGAGCCGAACTTCCGGGGCAGCGTGGGCTACGGGCAGAAGTTCATCGACGCGGACCGCTTCGACTTCGGCGGCGGGGACATGAGGGACATCCTGAGCGGCCTGGACTATCTCGTGCGGGAGAAACTGGCGGACCCGGAGCGTCAATTCGTGTACGGGTCCAGCTACGGCGGCTTCATGACGACGTGGCTTGTGGGCCACACGAGGCAGTTCAAGGCGGCGGTCGCGGTGAACGCCGTCACCGATCTCACCATGATGTGGGGGCTCAGCGATCTGCGAAGCTGGGTCGAGTGGGAGTTCGGCGGCCGTCCCTGGGAAATTGCCGACGCGCTGCGCCGCCACAGCCCGCTGACCTACGCTGCGGAGGTCCGCACGCCGACGCTGATCCTTCACTCGCGCGAGGACCGCCGCTGCCCGCTCCCGATGGGACAGATCTTTCACAAGGCGCTGGAGCAGGCGGGCGTGCCGACCGAGATGGTGATCTACCCGGGCGAAGGTCACCCGGTCAAGCAGCTGCGGCACCGGGAAGACGTGTTCCGCCGCACGCTGGCCTGGTTCGACCGCTTTGGGAAGTGATCAGCCCAGGACCTTCTGGATGCGGTTGATCAGGTCGTGGGCCGTGAACGGTTTGGCCACCAGGCGATCGGCCGGAGGGACGGAGCGCGTCAGATCGGCGGCATCCGATTTCGCAACCAGCAGGAGCACCGGCAACGCGCGGCAAGCCTCGTCCGACTGCAGTTCGCGGTACACCTGATAGCCGGACTTATCCGGCATCTCCGCGTCGAGGATCATCAGATCGGGATGCTGCTCCCGGGCCATTCGAAGGGCATCCCCGCCGTTGCCGGCCTGGAGGACCTGGAATCCGCGGTTGCTGAGGAGGAACGCCACCACTTCGCGAGTGGCCCGGATGTCCTCGGCGACCAAAATCTTCTTGGCCATTTAGGGCCTCCCTTCAGCGCTGCTGTCCGAGTCCGGAGCCGATGTTTCGACGACGGGGAGATCCTTGTTCGATTCCGGCTTCAGCGCGGTGAAGGGACAGCGGATGCAGACCAACCCCTGGCCGTTGTACAGCAGTTTTCCGCCACAGTCTGGACACATGCCTTTGGCGGCTTTGGGGGTCACGGTGACTCGAGCCGGATACGCCGGAAATGTTACGGCGCCCGGCGAACAATTCGGACCGCTAGGGGAGGGTAGTTTCCCAGCGCCCGAGGGTCATCGCCTTGTCGAAGAGCGCGAACGGCCCGTTCTGAAACAGGAAGTCCACTTGGATGCGCGTCGTCGCGGGGGGCGCCGTGCGGAGGAGCGACTTGACCTCGTCGGGCTCGAAACGATTGTCCTTCCAGCCGATCTCTCCCTTTGCCGGCCGACGGTAGGGAAGCGTCTCTTCGCTGATGAGCGTCCCGTCGCGGTCCCAGAACTGGAGCCGGACGAGGAAGATCCGAGTCGGCACCTCGCCCGGGAACTTGTGCGCGGTGCGGTTCTCGATTCGAAGGGTCAGCTCCCGGCCGCGCAGTGAACAGTCCGTGCGGATCGCCTTGCGGACGAACTCGAGGTCGTTGCCGCCCGGGAACACGTGGCTGAAGCCCGCCTTCTTCCGGCCGTCCGCTCCCGTCCGATACACGACCTGCGAGTGGCAGTCGTTGCAGCCGACGCCGAGCGCGCGCGCCTGGCTGCGCTCCCATTCGTTGTTCGCATCATGCGTGGGGTTGTGGCAGGTCCCGCAGAGCAGGGTCGAGCGGAGCCGCGGATCGCGGACCGGGCGGCAGGGTGCGTCGGGATGGTCCTGCCGCGCGGCCACGGTGCCGTCGCTCCGAAGATGGCAGGCGACGCAGTTGACCGAATCGGCGTGGTTGTAGTCCCGCAAGTAGGGCCGATATCCCCAGTCCATCGCCAGGTCGCCGAAGAGGACCGGCTGCGGGCTGTGGCAGGGCTTGCATTCCATCTTCATGGGGCGCCCCGCGGCGGCAACGAAGACGGGGTCCTGCCATGCGGTGGCGTGCAGCGTGCCTTTCCACTCGGCCAGCACCTCGACGTGGCACTTGCCGCAGGATTCGGCGGAGGGTTGCCGCGTCAGCGCGCCGTGGTCGAACGCCATCGGCGGCAACGTGCGGGAGTAGGGGTAGGCGCCGTGGCAGCGGGTGCAGGTGCCGGTCAGCTTCTGGAAGAGGTCCTTCCGGTTCTGGGGCGTCCACTCGGCGGCCTCGAGCTCGCGCACCTGCCGCGCGATCTGAGCCGACCAGCCGCGGAGCCGGCCGTCGCGCTCCGGGTCGTCGTAGGGATTCAGGCTCGCCGTCGCCTCGAAATGGCCGGCGATCTTTCGCAGGCCCTGTCGAATCGCGTCACCTTGGATCGGGTCTCCGGCGTGGCTCTGTAGAGCGAAGACGAGCTTCTGGTTCACGCCCATCATGGAATGGAGCGCGGCGAAGTCCGCCGACTCGGAGCTCCGCGGGGATGGAGCCGTCGGGCAGGCGATGATCGCCAGGAGCAGCGGAAGGACTCCGAGGCGAAGCGCGCGTGCCGTGACCAAGAGCCGTGTTCCTCCGCGTGACGGTTCGGATCTACTTTAGTAGACGCCGGCACCAACGGCGTCCGGAAAAAGTATTCCGAATTCGCACAAACACTGACCTGTCCGACCCTGCCGACGTCTAATCCAGAAGTTTTGGGGAGGCGCGAGGTGATACCATCTCACGAGATCCAGGCCGTCCTGGATCGGGTGAAGTCGCGGTATCGCCGCTTCACCCTGGCCGGCGCGGCGGCCGGCTTGGCGGCTGTGCTCCTTCTGGCGATCGCGGTCGAAGTGGCGCTCGACCAGCTCTTCTCCCTTCCGCGCTGGTTCCGCATTCTGACACTTCTGGGCGGCCTCTCCTCGGCGGGCTGGCTGGGCTATCGGCTCCTGTCAGGCCCCTGGAGCGGCCGGGTGAGCGATCTCTTCGCGGCACGATCCATCGAAGGGCAGTACGGCCACCTCAAGAGCGGCCTGATCACCTACGTTCAGCTCTCGTCGGACGGAGAAGAGCCGGCCGCGCTGCGGGAACTGGTGGGCGAACGGGTGGCGCAGGACATCGGCGCGGTCCGTCCCGAAATCGTCGTCCCGTCCCGCGAGCTTCGGCGGAGAAGCCTGTTCCTCGGGGGCGTCCTGGGCTTCGGGCTGCTGCTCTTTGCGATCTCGCCGTCGGGCTTCTGGCTCTCCTTCCGCCGCAGCCTGCTTCCGATCCGGAATCTGTCCGAGACGCGGATCGTGCAGGTGGTCCCGGGCGACGGGACGACCTACAAGGGCAAGGATCTGGAGATCGCGATCCGGCTCGACGGCAAGCTGCCGCCGAGCGCGCAGCTCCGCGTGAGCCGTCCCTCGTCGGACCCGCAGACCTACGAGCTGCCGGCGCGCGGCGAGGGCTGGTACCGCTGCATCCTCCCGGGCGTGACGGAAGGCTTCACGTATTCGTTCAGGGCGAACGACGTCCAGTCCGACGACTATCGGATCCGCGTCGCGGAGGTGCCGCGGCTGAAGTCGCTCGCGGCGACGCTGCGCTTCCCGAAGTACACGGGCTTCCCGGTCCGTACGCAGGACTCGGGGAATCTCGACGTCATCGAGGGAACCGAAGCGACGCTTGAGGGATGCGCCACGCGTCCGCTGCGCTCCGCCGCGCTGATCCTCAACGGCAGGAAGATCGCCAGTCCCGGCGTGCACGGCGACCGCTTCAGCGTCTCGCTGCCGCTCCTCGAGAGCTTCGATTACGCGGTCGAGCTCGTCGACAAGGACGGCAACGCCGATCCCGAGCCGTCGAAATTCCGCGTGGTCGTCCGGAAGGACGCGCCGCCGCAGGTGACGATCACCCTGCCCGGGAAGAACGTCGAGCTTGCCGAGCCCCAGCCGGTGCACCTGGCGTATCGCGTCGTCGACGACTTCGGCCTCTCCGCGCTGCGCCTGACGGCGAAGGTGAACGGCAGGAATCCCAAGGGACTGACGCTGCCGACGCCGAAGGAGCGCCTCACGGCGGCGGAGACGACGCTGGACCTGAAGGCGCTCGGCGCGGGGCCCGGGGACTACGTCGAGTACTTCCTCACCGCGACGGACAACAAGGACCCCGGGCCGCAGAGTGCCGACTCGGCGACCTACGTCATCACGATCCAGAGCTCGCTGCCCCTGCTGACGTTCGCGGACCAGCACCCCGACGTGCGCCTGGAGAAGTACCGCGATCCGTGGGACCGCAAGGGGTCCGTCGAGTCCCGGACGGACCGGCTCCGCGCCGACGACCGTTCGAAGGACAACGGGCTGACCCAGGACCCCGCGAAGCGCGAGACGGGGAAGAAGGACGTCGTGAAGCTCCAGGAGAAGAAGCCGGACGCGACGAAGCTCGATCCGGCGTCCGAAGAAGCCCGGAAGGCCGAGCCCGAAGGCGGCCGCGAGGACGCGCTCTCGAAGCTGCTCGACGAGAAGAAGGACCTGATCGAACGGCTGCTCGCCAAGGCGGGCGGGAAGAACGCGGGCGGGGACGCGGCGCGTCAGACCGGAAAGCAGGGCGCGGATACGAAGGGCGGCGATGGGCGGGAGGACGGCGCCGACGCGAAGGACGGAGCGGACAAGGCGGGCAGCGCCCCCGACTCCTCCGGCCTGGAGTCCCCCGAAGGCAAAGGCCGGCTCGCCCGCGACGGAGAGTCCAAACGGAGCGGTCGGACTGGGACGCCGGGCAAATCCCGCGAGGGCAAGAACGCGGGTCGAGGCGGCGCGGCCGAGGGCGGCGACGCTCAAGGCGCGGGCGAGAACGCCGAAGACGGGACCGGGGGCGAGGCCGGCGGGGAGACCGCCAAGTCGGACGGCGCCGGTCGCGATCCTTCCGTGCCCGGAAAACCCGGGAAGCCGGGGACGTCCGGCAAGGCCGGCAAGCCCGGACGCGGTGGAAACGGGGAGGGTGGGGGCGAGGGGGACTCCGAAGGCGACGACGACGCGACGGCGGACGGCGATGATGAGGACGACTACGATCTCGCCCAGCTCTTCCCCTTCGGCAATCCGGGCGGGACCTGAAAAGGTTCCGGGAAGGGGTCCGGTTCCGGACTCGGGAAAGGCGGAAAGGGCGGGAAAGGCAGTGGTGGCGGCGGTGGCAGCGCTCGCGGGGGCGGGAAGAACGGCGGCTCCAACAGCGGCGGCGGCGCTGCCGGGAAGAACAGCGGCTCCAGCAGCGGCGGCAGCGGCGCGGGGCAGCAGGGCGCCGGGGGCGAGGGCTTGGGCAACGGCGGCAAGGGCGGCGGCTCCGGAGTGAAGGACGTGAAGGAAGGCTCCGGATCCAGCAGCGACGCCGGGCCCGGCGGCTCGTCGGGCGGCGGCACCATCAAGGCCGGCGAAAAGCCCGACGGCAACAAGGGCTACGACACCGCGGAGGTCCGCAACCAGGAATCCAAAGGGGGCAAGCTCCAGGGGAGCGGTCAGGAGCTCCGCGGCGGCGGGAAGTCCAGCAGCGGCGGCGGGGACAAGATTACCGGCGTCGACGGGGCGCCCGGACAGACCTCTCGGGTCGACGACATCAAAGGTCTCGGCAACACCCCGCGCGACGTGAAGACCTCGAACGGCAAGAGTCAGGGGAACGAGGAAGGGTCGTCGGGCGGCGGCGGCTTCGGCACCGTCAGCGGCATCAAGAACCGCAAGGACAAGGCGCCCGACGACGCGGCGCCGTCGAGGCTCGAGAGCGTCGGCGACCTGGTCAAGGAGCTCGACCTGCAGCTGCAGGGGGGCAAGATCGACCCCAAGATGCTCAAGACGCTGCAGGTGGGCGAGGACGAGGTCCGGGATTTCGTCACGCGCTACAAGAAGACCCAGGCCGACGTCCAGCGCCAGCAGGGCAAGGGCGGGACGGCGCACGCGGTCACCGAGAAGGGAAGCGAGCAACGCGTCGGGAAGGCGAGCCTGGGCAAGGGCGACGGCAAGGCCCGCATCGCGACGGACGCGGTCGGCGGGGAGTCGCAGGACGCGCTCGATTCGAGCCGCGCGCGGGTCTCGCCCGAGTTCGCGGAACTCCTTCGCGAGTACACCATCGGAGTATCGAGGCAGTAGGCGTCCGTGGGGGCGGAGATGGGCATGCGACGAGGGCGGGTCCTGGCCATGGCGGGTCTGCTTCCGCTCTGCATGGCCCTCCTCGCCCTGGCGGACGGGTTCCACGGCGCCATGAACGCGGAGGAACTCTCCGACCAGTGGAACCAGAACAAGTACGCCGCCTTCTCGCGCGGCGGGGACTTCCGAGGCGACCTGGGCGGCAACGTCCAGAATCTCCTCAACCACATGAAGTTCCTCAACTCCACCAACGTGCAGCCGAACGAGTTCCCGAACTTCAAGGACAAGGACATCCCGGGCGTGAAGTCGCAGGCCATGGCGATCCTGAAGGAGATGGGCAAGGGCGCCGCTCCGATCATCCTCAACAGCCTGATCCAGGAGCTTCGGAAGCAGTCCGGCGAGCTGATGGGGATGACGCCCAACGAGGACTACGTCTTCAACCTGAAGATGCTGCTCGAGGACCTCGGGCGCGACGTCGTGCAGGACCTCAAGGCCGCGATCGGCCGCTCCGACGGCGCCGTGCGCGACGAGCTCCAGCGCATCCTGGACCGCATTCTCAAGAAAGAGAAGGACCTCCAGAAGGACCTCGATCTCAAAGGAGACGTCGAGCTCAGCGCGGAGATCCAGGCCTCCGTCCAGAAGGGTCTCCGGCTGCTGCTCTCGGAGCAGGGGGCCAACGGTTCCTGGGTGCAGCACCCCGGCTACACGGCGCTCGCCCTTCTCGCACTCCTCAAGGCAGGCGTCGATCCCGGGCGGGACGAGTGCCAGCGCGCGGCGTCCTTCATCTCGACCGCGGAGCTCGGCCGCACGTACGACGTGGCGCTGACCGCGCTCGCACTCGACGAGATGGACCGCCGGAAGTACCGGCACGTCATCGAAACCTGCGTGCGCTTCCTCGAGTCGAGGCAGCTTGCCAACGGCATGTGGGATTACCGGGTGCCCGTGGCCGGCCGCGCGGTCAACGTCTCCGGCCAGAACGCGACCGACGGCGATCATTCCAACACGCAATTCGCGCTGCTGGGGCTGATGGCGGCGCAGAAGTCGGGGATTTCGATCGAGCCCGGCGTCCTGGAGAAGTCGCGGCGGCACTGGACCGACAGCCAGAACCCCGACGGCGGCTGGGGCTACGGGAGCTCGCGCGGGCAGGCCGGGTCTTACGGGAGCATGACCGCGGCGGGCGTGGCGAGCCTCTTCCTGCTGGGCAACGACCTCTTCGTCCAGACCGAGAAGTGCGGCATCTACGCCGAGAACGACCGCGTCGCGCGCGGGATCGACTGGCTCTCCAAGTCTTGGAGCGCGACGGTCAACCCGGGGGCCAAAGGCGGCCTCGCGGAGCCCTACTACTATCTCTATGCCGTCGAGCGCGTGGGCATCCTGACCGGCCAGAAGTACCTCGGGAGCCACGACTGGTACCGCGAGGGCGCGGCGTTCCTGGTGAAGAACCAGAGGCCCGACGGCTCCTGGGGTCGGCGACTCTACGGGCTTTCCGACACCTGCTTTGCCGTCCTCTTCCTCGCCAAGGGTCCGGCCCCCATCCTGCTGAGCAAGCTCCGCTGGGAGGGGAAGGGGCTGGTGCATCGTCTCGACGCGCGCCACTGGGCCGAAGCGGCGGAGCCGGCGCTCAAGCAGCGCCTGAGCTATCAGATCCTCGACAAGCGCGCGCCGGCCTCCGAGTACATGAAGGCGCCGCTGCTCTTCATCAACGGCCACACGGCCCCGACCTTCACCCCGGAGGAACGGGAGACGATCAAGTCCTTCGTGCGACTGGGCGGTGTCCTGATCGCCGAGGCCTGCTGTTCGAGTCCCGAGTTCGACCAGGGATTCCGCAAGGAGCTGGCGGCGATCTTCCCCGAGAAGAAGCTCGTCCCGCTCCCCTCCGCGCATCCCATCTACTCGATCCGACACCAGATTCGCGATTCGCGGGAGATGTTCCTCCAGGGCTTCGCCGGCTGCCGGACCTCGGTGTTCTACTCTCCGAAAGGGTTCACCTGCGCGGTGGACCTCGGGAACGATCCCAATGACATCGGGTTCCGCGTCGCGGTCAACGCGGCCCTCTACGCGACGGGCAACCAGCGGCTCAGCGACGAGCGCCAGGTGGACTTCAAGATCTCCGCCGAGCCCGTCCGGCCGGTCGAGGTCGCCCAGCGCGGCGCCTTCCTGATGGCGCAGATCAAGCACGACGGGGACTGGAACCCCGACACGAACGTCGTGCCCAACCTGCTCCAGCACCTGAAGGAGAACACCCGCCTGCGCATCTCCTTCTCCCGCGATGCGGTCACGCTGTCGCATCCGGGACTCTTCGACTACTCGGCGCTCTACATGACGGGGCATGCGGCCTTCACCTGGACCAAGGAAGACGCCGCGATCCTGGGGGCCTACCTTCGCAAGGGCGGCTTCCTCCTGGCCGAGAGCTGCTGCGGCAACGCCGCGTTCGACCGCTCGTTCCGGGACTTCATGCGGGACGTCTTCCCCGAGTCGAAGCTGTCCCGGCTCCCCCTGGAGCACCGCGTCTTCACGTTCGGCCGGGACCCGCGGGCGATCCAGGTCCGCGACGTCGTCAAGCGGGAGAATCCGGACCTCCAGGGGCCCCTGCTGGAAGGCGTCGACGCCGAGGGCCACACCGTCGTCTTCTACTCGCGCTTCGCCCTCGGCTGCTCCATCGAGGACCACCAGTGCGTCGAATGCCGCGGCTACACGCGCGCCGGGGCGCTCGATCTCGTCACCCGCGTCTTTCTCGCGGGCTTGACCGAATGACCGACCGAAGGGAGGACCCGTGACGACCTGGAACACCATGCAGGAAGGTCCCGCGAAGGAGGAGTTCGTCCGCAGGCTGGCCGCGTTCCGCCGGGACGTCGCCGCGGTGACGGAGGAATTCCACAAGGTGATCATCGGGCAGGACGACGTCCTCCGGCAGCTGCTGGCGACGATCTTCTCGCGCGGGCACTGCCTCCTGGAAGGCGTGCCGGGCCTCGGGAAGACCATGATGGTCAGCACGCTCGCGCGCATCATGGACCTGAGCTTCAAGCGGATCCAGTTCACGCCCGACCTGATGCCCACGGACATCACCGGCACGACCGTCATCGACGAGGAGGCGGGGCGCCACGAGTTCCGCTTCGTCGAGGGTCCGGTCTTCGCCAACATCATCCTGGCCGACGAGATCAACCGCACGCCGCCCAAGACCCAGGCGGCGCTGCTGGAGGCGATGCAGGAGCGTCAGGTGACCGTGGGAAAGACCACGCACCGCCTGCCGCAGCCGTTCTTCGTCATCGCGACCCAGAACCCGATCGAGCAGGAAGGCACCTATCCGCTGCCCGAGGCGCAGCAGGACCGCTTCATGTTCAAGGTGGTCCTGGACTATCCCAGCCACGCCGAGGAGGACCGCATCGTCCTCTCGACCACCTCCGACCACACGCCCGACGTGCAGGTCGTGATGAAGGGCGAGTCGATCCTGCAGGGGCAGCAGCTGATGGAGAAAGTCGTGGCGGCGCCCTACGTCGTGCACTACGCGACGGCGCTCGTGCGGGCCACGCGCTCCGGCCGGGCCGGCGCCGTGGAGTTCGTGAAGGACCTCGTTCAGTGGGGCGCCGGGCCGCGCGCCAGCCAGTTCCTGATCCGCGGCGCGAAGGCGCTCGCCGCGATGGACGGCCGGCTGCACATCTCGACCCAGGACATCCGCGACGTCGCGCTGCCGGTGCTGCGCCACCGTATCGCCACGAGCTTCCAGGCGCAGTCCGAGGGGATCGACTCGGCGGCACTGGTGCAGAAGCTGATCGAATCCGTGCCGGAGCCGAAGGTGGAGGCCTTCCAGAAAAAGGAGAAGGCCGCGGCCGCGCCGTCGGCGCCAAAGAGTCAGGGGGCCTAACCCATGCCCGGCGTCGCTGAAAAGTATCTGCGGCCCGAGACGATTCGCCAGGTCTCAGGACTGGACCTGAAGGCGCGTTTCATCGTCGAGGGCTTCTTCTCCGGCCTTCACGCCAGCCCCTTCCAGGGCTTCAGCGTCGAGTTCTCGGAGCACCGCAAGTACGTCCCCGGCGACGACATCCGGATGATCGACTGGAACGTCTACGCCAAGACGCAGCGCTACTACATCAAGAAGTACCGGGCCGAGACCAACATGAAGTGCTATCTGCTCGTGGACGCGAGCACCTCCATGGGGTACTCCTACGACCCCGCGACGATGACCAAGATGGACTATTCCATCTCCTGCGCCGCGGCCCTCTCGTACATCATGTGCCACCAGCAGGATCCCGTCGGGCTGCTGACCTTCGACACCGAGATCCGGAACTTCGTGGAGGCCCGCAGCCGCGAGAGCCAGCTCTTCAACATCCTGTCGGTCCTGGCGCGGACGCCCGTCGGCGGGACGACCGACGTCGGGTCCAGCCTGGTCGCGATCGGCAATCTGATCAAGAAGCGCAGCCTCGTCCTGCTCTTCTCCGATCTCCTGTCCGACCCCGCGAAGGTCCTCGAGGGTCTTCGCTACCTGCGCTACAAAGGGCACGACGTGATCGTGTTCCATGTCCTCGACCAGGCCGAGCTGCGCTTCCCGTTCAAGGACGCCACGCTCTTCGAGGACACCGAGACCGCGAGACGCGTGCACGTGGACGCGGAGCTCCTCCGCGAGGGCTACCTGAAGAACCTCCACGTCTTTCTGGACCGCTACGAGAAGGGCTGTCACCAGGCGCGGATCGACTACGCCCCGATGGATACGTCGGTCGGCTTCGACCGCACGCTCGTCACCTTCCTGGCGAAGAGGGCGGAGCTGCGATGAGAAGCCTCGCCCTCGCCGTCTTCTTGCTCGGGCAAAGCGACGAGTTCGATCCTTCCAAGGTCAACAAGCTGATCGTCTCGCTCGCGGAGGACCCGTCGCAGGAGGCCAAGGTCGCCGAGCTTCACGAGTATCTGAAAGCGCACGGCAAGCTCTCGCTGATCTACTCCAAGTTCGAGGAGTCCTTCGAGCGGCGGCCGAAGGATGCGAAGCTCCGCTACCTGCTGGGACGCCTGCATCTGCGCGACGGCAACCGGCCGGCGGCGCTCAAGTGCTTCCAGGCCGCGGCCCTGGCCGACCCTGAGTACCCGTACACCTATCTCGCGCAGTCCGAACTATGCCAGGAGCAGGGCGACGAGACCGGCCTGGTCGCCGCCCTCGAGGGCGTCATGCAGTCGTCCCGGGAGAAGGCCGCCGTCGCGGGCGCGGTCCGCAAGCTGACCGCGTACTACGGAAAGAAACAGGACCTCGACCGGGTGGCCTCGCTCTGGGCCGGGCTCGGCGAGCGCTTCCCGGACGACGCGGACATCCTGGGAGAGGCCCTGCGAGGCATGGTGTCGGCGGGACGCCTGCCCCGCGCTCGGGATTGCCTTCGCTCGGTCCTGTCGCAGAAGGCTCTCCCGCCGGCCGAGCGCGCGCGCTTCTTCCTGGAGCTCTCGGGGCTGGAGCGTCGCAGCGGGAGCGCGTCCGAGGCCGCCAAGGCGCTCGCGGCGGCTTCCGAGGCCGCGGGAGACGACTCCGCCCTCACGCGCCAGATCGACGAGAGCATCCTCACGTTCCACCGGGAGGAGAACCGGCTGGGCGAGCTCGCCGCCCAGCGGGCCCAGGAGCTGCAGCAGAAGCTCTCGGATCCCCTGCGCCGCTGGCGCCTGGCCCGCGTCTATCTCGCGCAGGGGACGCCGTCCCGCGCCCGGGAGCTTCTGGTCGAAGGCTTGCAGATCATCCCGGGAAACCTGATGCTGCTCTCGGGCCTGGCCGAAGTGGCGGCGCAGCAGAAGAAGTTCGCCGAGGTTCGCGACCTGTGCCGGGAAATCGCCAAGCGGGAGCCGCTCCAGCGGGAGCACCGCAAGCGCGAGGGCCTGGCCTGCCTGGAACTGTCGGAGTTCGACGAGGCGGCGCAGGCCTTCAAGCTCTACGCCGTGACGGGGATCGAGTTCGCCGAGGTCGGCCAGATCTACGAAAAGCGCAACCGCCTCGCGGAAGCGGTGCCGTACTACAGCCGCTCGATCGAGCTCCGGCCCGACCCGGCCCTGAGCCGCACGCTGGTCGGCGTCTACATCCGCCTGGACCGCGTCGCCGACGCGGAGCGGGAGGCGCTCCGCTGCACCGCGGGGGAGCGCGAGCGCTGGGCGCTTCTGCGGGAGCTCCTTCTCGTGCGCGGCGAGCCGCGTCAGGCCAGCGCGTACGCCCGAAAGGACGCCGAGGCGAATCCGAAGGACTTCGGTGCGCAGGTGACTTTGGGGAGACTGCTCGTCGAGCTGAGGCACTCCGACGCGGAGCCGACGCTCCGGAAGGCCCTGACGCTGGCCAAGAAGGGCGAGCGCGGCGAGGTTTTTGAGGAGCTCGCGGCCCTGGCGGCGACACAAGGACCGTCCGCGATCCTCATCCTGAGGGCGGAACTCCGGGTCCGGATCAACGAGGAGCCCGACGACGGCGGGTACTACTACGCGCTCTACCGCCTGCCGTCCGGCCCCGACGGTCGAGGCGGCAACCCGGTCAAGGTGCTGGAAGAGGGCCGGAAGAACGACCCGCGGCA
>Ga0310813_10001850_pt1 | contig 12800 bp, 9 predicted proteins | sample YN3metagenome_FD_203086 | JGI IMG/M metagenome (GOLD analysis project Ga0310813, IMG submission 203086) | Soil microbial communities from experimental microcosm in Duke University, North Carolina, United States - YN3 | ecosystem: Engineered > Artificial ecosystem > Soil microcosm > Unclassified ...
CGAGATCGAGAAGGTGCGCAAGCTCGGCGTCATCGACCTGCCGACCATCCAGAAGAAGGCGAACCTGCATTTCTCGCTGACGCTCGACCTGTTCGGCAACGAGATCTCGACCAACGCCGCCAATGCGTTCCACGCCGGGCTGAAGGGCCGTTACCGCGAGGACCGGCTGAAGGACGACCACCAGCTCGAGAGCGGCACCTATCCGGTGCTGCGCCTGATCGACGGCAGGATCCAGAACGAGGACTCACCGGCTTTGTCGGCGCTCAACATGCGGCTGCGCGACGATTACGTCGTCGACTGCAATGCCGGTGTTGGAAGGTGGAACAAAGTGATCGAGAGCTTCGGCATTCCGTTCGAGATCAAGCTGCCGCACGTCGCCTTCCACCGCCACATCGGCGAGTTCTCCAGCATCAAGGCGGATGTGAACGGCCACATCATGAGCGACGAGCAGTGGACGAAGCACCGCAGCGACTTCCTGCCGTCGGACGGCGACAAGGATTTCATCGAGAGCCTGATGCGGCCGGTGACGGAGATCGGCAGATTCGCGAGCTGGATCGCCCCGCCCAGGGTCGGCATCGACAACAAGCCCGGCGACTTCGAGTACGTGAAGATCGCGTAGGGTTACGACCTCTCAGTACGGTCATTGCCGGGCAACCGGGTCCGGTCGAAGGCCGACCCGGTCGTAAACTTGACCCGGAACCACCTCTCAAATCGTCATGCGCGGGCTTGACTCGCGCATGACGAATTGAGAGGCACAACCCCACCCACGGTCATTGCCGGGCTTGACCCGGCAATCCATGAGGCCGTGCCACTAAAACGACAGTACTGTTTTGCTTGCTGACGGTCATCATGGATGCGCGGAGCCCGCGCATGACGAGCGAAGAGGCCGTCCGTCAATCAGTCATCCTCTGAACGGGCAATTGTCGGGTCCGACGGTCCGTGATGCCGTCGGCCATGGATGGCTATTGGGTTTACGTTCTGACCGACAAGCCGCGCGGAACATTGTATGTTGGCGTCACCAGTGATCTCGTTCGCCGCGCGTACGAACATCGCGAAGGCTTGGTCAACGGGTTTTCGAAACGATATCAACTTAAAATGTTGGTTCACTTTGAACAGTACGATGCCCCACTGCCGGCAATTCAGCGTGAGAAGAACATCAAGCACTGGCCAAGGTTGTGGAAACTGCAGCTCGTTGAAATGACCAATCCGCAGTGGCGCGATCTCTATCGCGATATCACTCGTTAGCTACTTTACCTGTTGCCGCTCATCATGGATGCGCGGGTCAAGCCCGCGCATGACCAATGGAGAGGTTGTCCGTTAAGGCCGTTCAATCCGGCGACTTGAAATTCGCGCACCATTTCGGCCGGAACTGCGGCTTCACTTTCTGTGAGCAGTTGATCTTGCACGACTGGCTTACACACTCGAGCAACTCGCCCGGCGCGGCACCGGCGGTCTGCGAAGCAGCCGCGCTCGCCGCTGGCGTCATCGGGCCGCGGGGCCCGGCTGCTGCCGGCGCGCCTGACGATGGCGGCGGTGCGGCCTCCTCGGCCGGTGTCGGCGGGGGAGGCGGCGGCTCGTTCGACGAGAAGAGGCTGCTGGTCGATGTGCAACCGGCAAGGCTTACGATCAACATTGCGATGAACAATCGTGTCACGTCCGTCTCCCCGCTTTTAGTGCCGCTCGATGCCTGCGCCATGCCCCGCCAGCCGCGCAACGCCGCACGCTAACCTTTCCCCTCGAACTTGAACGAGACCTTCACCTTCGCCCGATAGGCTTCGACCTTTCCGTCCTTCAGCACCATGTCTTGTGCGACGACCTCGGCGATCCGCAGGTCGCGCAGGGATTTTGCCGCCCGGTCGACGGCGGCCTTTGCGGCCTTCTCCCACGATTCCGTGCTGCTGCCGACCAGTTCAATGACCTTGTAGACGGAGTCAGGCATGGCATCCTCCCTTTTGGGTTGCCTTGCGTCAGGCATCAAACGAAGCGTCCGACGATACGGCACAAAGTGTATCGCATTTGAGGATGAGACCCAATGGCCAGGGGAAAACGGTTCATTGCAACTTCTGCGATCCTTGGTGCGATTTTTGGCGTGCTCTGCGTCAACGCAACCGGCGCCGAGGAACGCTACGGCGCGGTGCCGGACTCCATAAAACAGCATCTGGACAGGTTCGTGGCCGCCTATCCGCATACGGTCGCCGGCCACGACGGCACGTTTCTCGTGCTCAAGAACGGCACGCGATTCCCCATCTCGGATGGGCGCACCGACAAAACGTTCCAAGAGCTGCTGGAAAACCCGGACATCGACGACATGTTCTATGCCCGCTATCCGGCGGCGGGCGCCGAGCCAAAGCAGCCCGGCATGAACAGCGACCCGGGCCGCGTGCGCTTCGCGCCTTTGTTCGCCGCCATGTATGGCGACTGTAAAAAGAACGAGGTCGTCAAAAATTTGCGCACGGTGAAATGGCTGCCCAAGCACGGCGGCGGCAGCGTCAAGGTGACGACGGTGAATGGCGTCGCCGATGCGCTCGCGCGCGTGTCGCGCGCGCTCGACGAGCTGCCGGGCGATGTCGCCACGTATCTCGTGCCGGCGGCCGGAACATATAATTGCCGGAGGGTCGCAGGCTCGCGCGCAATCTCGATGCACGCCTATGGCGCGGCGATCGACATCGACACGCGCCATGCGGATTACTGGCGCTGGTCGCCGGGCGAGACGCCCCGCTGGCGCAACCGCATTCCGCTTGCGATCGTGCGCATCTTCGAGCAGCACGGCTTCATCTGGGGCGGCGCCTGGTATCACTACGATACGATGCACTTCGAGTATCGGCCGGAGCTGGTGGGGCGTTGATACTCCCGGCCGTCATTCCGGGACGGCGCGTCAGCGCCGGACCCGGAATCCATACTCCGCAGCGCTGCGGGTTATGGATTCCGGCCTCGCGCCTTCGGCGCGCCCCGGAATGACAAGTGAAGCATTTAGGCCCGCTTCCGCCTAAGCCGGAAACACACCCTTGCGCGGCAGGATGACGCGGATCTCGGTGAAGGCGCCGGGCTCGGTGTCGACCTCGATCGAGCCGGCATGCTGCTTGACCACGATGTCGTGGCTGATGGACAGCCCGAGGCCGGTGCCTTCGCCGGCCGGCTTGGTGGTGAAGAAGGGATTGAACATCTTCTCGCGCACCTCGGGCGGGATACCGGTGCCGTTGTCGCGGATGCGGATTTCAACGCGATCGCCAAGGCTGCGCGTCGCAGCCGCCAGCACCGGCTCGAAACCGCCGCCGGCCTGCGCCTTGCGCCGCGTCGCCGCGTAGAAGCCGTTCGAGATCAGGTTGAGCAGCACGCGCGTGATGTCCTGCGGGAAAACGTCGGCTTCGCCGGCGGCAGGATCCAAGGAGCGCTCAAGCGTGACGTTGAAGCCCTGCGTCTCGGCGCGCTTGCCGTGATAGGCGAGGTTGAGGCTCTCCTCGACCAGCGAATTGATATCGACGATCCGGTGCTCGCCCGAGCCTTCGCGCGAGTGCAGCAGCATGTTCTTGACGATCGAATCGGCGCGCTTGCCGTGCTGCACGACCCTGTCGAGATTGCCTCGCAGCATCGCCGTGAGTTCCTCGATCTGCTTGCGCATCTTGTCGTCGACCGCCAGGCCTTTCAGCGTATCCTGCAGCTCGTCGACCAGCTCGCTCGAGACCGTCGAGAAGTTGTTGACGAAATTAAGCGGATTCTTGATTTCGTGTGCGATGCCGGCGGTGAGCTGGCCGAGCGAGGCGAGCTTCTGCGTCTGCACCAGCCGATCCTGCGTGTTGCGCAGGTCTTCCAGCGAGGCTGCCAATTCGCGCGTGCGCCCCTGCACCTCTTCGAACAGCCGCACGTTCTCGATCGCAATCGCGGCCTGGTCGGCGAAAGTGGAGGCCAGCTCGATCTGCCTGTCGGTAAACGGACGGACTTCCGAACGCGTCAGGCTGAGCACACCCGTTGCAACACCTTCGCGCAACATCGGAACGGCGAGCACCGTCCGGTAGTCACCCAGCTTCTGCATCTCGGCAGAGGTATATTCCGGATCAGCCTTGACGTCGGGGATATGCACCGCGTGCTTTTCAAGCAGGGCGCGGCCGAAGGCCGACCCGCGTTCCGGTGCGATCGGCACATTTCTGACGTAGTCCATGAATTCGCGGGAGAAGCCGTGCGCCTCGGCACGGTAGAAGACCCCGTCTTTCTGGCGGGTGATAATCGTCCGGTCGGCGTCGCAGAGCGTCGCGGCTGACTCAACGAGTGTCTGCAGCACGGTCTGCAGATCGAACGTCGAGCGGCTGATGACCTTGAGGACGTCCGAGGTCGCGGTCTGCTGCTGCAAAGATTCGCGCAGCTCGGCGAGCAGCCGCGCATTCTCGATGGCGATGACGGCCTGAGCAGCGAAATTCTTGACTAGCTCGATCTGCTTGTCGTTGAACTCCCGGACTTCCTGGCGATAGATGAGAATTGACCCGATGATCTGGCCGTCCTTGAGCATCGGCACGCCAAGCGTTGTACGGGCGCCCGCCAGATTGGCCAGGCGGGTCCGGCGGTAAGCCTCTTCAGCCTGAATGTCGGCTATATGAATCACCTGCCTGGTATCGATCACGCGCATGACCGGAGTCTGTTGCGGTATGACGCTATTGATTGCCACCGCCTCGGCGAATGCAGCCGGAGCGCCATACATTGCGCGGAGCCGCAGTTCATCGTGCTCGAGCAGAGCAAGGTTCGCAAAACTAGCTTCACAGATGTTAGTTGCATTGACCAGAATGGACTTGAACACGCTTGTCAGATCACCCTGTGAGCTGCTGATCACCTTGAGCACGTCGGCGGTGGCGGTCTGCTGCTGCAGCGATTCGCGCAATTCATTGAACAGCCGCGTGTTCTCGATGGCGATCACAGCCTGATTGGCGAAGGTGCGTAATAGTTCCCGCTGCTTTTCGGAGAGGGCACCCGGGTGGCGTCGTACCACGTTCAGCGAGCCGATCGTCTCATCGCCGCGCACCATCGGCATCACCGTCATGGCGCGGTAGCCGCCTGCCAGCAGATTTTGCGCGCCGACCGTCAATTCCTTTGGCGGCTCGTGCGCGTCAGCAAGATCAATTTCGCGCCGGTCAAGGATGGATGTGCCTGTGATAAATTGGTGCGACAGCGGCATCGGAAAACGCCCCCGAAGGGCTTCGACACCGGCCTTGTCCGCTCCGCCAATAGCGCCAAGCTTGATCAGGTCGCGGTCGGGAAGTGAAATGGTCACGACCGCGTCCGGGAACAGGTTCAGCCCGCTGCGCACGATTGCGTCGAAGGCTGGCTGCGTGTCGGTCGGCGAGTTGCTGATGACCTTGAGAATCTCCGACGTCGCGGTCTGCTGCTCCAGCGAGTCTGTGAGATCATCGGTGCGCTGGCGCAGCTCGTTGAGCAAGCGAGCATTCTCGATGGCGATCACTGCCTGCGCGGCAAAATTTTTGACCAGCTCGATCTGCTTGTCATTGAAAGCCAGCACCTCCTGCCGATAGATGGTGATGGCGCCGATCAGCTCATCGTCCTTGAGCATCGGGACTGACATAATCGTCCGGTAGCCGCCAAGGTCTGTCCCGGCGAGGACGAAGGGGTCGCCTTTGCGGTACGCTTCGCGGTTGGTGGCATCGAGAACCTGTTCAACCTGCTTGGTCCGTGCCGCGCGGCCGACCGTGGTTTCCGGGCCAGGATGCAGCGCCTTATCCTTACGCGCATCAATAAAGGCCGGAGGGGCGTTATGAAATGCCCGCGCATAATATGCGTCGTCTTTGCGTAAATAGAGCGTGCCGAATTTGGCCCCGCATATATCGGTCGCATTCGCAAGTATGGCCTTGAAGACCGGTTCGAGTTCGCCGGGCGAAGAGCTGATGACCTTGAGCACGTCTGCGGTCGCGGTCTGCTGCTGCAGCGACTCGCGCAGCTCGTTGAGCAGCCGCGTGTTCTCGATGGCGATGACGGCTTGCGCGGCGAAGTTCTCGAGCAGCTCGATCTGCCTGTCGGTGAAGGGGCGGACCTCCTGACGGTAGATGACGATGGCGCCGACGAGCTTGTCGTCCTTGAGCATCGGCACGCCGACGAACGACCGTGCGCCTGCCTCTTCGACGGTGACGACGCGCAACGGCTCGCGTGCGGCGTAGGCGGCTTCGGCCTTGAGATCGGGGATATGGAACATCCGCTTTTCGCGGGCGATGCGGCCGAGACCTGTCTTCGGGCCTGGGCGAATCGGCCCGTGCTTCTCCCAGTACTCACGATAGGCCGCGGGAACGTCGTGCAGATGCGTGGCGTGAAATCGCTCGCCGTCAAAGAGCAGGAGATGGCCGAACTTGGCCTCGCAGAGGCGCAGGGCGTTCGCGAGCATCGCCTCGAACACTGGCGTCATGTCGCCGGGCGAGGCGCTGATGACCTTGAGGACGTCGGCGGTTGCGGTCTGCTGGTCCAGCGACTCGCGCAGCTCGTTGAGCACCCGTGTGTTCTCGATGGCGATGACGGCCTGCGCGGCGAAGGTCCTGAGCACGCCAATCTGTCTCTTCGAGAGCGGCCCGGGCGCGACCCGCACGACGCTGAGCGCGCCGATGGCCTTTTTGCCACGGATCAATGGCATGATGGTTATCGCCCGGTAGCCGGTCGTCAGAAAGTAGCGCGCTCCGGATGCAAATTCAGGCGGAGCTTCTCTTCCGTCGGGAATGTCGATCAGCTTCCGATCAAGGATCGCGACAGCGTGGATATATTCGCGCGTGATCGGAATCGGCCAACGGCGGAGCATTGCCTTGATGCGAGCGGGATTCGTTTCGGCAAATGCAGCAGCGCGCAGCCTGTCGCCATCAGGCAAGGCAATGAGGATCGCGGCGTCGGGAAAGAGCTTCAGTCCGCTGTGCACGATGGCCTCGAAGACGGGCTGCGTGTCGGCCGGAGACGTGCTGATCACCTTGAGAATTTCGGCGGTGGCGGCCTGCTGGTCGCGCGCTTCTTTCAACTCGCGGGCGAGGGCGGTGGCCTGGCCTTTCGGTACGGCGGACGCGCGTGCCGTCACAGCGCCACGGGCCCTGGCCTTGGCAGGCCCAGGGCGGCGTTTTTTCACCTGCCGTCCGCTTCCGCCGCGCCGCAGCATGGCCCCCGCCGGTGTTCACGACAACGAGCAAGCTTACGAAAAACCTGAGGTTTTTGCCATGGGAGGGCCTAGGCTGCGCCTGGATTCACCCCGAGAATGACTGTTGAAAGGCCTCTCCGTTGTCATCGCCGGGCTTGACCCGGCGATCCATGAGGCCGTTCCGCCATGACGGCAGTACTGCTTTTCCCGTTGCACTTCACCGTGGATGCGCGGGTCAAGCCCGCGCATGACAAATGAGAGGTCGCGTCTAGCCAAAGAACACTCACCGTCCCGCGCGGGCGTCTTCCTCGCGCAATTTGAAACGCTGGATCTTGCCAGTCGCTGTACGCGGGAGTTGATCGCGCGCTTCGATCCAGCGCGGGAATTTCCACGGGCCGGCTCTGTCCTTGACGTGGTGCTTGAGGGTCTCGAGCAGGCCGTCGTCGGCCTCGTAGCCGTTGCGCAACACGATGAAGGCCTTCGGCTTGATCAGCCCGTCGGCATCTTCCTTGCCGATGACGGCGGCCTCGAGCACGGCTTCATGTGACACAAGCGCGGCCTCGACGTCGAAGGGCGACACCCACATGCCGGAGACCTTGAACATGTCGTCGGTGCGCCCGCAGTAATAATAGTAGCCCTCGGCATCGCGCCGGTACTTGTCGCCGGTGTGCGTCCATTCGCCGGCAAAGGTGCGGCGGCTCTTCTCGCGCTGGTTCCAGTAGCCTTCACCGGCCGACGGGCCGCGCACGATCAGCTCGCCGATCTCGCCGTCGCCGAGCTCGCGGCCGTGCTCGTCCACGATGCGCGCCTCGTAGCCGGGCACGGGCTTGCCGGTCGAGCCGTAACGAATGTCGCCCGGGCGGTTTGACAGAAAGGTGTTGAGCATCTCGGTCGAGCCGAGGCCGTCGAGCACGTCGACGCCGGTCACCTCACGCCAGCGTTCGCCGATATGCGCGGGCATGGCCTCGCCCGCGGAGACGCAGAGCCGCAGGCGGTCGGAGCCGGCGCCCTTGCCGATGTCCTTGTGCGCCAGCAGCGCGGTGTAGAGCGAGGGCACGCCGTAGAAAATGGTCGGCTGGTGCGTGCGCATGATGTCGAACACGCCCTCGGGCGACGGCCGGTGCGGCCACAGCGCGGCGGTGGCGCCGACCGAGAGCGGGAAGGTCAGCGCATTACCAAGCCCGTAGGCAAAGAACAGCTTGGAGGCGGAATGCACGACGTCGTTCTCGGTAATGCCAAGAATGCCCTGGCCGAACAGTTTCGCGGTCGCCATCAGGTTGGAGTGGACGTGCTTGACGCCCTTCGGGTCGCCGGTCGAGCCGGAGGTGTAGAACCAGAATGCGACTTCGTCCGACAAGGTGTCGGCGGTGCAAGGTTTCGAATCCGCTTTGGCGATGAGCGTTTCGAAATCGTGCATTCTTCTGTCATTCCGGGACGGCGCGTCAGCGCCGGACCCGGAATCCAGATGCGGGCGCGGTGCTTGCGTCTGGATTCCGGGTTCGCTCGCCATAAGCGCGTTTACGCGCGTCTTCAACGCGCTATGCGCTCGCGCCCCGGAATGACCGGGAGGGGAACCAACCACGATCATCACCGGCTTGCGCGGCAGCTTGTCCAGCACCGGAGCGATCGTTTCCAGCAGCGACGCCTCGACCACCAGCGCCCGCGCGCGGCAATCGGCCAGGATGTAGGCATATTGCGGCAGCGTCAGATAGACATTGAGCGGGATCGCGACGCAGCCGGCGCGGATCGCGCCCCAGAACGCGACCGGATAGTCGACGGTGTCATTGAGCAGCAGCGCGACGCGCTGCTCCTCCTCGATGCCGAGCGCGCGCAGCGCATTGGCAAAGCGCACGCTGCGCGCCCGCAATTCGCTATACGTCATGGAGCGCTCGGGATCGACGAAGGCGACCTTGTTGCCGCGCCCGGCCGCGATATGCGCGTCGACGAAATCGGAGACGGCGTTGTAGGGCCTGCGCTCGGTGAAGATGTCCACCCCCCGGCCCCCGTCTTCAGCTTTCGAACAGCCGCGTCAGCAGGCGGCGCGCCAGCACGCCGGCGACGCGCCGGCGGTAATGGCCGGGCGTGAACGTCGTCTTCATCGGCATGATCTGGTCGCGCACCAGCGCATCGAGGCCCTTGATGACGCGATCGTCGAGCCCGCCGCCGCACAGCTCGGCGGTGCCGGCGAGCAGCACCGGGCGCGGATTGGTGCCGGTGAAGCCGATGCGCAGATCAGCGAGCTTGCCTTTGTTCTTCTTCAGCGCGACGGCAACGCCGGCGACCGGATACTCGATCGAGCGGCGGATGCGGATCTTGTCGTAGGCGGAGCGTAAACCGGCCGTGTTTTTCGCGCGCACGGCGGTGACGAGCTCGCCCGGGCGCAGCGACAGATAATATTTGCCGTCGCCCTGGGTCTCGCTGACCGGCACGTCCTGGCGGGCGAAGCCGATATAGAGCTTTTCGAGCGGAATGGTGCGCTTGCCGGACGGGCCGGCGATGTCGACCTCGGCGCCGAGCGTGAGCAAAGCAGGCGCAAGATCGCCCGAGAAGGTCGCAAAGCACACGCCGCGGCTCTTCGGCGCGACGTGGCAGATCGTGCCGGTGGTCTTCAGGCAGTGATTGTTGGCGTCACGCCACCATTCGCTCTGGTTATAGAAGATGCAGCGGGTGTCGAGGCAGAGATTGCCGCCGACGGTGCCCATGTTGCGGTGGGTGGGGCCGGCGATATGCGCGGCCGCCTGCGCGACAACGGGATAGTGCCTGTTGATGGCGGGATGCGCGGCGATCTCGCTCAGCGTCACCGAGGCGCCGAGCTCGATCGATGTCTCATCGGCGTGAATTTTGTGCAGCTCCTGCACGCGGTTCATGTCGATCAGAACCGGCGGGGCGACGATGCCGCGGCGGATGTTGACGACAAGATCGGTGCCGCCGCCGAGCGGCATGGCGTTCGGATTGTCGGCGCGCGCGGCGATTGCTTCCTCGACCGTGCGCGGCGTGACGATGCGGAACTGGGGCAGGGCGTCCATTACCAGTCTCCGCCCTCGCAGGCCATGAGGCAAACACCGACCCCTCGGTTGTCATTGCCGGGCTTGACCCGGCAATCCATGAGGCGGCGGCGCAATGACAGCCGTAAGGTTGAGACGTGCGGAATCTCATCGTGGATGCGCGGGTCAAACCCGCGCATGACGGCTGAGAGGACGGCGTGCGCGCTATTCACCATCACGCGCCCCCATTCTTCTTGGACGACTTCTCCGCCGCCCGCCGCCGCTTCTCGATCGCCTCGAAGACGCGGTCGGGAGTCACCGGCAGATCGTTGAAGCGGATGCCAATGGCATCGGCGATAGCGTTGGTGAGCGCCGGCAGAAACGCGGCGAGCGAGCCTTCGCCCGCCTCCTTGGCGCCGAACGGCCCGTGCGGGTCGTTGCTCTCGACGATGCCGACCTCGATCGGCGGGGAATCCTGGATGGTCGGCACGCGGTAATCGAGCATATTGGCGGTGACCATCAGCCCGTCGTGATAGGCGGCTTCCTCGCTCATCGCCTGGCCCATGCCCATCCAGACCGAGCCCTGCACCTGGCCTTCGACGGTGAGGCGGTTAAGCGCCTTGCCGCAGTCATGCGCGACCCAGACCTTGTCGACGGTGACGACGCCGGTTTCCTCGTCGACGGAAACCTCGACCACCTGCGCCGAATATGAGTAGCCCATGGTGCCGCCGATGGCGGCGCCGCGATATTTCTTGCCGCCGTGCGATTCCGGAATGGTCGAGTAGTTGCCAGTGACGGTGATGGTGCCGGTGTCCTTCAGTGCTTCCGTCACCACTTCCTCGAAGGTCGTGCCCTTGTCCTGCTTGCCCGCGCGATAGATCTCGCCGAGGCACTCGATGTCCTCCGGGCGCGCCTCGAGCTTGCGCGCGGCGGCGTTGGTGAGCACGCTTTTCAGGTTACGCGCGGCATCGAGCGCGGCATTGCCGACCATGAAGGTGACGCGCGATGAGTAGGAGCCGTTGTCCTTCGGCACCACCTCGCTGTCGCCGGTGACGACGCGCACCCGCGACAGATCGAGGCCCAGCACCTCGGCGACGGTCTGCGCGAGGATCGTGGTCGAGCCCTGGCCGATATCGGCCGCGCCCGACAGCACCACGATCGAGCCGTCGAAATCGAGCTTGATCTTCACTGTCGCATGCGGCTCGCCGGTCCAGTTCACCGGCTTGGATGCGCCGCTGATATAATGAGAGCAGGCCATGCCGTATCCCTTGCGCAGGCCTTTGCCGTTTCCGGTCTTGCTCTTGCGTTTCTTCCAGCCGCTCTCGCGCTCGACCCAGTCGAGGCATTCCGGCAGGCCGTAGGAGTTCACCATCAGGTCGTTGTCGGTGAAGGTCGGCGCCGTCAGCAGGTTGGCACGCCGCACCGCGAAGGGATCGAGGCCGAGTTCAATCGCCATCTCGTCCACCAGGCTCTCGAAGGCGAAGCGGATGTCGACGGTGCCGTGGCCGCGGAAGGCGCCGCAGGGCGGCGTGTTGGTGAGCACGCGGCGGCCGGTGTATTTCACATTGTGCAGGTCGTAGATGGCGTAGAGCATCGAGCCGGCATAGAGGATCGTCACCACGCCGTAGCCGGAATGCGCGCCGCCGCGCTGGTCGCAGTCGCATTCAACCGCGGTGATGCGGCCGTCCTTGCGCATGCCGATCTTGAGCTTGATGTCGGTCTCGGGCCGGCCGCGATGGGTGATGAAGGTCTCCTCGCGCGTCGTCACCATGCGCACGGTGGCGTTGGCCTTGCGCGCGAGCAGCGCGGCGATCAGCTCGACATTGAGCGTCTCGGTGCGGCAGCCGAAGCCGCCGCCGACATGCGGCTTGATCACGCGGATGCGCGACATGTCCATGCCGAGGATCTGCGACAGCATCAGGTGCACGTAGTAAGGGACCTGCGTCGAGGCATGCACGGTCATACGCTCGCGCACGGCGTCGTATTCGGCGACCGCGGCGTGCATCTCCATCTGGTTCTGGCACACCTCGGCGCAGTTGTAGGTGCCTTCGCGCACGAGATCCGCCTCGGCAAAGCCCTGCGCGGTCGAGCCGAGTTCGAACAAGACGTCGCGCTCGATATTGCCGGGCTTCTTCTCGTGCAGGAGTGCTGCGCCGGGCGCGAGCGCGTCCTTCGACGTGTAATAGGCCGGCAGCTCCTTCACGGTCATCTTGATGCGGCGCAGCGCCTCGCGCGCGGCGTTGTCGTCGATGGCCGCAACGGCCGCGACCGGCTCGCCGCGATAGCGCACTCTGTCGCGCGCCAGCGGATATTCGGTGCGCGCGATCGGCAGCACGCCGAAGCCCTTGTCGCAGTCGGCGCCGGTGACGATGACGATCACGCCCGGCACCTTCAGCGCCGCCGACACGTCGACTTTGAGAATGTCAGCGTGCGAATAGGGGCTGCGGTAGATGCGGCCGGCGAGCTGCCCCGGCGCCACGATGTCGGCGGTGTATTTGGCGCGGCCGGACACTTTCTCCGGGCCGTCGATCATCGGCACATAGCCGCCGATGTTGCGCGCGGGCATGGGCTTGTTCATGGCGCGGCGCCCTTGCTTGTAAGCAAAGCCTCTCCTCCGTCATGGCCGGGCTTGACCCGGCCATCCATGAGGCAGCACCCCAAGCTCAGCCGTAAGAATTTTGCCCGCTGCGCCTCATCATGGATGCGTGGGT
>Ga0310813_10001852_pt1 | contig 12784 bp, 10 predicted proteins | sample YN3metagenome_FD_203086 | JGI IMG/M metagenome (GOLD analysis project Ga0310813, IMG submission 203086) | Soil microbial communities from experimental microcosm in Duke University, North Carolina, United States - YN3 | ecosystem: Engineered > Artificial ecosystem > Soil microcosm > Unclassified...
GCATGCCGTCTTCCGTCGTCGGACCGTTCGGGCGCGCAAGCAGCTGCTGCCGCGCCTGCGGCGACCAGAGCTTGTCAACGGTGAGATCCGCCTCCGACAGCTCCATGGGCGAGATTTTGCCGTTCTTCAGCAACCCTAGCGCTTCGAGCCGTTCCTTCTCCTGCGGTGTTGCCTTGTCCACGACCTGCTGCAGATCGTTGTAGTCCGAGACCAGCGATTCCCTGCCGGCGGCGACGTAGTTCGGTGCGACGGTCGCCACCCAGCTCTGACGGTAGGTATCGTGCAGCTTGCCGTTAATCACAAAGAGCCCGGTCAGACGTTCACGCAGTTTGTCGAACCAGATATCCCGGAGCGCCTTGCTGTCGTTCTCGGGCGCGCGCGGGTTCTGCATCTGCGCGGCCATGCCGCCAATCGGCATCGCGCCTGCCAGCAGCGCGAGCAGCGCGTTCCGCCGCGTGTAGTACGACATCGACGGCTCCGTCATCGTTACCGAGGATGGGTTCGGGAAGACCATCGACGGATCGTGGTGGAACATGTCCTCGCGGCTGTTGATGTAATCCCAGCGCCCGACGTTCGGGCCGATCAGATTTTCGCGCAGCACCCACTCGATGACTTCCTGTTGCAGCGCGAACTCGGCGCGCTCGTTCAGCATCTTGATCTTGATGGTGCCGCGCGGAACGCCGATGGCCTGTTCGACGCCCTTCAGCAGCGTGCCGACAAGCTTCGCTTCCTGCCACGACTCGAGCTTCGGAATGTAGAAGTAGATGCCCGAACCGTTCTTCTTCTGGGAGTCGTAGTTGCTCACCGCGTGGATGACGAGGCCGGGAATGATCGCGGGAACTTCCTGACCGTCAACGACGATCTGTCGATTGCGCAGATGGAGCCCGGCGACGCGGTGGAAGATGACGGGCCACTTCTCCTTCGGCGCGTCGATTTTGTAGGTCCTTTTCTTGGTCGGATGCTCGTACGGCTTGCCGTCCCACTGATGCGCGAGGATCGCCTTCAGATTGGTCCACGCTTCGTAGAGCTGCGCCTTGTAGTCGCCGCCCGCATCCTCCCAGTCCCACATCCACTGCGAGGCGCCGCTGTTAAGTGCGCCGAAGGCCATGCCGAGATCGATTGATGGGCCAGTGCCTTCGAGGCCTGGCCGCATCGTATCGGCGGGGATAGGCACGCTGGCGGCCACGCGCCACGCCTTGGGCGTGTTGCGGCCGAAGAAGCCGTCCAGCATCCCCTGACGGATGTCGCCGACGGTAGCCCGATTGCCGTCCGGATCGCTGACAGCGGTAGACGCGTCGAGGAAGTCGTACTGCCCCTGTTTGTGCGCGACACGGTCATGCAGCTGGTGCCGCGCCTGCAACAGTGCGGCGAAGTCGGCACGAGTCGCGCGCGTGAGCTGCGCGATCAGCTGCTCGACGTTCACCTGGCGGCCGTTCACCGTCCTGGTACCGAACAGATCGGAATATTTCTGCTGAATATCCGCGCGGACTGTGGCGGACGAAGAGTCAGACACGTCAACCTCCTGACCGGGTTCTGGAAACAACGAATTATATATGCCCGGCGAGATCCGTGATGGTGTGCACGACGCGCGCGGCGTAGTAGCCCAACTCCTCCGCCGGCTCGGCGGCGAGGCGCTGGATCCAGAACGCCGTCAGACCGGCCGACGTCGCGCCCGCGACATCCCAGCTGTTCGAAGAGACGAATCCGATGTCGGCGGTCGGCACGCCAAGGCGCTTCGAGGCGAGCTGATAGACACGCGGATTCGGTTTGTAGACCTTGATGCCATCCACGCTGATGATTTCATCAAGCAGGCCGTCGATCCCTGCGCTCGTCGTCGCTGACGCCAGCATCTCGGGCGCGCCGTTCGACAGGATCGCCAGCCGAAGCCCTCGCGCTTTGAGCGCCTGCAGTCCCGGCTTGACGTCCGGAAATGCCTGCAACGTGCGATACGCATCCATCAGCCGATGACGGTTCTCCGGCGTCAGCTCGAGGCCGAGCGCCTTGGTCGCATAGACGAGCGCATCCTGAGTGACCTGCCAGAAGTCGGCGTAGCGCTGCATCATGCTGCGCAGCAGCGAGTACTGCAGCTGCTTGCTCCGCCATGTCACCGCGAGCACGGTGCCGTGTCCCGGAAACAGCAGTTCACACAGCGATGTCACGGATAAGACGTCGAACAACGTTCCGTACGCGTCGAAAGCAAGCGCTTGCATCGCTGGTCATTGTAGGATCCGGCGCATGCGCACAGTGACATTCGCGGTCGTTGTCCTGGGGAGTGTGACCCTTCTCCTCGCGGTGCCGCGCGCGTCGAGCGGGGCGCAACCGTGCGAGAGCCTCGCCTCGTTGAAAATGCCGGACACCACGATCACGGCGGCGTCGGTCGTGCCGGCGGGTCCATTTGTCGCCAATCCAGGCGCCGTGGCAGGGGGGCGGGGCGGTGCGCCGCCAACGGTCCCCGCGTTCTGCCGCGTCCAGCTGACAATTGCCCCTCGGATCGGCGTTGAAGTCTGGATGCCGGCGTCAGGGTGGAACGGGAAGTTCGAAGCGGTCGGCGGCGGCGGCTACGCGGGCGCACTCAGTTATCCGGCGATGGTCACCGCGCTCAACGCCGGCTACGCAACCGCGAGTACCGACACCGGGCACGTCGGCGGAGACGGCCGCTTCGCACTCGGCCACTCGGAGTTGGTGATCGATTTCGGCTATCGCGCGATTCACGAGATGACGGTGAAAGGCAAACAAATCATCGAGGCGTTCTACGGCACGGCGCCCCGCGAGTCGTACTTCGTCGGCTGCTCGACCGGCGGGCGGCAGGGGCTGGCGGAGGCGCAGCGCTATCCAGACGACTACAACGGGATCGTCTCGGGCGCGCCCGCAATCGATTGGCCACATCTCCTGATCAGCGCGGTCTGGAACAGCCAGGCGACGCTGAAGGATCCCGCCAGCTACATTCCGGCCGCCAAGCTGGCGGCCATCAACGAGGCGACGCTCGCCGCGTGCGACGCGGCGGACGGCGTGAAGGACGGTCTCGTGGCCGATGGTCGGCAGTGCAAGTTCGACCCCGCATCACTGCTGTGCCGCGAAGGCGATTCGCCGGCCTGCCTCACGCCGAAGCAGGCCGAGGCGCTGAAACAGATCTACGCGGGCCCGCGTTACGCCGACGGGAAACAGATCTATCCCGGACGACTGCCTGGCGTCGAGCGCGGCTGGGGCAACTTCACGACCGGTACCGAACCCGGTCGGGCCGCAAACATGATTCTCGGCGGCGGCTATTTGAAGTACTTCGTGCTGCAGGACGCCAACGCCGATCCGCTCGCGTTCGATTTCGCCACCGACATGGCGAAGATCGACAAGGACGAGAAAGACGTGGCCGCGCTGCAGACGTTCAATGCGAATCTGAAGCCGTTTCGCGACCGCGGCGGCAAGCTGATTCTTTATCACGGCTGGGGCGACGACGCGATTTCGCCGCTGAACACGATCAACTACTTCAAACTGGTCGTCGACAAGACGACGGGCGGCCCCAAGGCGGCGGACGCGCTGGCGCCGGAGGATGCGAAGTTCCAGCAGGCGGCGCAGAAGACGGGCGACTTCATGCGTCTCTTCATGGTGCCGGGGATGAATCATTGCGGCGGCGGACCGGGGCCGAACACGTTCGACGCGCTCTCCGCCCTTTCGAGCTGGGTCGAGAAGAAGCAGCCGCCCGACATGCTGCTCGGCACGCACCTCACCAACGGCACGCCCGACTTGACGCGGCCGCTCTGCCCCTATCCGCAGGCGGCGAAGTACTCAGGTCAGGGCGATGTGCGCTCGGCCGCGAATTTCAGCTGCGGGTATTGACGCTGTATTCAGGCCGGGATCCTGCTACCAACCGGTGGTGAATGAACAGCCGAGTGCGCGAGCAAAGCGTTCGACTGTCTCACGCCCGATGGTTCGCGAGATATAGATTGGATCGCGGAACGCGTCATGCGACTGGAGCAACACGAGGCCGTGGCAGTACACATGACAATGACTGCAGAAATAGCCGGTGGGAGTCCGCTCAAGGAACTCCGCCAGTCTTTGCATGGTTTCGGGCGTCACGGGCAGGTGGTAGAAGTCCGGCTTCGGCCAGATGGTTCCGACCGCAACTCGCACGGACGGCTGAATGGAATTCCGCCGCAGATAGTCAGCGACGTGCGGCTCCGCCGTCCCTTCAAAATAGGCCACTGAGCCCTCAGGGAACGCTTCAGGAAGCGCGCGAAGAAATCGCGCGACATCTTTCGTAGAACTCACCCGCCAAGGCTCCGGCTGCGTCAACCGGATTCCGCCTTGTTCCTCACGCGGGACCGCTCCGAATAAGCGCGCGAAAAAACCCAGGCTCGTAGATCCTGCGAGTCTAGTTGAACCGTACGTATTCGAAGTCGATCGGTTGCGTGTGGACGCCGCGGCGGGGGGGCGCGATCCAGTTCGCGAACTTGCCCGGCTCGACGACGCGGCCCGTCATCATCGCCTGCACGAACGTGTAGTCGGACTGTGACGGCAGCCATTCGTCGCGCTTTGCGTTCCACTGCTTCTCGGTGAGCACGTCACCGTCCGGGCTGATGTGGAACCCAGCGAAGTTGCCGATCTGCCGATGGAACCCCTTGTGCGGCAGGCGCAGGCGGAAGGGGATGCCGTTCTTCTCGATCACCTTGTTCCAGCGATCGACCCCGGCCTGCACCTCGCCGATGTAGTCGTCTCGTAATCGCTCGTTGAGCGCGTTGAGCGCGGGAATTTCCTCGTCAGCGACACGGTTATCCTTCACGGTACCGACCCTATATGTCGCATCGGTCAACTGGTGATCGTCGTCGATCTTCGTCTCTTCATAACGTCCCTTGAGCCCCGTCGTGTAGAAGCTCGCCGCGTTCGACGACACGTCGCCGCCGAACAGGTCCAGCGTCACGCTGTAATGGAAGTTGAGATACCGCTGCACGGTCTGCAGATCGATGACGCCGAGCGCCCGCACGTGATCGGGATCGTCGACTTTGTGTTCCGCCATCAGCTCTGCCGTCCGCTGCACGATGCGGCCGACACCCGTCTCGCCGACGAACATGTGGTGCGCTTCTTCGGTCAGCATGAAACGGCAGGTGCGCGCCAGCGGATCGAATCCGGATTCGGCGAGCGACGACAGCTGGAACTTGCCATCACGGTCGGTAAAGAACGTGAACATGTAAAACGCCAGCCAGTCCGGCGTCGGCTCGTTGAACGCGCCCAGGATGCGTGGATTGTCCACATCACCGGATCGGCGGTCGAGCAGCGCCTCGGCTTCCTCGCGACCGTCGCGGCCGAAATAGCGATGCAGCAGATAGACCATCGCCCAGAGATGGCGGCCTTCCTCGACGTTCACCTGATAGATGTTGCGCAGGTCGTAGAGCGACGGCGCGCACATGCCGAGCATCCGCTGCTGTTCGACGGAGGCAGGCTCCGTGTCGCCCTGCGTCACAATCAGCCGCCGCAGCATCGAGCGATATTCCCCCGGCACGTCCTGCCACGCGGGCTGGCCTTTGTTGGTGCCGAAGTTCACTTCGCGGCCGGCGGTTGGCGGCACCAGGAAGATGCCCCAGCGGTACTGCGGCATCTTCACGTAGTCGAATACCGCCCATCCTTCCGGATCGACGCTGATCGCGGTGCGCAGGTAAACATCGTAGTTGTGGCTTTCGTTCGGCCCCATGTCGTACCACCAGCCCATGTACGCGGGCTGCCAGTGCTCGAGCGCGCGCTGCAGCACGCGGTCGCGTCCGAGATCGACGTTGTTCGGAATCTTGTCGATGTAGTCGATGTTGCTCGTCATACGCGTTCCCAGTCGAACTTCGGCTGCGCGCCGCTGCCGTACACCTTCAACGCACCCTTGTCACCGGTCGCGTTCGGCCGGATGAAGATCCAGTTCTGCCACGCGGAAAGCCGCCCGAAGATGCGCGTCGCCTGATTTTCAGACGGACCGAACCGCAGGTTGGCTTCCATACCGCTCAACGCATCAGGTGAGAGCGCCACACGCGACTCCATTGCCTGCCGCAGCTCGTCGTCCCAGTCGAGCGCGTCGGGCGCATCCGTGACCAGACCGAGCGCCACGGCCTCCGGCGCACTAATCGCCACGCCGATCTCTTCTCTCAGTCCGTCGACCGCGGATGCATCGTCATAAAAACGCGCGGCAACCCGTGAATGGCCGGTGACCGTCGGCAGTGAACCAAAATTGATCGGGGACAGCATCAACAAGGCGGACGGCTCGTCCTCTTCCGTCTGCAGCATGTAAATGCGATCCGACGCGAGCGCGAGCTCGAGCAGCGTCCCGGCAAAGCACGATCCAGGTGTGACAATCGAGAACATCGAGCGCGACGAGACTTCGAGCCGCTGCAGCGTTCGCCGCATCATGCCGAGCACTTCGCGTACGTACCAGTCGTCGCGGTGATCGACGATGTATTGATCGAGCTGAACGACGGTGTTCGGGTCACCAGCGGTTTTGAACAGCCAGAGACCAATCTCGAGCTCGTTCGTCCGCATGTGCAGAATCGCATCGTCAAGTTCGCGCACGAACAACAGCATCGAATCGACGTCCGTTGGTGCCGTTACGGTGAAGGTGGCGATTCGCGCGGTACGGTCGATCGCGATCTGTACATGCCGATAGCGGATCGCGTCCGTCTCGACCTTCCGCTCGAGCGCGAGCAGCTTGACTCCCTGGCCGTCCACGGGCCGATCGCTCTGCTCCGCCAGTGCCGACGCGCGCTTCCTGACGAAATCGCCGAACTCCTGCGTGCGGACGATGTGATCGACAAGACGCCACTCTTTGGCGCGCGCTCCCTTCACACCATCGGGAGTCGTGCAGAAGATGTCTGCGTGGTCGCGGCGGACCTTCCGTTTGTCCGTGAGCCGCGTCAACCCGCCGGTGCCCGGAAGGACACCAAGCAGTGGCACCTCTGGCAGGCTCACTGCCGATGACCGGTCGTCGACGAGCACGATCTCGTCACATGCGAGCGCCAGCTCGTATCCGCCGCCGGCCGTCGTGCCGTTGCACGCGGCGATGAACTTCAAACCGGAGTGCTGGCTCGCGTCCTCGATTCCGTTGCGCGTCTCGTTGGTGAACTTGCAGAAATTCACCTTCCACGCGTGGCTGGACTGGCCGAGCATATAGATGTTGGCGCCCGAGCAGAAGATACGGTTTTTTGCGCTGGTGATCACCACCGCGCCGATTTCCGGATGCTCGAACCGTATGCGCTGCAGGACGTCGTGCAGCTCGATATCGACTCCCAGGTCGTACGAATTCAGCTTCAGCTTGTAGCCGGGCCGCAGACCGCCTTCTTCCGCGACATCCATCGTGACGGTCGCGACACGGCCGTCGTAGGAAACGCGCCAGTGTTTATAGGTGGCAGGATCCGTCCGGTAATCGACGAGCTCTTTGGTCTCAATCACGCTGAAACCTCTGCGGCCGTCCGTTCGGCGGCCCTTTCACGCAGTTTATAGCGTTGCAGTTTTCCGGTTGCGGTCTTAGGTAACTCGTCAATGAACTCCACCCAGCGTGGCCGTTTGTATTCAGCCAGCCTGGACCGGACATATTGTTGCAACTCTGCCGCCAGCTCAGGCGTACGTGCGACTCCCGCGCGCACGACCACGAATGCGTACGGTTTCAACAGTCCATCGCGATCTGCGCGCGCGCCAACACCGCATTCGTGAACGGCCGGATGCTCGATCATGATGTTCTCCACTTCGACAGGACTCACCCAGATGCCGCCCACCTTCAGCATGTCGTCTGATCGTCCCGCATACCAGAAGTAGCCTTCCTCGTCCTGGTAATACTTGTCTCCGGTTCGAATCCATCGGCCCTCGATGGTCGCCTTCGTCTTCTCGTGCTTGTTCCAGTAGCAGGCGCACGTCGAGTCGCCGCTGATCAACAGGTTGCCGATTTCGCCGCGGGGCACGTCGCATCCCTTTTCATCCACGATGCGCGCTTCGTAGCCTTCGACGACCCTGCCGCTCGAACCGGGGCGAATATCGCCAGGACGGTTAGAAATGAAGATATGAAGAATCTCCGTTGATCCGATGCCGTCCAGGATGTCGACGCCGAAGCGCTGCTTGAAACGCTCGAACAGCGCTGCGGGAAGCGACTCGCCGGCGGACACCGCATAGCGAACGCTCGACAGATCGAAGTCCTGACCCTCCCGCGTATGCGCGAGGAGCATCCCGTAGTTGGTGGGAACCGAGAAGAACAGTGTCGGCTTATGGCGCTCGATGACGCCGAACACGTTGGCCGCGGTTGGTGGGCCGGGCCACAGGATGGCGGTGGCGCCGACGCCAAGCGGACAGTACATCGCATTGCCGAGACCGTAGGCGAAGAACAATTTCGCCACACTGAAGCAGCGGTCGTCTCCGGTCATGCCGAGGATCGCTTTGGCATAGAGCTCGGTGCAGACAACCATGTCGTGCTGCAGATGCACGCAGCCTTTCGGAAACCCGGTGCTGCCTGACGAATACAGCCAGAACGCGGGATCGTCCTTGCTGGTCGGTTCGGCGTCGAGCACAGACGAGGCGTCAGCGATGGACGCGTGCAATTCGCCGACGGTGACGATGTGCTGCAGATGGCGGAGACGCCCGCGCGGAATCGCCTGCAACTGCGGCAGCAGGACCTCGCTGATCACCACGACGCGCGCACGCGAGTCGTTCAGCACGTACTCGTAATCCTGCGGCTTCCAGAGCGTGCTCGTGGGAATCGGCACTGCGCCGATCTTGATCGCGCCAAAAAACGCGTAGAAGAACTCCGGTCCGTCGAGCAGGAGCATGACGACCCGCTCTTCGATCCGGACGGCAAACTTGTCGCGCAGAACATTCCCCACGCGGTTCACGCGTTCGACTAGCTGCGCGTAGGTCACGCGCTCGTCGCCGCACTCGATGGCCACCTTTGCGCCACGACCTTCGTGGATGTTTCTGTCCACGAACCAGGTTGCGGCGTTGAAGGTGTCCGGCAGCGTGATCACGGGTCTATCGTAACAATAGACTCTCCTCCATGCTTCGGCTCGCGTGTTGGCCTGGCGGCGGGGCGCAGTCAGGCGTCAGCCACGACCTCGCGCAGTTCAACCGAGTTGAGCGTGACACCGGCGGGCGGCGGCGAGTTGCGGATCATGGACACTGCCGTTTCCGCCTGCTGCTTCGTTTGGAAGACTGCCATAGACGTGCCTTGGCTTTCGTCGTCCCGCACGGTCCAAAACGCTTTCACCAATCCTGGTGCTTGTTTAACCCGGGGCACAACCTGTTCATGGAGTGCTTTCCGCGATGACGCAAACTCGCCCGGCGCAATCGTCACATTTACGACAACAGCGTACATAAGGTCCTCCTCTTCTTACGCTGTAATGCAAGTGGGTCTATTCCCGCAGCGACGATAATTCTGTCAAACCGCCAGCACAGGCACAAATGATCGTTGGTACTCGTCACGTTGTCGGCAAGACGAGCTGGGGTGCGAGCAGACAGAGAGAGACTGCGAAAGAATAGCTACGGGTAACACGTGGCTGAGTTCGTTCAGGTCAACGGCGTCCGCCTCGAGTTCTCCTGGTACGGACCACCACCAAGTCAGGCAGCGACGATCGTGTTCCTGCACGAGGGCCTCGGCTCGATCACTCAGTGGCGCAACTTCCCCGCCGAGCTGTGTGCACGTCTGGGCTGCGGTGGTCTCGCCTACAACCGCTGCGGCCACGGCAGGTCCGATCCGCTCTCCGCACCGCGGACCGTCCGTTTCATGCACGACGAGGCGACCGAGGTGCTGCCGCGCCTCCTCGACATCTTCGAAGTGCGGCGGCCGGTGCTGATCGGCCACAGCGATGGGGCCTCGATCGCGCTGATTTACGCCGGCTCGGTCGGCGATCCCTGCGCGCTGGTGCTCGAAGCGCCGCACGTGTTCGTCGAAGACGTGACCGTCACGCGCATCACGGAGTTGCGCGACATGTATCGCACCACGGACCTCCGGACGAAGCTGGCGCGGCATCACACCAATGTCGACTCGCTGTTTCAGTACTGGACCGACGTGTGGCTGCGCCCCGACTTCCGCGCCTGGAATATCGAGGCGTATCTCCCGAACGTGCTGTGCCCCACGCTGGTGATTCAGGGCCGACAGGATGAATACGGCACCGATCACCAGGTCAGTGCGGTGACCTCCGCGATCGGCGGCCGCTGCGAAGGCATCATGCTCGATCGCTGCGGGCACACGCCGCATATCGATCAGCGAACGATGGTTGCCGATATCGTGACGCAGTTCATCCGTCATCTAGAATAAGAGGTATGCCCTCGCCCGCGGGGCGCCTGACGCGCGCCCTGCAGCATCGCAACTTCCGCCTGTTCTTCGGCGGTCAGAGCATTTCCCTCGTCGGCACCTGGATTACGCGCGTCGCGACGAGCTGGCTGGTGTACCGCCTCACCGGCTCGGAGCTGCTGCTCGGTGTCGCCGGCTTTGCGGGACAGATCCCAACGCTGTTCATCACGCCGTTTGCGGGAGTGCTCGTGGACCGCCACGATAGACGAAGGATTCTGCTGATCACGCAGATCGCATCGCTCCTGCAGTCGGCGCTGCTGGCGATTCTGACCTTCACCGACGTCATTACCGTGACCCAGATCATCTGGCTGCAGGTGGTGCAGGGGATCATCAACTCGTTCGACACACCAGCGCGGCAGGCGTTCGTCAGCGAGATGGTCGAAGATCGGCGCGACCTGCCGAACGCCATCGCGCTCAATTCGTCGATGGTGAACGGCACGCGCATCATCGGACCGTCAATCGGCGGCCTGCTCATCGCTGGGTTCGGCGAGGCATGGTGCTTCACGATCGACGCTATTTCGTACGTCGCGGTCATCGGATCGATTCTCGCGATGCGCGTGGCGCCGCGCGCGCGCCACGAGGCGGCGGAGATGCACCTGCTCGAGGAGCTGCAGCACGGCTGGAAGTACGTGCTGCACTCGGTCCCGATCCGCTCGGCGCTGCTGCTGGTGGCGATCGTCAGCATGGCCGGCACGCCGTACACCGTGCTGATGCCGGCCATTGCCGCGCAGGTCATGCACGGCGGTCCGAACACGCTCGGCCTGCTGATGACCGCCACCGGCGTCGGCGCCTTGAGCGGCGCACTTTATCTGGCGCAGCGCGAATCCGTCGTGGGTCTCGGTCGCATCATCATGTATGCGTCGGCCGTCTTCGGTGTCGGCCTCGTGATCTTCTCGTTCACGACGACGCTATGGCTGTCGATGCTGGTGCTGGCCGTCGCGGGATGCGGATTCATGATTCACCTCGCCGCCACCAACACCGTGCTGCAGACCATCGTCGAAGAGCGGCTGCGCGGGCGCGTCATGTCGTTTTACACGATGGCCTTTTTCGGAACCGTGCCCATCGGCAGCCTGCTCGGCGGGATTTTGGCGGAACGCTACGGCGCCATGGCGACGGTGATGGTGACCGGGGTCATTTGTCTGTGCGGCAGCGGCTGGTTCGCCCACAAGCTGCCTGCGATTCGGGAAGTCGTCCGGCCGATCTATCGCGAGCGCGGCATCATCACGGTGCCAGCTGTCGATACGGGTGGGAAGACGTTGTAAGTTCCAAGATCCAAGCTCCAAGATCCAAGCTCCAAGTGGCAACACGAAACGCGTTGATTGTGGGTGCCGGGATCGGCGGACTCGCTGCAGCGATCGCCTTGCGACAGGCCGGCTGGCAGGTCCGCGTGTTCGAGCGCGCTGCGTCGCCTCGCGAGCTCGGCTTCGCTCTTCTCCTCGCTCCGAACGCGATGCACGCGCTGGGCGCCCTCGGTCTCGCCGACGTCGCACGGCGTGGCGGATTCATCACGACAAACGGCGAGATGCGCCGCCCCGACGGCACGGTGCTACGCCGGTTCGACACGGCCTCTGCACGAGCGCTGCTCGACGAGGACGCGGTGTGCATCCTGCGCCCTGTGCTGCACGGTGCGCTGCTCGACGCTCTGGGTACGGCGGCGATCGAACTCTCGGCTTGCGTATCGCGGTTCACCGCGGCAACGGATGCGGTTGAACTGACGCTTGCCGACGGCAGGACCTTCGCCGGCGACCTGCTCGTCGGCGCGGATGGCGTTCGCTCGGTGATACGCGCGCAACTACATCCTGACGAACCGCCGCCGCGCCCGAGCGGTCTGCTCGGCGTGCGCGGCGTGGCGTGCGACGTCGTCGAGGAGCTCCGCGGCGTCAGCGGCGCGCAGTATTTCGGCCGCGGGATGGAGGCGGGCGTCGCCCGTGCCGGCGGACGCGAGGTGTATTGGTATATGTCCGTGTCCGCGCACCGGTTCGGCGCCGCGCGCACGGCCCCAAGCATCGCTGCGGAATGCGCCCGGCATTTTCATCAACCGTTCCAGACGATTGTTGCGAAGACCAATTCTGAGGATCTTCGTGTGGACGAACTTTTCGATCGTGAACCAATCGCTGACTGGGGCCGCGGGCCTGTGACGCTGCTGGGCGATGCAGCGCATCCGATGCTGCCGCATGCGGGCCAGGGCGCCGCGCAGGCGCTGGAAGACGCGGTGGCACTCGGTCAGGTGATGCGGCAGGCTGTCGATCGGAGAGCCATTGACGTCGCGCTCCGCCAGTACGAGCATGTACGCGCCGTGAGGACGCGTAAGGTTGTGGAGATTGCGCGGCGCAACGCGCGCGTGGGGTCCATCCGCAGCGCCGCGGGCTGCTGGCTTCGTGATCATGCGATCCGTCACGTGCCGCAGTCCATCATCTTGAAGTCGCTCGTAGCGTTCGGCAAGCCGCCGTCGCCATAGTCTTTGGCGTCCAAGCCCGCCGGAGATAA
>Ga0310813_10001853_pt1 | contig 12784 bp, 7 predicted proteins | sample YN3metagenome_FD_203086 | JGI IMG/M metagenome (GOLD analysis project Ga0310813, IMG submission 203086) | Soil microbial communities from experimental microcosm in Duke University, North Carolina, United States - YN3 | ecosystem: Engineered > Artificial ecosystem > Soil microcosm > Unclassified ...
GGTGGGCACCATGTTCGCGATCCAGACCGGGGCGCCGCCGAAAGCGATGTTCTCGGCCGCGGCCTCGAGATAGTTGTTCACGATCTTGAACGGGCCCGGGCCGTTGGTGCCCGTGACCGCCTGGGCATCGAAGGCCGAGTGACACTCGCTGACATAGCTGTCGATGAGCGCGGTGCTGGCCGAGTTGAAGGCGATGCACTTGCGGAGATCGAGTGTGGGCTGGCCGTGCGCGTAGATGCGATCGAAGATCAAATCGCTGGGGACCTTGTCGCTCGAGTTCTGCGCCGAGCTGGCATCGCCGGCGAGGATGAGTCCTTGGCTCGTCGTCACACTAGGATCGACGGTGATCTCGAGGCCGATGAAGCGCCAACGCGCGGCCGGGCCATTGGTGATGAGCGTCGAGATCAGGCCTGGGGACACGAGCTTGGGGAAGGCCATCGCGCTGGCCATTGCCGGCGTGACGCGCGTTCCCTCGGGCGGGAGTTGCCCGTCGGACATCACCGTGATCCAGCCGCCGGGAATGCCACCCGACTTGGGTCTGATGACGTAATTGCTGATGAACGTGGAGCCCGCGGCGATGAGGATCTTGTCGCCGGCGACCGCGGTATCGAGGGCGAGCTGCAGATTGCCGCCGGCCGCGACACGGAGCGTGCGTCCCGCCGACGGCGTGCTCGCGACGCTCGTCGCCAAGTAGACCTGCGGCAACACGGCGTCGTTCGGGCCGGGGCTGCCGTCCGGCGAGGTAGGCGCTGATGACTGCACAGTCACGCCGGCGCTACCCGTCTTGCCGCCCGCGGTTGCCACAATATTGCTTGTTCCCGCATTGAGGGCGCTAACCGTACCGCTCGAAGAAACGCTCGCGACGGTGGCAGCGCTGCTGCTCCAGGTGACGGGCAGGTTCAGAACCGCCCCCGACGCGTCCTTGGCGACGGCCGACGCCTGCGTCGTCTGCCCGGCGATAAGCGTCGAGGAGCCTACGGTGACCGTCACGCTCGCAACGCTCGGCGCTGTGACAACAAGGGTCGCGCTGCCCTGGACGCCGTCCACGGTAGCGGTGATGGATACCGTACCGCCCGCGACCGCCGTCACGAGACCGAGGTTCGAAACCGTGGCAATCGCCGGATTCGACGTCGTCCATGTTACCGACCGGCCGGTGATTGCATTGCCGAGTGCATCGGCGGCAACCGCTGTCGCCTGTGTCGTGGCGCCGGCGACGATGCTGGAGCTACCGAGTGTCACGCCTACCGATGCCACAACCGCGGTGGACACCGTGAGATTCGCCGAGCCGTTCACGCCATCGACGATTGCTGTAATGGAAGTTGAGCCGTTGGCGACCGCTGTCACCAACCCCTGGCTGGATACGGTCGCGACGGCTGGATTCGCGCTCGACCACGTCACCGCGCGGCCAGAGATCGAGTTGCCGGCGGAGTCGCGCGCCGTTGCCACAGCTTGTGTCGTTTGGCCGACCTGTATGTTGCCGGCGTTCAACGCCACTCCGACCGAGACCACGACCGCGGGATTCGCCGTGATCGTCGCGGCTGCCAGCTTGCCTTCAGACGTCGCTGTAACAGTCGTGGTTCCTGTTCCGACCGCGTCGACTGTGCCGGTGCCCGAGACGTCGACGATGTTCGTATCGGATGACGTCCAATTGATCGTGCGGTTCTGCAAAATGTTGCCGGCCGAATCCTTGACGATGGCCTGAAGCTGTTTCTTGCCTCCGACATTCAACGTCGTGGGCGACGGGGTGACAGTGATGCTGGCGATCGGGATCTGAACAACCTGCACCGATGTCGTCGCCGTCTTGCCATTCATGTCGATCCGGATGGTCGCCGTTCAGAGCGATCTGCCCGTCGCGACGCCGATATTTGACACGGAGACGATGCCAGGTGAGAGCGACGTCCATTTCCCCGAGCCCGGCGTGAACTGCACCACCTTGCCGGACTTGTCATATGCGTAAAACGAGAGCTGCGAGCTGTTACCGAGGGCAAGCGTCGTCAGCTCGTACGGAAACGCGAGAGACGTGATCGGCGTGTGCACGACGATCGTCGCCGTGTCGCTCGATTTCTTCGCGGCCGCGATCACCATGGTCGTTCCGATGTGTCGACCGGAGACGACGCCGGTCGATGACACCGTTGCAACCGAAGGATTCGTGACCTGCCACGTCACCGAAGACCCGGGTTCTGTAGACGACAGCGTGAGCTGCTGCTGCTCGTCGACGCCGACGTCCACGGACCGTTGATTCAACGAAATCCGGGCGAACTGGAGGGCGGGGTCTGCGGGGCCGTTGGATTCGCAGGCGATCAGGCCTACGACGGTCGCCATCGTCGCGAGCGTCGAAACGAGCGAACGCATGAGAAACCCTCCGAAAGGAATCTTTCGGCAACCCGACGAGCGTGACGCGCGGAGCGCGCTGTAGCCTCGTGGCTTTGCGTCCCTGGCTTTCGCACAGGTTTGCCCTTGTCGCTGATCCCCGCGAAGGGGGCGCGATCCTGCCGATCAGTTGTGTGAAACGAATACCGGGGGAAAGCACTCGCAAAACTCGCTGATCGAGCGAGTGTGATTGCGCTAGCTTGACGAGTGATTTCGGACCCTGTAACCCGAGACGTCGAGACGCAAAAAACTATGCGCCAAATCACATTACACCGCTGGATCTTGTCGTTCGAAAGCCACTGATTACGTCAACGAATTTGGCTCGTCGTCGTACACGCGCCAAAGTCCTTGACACCTCGAACCAGCGTGCAAACGGAATTGCCACTTCGCTACGAGCAACTTCGTCGTGAACTCGCCGCGCAGCCGAAGACCTGGCTCGTCACAGGCGTGGCCGGTTTCATCGGCTCAAACCTCATGGAAGCGCTGCTCGATCTCGGGCAAACGGTGGTCGGCATCGACAACTTTGCCACCGGGCATCGGCACAACGTCGACGCAGTCCTCTCGATCGACGGGGATTTTGCTCGTCGCTTTCGATTCATCAACGGCGATATTCGCGATCCCGAGGCATGTCGCGACGCGTGCGCCGGTGTGGACTACGTTCTGCATCAGGCTGCCCTCGGCTCTGTACCGCGTTCCATTCGCGATCCGATCACGACGGCGCAGGTAAACGTCGACGGCTTTCTCAACATGATCGTCGCGGCCCGCGACGCTCGCGTGAAGCGATTCGTCTACGCGTCCTCGAGCTCCGTCTACGGCGACGAGCGCACGCTGCCCCAGGTCGAGGAAAAAACCGGCCGGCCCCTGTCACCGTACGCGGCGACCAAGGTTGCGAACGAAATGTTCGCCGCCGTATTCCAACGCACCTATGGCCTGGAGACGATCGGGCTTCGCTATTTCAATGTGTTCGGTCCGCGACAGGATCCAGAGGGCCAGTACGCCGCCGTCATTCCACGGTGGATCGCGAGCCTGATGCGCGGCGAACCCTGTCGCATTTTCGGCGACGGCGAAACGAGTCGCGACTTCTGCCACATCGCCAATGCCGTCGAGGCCAATTTGCTTGCGGCGACCGCTCCGGCCCAAGCGACGGAAACCGCGTACAACGTGGCCTGCAACGAAACCCCGTCGCTCAATGAGCTTTTCGTCATCCTGCGCGATGCCGTCGCACGAGCACATCCCGAAGCGCGCGACGCGACCGCGGTTCACGATTCATTCCGGCCCGGCGATATCGCACACTCGCGCGCCGACATCGGCAAAGCAACCCGCGCCCTCGGCTACGAGCGGATTCATCGTGTGGGCGAAGGTTTGCCGCTCGTTGTCGATTGGTACATCCGCGAATACCGGAAGCAAGCGCCGTCCCGCTGACCGAGTAGCCGAGGAAGGCCGAGGCGGGCAGCCGAAAACACGAAGGGGCCGATCGAAATCGGCCCCTTCATGTCTCTCCCTCGTGAAACGCGGTCGACTAATGCCCGCCGCGCCGGAACACCATGACCGGTAGCGTCATGGACATGATGCGAAGATCCTCGACGACGCTCTGCCGTCGCACGTACTCGAGGTCGTATCGCACCTTCGAGCGCACGTCGTCGATGCAGCAGTCGTATGCCTGGTTTACTTGCGCCCAGCCGGTGATGCCCGGCTTCACGCGCTGACGCAGCGGGTATTCGGGGATGTTCTTGCGAAGCTCCGCGAAAATCGCCGGACGCTCGGGCCGCGGTCCCACGATGTTCATCTCGCCGCGAATGACGTTCCACAGCTGGGGCACTTCATCGAACCGCGTGCTCCGGAGGAACTTGCCAACCAGGGTCACGCGCGGATCCTGCTTCGAGGCCCACACCGGCTGGCCATCCGGCTCGGCGTTCACCTGCATCGTGCGGAACTTGTACATCTTGAACAGCGCGCCGCCATGATCGTAGACGCGTCGGTCAAAGCTGCGGGCGAAGCGCCACCGGCGATCCACACCAACACGAATTTGCGAGTACAGAACAGGGCCGCGCGAGGTCAGCCGGATGGCCAGCGCTGCCAACAGAATGAGCGGAGAAACCAGCACGAGCGCGACAACGGCGATGACCACGTTGAGGACGCGCGCGACGATCTCGTCACGCTGACGGGGTTGGACGGCCTCGTCGCTGGCCACCGCGAACCCCACGTCCGCAAACTGGATCGTCGGAATCTCGAGCGCGACCTCGCTCGCCAAAGCACGGGCGTGCCGCGCTTCTTCTTGGCGGGTCGGAAGGACCGCGATTTCACTTCCAAGCTTTAACTGCGCTGCCTGCATACAGGAGGTGTCTCCAACGCGCGAGTCTGTTCGGGGAGTGAGAACCGAGTCTCACTCAGCGAGCGGGGAAGCCCTATGCAGCCCGCGTGCTCAGGATCACAACCCGGACACACGCGCCGATGTCATTGTGTGTCAATGACTTACGAGTTCGGGCGTTCCGTCGCAAAACGCCACAGCTCCAAAACCTGTTGCGACCGTCCCACAAGTCTCCGCGCCGTCGCAACAACGTTCGAGTCGACTCTCGCATGCAATAGAAAGCGGGCGTGAGGGTTAGCCTCACGCCCGCCAGTAAAAATTTCTTACGGTCGCCCAGCCGGTCAGGTCACCTCGACGGCCGTCGACTCGCTCTCGACCGGGGCGTCCGTGAAGCCGTAGCCCGAAGCGTACCCGTAGTAATCGAACTCGCCCTTCAGGTTGACGCCGTTTAGGACCGCCCCCAGGACGTTGATGGGGAGCCGGTCAACGAGCATCAGCTTTGCCGCCGCCATCCGACGCTCGGTCTTTCCGATGCGCACCACGACCAGGAGATGCTGCAGTGCCGTGGCGATGGCGTACGCATCTACGCCGGCGGCGAGTGGCGGGGTATCGAAGACGACGACGTCATACCGCGTCTTGAGCTCGGCCACGAGCCTGGGGAGCGCGGCCGACGTCAGCAGCTCAGGGCTGTGCGGCTGGCGTGACCCGCACGGAACGAGCGCCAAACGGTCGTGGGTTGTGGCGTGGACGACTTGTGAGAAGCCGACCTGCCCCGAGAGGAATTCCGTCAGGCCCGACCCCATTTCTAGGCCGAACACCTCGTGCACCATGCCGCGCCGCGTATCTCCGTCGACAAGCACGGTGTTGAAGCCGGCATCCGCGAACGACATCGCCAGATTCGCCGCGACAAACGACTTCCCGTCGCCCGGAGACGGACTCGAGATCGCCAGCGTGATCGGCGGTTCGCATGTGTGGCGGACGTGCATCCGGAGCGTTCGGAAGGATTCCACCAGGTGCGCCACCTGTTCCGGCGAGCGCGCGCTCACGCCACCCTTCGGGAAACGTGGGATCGCGGCCGCGATCGCTAGACCCAGCTCGTTCGTGACTTGTTCGCTGTATCGGATTCTTCGATCGATCATGTCGAGCAGCAGCGCCAGCGCGATCGCCGCGCCAAGTCCGCCGAGAATCGCCATCGCCATCAAGCGAGGCGCCGTGTTTTTCGACGGCGAGAGGGGCGCGACTGCCGAGTCGAGAACGGACAAGTCGGGCGTCGTGCTCTTTTCGGCCAACGCGGCCTCGGCGAATTTGCCCTTGAGGTTCGTGTACAGCCCCTCGTCAACCGCGACCTGACGCCGCAGCCGCATCTCCTCGATGTAGCGCGGTGGAATCGACTGAAGGTCCTGTCCAGCTCCGGCGATGCGCTTCTCGAACTGTGCCTCGCGATCCTTCAACTGCGACAACAATTCATTCGCCAGCGTCGGGATCGTCTGCTTCTCGAGCAGGTCGACATTGGCGGCGAGGTCCTTGACGCCCTGGAAGCTGTCCGTGTAGGCCAAGCGCGCTCTTGCCAAATCACCCTTCGCCGTGTGCAGCTTGGCGAGGTTTTCTCGCAGCGCGGCCGCTCCGGCGCCGCCATTCACACTCGGAAGAAACAGCACCGCGTCGTACTGCGCCTCGCCCCGCTGAGCGCCGGCGATGATTTTCTCGAGCGCTTCGCGGTCGTGATGAAGCGCGTCGTACTCGAACTTCTGGTCGAAGAAGTTTCTCATGACCGGGTCGCGCGTCTGCTCGACGCCCGGCGCTACAGGTCCGCCTTCAGACGGGAGCGTGATCGTCTTGACGCGGAATCCTTCGAGCTCGTTCTCGGCGGTGTGGAGCGACGTCTCAGCATACTTCAGCTGATCGTTGAGGATGTCCGCGTACGCTCTGACGTTCTGCTTTTTCAGCTCGCCGGCCAGCGCCACAAAATCGGCAATCCAGGTGTTGATGGTCCGGGCGGCGAGCTGCGGATTCTCGTCGCGAAGGGCGACGGTAAGGAAGCTGCTGCGCTCGGGGAGTGAAACGCCAAGACGAGCGGCGTAGTCCATCGCCGTTTCTCGCGGCGTCGAAACGGTGAATTCGACCTTCCGCTCGCCCATGCCCTCGAACGCCGTGCTGGGCAAAACCCAACGGAATCCGCTCTTGCGCCCGACGGAGTCTGTGGCCGCGCCGCTGTCGGCCGCGACGCCCGACGTCATGGCGATGCGCCATCGCTGTCGCGACCGGTCGATCTTCAACTCGTATTGGCCCGGGGCAAATCGATCGCCGATCGTGAACCCGCGGAAAAAGACGGAGTCCGCGGGGTTCTTCGGCTTGAGGTACAGCGCGAGCTTCAGGACGACGGCGTCCGCCACCCTGGGAGTCTTCAGCAGCGCGACCCACGCCTGTTCGTTGAGCAGTTCCTCCGACCGGATCGCCCCCGTCTTTTGCGCTTGGGGCGTCTCGGCCTGAATCCAGATGGTCGCCGCGACATCGTACAGCGGATGAACGAATCGCGTGGCGACGAAGCCGGCCGCTGTCGCGATGATCATGACCGCGAGAATGAGCCAGCGATATCGCCGAATTGCTCCCCGTGCGCGCTCGAGCGGCGGCCGCGGGACTATCCCGGTGGAAAGTCCCGGCCGATCCCAACTCTGCATCGCCGTGGATTCGGAAGCGCGAACTAGATCGAAGGAGCCAACGTCTTCGGACATGAATGACCGCGGTTTACGAGAGAACTTCTGCTTGCCGTCGAACTTCGCGGGGAGCGTGCCAGCAGGCGCGCGTCGCTACCGTGAGAACAAGTACATCAGCGCGCCAATGCTCGACAGCGCGAATGAACCGATTGCGAACCACGAAATGTGACTCTTCTGGGGAACATAGATCTCGTCACCGGCGCGCAGGTGCATTCTATCGAGCGACATGCCGTCGGCGAGCGCCGTGTGCGTGTCCTGCGCATTCCAGATCACATCGTCGCCACGACGCACCGTCAGGCCGGTGATGTTTGCGTCCTGTCCTGGTCCGCCCGCCTGCATGAGAAGGTCGCTGAGCGGCCGATCGGCCGGAGAATAAAAGAAGCCCGGACGACCGACAAATCCCAACACACCAACCCGGACCAGCGGGGTCGTGCGCACGATTGGCTCTTTCACGTACTGGGCCAAGTGGTCCCGGAGCTTCTCTGTGAGCTCCGCGCGCAACACGCCCTCCAGGGAAAGCTCCCCCATGCGCCCCAGCTCGATTCGGCGACCGGCACGCACCGTGACCGTCTCCGGAATGTCCAACGGACCAGCGATCAGGCTCGCCTGAACGGCCACAAAGATCTTGTCGCCGTCCTGAAAATCACCTTTTTCCAGGCGTTGATGGAGCAGCCATGCTTCGTTGGTGCGATGCGCACTTTCCGCCGCTTTCGCCTGCGCCTCCAATTCGCTTCTTGATTCGTACTCTCGTCGTGGAGAGCTCACCGAGCCCGCAGGCGACACGTCCTGCGCCGGCAGTGGACTCCCGGCAACACCGAGAGCCATCACTGCAGTCAATGTCGTGAGTCGATGTGCTGCGCTTCGAGCCATAAACCACCAGCTTTGGTAGCGACGGAATGCCGAATGACAACCTTATGATACTACGGAGTCAACGCTTCAAACGATTGGCGGCTAGTGGATTAGCACTCGCCATACCACCGTGGCCGGTCACTTTGACCGGCGTCGCGCTCGCGAACGTCGCGTTCGCCGCCTTAACTTGGATCGGCAAGTATGACCTTGGACGAGCCTTGTAGCAACCGGGCAACGCTGACGCCGCTTCTTTGCAACAGGTCCGTTTGATCGCGTTTAGCAACGGTGATTATTCTCTGTTGCTGGTTACTTGAACGCCCAATAACCTTCGGCCGTCGAAGGGTTCCATTCGCCGCCACCTTCTGGACTGCGCAATCATGGCGGCGCGTCAATCGTCCGTAGAGTGTCCCGGCTCATCCCGGGTAAGAATCGCTTTGGCTAGGGGTGGCGGAACAGACATGGCTTTGTCGTCAGAATACCGGGACATAATCGTTGGCAGCGGACGCGGACGTGGAAGGCCAACGCGCGCGCTCGTCCGAATTGGTGCGCTCCTGCTGGTCGCGGCGTTGGCCGCGGCCTGCGGTGGAAGCGGAGAAGGCTCGATCATCCCGCCGAAGGAAATCGGGTCGATCACGATCGACACCACCTCATTTCTGATGGAGCGGGGAAGCGACGTAACGCTTACCGCGACGGTGTTGGACGTTCATCGCCAAAAACTCGACGTCCCCGTTGTCTGGTCGAGCACGAACGAAAAGGCGGCGAGCTTTCTGCCCGGCGGAAAACTCGTCGCGGGGGATTCGGGCGCCACGCAAATCACCGCGTCTTCGCTCGGAAAACAGTCGCAAACCATCGTGGTGCAAATCGTCTGGCTTGGTCCCGCGAAGCTCGATCGCGTTCAATGGACGAGCCCCAACGCCGCGACACCCGGAGCCACCGTCGCCGATTCGATTCGCGTGCGGGTGACGAACCCCAAAGGCGCCCCCGTTGCGAATACGAAGGTCGCATTCGCCGTGACGGCGGGTGGCGGATCCGTATCGCCGGCGAGCGCAAAGACAGATCCAAACGGTCTCGCGGCCGTGCAATGGACGCTCGGTCCGCAGAAAGGCTCGAATGCCATCACCGCCACCGTCGTCGACACGCACGACAAGCCCATCACCTGGGTCGACAGTAACGGGACCAAGTTCTCCGTGACGAGCTACGACGCGTTGTCGGCCGTCGACGGCGACGGCCAGACGGGCCAAATCCTTTCGGCGTTGCCGGTCCTTCCCTCGGTCAAGCTCGTCGATAGCCTGGGCAAACCGCGCGTCGGCATTCCGCTCACCTTCATCGCGACGTCAGGCGGTCGCGTGTCGTTGGCAGTTGTCTCCACGGCTTCCAACGGGGTCGCTTCGCCGGGCACGTGGACGCTCGGCGACATCCCGGGGCAGCAAAAGCTGATCGTCACCCTCGAGAGCGCCAAGCTCGAGCTCAAGGCGTCGGCGACCGGCACGCCGATTCACTACAAACCGGCGTCGGGGCTCATCGCGAGCGGCTTCGTGACGTGCGCGCTCGACGCCGCCGGTCTCGCGAGCTGCATGGGCCAGGAGCCGCAGGTTGGTGACGGCGACACGCTCAGCAAATTCGCGCCGACGCCCACGGCGGGATCGATCGCGTTCAAATCGCTTTCGCCGAGCCGAGTGACCAGCCTCCCAACGCACAACTGCGGAATCGGCACGGACCACGCCGTCTATTGCTGGGGCGCGAACGCCCTTGTTGACACGTCAGGAAGGACGAATTCCACGAAGACGCCGGCCAAACTTCCCAGCGACCTCGTTTGGGCTCAGGTCACCGCAGGCGGGGCACACAATTGTGCTCTGACAACGGATGCGATTGCCTATTGCTGGGGCGCGAATAGTGTCGGCCAGTTGGGCATTCGATCCGACACCGGAGCCATTTTCAAGCCGGGGCTGGTTTACGGCGATTTCCGATTCCGCACGATTGCCGCCGGCTCGGGCCACACCTGCGGCCTGACGCTCGACGGAACGGTCCTCTGCTGGGGGAACAACTCCTTCGGACAACTCGGCGATGGTGGTACGACGCCGCGTCTGGCGCCGACGCTCGTCGCCGGCGGCGTCACGTTCCAGTCGATCGACGTCGGCGACCCCTGGTCGTGCGGCCTGTCCACTGCCGGGAAAGTCTATTGCTGGGGAGGGCTCGAAGGATTCGGAGCGACGCCCATCCCGCACCTTTACACGAGTTCGACTCTTCCCACCTTCACGTCGCTGAGTGTGGGAAGCTTCCACGCGTGCGCGCTTACCGGCGATGGCCAAGCGTATTGCTGGGGCAACAATCAATTCGGACAGTTGGGCGACAGTTCAGTCGTGTCCAAGTCGTTCCCCACGGCGGTTGTGGGGGGATTGCACTTCACGTCCATTGCCGCGGGCGTCGCACACACCTGTGGCACGACGTCGGACGGATCGGTCGCTTGCTGGGGATCCAACCTGGCCGGCGAACTCGGTGACAAGAACGCGGCGATTCGCATCACGCCGCGGTATGTCGTGCTCGGCGTAACACCCTAGCGTGATGCGATCGCCCGGCAGCGTTGCCGCGATCCGGGTGCGAAGGGTTCATCGCTCTCGAGGAAAAATGACTCGTATGCGCGTCGGTTTTTCGTGGTGCCTGGCCGCCCTTTCGATCTCCGCCGCGCGGCTCGCCGCGCAAGAAGCGGTGACCATCGGGGGGCACGTCTCGGCGGGCGGCATTCCGGTGCAGGGAGCGACCGTTCGAATTCCTGCCCTGGGTCTGAGCTCGACGACGACATCGGAAGGCCGCTACAGCCTCATCGTCCCCTCGAGCAGGGTTCGCGGACAGACCGTCGATCTCGTCGCTCGACACGTGCGGTACAATATCGAGTCGACGCCCATCACGCTGACGGGCGGTTCGCTGATCAAGGACTTCGAGCTGACCCCCGCCGGCGAGCCGCGCGCCGATACGCGCGCGACCGTCGCCGCTCCGACAGATGTGCAGCCGATCGTGACGCGCGTCGTCGCGGCGAGAGCCGTCGTTGATAGCAGCGCGTACGAAGAGGCGGCGGGTCCTGTCGACGCCGTGAGCGGCCTCGCCGGCCGCGTGGCCGGCGTCATCGTCACCACATCATCCACGATGGGTGGATCCGCGCCGATCGTCGTCCGCGGCTATCGGTCGATCGTGAACGCCGTCCAGCCGCTGTTTGTCGTGGACGGCGTCCCGGTCGAGAATTCGATGTTCGCGACGCCGGGCCAGCCGTTCGGATCGGGCGGCTTCGACTACGGCGCGCCGGTGCAGAACCTCAATCCTGCCGATATCGCCAGTGTCGTCCTCCTGCGTGGCGCCGAAGCCTCCGTGCTGTACGGCGGCCGCGCGGCGAACGGCGTTTTCTTGATCACGACCAAGAACGGACGCGCGCTCTCGGGCCTCGAGGTGTCGGCGGCCCAGCAGTTCACCGGGGAAACCGTCCTTAGACTCCCCTCATTTCAGAATTCTTACGGACAGGGGCTCGCCGGAAAGTTCGCCTACTTCAACGGCGCCGGCGGCGGGACGAATGACGGCGTCGCCGAAAATTGGGGGCCGGCGTTACAGGGCCAGGCGGTCTCCCAGTTCAGCTTCACCTCGCCCCGCCAACCGGATGTCCGCGCCTTCCTGCCGTCTCCGAACAATGTCGCCGATTTCTACGGCTCGGGCATGACCCTGAAGACCGACGTTGCCGCGCAGGGCGCCAACGATCACCTCAACGGTCGCTTCTCGGCCAACCGTCGCGATACGCGCGGCTTCACGCCAGGGAGCAGCCTGGTGCGGCAGGGCGGAGCACTCGTGGCGACCGACCAGTTGTCGAGCGATCTCTCCATCTCGGCTCAGGCGCGCTTCAACAGCGAGGATGGACACAATCGTCCGGGCACCGGCTTCGACGTGGGCAATCCGGCCGCCGAATTCGCGCGCATGGGTCGCCAGGTCGAACTCGGCGTCTTGAAGGACAACCTCGCCGATTTCGCCGGCCGACAGATCAGTTGGAATTACACGGGGCACAACAACCCGTATTTCATCACGAACCAGAACAGCAACCGGGATAAGCAGACCGGCTGGACGGCAGGTGCCTCGGCCACGTATTCGACGTCGCCAAGGTTCGCGTTGACGGTTCGCGGTGGCCGGGACCAATACGACCAGTCGCGCAATTTCGATGTCGACACGAGCTGGATGGGCGGCTTCGCGTGGTTTGCTGGACGGGGCGACTTCACCAACGGCGGTTATCAACGGCAGCGCATCACGGCGTCGGAGACGAACGGTGATGTCGGCGTTACGAGCACGATGCCGCGGCCAGGAGGACGATCGAGCCTCGTGCTCTCCGCCGGCGCGGGGACGCGCAGCAACGATTTCAAAGTGGTGAGCGACGGCTCCGATCAGGGGGCCGCGACGTCGTCCGCGCTCGTGACGCCGACGGCCCGGGTTTCCGCGTCGAGTACGACGACGTCGGCGTTCGCGTTCGGCGAGTGGATCGGCGAGGCGTCTTCGGTGCGCGCCGGAGCACGGG
>Ga0310813_10001854_pt1 | contig 12780 bp, 8 predicted proteins | sample YN3metagenome_FD_203086 | JGI IMG/M metagenome (GOLD analysis project Ga0310813, IMG submission 203086) | Soil microbial communities from experimental microcosm in Duke University, North Carolina, United States - YN3 | ecosystem: Engineered > Artificial ecosystem > Soil microcosm > Unclassified ...
GAGCGTCTCGATCTTGTCGCGCGGCACGCCCTTGCTCACCAGGTAATCGCGAACCGCGTTGGCGCGGCGCTCGGACAGTCGCTGGTTGTACTGTTGCGAGCCGATCCGGTCGGTGTGGCCCGTAACGAGCACGAGCTCGAGCCGCTGCACGTTCGACAACTTGGAAACCACCTCGCTGTCGATCGCCGCCTTGCCTTCGGGCTTGAGCACCGCCTTGTCGAAGTCGAACAGCGCCTTCGAGGCGAGCGTGATCTTTTGCACCTGCGGCGCGGGCGCCGGAGCCGGGGCGGGCGCCGGAGCGGGCGGGGGCGGCGTCGGCGCGGCAGCGGGCGGCGGCGGAGCTGGCTTCGGCACTAGATCGGGCTCGCACTGCGCGATCGCCATTTGCGGTGTCCAGTAACCGGTCCTCCAGCACAGATTGCCCGCAAGACCCAACGCACCGTTGTACGAACCGCTCTTGACGACGTTGTTGTTGGGGGTGTTCCAGCTGTCCGTCACATAGGCGCAGTTCTTGGGATCGCAGTACGCGGTGCCGGGAACGTAGCCCCTCGGATCGGCCTTCTGCGCCGCAGCGCCCCCGGCGAAGAATGCTGCCGCGAACATGCCGGCGGCGATACCGGACACGAGACGTCGAGTCATTGTTCTACCCCTTTGACTTTGGTTTTGAACAGGATTTGTTGAACGAAGCGACTTCGCACGAGAGGCCATAACCCCCTGACGCGTCGGATCCTTTTGTGCTCCGGTCCACTATAGCACGCCGATTTTTACGCGAGCAACGAAAATGCCCGGTGCGCTTACCTGCGGCGCGCGACTGTCGCGGCGATGCAACGGCGTGCTAAAATGCCGTGTTTTCAAGGACCTCCGCCAAGCCCGGCCGGCGCGGGCGGCGCGCGGACCGACGTTGTCGACGCGCGTCGCAACCTGCGAAAAGTGTCCTGAGAGCAGGGTTTTTGTCAATTTTTCAATTCATCGCGACGCGTTCGCAAGGATTCGCCCCCTTCCATGGAGCAGTTCGCCAAAGAAACCCTCCCGGTAAGCCTCGAAGCGGAAATGCGGCATTCGTACCTCGATTACGCAATGAGCGTGATCGTGGGGCGGGCGCTGCCCGACGCGCGCGACGGCCTCAAGCCCGTGCATCGGCGTGTCCTTTACGCAATGCACGAGGCGAACATCGTGTTCAACCGGCCGTACGTGAAGTGCGCGCGCGTCGTCGGCGACGTGATGGGGAAATATCACCCGCACGGCGACATGGCGATTTACGACGCGCTGGTGCGCATGGCGCAGGACTTCTCGCTGCGCTACCCGTTGATCGACGGCCAGGGCAACTTCGGCTCCGTCGACGGCGACAATCCTGCGGCGATGCGCTACACGGAGTGCCGTCTTGAACGGATCGCCAACGAGCTCACCGCCGACATCGACAAGGAAACCGTCGATTTCGTCCCGAACTACGACGGCAAGGAGCAGGAACCGGCGGTCTTGCCGTCGCGGCTGCCGAACCTGCTCGTCAATGGGTCGTCGGGCATCGCGGTGGGGATGGCAACCAACATCCCGCCGCACAACCTCACCGAAACGGTCAACGGGTGCCTCGCGCTGCTCGCTAGCCCCGAGATCAGCGTCGACGACCTGATGGAGATCATCCCGGCGCCCGATTTCCCCACCGCCGGAATCATCTACGGACTGGAAGGCGTGCGCGAAGGCTATCGCACGGGCCGCGGGCGTGTCGTGATGCGCGCACGCACGCATTTCGAGGATCTCGACAAGGGCAACCGGCAGGCGATCATCGTCGACGAGATTCCGTACCAGGTGAACAAGGCGAACCTGCTCGTGCGCGTCGGCGAGCTCGTGCGCGAGAAGAAACTCGACGGCATCTCCGACCTGCGCGACGAGTCCGACAAGTCGGGCATGCGCGTGGTCATCGAGCTCAAGCGCGGCGAAGTGCCGGAGATCGTCCAGAACAACCTGTTCAAGCTGACGCAGCTGCAGGACAGCTTCGGCATGAACATGGTCGCGCTGGTCGACGGCCAGCCGAGGTTGCTGGACCTCAAGCAATTCCTCGAGCACTTCCTCATTCATCGGCGCGAAGTCGTCGTGCGCCGCACGCGCTACGATCTCCGCAAGGCGCGGGAGCGCGGGCACGTGCTGGAAGGCCTCGCCGTGGCGCTGTCGAACGTCGACGCGATCATCGCGCTGATCAAGGCGTCGGCGACTCCGGCGCACGCGAAGGCCGCGTTGATGGCGCGCACGTGGCGCTCGAAGCTCGTCGAGGACATGCTGAAGCGCGCGGCCGCCGACGTCGCGCGGCCCGAAGGCCTTTCACCCGAATACGGCTGGAATGCGAAGGAGGGCGGCTATCGGCTGTCGGATACGCAGGCGCAGGCGATACTCGATCTGCGGCTGCAGCGGCTCACCAGCCTCGAGCAGGACAAGATCACCGGCGATTACCGCGAGGTGATGGACCTGATCGCCGACCTGCTCGACATCCTGGCGAAGCCGGCGCGCGTGACGCAGATCATCCGCGACGAGCTCACGGCGATCCGCGATCAGTTCGGCGATGCACGCAAGAGCGAGATCGTCGCGCAGGGTGTCGACCTCGCGATCGAGGACCTGATCGCGCCCGAGGACATGGTGGTGACGCTGTCGCACGGCGGTTACATGAAGGCGCAGCCGGTCGCCGAATATCGCGCGCAGCGCCGGGGCGGCCGCGGCAAGCAGGCGACGTCGACGAAGGAAGACGATTTCGTCGACCGGATGTTCATCGCCAACACGCACGACTTCATCCTGTGCTTCAGCAATCGCGGGCGTGTCTACTGGCTCAAGGTCTATAACGTGCCGCAGGGGCAGCGCAACGCGCGCGGCAAGCCGATCGTCAACCTGGTGCCGCTCGTCGACAACGAGAAGGTCACCGCGATCCTGCCGGTCAAGGAATTCTCGGAGGGGCGCTACGTCTTCATGGCGACCGCGATGGGAACGGTGAAGAAGACGCCGCTCGCCGATTTCTCGCGGCCGCGCCCGTCGGGCATCATCGCAGTCGATCTCTCCGACGGCGATCGCCTGATCGGCGTCGCGCTCACCGACGGCGAGCACGACGTGATGCTCTTCAGCTCGGGCGGGAAGGCGGTGCGCTTCGACGAGAACGACGTGCGCCCGATGGGTCGCAACGCGCACGGCGTGCGCGGCATGATGCTCGACAAGGGGCAGAAGGTGATCGCGCTGCTCGTTGCCGAAGACGAGGAGCAGTCGGTGCTGACGGCCACCGCGAACGGCTACGGCAAGCGCACGCCGATCGTCGAGTACACGCGCCACGGCCGCGGCACGAAAGGCATGATCGCGATCCAGCAATCGAGCCGCAACGGTCAGGTGATCGGCGCGGCGCTGGTGCGTCCCGACGACGAGGTCGTGCTGATCTCCACCGTCGGCGTGCTGATCCGGATGAACGTCAAGTCCATCCGCGAGATGAGCCGCTCGACGCAGGGCGTGACGCTGATCAACCTCGGCGATGGCGAAAAGCTCGCGGGGCTCGAGCGCGTCGTCGAGCGGGATGACGAGGAAGTCGAGTGAGCGCCGCGTCGCGAAGCCCGAGCCCGCAGGGCCCGACGCCGCGCGAGCGAGTGAGGCTGACGCGCAGACGAGACGCGTGTCGCGGGCGGTGCAGGGAGGCCGAGAGTGATCGACCGAGCCTCGGCGGTGTCGGACGTGTCATTGTTCGCGCTTGCGGCTGCAACGGATAATCACACCTCCGACACCGTGCTCTGTCCCGCATGCGGGAGAGGGAGCCAATCCCATGACTCATCGCGTCTATAACTTCAGCCCCGGCCCGGCCGCGATGCCCGAGCCGGTGCTGCAGCGCGCGCAAGCCGAGTTGCTCGACTGGCACGGCAGCGGCATGTCGGTGATGGAGATGAGCCATCGCGGCGGCGACTTCACCGCGATCGCCGCGAAGGCGGAAGCCGACCTGCGCTCGCTCCTCGCCATACCCGACGCATACCGTGTGCTCTTCCTGCAAGGTGGCGCGCTCGGGCAAAACGCCGCCATTCCGCTCAACCTGCTGCCGCCCGATGGCGTGGCCGATTACATCGATACCGGGCATTGGGCGCAGAAATCGATTGCCGAGGCGCGCAAGTACGGCCGCGTCAACGTCGCGGCGTCGGCGTCCGACGCGAACTACACGTACGTGCCTACGCAGGCGTCATGGCGCGTGTCGCCCGAGGCGAGCTACGTCCATATCACCACCAACGAGACGATCGGCGGGGTGGAATGGTTCTGGATTCCCCACACCGGTGACGTGCCGATCGTCGCCGACGCGTCGTCGCACCTGCTGTCGCGGCCGCTCGACGTCGGACGCTTCGGTGTCCTGTACGCGGGTGCACAGAAGAACATCGGTCCTGCGGGCCTCACCGTCGTCATCGTGCGCAACGAACTCACCGGCCGCGCGCGCCGCGAATGCCCGAGCGTGTTCGATTACGCCGTGCAGGCGCAGGCCGGATCGATGTTCAACACGCCTGCAACGTTCGCCATCTATCTGGCGGGACTGACGTTCGAATGGCTGCTCGCACAAGGCGGGCTCGCCGCGATCGAGCGCGCCAACATCGCCAAGGCCTCGGCGCTGTATGCCGAGATCGACCGCACGGGCTTCTATCGCAATCCGGTGCGACAATCGGATCGCTCGCGCATGAACGTACCGTTCTCCCTGCCGGATTCGCGTCTCGATGCACCGTTCCTCGAAGGAGCGGAAGCGCGCGGGCTGTCGCAGCTCAAGGGCCATCGCGCGGTCGGCGGCATGCGCGCGTCGATCTACAACGCGATGCCGCTCGCCGGCGTGCTGGCCTTGATCGAATGGATGCGTGAATTCGAGCGCGAGCATGGCTGACCCGGCACCGCAAGACGACAGCGAGCTCGATGCGCGCCTTGCCGTGCATCGCGACGCGATCGACGTGCTCGACCGCGAGATCCTCGCGCGGCTCAACGAGCGCGCCGTGCATGCGAAGGCGATCGGTGCGCTGAAAGCCGGAAGTGGTGGCGCGGCGTGGCGTCCGGAGCGGGAGGCGCAGGTGCTAGCCCGCCTTTGCGCCGAGAACGGCGGGCCGCTGTCCGACAACGCCATCGTCGGCGTGTTCCGCCAGGTGATGTCGGCGTGCCTCGCGCTCGAGCAGAAGCTGCGCGTCGCGTACCTCGGCCCCGCCGGCACGTTCAGCCATGCGGCGGTGGCGCGGCACTTCGGCCAGTTCGTCGATGCGCTGCCGTGCGCATCGATCGACGAGATCTTTCGCGCCGGTGAAAGCGGGCAGGCCGATTACGCGGTGGTCCCCGTGGAAAATTCCACCGAAGGCGCGGTCGGGCGCACGCTCGATCTGATGTACACGACCGAGCTTTCGATCTGCGGCGAGATCAAGCTGCGCGTGCAGCAGAACCTGCTCTCCAACGCCGCGTCGATCGAGCGCATCACCAAGGTCTATTCGCACGCGCAGTCGCTCGCGCAGTGCACGCAATGGCTCGCGCGTCATCTGCCCGGCGCGGCGCGCATTCCGGTGTCCAGCAACGCGGAAGCCGCGCGGGTGGCCGCCGGCGAGGAGGGCGCGGCCGCGATCGCCGGCGAGATCGCCGCGTCGATCTACGGGCTCGCGGTGCTCGCCGCGCACATCGAGGACGAGCCGAACAACACGACACGCTTCTGGGTGCTCGGCCGCCAGTCGGTGCCGCCGTCGGGCCGCGACGAAACCTCGCTGGTGATGTCTGCGGCGAACCGGCCCGGCGCGATGTACGCGCTGCTCGAGCCGCTCGCGAAGCACGGTGTTTCGATGTCGCGGATCGAATCGCGACCTGCGCGCACAGGCCTGTGGGAATACCTGTTCTTCGTCGACATCCTGGGCCATCGCGACGATCCCGCCGTGAAGGGCGCATTGGCGGAGCTAGCCGGCAAGGCTCCTTTCCTCAAGCTGCTCGGATCGTATCCGGCAGCTCTCGTATGATCGCATCGCACCACGGATGAAATCGCAGCCGTCTTCCAGTGTCGTCGAGCGCGCGCCCGAGTACGTGCGCGCGATCGCACCCTACGTCGGGGGCAAGCCGATCGAGGAAGTCGCGCGCGAGCTCGACCTCGATCCCGCGACGATCGTGAAGCTCGCGTCGAACGAGAATCCGCGCGGCCCGAGCCCCAGGGCGCTTGCGGCCATCGCCAGGGCCGCGGCCGACGTCACGCGCTATCCGGACGGCAACGGGTATGCGCTGAAGATGGCGCTGTCGGCGAAGCTTCGCATCGCGCCCGACCAGATCGTCCTTGGCAACGGCAGCAACGACGTGCTCGAGCTCGCGACACAGGCGCTGTTGCGTCCCGGCGATCACGCGGTCTATTCGCAGTACGCGTTCATCGTGTACCCGCTCGCGACGCAGGCGCGCGGAGCACTCGGCATCGAAGTGCCCGCCAAGGATCATGCCCACGATCTCGACGCGATGCGCGCCGCCATCACGCCGCGCACGCGCATGGTGTTCATCGCCAATCCGAACAATCCGACGGGAACCTGGCTCGCGGGCGAGGCTGTCGAAGCATTCATCGCCAGCGTGCCGCGCGACGTGACCGTGGTTCTCGATGAAGCGTACAACGAATACCTGGAACCTTCGCAGCAATCGCGGTCCATGGCGTGGATTGCGCGCTATCCGAACCTCATCGTGTCGCATACGTTCTCGAAAGCGCATGGCCTCGCAGCGCTGCGCGTGGGGTATGGCGTGACGGATGCGCAACTCGCGGACCTGCTGAATCGCGTGCGCCAGCCGTTCAACGTGAACTCGCTCGCGCAGGCGGCCGCGCTGGCGGCGCTCGACGACGACGCGTACGTCGAGGAGAGCCGGCGGCTCAATCGCGCCGGCATGCAGCAGCTCGAGCGCGGGCTCTCGGTGCTGCGCCTGCGCTACCTCCCGTCGCACGGTAACTTCATTCTGATCGAGGTGGGCGACGCGCAGCCCGTGTACGAGGCGCTGCTGCGCCAGGGCATCATCGTGCGGCCGGTCGGCAACTATGACCTGCCAGCGTGGCTGCGCGTGACCGTTGGGACCGAGGCGGAGAACGCGCGCTTTCTTGCGGCGCTGGCGCCGGCACTCGCATCGCGCGCGAGCGCCACGACTCGTGCGGATTGACAAGCTCGTCGTCATCGGCGTCGGCCTGATCGGCGCCTCGTGTGCACTGGCCTTGCGCGCCGCGGGAGCTGTTGGCGAGGTCGTCGGCGTCGGTCGATCGCGCGCGAACCTCGACCGTGCGCTCGGGCGCGGCGCGATCGACCGCGGGCTCATGCTCGACGAGCCATGGACCGAAGAGTTGCGCGACGCGAGCTTCGTGCTGATCGCGATCCCGGTCGCGCAGTACCGCGGCATTTTCAGCGCGTTGGCGCCGGTGCTGGGAGAACGAACGGTCGTGACCGACGCGGGCAGCACCAAGCAGGACGTCGTGCTCGCCGCGCGTGCGTGCCTCGCGCAGCGGCTGCCGCAATTCGTGCCGGCGCATCCGATCGCCGGCAGCGACCGCTCGGGCGCCGATGCCGGGGATGCGGCGCTGTACGTCGGCAGGCAGGTCATCCTGACGCCGTTGCCCGAGACGTCCGCCGACGCCGTCGAACGCGTCGAAGAATTCTGGACCGCGTGCGGCGCACGGGTGGCGCGGCTCGATGCGGCGCGCCACGATCGCGTGCTCGCCGCGGTTTCGCATCTGCCGCATCTGCTCGCGTACGCGCTCGTCGCCGATCTCGCGGCGCGGCCCGACAGCGACGAATACTTCAGCAACGCGGGCAGCGGTTTCCGCGATTTCACTCGCATTGCCGGCAGCTCGCCCGAGATGTGGCGCGATGTCGCGCTCGCCAACCGCGAGGCATTGCTCGTCGAGCTCGAGGCTTATCGTCGCGCGCTCGATGCGCTCGCGCTGTCGATCGAGCACGGCGACGCGGCGGGCCTCGACACGATGCTCGGGCGCGCCGCGGAAACGCGCCGCCGCTGGGGCGAGACCTGCGCCGCGGCCGGGAACGTCGGACTCTAGCCACGCCGATGACGGATCGGTCTTCGTGTCGACGATGACCGCGGACGGGGTGGCGCTCGAGATCGCACCGATCGCGCAGGCGAGTGGCGTCGTCGCGCTGCCCGGCTCGAAGAGCATTTCGAACCGCATGCTGCTGCTCGCGGCGGTGGCCGAAGGCACGACCGAGCTCACCGGCCTGCTCGAAGCCGACGACACGTCGCACATGCTCGATGCACTGCGCACGCTCGGCGTGCGCATCGAGCAGCGACCCGGCGTGCACGCGATCGAAGGTTCGGGGGGGATCTTTCCGCAGCACTCCGCGGCATTGTTCCTCGGCAATGCCGGCACGGCCGTGCGTCCGCTCACCGCGGCGCTCGCGATGCTGGGGGGCGATTACCGTGTCGCGGGCGTGCAGCGCATGCACGAGCGGCCGATCGGGGACCTCGTCGATGCGTTGCGCCATCAGGGTTGCGACGTGCGCTACCTCGGCAACGAAGGCTTTCCACCGCTCTCGATCGGCGAGGCGGGCGGTCGCGCCGGCGGGCACATACCGATTCGCGGCGACGTATCGAGTCAATTCCTCACCGCGCTGCTGATGGCGCTGCCGCTCGCCCATGGCGCACGCGATACGGCGACGAGCGTCGAGCTCACGACCCCGCTCGTGTCGCGGCCGTACGTCGAGATAACGTTGCGCCTGATGCGCCGCTTCGGCGTTTGCGTCGCGACACCCGATGCATCGACGTTCGTCGTGCCCGCAGGCGCGCGCTATGTCACGCCGGGCCGCCTGCACGTCGAAGGCGACGCGTCGTCAGCGTCGTATTTCCTCGCCGCAGGGGCGATCGGCGGCGGCCCTGTGCGGGTGACCGGCGTCGGACGCGATTCGATCCAGGGCGATGTCGCGTTCGCCGACGTGCTTGCCGCGCAGGGCGCCGACGTCCGCTTCGGCGACGACTGGATCGAGGCGCGGCGAGGACAGCCGCTTCGCGGCGGCACGATCGACTGCATCGCGATTCCCGACGCCGCGATGACGCTCGCCGTCACCGCGCTGTTTGCGGCGGCGCCGACGCGGCTCGTGAACATCGGCAGCTGGCGCGTCAAGGAGACCGATCGGATCGCGGCGATGGCGGCCGAGCTGGCGAAGCTCGGAACGACGCTTGCGGCCGGCAACGACTGGCTCGAGATCGCACCGCTCGCAAGGTTTCGAGCGGCGACGATCGACACGTACGACGACCACCGGATGGCGATGTGCGCAGCACTCGCGGCGTTCGGCGGCGCGCCGGTCACGATCAACGACCCCGGCTGCGTGCGCAAGACGTTCCCGGGATTCTTCGACGCGTTCTTGTCGATCGCGCACCCGTCCGCTCCCCCCGGCCTTCTCTGCGGCGGGGAGAAGCAGAGCGCGCCCGTTATCGCCATCGACGGCCCCGCCGCCTCCGGCAAGGGCACAATCGCCTACAACGTCGCGGAAGCCCTCGGCTACCACTATCTCGACAGCGGCTCGCTGTACCGGGTGATCGCGCTGCGCGCGCTCGAGCATGGCGTCGCGCCCGAAGACGCACCGGCGCTCGCGGCACTCGCCGCCGATCTCGACGTGTCGTTCGCGGCGGGTCGCGCCATGCTCGGCGGGCGCGACGTCGCCGATTCGCTTCGCACCGAGGAAGTGTCCCGCATCGCCTCGCGGATCGCCGTGCATCCGGCGGTACGGGGCGCTTTGCTCGCGCGGCAGCGCGCGTTCCGCAAGCCGCCCGGGCTGGTCGCCGAGGGCCGGGACATGGGGACCGTGGTCTTCCCGGACGCCGCGCTCAAGGTGTTCCTGACGGCGAGCGCGGAAGCGCGCGCCGAACGGCGGCATAAGCAGTTGATCACAAAAGGAATACCAGTTAACATTGACGGTCTTTTGCGCGATATCCGGGAGCGCGACATCCGGGACTCGACCCGAGCGGCGGCACCGCTCGCGGCCGCCCCCGATGCGGTGACCCTGGATACGACCCACCTGTCGATCGCCGACGTGACCGACGCCGTGCTTGCGCTCCTTCGCGAGCGGAGCGGCGACGGCAAGCCGGCGGCCGGCGGCAGGACTTGATCGTGAAGCCGCGGACCTCGCGTCCCTCGTGCTTCACGCGCTGGCCTCACGCAAAGGGCCGCGGCGCGCGTTCCTAGCCGGCGCTCGCTCGCGGATTTCATCAACCAGCCCGCCGGGGCGCGAGATAACGGGTTCTCGCCTTGCCAGGCGGCAATCGGGTAAAGGAACCAACCCTCATGGCTACTGCCACGCAAACTGCAACACCGAGCGCCGGCGCGGAGAATTTCGCGGCGCTCTTCGAAGAATCCCTCGCGCGCCAGGAAATGCGCCAGGGCGAGCTCATCACCGCGGAAGTGATCCGCGTCGATTACAACATCGTCGTCGTCAACGCCGGCCTCAAGTCCGAGAGCTTCATCCCGATCGACGAGTTCAAGAACGACAAGGGCGACGTCGAAGTCAAGCCGGGCGATTTCGTGACGGTGGCGATCGAAAGCCTCGAGAACGGCTACGGCGAGACGCGCCTGTCGCGCGACAAGGCCAAGCGCCTGAAGGCCTGGCACGACCTCGAGGCGGCCATGGAGCAGGCGTCGATCGTGCAGGGTCTCGTCACCAGCAAGGTGAAGGGCGGCCTGACGGTGATGATCAACGGCATCCGCGCGTTCCTGCCGGGCTCGCTGGTCGACATCCGGCCCGTCAAGGACACGTCGCCGTACGAAGGCAAGCAACTCGACTTCAAGGTCATCAAGCTCGACCGCAAGCGCAACAACGTGGTCGTGTCGCGGCGCGCCGTGCTCGAGGAGAGCCTCGGCGAGGAGCGCGAGAAGCTGCTCGCGACGCTGCAGGAAGGCGCGATCGTCAAGGGCATCGTCAAGAACATCACCGACTACGGCGCTTTCGTCGATCTCGGCGGCATCGACGGCCTGCTGCACATCACCGACCTCGCATGGCGGCGCGTCAAGCATCCGTCCGAGGTGCTGTCGGTCGGCGACGAAGTCACGGCGAAAGTTCTCAAGTTCGACCAGGAAAAGAACCGCGTCTCGCTCGGCCTCAAGCAGCTCGGTGACGATCCGTGGGTGGGCCTGTCGCGGCGCTATCCGCCGGGCACGCGTTTGTTCGGCAAGGTCACGAACATCACCGACTACGGCGCGTTCGTCGAGATCGAGTCGGGCATCGAAGGGCTCGTGCACGTCTCCGAGATGGATTGGACCAACAAGAACATCCATCCGACGAAGGTCGTGCAGCTTGGCGACGAGGTGGAGGTGATGATCCTCGAGATCGACGAGGATCGCCGCCGCATCTCGCTCGGCATGAAGCAATGCATGCCGAACCCGTGGGACGAGTTCGCGATGAACCACAAGAAGGGCGATCGCGTCTCGGGCCAGATCAAGTCGATCACCGACTTCGGCGTGTTCGTCGGGCTGCCGGGTGGCATCGACGGCCTCGTGCACCTGTCCGACCTGTCGTGGGCGAATCCCGGCGAGACTGCGGTGCGCGACTACAAGAAGGGCCAGGAAGTCGAGGCGGTCGTCCTCGCGATCGATGTCGAGCGCGAGCGCATCTCGCTCGGCATCAAGCAGCTCGAAGGCGACCCGTTCGGCAACTTCGTCGCCACGCACGACAAGGGCAGCGTCGTCACCGGCACGGTCAAGAGCCTCGACGCCAAGGGCGCGGTCATATCGCTCGGCGGCGACATCGAAGGGTACCTGCGCGCATCGGAAGTCTCACGCGACCGCGTCGAGGACATCCGCGCGCGAGTGAAGGAAGGCGACAGCGTCACGGCGATGATCATCAATATCGACCGCAAGAACCGCAGCATCAATCTGTCGATCAAGGCGAAGGACAACGCCGACGAATCGGAGGCGATGCAGCGGATGACCGCCGACAACGCGGGCACGAGCACCGGAACCACCAATCTCGGCGCGCTGCTCAAGGCGAAGCTCGACAACAAGGCCAACGGCTGATCGCAGGACGGGGGACATGACCAAATCGGAGCTGATCGACCGCCTCGCGGCGCAGTTTCCGCAACTGGTTGCCAAGGACGCCGAACTGGCGGTGAAGATGGTGCTCGACGCGATGGCGGAGAGCCTCGCGAAGGGAGAGCGCATCGAGATCCGCGGGTTCGGCAGCTTTGGCCTCAACTACCGGCCGCCGCGCACCGGTCGCAATCCCAAGTCGGGCGAGAAGGTGCAGGTGCCGGAGAAGTTCGTCCCGCACTTCAAGGCGGGCAAGGAATTGCGGGAGCGGGTCGATTTCAACGGTTCAGGGCAGGATTGATCCGATGCAAGTCCGATGGGCGGCCGGAGCAAGCAGCGCTGGCCGCTCTTCTTTTATCTATTCGAGCTGGGCCGCGTGCGAAGGCCGGCACGCGCTCCGCGTCCGTAAACGCCGGCGGACGGGTTCCTCGCTGCGCCCGGAGAGACCCGGCGCGGCCTTCGTGGGCACACGCGCGCTCCTGGGCCGCGCCGCCTGTGAGCGCCGGCACTCCCAGCCGCGCGCGCCGGCCTTCGCGCGCGGCCTCGCACCTGGCCATGGTTACCCGAGGAAACATCGATGAGCGTCGTGCGCTGGATTTTCGTCGCGATCGTGTTCATCGCGCTGCTGTTCATCTCGCTGCAGAACGCGGACCCGGTGACGCTGCGCCTCTTCACGCTCTACGAGTGGCAGGCGCCGCTCGTGTTCGTCGTGCTGATCGCGTTCGCGTCGGGTGTGGCGCTCGGGCTCCTCGCCGGCGCGATCAAGGTCGTGCGTCTGAAGCGCCAGG
>Ga0310813_10001856_pt1 | contig 12771 bp, 9 predicted proteins | sample YN3metagenome_FD_203086 | JGI IMG/M metagenome (GOLD analysis project Ga0310813, IMG submission 203086) | Soil microbial communities from experimental microcosm in Duke University, North Carolina, United States - YN3 | ecosystem: Engineered > Artificial ecosystem > Soil microcosm > Unclassified ...
GGCGATGGCTGTTATTTTGGCGTCATCCAATGCGGCGCCGATCTCGAGAACCAATATCGTCTCATCATCTTCTCCTATGATCAAAGGAGCGCAACCCGTTTTCATGTGGAGGTGTGCGATCTCATCGAGGGCGCCATCGTCAAACAAGAGAGCGAGACGGAAGATCTCGCCAGCCGGATGCGCCGCCCCGTCCAATCCAATCAGATCGCGACCAAGATGCGAGCCTATTTGAATGCCATCTACTTTTCGAATCTGAATCGCAGGATCATTGCCGCAACCATCCTCAGGGAATTACACATTCCCATCGAGACGGAAACGATCCGCATCTCGGATACATATTCCGTGGTCGCCATCACGGCGGACGGCGTGTCGGAGGAATATCTCACCACATTCCTTGAAGAATCCACCATGGAGAAACGCGCCCGACTCTACTCGAGTGCATACAGAATCGACGATCTCATCAACGGCGCGCCATGGTGTCTTGGAGAATCTATCGGATTCCGCACGTATGAACGAACCATATCCATCCCGCGCCCGACGCATCTGCAAATCCATGGCGCGCCCATGGGACCGCCCTTTGACTACGGATGCGACGCGAATGGGGGAATCTATAGAGATTCAAACTCAAAAGAGGAAGAGAAACTCGCAGAAGTCCGCCGGAAAGTGCTATGGAATACAAATATCGACGTCTTGCTCGTCGCCGATTACCGGAAGCGTATGGATACACATGCCGCGCTCAACATTTTGGATTCCACGTACTATTTGCGAGATAACCGCTTCCGGACATGGCGTACCATCATCATGTATCTCGCGCATCCGGAAATCCAGAAAATCCCGCTTCCGCTTCTGCTCAAGTTCTCTACGGGATCCACCGTCACCGTCCATTACGAGAAGTTCAGGGAGATCATGGACATGTGGATGATCGTCCGCCAATACTATGATTCGATCCAAGCCGAGGATGCGGATATCAAGCTCCCGCCGCTCAAGAATCTCTTCCAGAGTCAATCCGCGGACAAAAAGTACGCTTCCATTGACAAGACTACCTTTGAATCTCTGCTCAACATCCACCGCCTCGTCCAATCTCAGACTCAGACTCAGACACAGATTCCGAATCCAGTCCCGCCGCCGATACATATCGGAAACGGAATCGCCAATGGACCCGCGAGCCATCTCCGTTTCCAGTCGCAATCTCAATCTCAAAATCCGCCACCAGACGATCGTCACAAGGCGAATGGAATCGCGAATGGAGGGAAAAGGCGGAAACCGGCGCGGCGGCGGACATCCATGGCATCCACATCGGAATCCGAAATGGATGTCCACGGAAGCGGGGATGAGGCCTTGTACAATTTTGGCGGCAGGTGAATAAATTGGCATTCTGTTTATTCCACTAGCAAATTACACAATCGGATCCAGGTCGGGCGGGTTCCGTATATCCGCTGTATCCGTGCGCTTGATGTGGCGGTGGGGCATGGCGTATATGCCGACTGTATTGCGGCGCCGTAGCTTGAGATTGTGCACGAGGATTCCACTGCAATTGTGGAGGCACTTGTGGTGGCACCGCAGATACGGATTCCACTATCATCCCATTCTCGGATTCGCGTTCCGATCCTTTGAGATTCGGATGAGATCTTGGACGCGGGCCCGGATTCGTGGGCGGATTCGAGATCGCCGCGGGCGGATTCGAGATTGCCGGGCGAGCGGATTCCGTATCCGTGACTTCCGTATCCGTGGCCATCATCATGACGCGGTACTTTTTGCCATCTTTGCGCAACATGTGCTTGGGCGGCGCTTGAGATTCTGCCAACTCTGGCGGATTCACCTTCTGGTAATAGGCGCGCTGCTGTAGCCCGCCTTGCTGCCGATAATTCCGGAGGATGGATGCAAAAGAATGGATTTGCATGTAGCTGGATTTGGTCGAGATCTCATAACTCAATTCGCCAGAGATGACGTTGGACACGAACATCTTGTTCTGCTCGGACGTGGTTTTCATGAACGCGGATATCGGCAGACGGATCCCGTGGCACGTCGCCAGCAATTCCTCAATCGTTTCCACAATCTCTGCCATATCCTTCGACATCTCTTCCATGTATCCTGTCGGATTCGTCGGCCAAATCTCATCTTCTCTCATGTTCGTCAGTGTTTCCATCATCGAAACTTGCCGTTGTTGTTGCTCGTAAAATCCATCGCGATCTCGGTCCCGATCTTCTCGATCCCGATCCCGATCCCGATCCCGATCCCGATCCCGATCCCGATCCCGATCCCGATCCCGATCCCGGTCCCGATCTCGGAAATTCCGTCGCGCCGATGCAGATTCGTAATCTTCCTCCTCTTCCTCCATACGCCCATAGGATGGATTCGACACGACGGGATTTCCGTTCCTGATATTCTCCACACGACGTCTCTGACGGTTTCCGGAATCTCTTGGAATTTGAGTTTGCACTTGCGTCTGCACTTGTGTCTGCACTTGCGGAATCTCGTCACCGGATCCATCATCCTCGCTATTCCCCGCATCTTCATCTTCATCCTCGTCCTCATCTTCATCCTCGTCCGATTCTCGGTTATCCGCGACCGGATGCCGATCCAAGATATCCAGTTCCGTGTCCGTCGTCAGCATGGCGTTGGCCACATCTTCCAGTGTCTTTGTGGCCATGGTAGGCCAAGACAAGGCATAAAAACGCGGCGGACTCTATATAGAAAGGATTCTGAAATGGAATCCCGTTAAGACGTGCGCGGATACAAGAAACGAAAATGGATCCGGCGGCACAGCGTCTCTCCCGCCTATATCCAGAATCTAGCTCGAGAGGAAGATCTGCGGGACAGGGCGAGCATATCACGGAATTGCAACCACTGAATCCAAATGAGGAGCGAATCTTGTATCCGAATCCAGATGGGAAATCTCAAGCTCCACTGACGGGATGGTCGAGCGTTCCCTGGGCAATCAAACTATTAGGTCTCCTCGCTCTATTAATGATTGCGACCACATTTGGGATCTCCGCGTTTCTCATCAGCAAACAGAGCGCACTCAGAGATGCGCTCGTCCAGATCCAGGAGAATCAGCTTCTCATCGCATATGGGATCGATTCCAACGGCGCCGCATCCAGATCTCTCACAAACACGTGGGGCGAGGAAACATTGGCAACCTTCTGCCATCTGCTGGAATTCACATGCGACGATGCGGAATATCTCGTGAAACGGAATGCGGTGCCCAATAATAACAACTTCTGCTCCAAGGTCAAGAATGCATGCAGTTCGCTTCTCCAGGAAGCCGCCGCCACCGTCCCGTCTCCGGATATCTCTGTATCCGGTCTATTCCAGACATTGGGGGTGATCCCGCCCGGACGTCTCTTCAATCGCCCCGGCCCCTCGAGTTCCCTCGAGGGATCTCTCTACGATCCCAATGGCGCCAAGCTCATCCAGACGGAACAGCTCGGCATGTTTGTCGCCTTCTCGTACTATGGCGTGCCTGATATCACAGATCCCGAAGTCAATGACGGTGTCGCATGGATTACGCTCAATTCCAGTCTCGCCCAGATGAGCCAGGTGACGTATCTCTACAATTCCGAGAAGCAGGGCGGATTCAACAACATCTATGCAAATCTCAACTGGATCGTCGTCCCGTCCCCAGATACGGACGAGGTGTTTCTTGTCGATATCTCCACGGGAATCTCCAACATCCTGATCTCGTTCTTTATCAATTCCACTACGATCTTTGCGGATGGCAACGTATCCAGGCCGTGGGCCGCACACCAGCTCACGGATGGCCGCATCTTGCTCAGTGCACTCGAAGATGCGGGCGGTGGCGGAAACGGCGGTCTATTCACCATCGATCTGAGCGTGGATCCGCCCGCGGTCGCGCGCTGGGATTCCTTCTCCGGCCCGTATGCCGGGAATCACACGACACCCGGAGATTTCTGCATCCTGGATGCGGAATCCCACTTTGTCCAGGTCGGATCGCTCGCCCCATGGTCCACCGTCCTGTCGAATCCCATGGTGTGCTTTGACAATACGACAGATCTCCCACTGTACGGACGGCAGATCAACCTATACAATTCCCAGACACGCGAGATTGAGGCACAGATCATCTCTGATATCACCGATATCACGGATAACATTGGCCCCGTGCGTCCGATTCCCGCGTTTGACGATCTCATCGGCGCCATCCCGACCGTCGTCCGCAAGAATCCCAGCGCGCCCGAGATTTTTGGATTCGCCAGTATGTATTCCGGCACGGCGGGAATTGGTATCTACACGGGCGCATCCAATTCTCAACCGTGGACGCTTCAATGGACGACCCAGATCCCGCCGCTTCCAGATCCCTACGTTCCGGGCGATGTCAACCAGGCCAAGTTACCCATCATCACGGATGCGTCCTTTGATCGCACGGGCAAATTCCTGTTCGTGGCCGCATATGGATTGGGACAGATCCGCACGTATCTCGTCGCAGATACGACGATTCCGCAACTGTGCGATGTGACCCAAGTCACCGCCGGGCAGAATCTGTTTAACGGAAGCGATTTCACGAATCCGAGTTGTCCCGGTCGCGTCTTGGACAAGGGCCCGGCCCATCTCACCCCAGATCCATTCAACGATTTCCTCTACGTATCCTCGGATTACGTCGGAATCACGGAATGCATCTACCCGGGATCTCTCGAGAATGGCGGATGGATGGTGAGATATCGCATCGATACGGATTGTAGGCACGGAATGCTCACCCAAGATCCCGGATTCTGTGTGGATGGTAACACGCTTCCGGGCGTATTCCACGGGAATCCTGCACGATTCGGTGATATGATCTTCCCGGCTGGAGATATCAAGAATCCCACCCTGGATACACAACCATTTGGAACTTGAGCGTTTATTCAATAAACACAAGATCTCTATCGTCTCTTGGCCTTCATCTTCTTGCGTCTCTTGCCCTCCGGCGCCGGATGTGGCTGGATCATGGAATTGTACATGCGAGATGCATCCTCCAGGAATCGGTATCCCGCCTTCTCGTCGCGATTCAGAAACAAGAAGCACCGGATCATGCATCCCATGTGCGTCTTGAATAGATTCTCAGCATTCTCGGACGTCAGATCCAACCCCGCGCTCTGGAATTGCTCGTCCGTTCGCAGGACAACGTCGTGCAGATCCGAGTTGATCTGACACAGATGCAGCGTCAATGCCGAGGAATCTGACGTAGAATCCTCCATTTTGGCCTCGGATCCGGATTCCGGCGCGGAATCAGGCGCCGAATCCGTCTCTGACTCACTCTCAAGGGCGGGCTCGTGTCCCATGGGCTTCATGATGCTCAGAAACATGCTGTCCAGCCACGCAAAGATCATCGTCCGCACCGCCACACCAGCCGGGGCATTGGATCCAACCGTATCCATGATCTTGGCCACCGTATCCTTGCGGAAATGCAGATCTTTCAAGAGCGCGAGCAATTCCGCATCCGTGTATTTCTGCAGATCCTCGTGGAGATTGTCGCGATTCTTGGAGCGGATAAACAAACCCTGGATCCAGTCGCGGCCCGCGCGCACCTGCTCCGGACTGAATCCCACGACAAAGTTCCCAAAATGCTTCTCGCTATCCAACACCACGCGCCGCGTCACACTCCATTCGATTCTCAGAATTCCCATATCGCACATATCCAGCATCGCATCGTGCACCTTGGAATTCTCCAATACCCCGGCCTTCTGGTGCGCGTCATCAATGTACACTTGCCGCGGGAGAAACACGACATCCCGCAAGGAGATCTCCTTCACTTTGACACGTTTCCGTGCCTCATCCAAGGACTGGATTTTGAAATCCGTATCCGTAGACGGATTCTCGGATACGGATACGAGGACGGAATCCGTATCCGCATCCATTGGCACGTCCACGTCCGCATCCATCTTATCTCAAATCCAATATCAGTGTGGAATTGGAGAAACGATAAAATGTACCATAGATTTATTGCATCCGCTCTTAACCCCCCTCACCAGAATCCATGCAGACGGACCAGTAATCCGATACACTGGCCTTCCTTCTCGGTGATCCGATTCTTCTCCGTGTCATTCTGGTAATCCTCCCGATGCTTCGTGTTCTTCAGCTTGCTCCACTTGTCGTCGTTCAGAACATGCGCCGTCAGCGCGAATTCCGTCAGCATCACACTGCAATCGCCATCCGCACCGGAATCGTTGCTCATCATCTCCCTGGCAAAGTTCAGCGCTTCCATGGGGATATTCGTGCGCCACTTTTGCCCCCTTTCCTCGTATTCACCCGCCCGTTTCCAGTCCACGTATCCCGGATTCACCTGGGATCCCGCGAATCCAGGATGGCTCTTGGTCTGACTGTTGACCAGCAAGAGCTTGTGAATAAACGAATTCTCCAGCACATGCCCCACTACTGGACCGGGCCGCACCATATCCTCGTACTTGTTCAGTCCAATCACGGCGCGCACCTGGACGCTCGCCGGATCCAGTTCCCCGCGCACATCCGAGACAAAGGGTAGATGGACATGCGCATTCCCGTGATCCGGTGGCGCCACAAACATCATGGAATGCGGCGTCCCATCCACGCTGATCTTGTCCAACGCCGTGCCCGTCCGCCATCCCACCGTATGCGGCGTCGTGTTGACGTATCCAATCACTTCCGCAAACAGTGGAATCAATACCTCCGATGAACCCGCGGATTTGCACACGGATACCGCCGTCGTATGGAGATTCTCGAGATGCCGATTCCGCAGCAGCTTCTTCTTCAAGTCATCCACGCAAGTCGGCCAGCGCGGCGCATTGTTGTCAAACTCCTTGAGCGTCCCGGTGATCGTGATATTCAACAGCATATCCAGCCCATGTTCCGATCGCACAGACCACGTCCCGGCCGACCACGCCGCGCCGCCCGCAGATTTGCCCGCCTTCTCTCCAGCCTTGCCCTTTATGGCGGAAGCGCTTGGTATCTCTCTCGGGATCGAGATCGGATTTGAGATCGGGGGCGCTTCCGTCGTCGCGGCGGTGTCGGATCCGTTCTCTCTTCCATCGGCCAATGCCGGCGAGGAACTGACTGCACTTTGCAACGCCTTTTGCTGGTATCTCTTGCCGGATTTGCTCCGGAACCAGTCGCTTCCATCTCCGGAATCGTATCTTGGGGCGGATGCGGGATTTGCGAATCCATTCCCGTTTCCGTTTCCGTTTCCGCTTCCATAGAGGAGATTTGTGATACTCCGCCTCGCACTGCTGACGACGCCTTCCGACGGACCGCTTTGGTAACCGCTGCCCGTATTCTGCCCCAAGGGGACGACATTGCCCCACTTGTCGATGGTCTCGTTATCTTGTCTTGTGCGCGACATGGTGACGGATTCCTCTCTTTTCACGATTCCAGAGATCTCATCATCCGTGGATTCGAGATATGGACGTATATATATGACGCTATGTATTTATTACACTTCCACAAGCGGAATCGGATTCCCGGCCCGCGTCAATCCCATCGTATACATGCCGTATCTCGGCCGTAAATCCATCTTTAGCAGTTTCTGGATCGCCTGATTCCGCTGATGCATGATTCGCGCATAATGGGCTTCCAGGACCGGTTTCGAGGCATTGTTGCCCTCGGCGCGGAACTTCTCCAGTGCAATCAACTGCGCAAAGATCGGGCGCGCACTGTCTGATAGGATCAGATCATCCACCGTAATGGAATTCCAGGTTTGGCCGGGACCGGCCATCCCTCTGAGAATCTCGAGTGCGGATTCCGCCATCGCATCCAATTCCAGCGTCAGCAGTTGACGATTCCGGTATCCTATTCCGCCTTGATGGCCCAATTCCTGGATCGCGCGCAAAGATTGCTGCCGCTCAAACATGAATTGCACCGTCTGTAGAAGCAGACGCCGAGTGTGTTCCGAGATCGCCGCGGTCTCGTCATCCAGTTCCGTTTTCATGGACGGATCATAGATCACGTCCGCACTCGGAAGCACGGTCCGCACGAGATCCGCGAGCCGCGTCCCGTGGACGAGTGGCGACGACTGCAATCTGCCATGGTGTTTCATGTATTCCCTGTATTCGTTACGCACAAACCAGGTGGGTGTCCTGGATCTGCACGCTTCCGCCACCTGGATCGCGAATCTGTAGTATGGATCGTTGCGGATGGATTCCATCTCCGCATTGTCTTCCTGCATCCATGTCCGCAGTTTCTCCACATCTTGCGCGCGCACGGGGAACTCGTACGTGGATGCAGATCCAAAATCCGTCCGTGTCCGTGGTTTCTTCATTGACGATATCGACAATTTGGGCTTCTTTGGCGGCGTCCCTCCAAACCCAAAATCCGGTTTGGGGCGCCGTAATACATCCCGATCTTCTTCGAGATCCTCTTCCGAATCTTCTGGCGTTTCCGTCTTGGATCTTGAGCTCGGGCCCGGGTCAGATCCCGATCCCGATGGAGCGCTCGCGAGATGCAGGGTGACACTGGATCCGGAATCCTCGAACGGATCCACGGCGGATGTCCCGCCTTTCAATCCACTTGCAGCAGATGTGGATTCGGATTCGTTTCCACCCGCATACCGGACGGGCTCCTGGTCCGACGTCAAAAAACGCTTCCTCGTTATGTTTGCCATCTCGCGCATCTAAAAATACGCACTGGATTCGGAGATCATAACCATAGGAATTCCGTGCTCCTTGTATATCCATACGAGATCTATTCTAAATGATGGAAACCGAGGAAAAGGAAAAGGAGGACGAGGACGAAGAGAAGATCATCGAAGATGCAAGACACAAATTCAAAGAATCTCGAGATCGTCTGCGGGCGGATTACGCGGCGCCCCCCGTCTCGAACTGGACCGCCAATATGAATCTCTTTGCATTCACATTCATCCTATCCGCCCTGCTAGGATTCTGGATCCTGGATTCCTATCACAAGGAAAAGTGGGAGACGCCAGCGGAATTGTTCAGATACATGACCGAGGGGATTCCGCGGACCATCTCGTGCGACCAGATTGAGTTTATGCATATATGCAGAGATCGCTGCGACTGCCACATCTGCCTCACAAAAGGGAATTCCGGGAAACCGGAATTCTGGAGATGCCAGGAATCTCTGCATCCGTGCGATATAGAGAATGGCGAAGAGACGACGGGCGCGGGATGCGCCTATATATCCAAGAAGGCGGCCGCGAAACTTGAGATCTGAGATCTGAGATTTGAGTTCTAGTAAATGCTTTATTCAATCCCGAGCTTGCGTAGATTGGATTCCAATTCTTCCTCCCCGAAACTGCGCACGCCCGCACGATCCAATACCATCCGCTTGTACAAATGACTCACAGATACGCATTCCCGGATGCAGAAATTCCGTAGCGCCACCCAAATCACATCCGGCTCATCGCGCAACGCATCCTCGAGCGTAGCCACCGATACGGCCGTATCCGTCTTGCTTCCACTCATCCTGCTCGCTTTCATGAGAATCCCCGCCAGCAGAAACACAATCCGGTCCGCTTCCATGATGGGCGGCTTGTGCCACTTGCGCTCCGATCCCATCACGGAAGGCAAGATACACATCATCATTCCCACAGCAAATGCGTTTGCCGCATCCATGGATTCGGGAATGTGGAACGGATCTCCGCCAGAATCAGAATCGGGATCGATCCACTTTTTCCAGAGCAGATAGTCCTTGGATTTCCGCATGAAATCCTCATAGGATAGTCCGAATCGTTTCCACAATCCCGTATCTCCGCCGACACGCGCGTGAGTGGATGGCTTGTATGAATCTCTATATGTCCGGATTTCCCGAATCACCCCCGATCTCTCGGATTCCAGGAGAATCGTGTTCATGCTCATCAACACGGATCCCAATGTGATTACATCTCCTTCCGCATCGTCGTCGTCCAGAAGCAGATCCATCAGATTGAACGTGTTTCGGAACAATGGAGGATTGGCCCCGGATTCGGGGTTCCCTCCTTCTGGAAACTGTTCCTCGATCCGGAGCAGGAATCGCACAAACGTATCCGAGTCCAATCCCGGCGTCTTGCGAATCCGTATGGATTCGCGGAATAGCCTGTATTCCCGGCGCAAATCCGCACCGTTCCATGAATCCGCAGATTCAGACGCCCGCGCGCCCGAGAAATGCGTTGATTCCGTGGCGGATTGAGCGAGCGCCAATACGCGCCCGTCGGCCAAGCGCATGAGCGCCATCCGCTGAGACGACGATGCACGCGCCACGAAATTCTGTGCAATCGCCACGGGATCTGCACTCGCCGCCCTCTCACAATACTGGGGGAAGAACTCGGCAATCTGTCCCGCGGCCGCCTTCCGCCACTCCCCACTCGAATCTTGTTGCAGGATGTCTCGTGATGGCGGATGCCATCCGACGCCTCCACCAGCCAGAATCGTCGCCATTCCATAGATGGATGCAAGATTCCCAACGGATTCCGGATGCGCCAACTCGCCATGCGTCGGGAGCCGATGATATGAACGATAAGGCTCTCGTGCGGATGCATGGAAGGCACGCCCGATTCCGTCCGAGGATTCCGCAATATCGCAATCTCGATCGCGATCCTGAACTGTCTCTTGGATTTGAGATTGCGATTGAGATTGAGATTCGTATCGCGCCTCGGCCCTGGCCTTAGTCTTGGCATCCTCAATCTGCGCATCGATCGCCATGGCGATCCGCACGCATTCGCCCAACTCCTCCTTGTACACGTCATATGCGGGATCCGTCTTGCTCATCAGATACATGAACGGCTGCTTCAGCTTCTTGCTCCGAATCCATGTATGGATGCATTGCGGGATCACGACCTTCTTGGCGGAATCCGGGATCTCGCATACATTCTCGAATCTCTCCTTGAGCCAGTCATAGTAGCATTTCTTCCTCCCTGCCACGAGATACTGCTCATATTGATTCAAACTCCGGATCCCGGAATCCGCATCCATTCCGAGAGAGATGTGCATATTCGCTCATATCATTGAATCTCAGATCTCGAGATACTAAACACAGATATGGGCTTAAGATGAAAAGGGTCAATTTGCGTATTGTGTTTGAGATTGAACTTCTCAATCCCCCATTTGCACTCGACCAAGTTGCGGAAACGGAGAAATGGCAATGGTACTACGCTCCTCCACCAAGCGAAGACGTCTGAATCCACCCACGGATACGGAATCCGAAGATGCGGATAATTCAATCTACCAGATTCCAATCGAGATCTGGGTCAAGATCTTGCGTACGCGATCCGGGCGGAATTCATTGCTTACTCCATCGGATATCTATCAATTCGGGCGCGCCTGCCTCTCTTTCTATCGCGCCGCCCTTCTCACACTGGATTGGAATCCGATCTGCCGCGCGATCCCGCATCCATACAAATCCAGGCACAGATCCATGGACAACGTCGTGACCTGGATTTGTCCTGGATGCCTCGAGAATCGTCTCACATGTTCATGCTGCAACTTGTTATGCTATCGATGCGATATGGCCAAGACGTTCGCGGCATTCATTGAGGATTACGAGAATGAGATGCGCGAGATTAGAGATCGCGATCTCGATCCCGAAATCGACACGGATCCAATTCTCTTTGACGGCGATGGATTGGAACACATGTGCTATTTCCTCGCCCGCGCACAAGACTCGGGGTATGCCCATGATGAGATCATGGATGAATGGGATGACTTTTCCGAAGGCATATATGGCCCGATGCCGCTTCTCTGGCTGGATCCGAATCATATCCCGCGTGTATGCACCGGACGCAGTATCGGATGCGTCAACTTTCTCCAATTCCATTGGCTGCATCCATTCAAGTGGATGCGTAGATGCGGGAAATGCAAACGGAATCTCATGACGAAATGTATCGCGTGCACGATGGCGCGCCATCTACGCAATGGTATTTACATTGATAATTGGCGTGAGATTCCGGGGAGTACCAGCCGATCTCACGGAATCAAAGTCAAGACCATCGCCCGCAAATGCTGCGACAAGTCCTGGGATATCGCCACCGCCGCGCCCAACACGGATTCTTGCGTGTGCCCGGCACATACCTGGCGATTCATACTAGATATGCCCTTATCTTGCGGCCATTGCCAGAAACCATTCCGGAATTCCATTGTATGCATCCGCCATTCCACCTGCATCAAGTGTCTCCAGTTCTTCTGCTCGGAATGCCTGATTCAACCGCCCTTCCCTGGATTCATCTGGGATGGCGGATTCACGGATCTGAGAGAGATGGGATTTCTACTCAAGATCTGTCCGAGATGCGTAATCATCATGTTGGAATATCCCATCCCCAATCAGATATTGTATGGCAATATGGACTCGATGACACGGAAAGAGAAGGATCTTTATTGCCTCCATCAACTGTATCTAAGCCTTCCACTGTATTAGAGATTCATGACGCGCCGGATCAGCGCATCGTCCTGCGCATCCGTATCCGAGATCTTACCCTTTTGCGCCGCCGGCAACTTCTCCTCCGTTTCTAGTCCCGCCTTCTCCCGCGCCTTCTGTACATACTTGTGCGCCTTCTCGATGGATTCCGTATCCATCTCATCCCGCTCCAGTAGCATCTCTGCCATCGTATCTTCCTTGACTTCCATCGTATCCATGTGCCGGTCGTATGCCCGTGCCATGGATACCGTCCGCTTCATGTTCAGTCGCCGATTCATCTCGACTAGGAGATGCGTGATATGCGCGAAATCCGTCGTCGTCTGGCGCATCTGGTCCAACTTCTCTAGCGAGATCAATCCCTGCTGATACTTGACGATACTATATGCGCACTGTTCTTGGATGGATTCGTATTTGGCAATCTGCGTCCCTAATAAATCTTGCATCCGTTGCGTCGCATTCCCT
>Ga0310813_10001857_pt1 | contig 12768 bp, 7 predicted proteins | sample YN3metagenome_FD_203086 | JGI IMG/M metagenome (GOLD analysis project Ga0310813, IMG submission 203086) | Soil microbial communities from experimental microcosm in Duke University, North Carolina, United States - YN3 | ecosystem: Engineered > Artificial ecosystem > Soil microcosm > Unclassified ...
GACACAGCCCGACAGGCTGAACGCGAGGAGAGCGAGCGCCAGGGGCGCGGTGAAAAGGTTTTTCTTCATCCGGCGGATATGGAAATCCGCCCCGGCGCCTTCAACGTCCACGCGTGAAAGCCGGATGAAACTACCGCAACCCCCAGACGTAAAAGTCTGGATTTTCAAAATTTTTCTTACCATACCGCAGCTTTTCGCAGGCGGCGGTGAGCACGCATCCGCCGGCCGCCTCCACCACCGCCTGCGGCGCCGCCGTATCCCATTCCATGGTGCGGCCCAGGCGCGGATAGAAATCCGCCGCCCCTTCTGCCACGCGCAGAAATTTTAAAGCGGAGCCGATATTCGTCAGCGACGCGATTTTGTAGGTCCCGAGCAGCGCCGCCAAGGCTGGGTCGGCGGCATAATGGCGCGAGGCCATCACCGTGAGCCCCGCGGGCGGCGCGCGGCGCGCGAAAATGCGCACGCTCTCGCCGTTCCGGCGGCGGAAGGCGCCCATTCCCAGCGCGCCGTAATGCACCTCGTGCAAGGCTGGCGAGGCGACGGCCCCGAGCACAGCGACGCCGTCGCGGATCAGCCCGATATTCACCGCGAATTCCTGGCGTCCCGCCGCGAATTCGCGCGTGCCGTCCAGCGGATCCACCAGCCAATATTGCGCGCCCAAAGCGGTGACGCGCCCAGCCGCCACCTCCTCCTCGGCGACCACGGGAATATGCGGCGCAGCGGCGCGCAGCCCCGCGGTGATGATGGCCTCCGCCTGCGTGTCAGCGACGGTGACCGGGGAGTCGTCGGCTTTGGCAGTTACCGAAAAACCCGCCGCGCGCACCTGCATGATGGCGGCGGCGGCCTGTTCAGCCAGGGCGACGGCGAGGTCGAGAAGCGCAGAATCATCCATAAATCATGGTGTAGACGCCCCTCCCGTACTGGCCAAGCCATACCGTAATGTTATGGTCGGAGGCAGTTCCATGACAGGGGTTAGAGATGCTCGAGATCGCGTTTGCCAAAGCTGTGGTGCCGAAATCCGGCGTGGTGGTCGTGCCGGTGGCCGAAGGCGCTCCCCTGTCCGGTCTCGCGGCGGCGCTGGACAAGGCGCTGTCCGGCGCCCTGAAGCGGGCGATCGCCGCTTCCGACTTCACCGGCAAGAAGGACCAGCAAGCCAGAATCCTGGCACCGACCGCCGGGCTGAAGCAGGTGCTGCTCATCGGCACCGGCAGCGCCGAGGCGTTTGCCGCGCGCGGTGCGGAAATGCTCGGCGGCGCCATCGCCGCTGCCCTGTCGAAGGACACCGAAGCGACGGTGCTGGCTGAGACGCTGGACGCGGCTGCCGCGGCGCAGCTGGCCCTGGGCGCGCGGCTGCGCGCCTACCGGTTCGACAAATACCGCACCACGCAGAAGGAAGACGAGACGCCGAAGCTCGCGAAGCTCACGATCATGCCCGCCGACGCGGTGGCGGCGCGCGCCGCCTACGTGCCGGTGGCAGCGGTGGCCGCGGGCGTGGAACTGACCCGCAACCTGGTCACCGAGCCGGCCAATATCCTGTATCCCGAGGAATTCGCCGACCGCGCCGAAGCCCTCAAGAAGCTTGGGGTAAAGGTGGAAGTGTTCGACCAGAAGGATCTGGAAAAGCTCGGTTTCGGCTCGATGCTCTGCGTCTCCCAGGGCAGCGCGCGCGAGCCGCGCATGGTGGTGATGCAGTGGTTCGGCGCCTCCGGCGGCGTCGATGCCGACGGCAAGAAGACCAAGAAGCCGAAGGACCCGGTGGTGTTCGTCGGCAAGGGCGTGACCTTCGACACCGGCGGCATTTCCATCAAGCCCGCCGCCGGGATGGAGGACATGAAATGGGACATGGCCGGCGCCGGCACCGTGGTCGGGCTGATGGCCGCCCTCGCCGGGCGCAAGGCGAAGGTGGACGCGGTCGGCCTGATCGGACTGGTGGAAAACATGCCCTCCGGCACCGCCGTGCGGCCGGGCGATGTGGTGACGAGCTATTCCGGCCAGACCATCGAGGTTCTCAACACCGATGCCGAAGGAAGGCTGGTGCTGGCCGACGTGCTGTATTACGCGCAGGACCGCTTCGCCCCGAAATTCATGGTCGATCTGGCCACGCTCACCGGCGCCATCATCGTCGGGCTCGGCCATGAATATGCCGGCTTGTTCAGCAACGACGACGAGCTGGCGGAACGGCTGTTCGCCGCCGGCAAGGCGACCGGCGACGATGTGTGGCGCATGCCGCTGGCCCCGCTCGGCCAGCGCTACGACAAGAACCTGAAATCCGCGATCGCCGACGTGCAGAATATCGGCGGCGGCCGGGCCGGCGGCTCCATCACCGCCGCGCAGTTCCTGCAGCGTTTCGTCAACGGCAAGCCCTGGGCGCACCTGGACATCGCCGGCATGGCCTGGGCCAGCAAGGAATCGGCCGTGACACCGAAAGGCGCCACCGCCTTCGGCGTGCGGCTGCTCGACCGCCTGGTCGCCGACCATTACGAGGGCTGATGGCGCCGCGCCGCGATAAAGGTCGCGCCTTCGTGTCCCGAGTCGTCTTGGAAGACTCCCCGTTTATGGTGCATGCGAACAGGTGGGAACCATGAACTGGCGGCACTGAATGCGGCACGACGATATCTGGCGCGCGATCGATACCCTGGCGGCGGAGCATGGACTCTCCCCCTCAGGCCTGGCGCGCAAGGCGGGGCTCGACCCGACCAGCTTCAACCTTTCCAAGCGGCGCACGGAGGGCGGCAAATCGCGCTGGCCTTCCACCGAGAGCCTGGCGAAAGTGTTGCAGGCGACGGGCGCCCGGCTCGAGGATTTCACCGCTTTGGTGATGGGCGCGCGGGCGCTGCCGGAGGCGCGGCAGCAGCGCGGCCGCAACAAGATCCCGCTGGTCGGCATGGCCCAGGCCGGCCGCGCCGGGCTGTTCGACGATGGCGGCTATCCCACCGGCGCCGGCTGGGACCAGTTGGAAATCCCCGCCACCAGCGACACCAATGCCTATGCGCTGAGCCTCGAAGGCGATTCGGCGGAGCCGGTTTACCGCGAGGGCGACATCGTTCTGGTATCGCCCGCCGCCCCGGTGCGCGTCGGCGACCGGGTGGTGGCGCGCGCCGCGGCTGGCACGGTGATGGTCAAGCGCCTTGCACAGCGCACCGCCACCCGCATCGAACTGGCAAGCCTGAATCCCGCCCACCCCGAACTGCGCTTCGCGACAGAAGAGATTGTCTGGATGCATCGCATCGTCTGGGTCAGGCAGTAAGGAAAGCGGCCGCTTTTTCGATCAAAAGCAGCACCAAAAACTTTTGCGATGCCGGGTCATGGGCTGTGTCAGCGCCAACGCCCATGGCCCAGCATAACAAAGTTTTTTTGCTACTTTTTGTTCACAAAAAGTAGGCCTTCTGCCTTCCGTCTCCAAGCTTCACGCTCTGGATCCGGAAAGGCGCCGAACCAATTGAAAATTAGGTGGATTTGGTGGGCACAACAGGGATTGAACCTGTGACCCCCACCATGTCAAGGTGATGCTCTACCGCTGAGCTATGTGCCCAAATCCGGTCCGGTCTTTAGCGGCGTTGTCGGCAGGAGGCAAGTGTTGGAAGCGGTGGGAGATAAACTAAAACGGCGATCGCTATGGCTGTCCCGCCGGACCTGGCGGCGACGCCTGGTTTTTTGGGGCGGTGCGTTGCTCGTGGGTATGATCAGCGTGCTGTTCACCAAGGCCGCGAACTGGGCGCAGGCGGTGTTTTCGCACGGCAGCCAGCAATTCTGGGGCCTGCCGCTGCTCCTTACCCCCGCCGGCTTCGTGTTCTGCGCCTGGATGGCGCGGGAATTTTTTCCCGGCTCCCAGGGCAGCGGCATCCCACAGGCCATCGCGGCGCGGCAGTCCGTCTGCCGCGCCGACCGCTACCGGCTGCTTTCGATCAAGATTGCGCTCGGCAAAATCTTCCTCACGGTCGTCGGCCTGCTCTGCGGCGCCTCGGTGGGGCGCGAAGGGCCCACCGTGCAGGTCGGGGCCGCCTTCATGCTGCAAGTGGCGCGGTGGCGCGGGCTGCAACATCAGCGCGGGCTGATCCTCGCTGGGTCCGCAGCCGGCATCGCCGCCGCCTTCAACACGCCACTCGCCGGGATCGTCTTCGCCATCGAGGAGATGAGCCGCTCGTTCGAGGTGCGCACCAACGGCTTGGTGCTTTATGCCGTGATCATCTCCGGCCTGGTCTCGCTGGCGCTGGTCGGCAACTATACCTATTTCGGCACCACCTCGGCGGCGGTCACCACGACATGGGATTGGGTTCTGGTGCTGGCCTGCGGCACCTTGGGCGGCCTCGCCGGCGGCGCTTTCGGCCGCCTGCTGCTGGAAGGCACCCATCGCGCCCAGGCCTGGCTCGCCCGGCAAAGCCAGGGCAGAAAACTGCTGCTGCCCTTGGCCTGCGGCGTGCTGGTGGCGCTGCTCGGCATCGCCACGCACGGTGCCACCTTCGGTACCGGTTACGCGCAGGCGCAAAGCGCCGTGACCGGCCATGCGCTCGCCTGGTATGTCTGGCCGGCCAAATTCATCGCCAATCTGGCGACCGCCCTTTCCGGCCTCCCTGGCGGTATTTTCGCGCCCTCCCTGGCGGTCGGCGCGGGGCTGGGGGACTGGCTGGCAGGATTTGGCGCGAAAGCCGTGAGCCTCGGCGCCGTGCTCGGCATGGCTGGTTATTTCGCCGGCGTGGTGCAGGCGCCAATCACCGCCTTCGTCATTATCCTGGAAATGACCGATAACGACGTCAACGTCATCCCGCTGATGGTGGCCGCCATGCTCGGCTTCAGCGCCTCGAAGCTGGTGATGAAGCAGCCGCTCTATCATGCGTTGGCGAAGGGCTTCATGCCGCCGGAGCCGGAAGCAAAAAAGGAAGTGGCCGCTTTTTGAAAAAAGCGGGACCAAAAACTTTTTTTATGCTGGGCCATGGGCTGTGTCCGCGCCAACGCCCATGGCCCAGAGTAAATAAAGTTTTTTTGCTACTTTTTGTTCACAAAAAGTAGCGCTTCCTTCCTTGCCTTACTTCGGCTGAAATCTCGGATCCCCCGTGCGCCAGAGGATGAACGCGATCAGATCGGCGGTTTCCTGGTCGCGCTGCGCACGGGTTGAGCCGATGCCGTGCCCGGCGTCTGCCTCGACCCGCAACAAAACGGGGTTTTTCGACGCCGTCGCCGCCTGCAGCCGCGCGGTCATTTTCGTCGGCTCCCAGGGGGCGACTCGCGGGTCGTTCAGGCCGGTGGTGAGCAGTACGGACGGATAATCCACGCCGTCATGCACATGCTGATACGCATCCATGGCCAGCAGGCCGCGGAAGCCCGACTCGGTGGTGACGCTGCCGAATTCCGGTATGTTGGGCGGGCCGTTGGGCGAGAACTCGCTGCGCAGCGCGTCCGACACGCCGACCTCGGAGATCACCACCGCCGCCAGGTCCGGCCGCTCGGTGAGCAGCCGCCCGACCGTAATGCCGCCGGCCGAGCCGCCGATGACCGCCAGACGCCGGTGCGAGGTCCAGCCGGAGCGGATCAGACACGCGGCGCAATCGATCGTGTCCTGCCAGGTATGGTATTTTTGCAGCTTTTGGCCGGCGAGATGCCAATCTTCGCCAAGCTCGCCCCCGCCGCGCACATGCGCCACCGCGAACACGCCGCCAAGGTCCAGAAACGGCAGCCAGCGCGCCAGGAACGCCGGGTTCAGGGTGATGCCATAGGCGCCATAGGCTTCCAGCAACAGCGGCGCCTGGCCGTCGCGCTTCACCCCCTGGCGATAGACGATGGATAGCGGGATTTTCGTCCCGTCCCGGGCCGGGACGAAAATTTCTTCCGAGCGATAGGGGGAAAGATCCAGCGGCGGAAGCGGCGCGATGTCGGTCTGCGTGACTGTGCCGTCCGGGGCCACATGGCAGGCGACCGGCGGGCGCACCCAGCCTTCCAACAGAAACCAGACGCCGTCATGCTGCGTGTCGGCGTAAAAGGAATCCTCGTCGACGGAGCCGGCGAAGGGCAGTTGGATTTTCGTGACGGTGCCATCCGGGGCCAGGCGGCGCAGCCCGCCGAGGCCGGCATCGAGGTCGAGGATGTAGAGCGCGTCGCGCGCCGCCTGGATGTCGCGGATCACCGCCGCGCTCTGCGGCACCACCAGTTCGGCTTGCGCCACGTCGGGCGCGGCGGCGCTGGTCTTGAGAATTTTGTAGCGCGACGCATGCTGATGGCTGAGCAGGTAAATGCTCTCGCCGCGCACAGCGAAGCCGGTGACATTATCCGCCGGTGTGCAGATTTTTTGCCAGTCAGGCTTGCCTGAAGCTGCGTCAGCGAGATTGGCGGCGTAGAGCGCCAGTTCGTTCTGCACGCCGGACACCAACGCGCCGACGGCGAGCGATGAGCCCGGCGTGGCGGTGACGCCCGGAAAATCGATGGCCCGCGCCGGCACAGACGGGCTCAGCCCCTTTCCCATCACCTTGATGTCGGCGGCGGGATCGGTACCGAGCTTGTGGAACCAGCACAGGCTGTCTTCCTCGTAATGCACGCTGCTCGGCGGCACATCCTGCAGGCGGTTATAGAACAGGCCGGAGCCGTCCGGCAGCCAGGAAGGGCTGGCATCGGCGGTGCGACTGATGGCTTCCGGCAGCAGCGCACCTGTGGCGGTCACGAGGATATGCAACGTCGATTGCTCGCCGCCGCCCGCGGATATCCCGAACACGACGTGCGCCCCGTCCGGCGCGCAGGCCCACCAATCCAGCTCTTCATGCGCGCCGGGTTTGGCATAATGGTCCGGGTCGAGCAGCAGCCGGTCCTTACCCGCCGAACCCTCCCGCACATAAAGCTTGGAGGTGTTCGCACCGGCCGGCCGCACCTCAGAGAAGATACTGCCCCCGCCGGTCTGGATCGACACCGCCCCGGCGACCACGCCGGTGTCACGGTCGATGGCGGCTGCGATCTTGTCCCGCCCGGGGATTTTCGCCAGCACCGAAGCTGTGTAAGCCCCCTGGGCGCGCACATAGGCCTTCCATTCCGGGCCTTCGCTTTCCATCCAGCGATAACGGTCAGTTATTTTCTGTCCGTAGTAGGTTTCCACCACCGGCCGCACCGGCGCCACCGGAGGGCCCTTGCCGATCACCAGAGGAACCGGCGCCACATAGGCCGGCTGCGCCTTGGCCCGGGCGGCGAACAAAAGACCGATGGCGGTGGTGGCGAGGAAGGCACGTCGGTGCAAGGCGCGCATGAAACCCTCACAAAAAGCAAAAAAGTGGCGCAAAAACTTTTGTTATGCTGGGCCATGGGCATCGTCGATGACAACGCCCATGGCCCAGATTCACAAAGTTTTTTTGCTACTTTTTGTTCACAAAAAGTAGCCTTACCTCCTTGACTTAACTCGCCTTCTACACATCCTCCACCCGTTCCACGCCCGGCACCATCTTCATCGCCTGCGCCAGTTTCACCGACACGTTGAAACCGCCGGGCAACACCATGTCGAGATTTCGCTCCAGCCCGGTCTTCGGCACCAGGGTCACGCGCCCCCTGCCCCGCCCTTCGCGCTCCAGCAGCGCGCGGATATGCGGCAGCGCGTCGGTGCGGTCGAGCCAGACGCGCAGCGAGGACCCGACCTTCGCCGCCGCCTCGTCCAGCAGCACCACGTCGCTGGCGGTGATGCGCAGCGCTTCACCCTCGATCCGCACATCCGCCGTCACCAGCAGCGCCACGCCTTCTTCGAGACTCTCGCGAACACGGTTCAGGACCTCGGAAAACAGCGTCACCTCGTAGCTGCCCTCGACATCGGACAGCGTGATCCAGGCCATGCGGCTGCCGGTGCGGGTGATGCGCTCTTTTTTCGCGCCCATGGTGCCGGCGAGCTTGATGCGCGTGGCCCCGGCCTGGGCGCGGCGTTCGATCTGCGAGGAGGGCACGACCTCCAGCCGCTTCAGCGCCACCGCATACATGTCCAGCGGGTGCGAGCTGATGTGAAAGCCGACCGCTTCGGCCTCGTTGGCGAGCCGGTCCACATCCGGCCAATCCGGCGTGTTGGGCAGCCGCACCGGCTCCGGCGCGCCGCCGCCGAACAGGCCGATCTGCCCGGAGCTGCGCTCCTCTGCCAAGGACTGCGCGAGGCGCATGATCGTCTCCGCCGCCGCGAAAACCTGGGCGCGGTTGGGCACCAATGTATCGAACGCGCCGGCCTTGGCGAGAATTTCGATCTGCGCGCGGGTGAGCGATTTGGCGTCGATGCGCGCGGCGAAATCCGACAAATCCTTGAACGGTCGCGCGCCCCGCGCCTTCACCAGCTCCTGCATCGCGGCAATGCCGACGCGCTTGACCGCCCCCAGCGCATAGCGAATGGCGTAGCTGCCATCCTCCTGCTGTTCCGGCTGGAAGTCCGCCCCGGATTTGTTCACGTCCGGCGGCAGCACCTTGATGCCAAGGCGGATCGCCTCGCCGCGCAGGGTTGCCAGCTTGTCGGTATTAGCAATGGACAGCGACATGCAGGCGGCCAGCAAGGCGACGGGATAATTCGCGCGCAGATAAGCGGTCTGGTACGAGACCAGCGCGTACGCCGCGGCGTGCGATTTGTTGAAGCCATAGTCGGCGAATTTGGCCATCAGGTCGAAAATTTCGTTGGCCTTTTCCTCGGTATGGCCAAGCGTCAGCGCGCCCTCGCAGAAAATCTTGCGCTGCGCGTCCATCTCCGCGCGGATCTTCTTGCCCATGGCGCGGCGCAGCAGGTCGGCGCCGGCGAGCGTGTAGCCCGCCATCACCTGGGCAATCTGCATCACTTGTTCCTGATAGATGATGATGCCGTATGTTTCCTCGAGAATCTCGTGAATCGCCGCGTCGGGCGCGGTCCAGGCCGCGCCGCGCTTACGCGCGCAATAATCCGGAATGTTGGCCATCGGCCCCGGGCGGTTCAGCGCCTGAATGGCGATGAGATCCTCAAACCGGTCGGGGCGCAATTGCTGGAGCGCGCTGCGATAGATCGTGGTTTCGAAGGTGAACACGCCGCCGGTGTCGCCGCGCGAGATCATCTCGTAAGTTTTCTTGTCGTCGAGCGGGATTTTCGAAATATCCACGTCGATGCCCTGCGCGCGCAGGAAGCCGAGCGCGCGGTCGATGATGGTGAGCGTGGTGAGACCCAGAAAGTCGAATTTCACCAGCCCGGCCTGCTCGACATATTTCATCGAGAATTGCGTCACCAGCAGGTCCGAGCGCGGATCTTTGTAAAGCGGCACGAGCTGGTCGAGCGGCCGGTCGCCGATCACCACGCCGGCGGCATGGGTGCTGGCATGGCGATACAGCCCTTCAAGCTGCAAAGCGATTTCCATGAGGCGCGCCAGGCCTTCGTCGGAATCGCGCAGCTCGCGCAATTTCACCTCGCCCTCGATCGCCTGGCTCAACGTCACCGGCTTGGCCGGGTTGTTGGGGATCAGCTCCGCCACCTTGTTCACCTGGCCGTAGGGCAGCCCCAGCACGCGGCCGACGTCGCGCACCGCGGCGCGCGCCGGCAATTTACCGAAGGTGATGATCTGCGCGACGCGCTCCGCGCCATATTCCTTGAGAACGTAGTTGATGACCTCGTCGCGCCGTTCCTGGCAGAAATCGATGTCGAAGTCCGGCATCGACACGCGCTCGGGATTCAGGAAGCGCTCGAACAGCAAGCCGTAGCGCAGCGGGTTGAGATCGGTGATGCGCAGCGCCCAGGCAACCAGCGAGCCCGCGCCCGAACCGCGCCCCGGCCCGACCGGAATGTCGTGGTCCTTGGCCCATTGGATGAAATCCGCCACGATGAGGAAGTAGCCGGGAAAGCCCATCTGCACGATGATGCCGAGCTCGAATTCCAGCCGCTGCCAATAAGGCGCCTGCTCAGCCTCCGCGAGGCCCTCCGCCGCCAGCCGCGCACGCAATCCTTCCTCGGCCATGGCCTGCACGGTTTCCGCCTCGGTGGTGCCGGGGCGCACTTTCGGGCAGATCGGCAAAAGCGGCTTGCGCGCCTCGGCCATCACCGCGCAGAAACGGGCGATGGCGAGCGTGTTGTCGCAGGCTTCCGGCAGGTCGGCGAACAATTCGCGCATCGCCTCGGCCGGCTTGAACCAATGCTCTGCGGTCACGCGCCTGCGCTCCTGCTCCGCCAGCACCCGCCCCTCGGCAATGCAAAGCAGCGCGTCATGCGCCTCGTGCATCGAGGATTTGGCGAAATACGCCTCATTGGTCGCCACCAGGGGCACGTTGCGCGCATCCGCCAGCGTGATCATGCCCGGCTCGATGGCGCCTTCCACCGGCACGCCATGGCGCTGTAATTCCATGGCGATGCGGTCAGGAAACGCCTCGGCCAGTTCGGCCAGATAGCGGCCGGCCTCGTCGAACAGCCCCTCGGCCAGCAGCCGGCCGATCGGGCCGCCGGCGCCGCCGGTGAGCAGGAACAAGCCTTCGGCATGGTCGAACAAGGTCCGCAGCGGAATTTGCGGCACCGTCACGGCATCGCCCTGCAGGAAACTCGCGGAAGACAGTTTTTGCAGATTGGCGAACCCCGCCGCGTTCTGCGCCAACAGCACCACCGGGTCCGGCGGCAGGGTCAGCCCCGGCCGCGCCAGGCCGAGCTGGCAGCCGATGATCGGCTGCACGCCCTCCTTGGTGCAATATTGCGAGAATTCCAGCGCGCCGAACATGTTGGAGCTGTCGGTGATCGCCACCGCCGGCATTTTCAGCTCCCGCGCCAAAGCCGCAATCTTGTCCGGCTTGATCGCCCCTTCGGAGAGCGAATAAGCGGAGTGAACCCGAAGATGAACGAAATTCTGGTGCGGCATGGGCGATTCCTGGCAAGCGAACCCGAGTCGCCTCAAATTCCGCTCCGGATCAAGCCCGGAACACCAAGGCAAGAAAGAAGCCGCTTTTTAAAAAAAGCGGCACCAAAAACTTTTTTGAAACTGGGCCGGTGGCGGCGAAACCAGCACGGCCCAGAGTCACAAAGTTTTTTTGCTACTTTTTGTTCACAAAAAGTAGCGCTTCCTTCGCTTTTTTCTAACTGCGGTAATCGATCGGCGAGCGTTCGATCTGGCGGCAGGCGGCGGCCCAGACCATTTCCAGGTGCGCGCTGCGCAGCGGCTCCGGTCGTTCGTGCTGGGCGGCGGCGTGGCGGCAGACCTCTTCGGACGGGATGATCAGCTTCGAGCCGCCGGAGAGTGCCGCCACCTGCGCCTGGCAGGAGCGCTCCAGGTAATAGATCTGCAGGAACGCGTCGGGGGCGTTATTGCCGCCCACCAGCAGGCCGTGATTCACGAGGATCATCGCCTTGTTGGTGGGGCCGAGATCGGCGACCAGGCGCGGGCACTCATCCTCGTCCAGCGCGATGCCCTCATATTTATGGTAAGAGAGCTTGCCATAAAATTTCATCGCATGCTGCGAGATCGGCAGCAGCCCCTGCTCCTGCGCGGCCACGGCGATGCCGGCGGCGGTATGGGTATGGATGATGAAGCGCAGATCATGCCGGGCGGAGTGGACCGCGGAATGGATGGTGAAGCCGGCCGGGTTGATGATTTTCGAGCCGTCCCGGTCCTGGTCCACGATATTGCCGTCGAGGTCGATTTTCACCAGGTCGGACGCCCGCATGTCCTCGAACAGCACGCCATACTGGTTGATCAGAAAATGATTTTCCGGTCCCGGCAGCCGGGCGCTGATATGGGTATAGATGAAGTCCGTCATGCGGTAATGCGCCACCAGCCGGTACAAGGCCGCCAGGTCGCAGCGTATGTTCCACTCGGCCTCATCCATCCCCACAGGGGCGATCCTGGTCGTAACGTTCATTTTTGATTTTCCTCCAGATTTTTTTTGGCGTGAGCGTAGGCAACTCAAGAAAGCGGCCGCTTTTTGAAAAAAGCGGCGCAAAAACTTTTGTTACTTTGGGCCCGAGGCGGCAAAACCAGCACGGCCCAAGTTTAAAAAAGTTTTTTGCTTCTTTTTTTCAAAAAAGAAGCCTTCCTTGCTTCCATGCTCAGCCCAACGGCCGGGACGGTCAAGTGAAAAGAAGCGCCGGTTCGTAACCAATGCTGACCAGATACAGCCCGTCCGCCGGGGCAGTGGGGCCGGCCATGGCGCGGTTTTTCGCTTCCAGCGCGTCTTGCACGCGGGATTCGGGCCAGCTTCCCTCCCCTACCATTTTCAGCGAGCCGACCATGTTGCGGACCTGATGGTGCAGAAAGCTGCGCGCCTTGGCGTGGACGATCAGCCGCTCCTCCTGCCGCGTGACGGTGAGTTCGTCGAGCGTGCGCATCGGCGATTTGGCCTGGCAGGCGGAGGCGCGGAACGAGGAGAAATCATGATGGCCAAGCAGCAGGTTGGCGGCGCGCTGCATGGCCGCCTCGTCCAGCCGGCGATTCACATGCCAGACGCGCCTGGCCTCGACCGCCGGCGGCGCCGGGCGGTTGGAGATCACATAGCGATAGGTCCGGGAAATGGCGGAAAACCGGGCATTCCACCCGTCCGGCGCAAGGCCGGCGCGCAGCACCACCACCGGGTGCGGCTTCATGTGGTAATTCAGCGCCTCACGGATACGGTGCGGCGGAAATTCCGGCAGGTCGATCTGCACGACCTGCCCCAGCGCGTGCACCCCGGCATCGGTGCGGCCGGACGCGGTGGCCTGCGGCGTGAGCCCGCCGCAGATTTTCGCCGCCGCCTCCTCGACAACCTGCTGAATGGCGAGCCCGTGCTTCTGACGCTGCCAGCCCATGAAGCCGGTGCCGTCATACTCCACTTCCAGGGCCCAGCTGATCAGCTGGGGCGCGT
>Ga0310813_10001860_pt1 | contig 12755 bp, 13 predicted proteins | sample YN3metagenome_FD_203086 | JGI IMG/M metagenome (GOLD analysis project Ga0310813, IMG submission 203086) | Soil microbial communities from experimental microcosm in Duke University, North Carolina, United States - YN3 | ecosystem: Engineered > Artificial ecosystem > Soil microcosm > Unclassified...
CGAAGAGGCACGCGAGCAGGAGGGCGGAGCGGGTCATACCCCTGGGTCACCGGGGGCGGGGCATTAGTGCAGGAAATCCGCCTGGTTCCGGGCCCGCAGGAGAAGCACCGCGTCGTCCCATCCGTCCGGCGGGATGAAGGACGGCCCGGGGCCGGCCGGCTGCGTGGCGCCGCCGGCGGGATTCATCCACGACACTTCGGACGCGAGGGAGACGACCGCGCGGGAAAGGGTCGCGCTGCCGCGGGACGGATAGTAGACGACGGTCCAGGAGTGGTCCGCCGCTCGCGCGGCAACGACGCCGTCGGCGGCCTCGACGAGGATCGACGGGTCCGAGGTCAGGGTCCACCAGCTGAGAGACTCGAAGAAGTCTCGAAGAATCGTCATCTGTCCCGCGCCGGGGGCGCCGATCCAGCGCTTCCACTCCCCGGGCTTCTGCCAGTTGCCGCCGTGCCCGTAGGTATAGAAGCCGCCGGCCAGGACGGACCACCAGGCGCCGCGGCGGACCTGGAGCGGCGTGGTGCCGCCTTCTTCCTCGTAGCGGGCTTCGCCGTTCACCACGACCTTGACCGGCGTGCGCGCGACGTCGGCCGCGACCATCCGGTAATTGAGGAAGTCGCTCTTGAAGGACTGCAGCGTGTTGAAGGAAAGCCAGGGCTCGTCGTGGATCCAGCTCGACGAGGCGGGCGCCGGATCGGGATGCGCGGTCAGGAGATGACGGCCGCCGTCTCCTTCCGCCAGCCCCGCGGCAATCTCCCGCACGATCGGGAGGGAGGCGGCCTTGGCCTCGGGGTACATCGACCAGATGACGTTCGGCGCCTCGCGGTAGCGCCGGCCGACCCACGCTCCCCAGCGGCGGGCGGTCTCGAGGGTCAGCGGAGGCCCGGTATCGGGGGACTTATGGTAGACGCCGACGACGAGAATCTGCCCCAACCGCTCGGCGTGCTTCACGATTCGGTCTGCGGCGGCAAAGTAGGCCTCGTTCGGGGCCGATACGTCGCCGTTGAGGAACGGTTTCTCGCCCGCCGCGTTGGCCTTCTTCATCCCGTGGACGCCGAGGATCATGACCTGAAGGACGTTGAATCCTTTCTTCCGACGATCGTCGAGGATGGCCCGGGCCTCTTCCTCCGGAAAGGCGCGGAAGAGTTCCCACTGCGTGTCGCCCATCCAGAACAAGGGCTTGCCGCGGCCGTCCACGAAGTGCCGGCCGTTGGGGGCGATGCCGACGGGAGCCACGAGGCTCGACGTCGTGGCGCAGGAAAGGGTCGGGAGGAGCGCGAGCGCAGCGAGGAACGGGCGGAGGTTCATGACCCTTCTACTACGCCCGGCGGCGGAGGCGGATTGGTCACTCCTCCGTGACGACGCGGTTGCGGCCGCCTTCCTTGGCGCGGTACATCGCCTGGTCGGCGCGCTTGAGGAGCGGTTCGAGCGGATCGCCGAAGTGGTGGCAGGCGACCCCGACCGAGATGGTCACCGTCAGGGCCTCCCCCTTGATCTGGAAGGGGACCGCCGCGACCGCGGCCCGGACCCGCTCGCCGTAGGTCGACGCCTGGGCGAGGTCTGCGTGGGGCAGCAGGAGCACGAATTCTTCGCCCCCGTAGCGGCAGAGCAGGTCTTCTGCGCGCCGCGCGGCATCGATCCGCTTGGCTACTTCCTTGAGCACGAGGTCCCCGGTTTCGTGGCCGAGCTTGTCGTTGATCTGCTTGAAATGATCGATGTCGATGAAGACGGCGGCGAGCGGGTGCCCGTGGCGCGAGGCTTCGATCATCGCCGCCGACGCACGTTCTTGGAACCACCGCCGGTTGGGAATCCCCGTCAGCACGTCGGTGACGGCGGCGTGGAAGAGCTCCTCCTCGAGGCGGACCTGGTCGATCGCCTTGTGCTCGAGGCGGAGGATCGTGTGGCCGACGCGGAGTTGGGAGTTCGGGCGCAGGGTCGCCTTCTCGATGCGTTCGCCGTCCACGAAGGTCCCGTTCCGGGACCCCAGGTCCACGACCTCGACCGTGTCGCCGGGCCCCACCCGGACGGAGCAGTGGACCTTCGAGGCGCGGTCGTCGTTCAGGACGACGTCGGCGCCGGGGCCGCGGCCGAGCGTGACGGCCGTTTCGCCCAGCTTGACGTGGTGGGCGCGGTCATTGCCGTGCACGACGAAGAGCCACGGGCGCATCTTGCCCGAGACCGGGGGCGCGGAGTCCTCATCGCTGAGGGTCGCGTCCAACCGCTTTTTCGGAGAAACCGGCTCATCCATCTCGGTCTTAATTCTACATCGGAGGGAACCGCGCGAGGCTACTTCGTCGCGGCGGCGACGGCGCGGTGGGCGATGTCCTGCAGGACCTTCGCGTCCTCGGGCTTGAGCGACGGAGGCAGGAACGAGTTGCCGACGACGCTCTCCTTGAAGAGCACCTCGTAGAACACGCAGGCGCCCAGGTACTCGCCGGCGGCGTTGGCGTGATGGCCGTCCATCGCCAGGGTCTGCTTGCCGTCCTTGGATTTCGCCCAGTGGTAGCCCACGTGCAGCGAGTGGGTCTGGTCGGGCAGCGCGGGCGGGACGGCTGACGCCTTGTCGAACTTCTCGTCGGGCTTGAAGCCCCGCTCGGGGTCGCTGTCGGCGATGTTGAAGGCGTCACCGACGGGAATGCGGCGGACGCCGAGCTCCTTGGCGATCGTGAGGTAGGCGCTGCTGAGCGCGGCGTACATGGCCTCGCGGCTCGAGGGCTCGACCTTGGGCGTCTTCGGCGCGAAGCGGGGATCGTCGGAGCGGTAGGCCCAGGTCTGGTGGATCAGGAGCTCGGCCTTGGGCGCGTGCTTCTTCACATACTCCTGGAGCTGCGCCGCGAAGGGCCGGTAGGTCTCGACGTCGTGGCTCTTGATGCTGGCCTGCTGGATCGTGACGTAGTCCCAGTCGCCGCTCTGGAGCGTCTGGCTCAGGCTGCGGGTCCCGTACAGTCCTGCCGCGTCCTGGGGATCCTTCTCGTTGGCCTGGATCTTCGTCCAGTGCACCTCCATGCTCGCGCCTCCGATCGACATCGGCTGATGGACCAGGGTGTTTCCGGCGGCCTTGGCGATGTCGCCGAGGAAATGCGTCGCGTTGCCGGAGAAGCTGTTGCCGATGGTGAGGAGGCGGACGGTCTTCGGGACGGCCGCGGCGTCGGCGCGCTGCCGGGGCGCGAGCAGCAGGGAGGCCAGGAGAAGGGCGGCGAGCGCGGGGGTCTTGCGAAAGAAGATCATTCGCGGATTCTAGCGGAAGGAGCGGCGCCGGGTCTAGGCTTCGAGCTGGGCCTGGGCGTGGGCGAGGTCCGGGGCGAAGCGGAGCAGGTTGGTGATCCCGAGGAGGTCGAAGACTTCGCGGACCTTGGCGTTCGTGCCGGAGAAGACCATGTTGCCGGCGTGCTTGAGGACGACGTCGCGCGCGGTGAGGAGGCAGCCCAGGCCGGCCGAGGCGATGAAGGTGACCTTCTCGAGGTCGAGGACGATCTTGTAGACGCCCGTGGCGAAGAGCCCCTCGAACGCTTCCTTGAGGCGGGTGACGTTGGACATGTCGACCGCGCCCTCGATGGCGAGGACCGAGATCTTGGAAGCGCTTTTGAGGGAGCTAATTCTGAACACGGCCTTCTCGTCGTAGCTCATACCCGGTCGCGCGCATTGCTGATGCATTATAGCCCGACTTGTGGTTCGTTCAAATCTTTGTGCGACGAAAAAGATGACTCAGAATCGGAGGCCGATGCCGACCAGCACGCCATGCTGGGCGACCTTCCAGTGGAAATTGCCGTCCTCGAAGTCGTCCGACAGGTATCGGTACGCCGCCGTGATGCGCCAGTGATCGGACAGGCGAAGGCTGGCCCCCAGGATCACCTGGCCGGTCATCCAGGACGAGACGCCGAAGCCGCCGATATCGGTTACCGCGTGAAGATACCAGCTCTTCCCGAGGTTGTACTGGAAGTTGGCGCCCACGATGGGATCGACCCATCCCTTCGTCTGGCTCACCGACGTCGCCGGCAGGACGCCGGCGTCGAAATCCACGTCCGTGTCGATGCGCCAGCCGCGCGCCCCCGCAAAGAATTCCGCCAGCCCGCGGTCCTCCATCGTCATGGTGTATCCCATCGTGAGGGAGCCCATGATGAACTGGCTCTCCAGGTGGCTGCCGGAAAACAGCGCGCCGGACGGCTCACCGTCGGCCGACATCTTGATGTAATTGAAGTCGCCCGTGAACGTCCAGCGCTTCAGGCGCAGCTTCGCGGCGGCCATGACCCCGAAATCCAGGTCCTGCACGAGGTCCGTGAACCTCACGCCGACGTCCGTCGAGAGCCCCCGGACCCCGACGGTCCCTTTGGCTCCCGCCATCCAGAGGTAGGGCGCGATCTCGAAGGAGGTCGTCTCGTTCTCCCGTTTCTCCTCCTCCTGTGCGGCGGCGACGGACGCTGCGAGACCGAGACAGACGAACAGAGAGATTCCGAGCGTGACGTATCGCATGAGCAGACATCCTCCCCAGTTCCGGCAGCGCACTAAGAGCCGGGGAGTCGGAGGTCGTTACGTCGATTGCGGTTCGCGCCCGATTTCGTGTCGGGCCCGCTCCGGTTTCGTCGCTACTTCGGATACGGGATGCCCTTGATCTCGAAGTCGGCGCGATCGGTGCAGAAGCTCCGCACATACGGGATGCGGATCTCCCGCACCCCTTCGGGCCGCGAGCTCCTCATCTTGAAGACCCAGGTGGACGTGTTGCCGCGCGTCATCGTGCCGCAGTTGAAGCCCGCGCTCAGCCGCTCGCCGCTCTCGGTGACCGCCTCGACGTCCGCCCGCGAGATTCGCTGGAGCGTCGTCGGATCCGGCTTCTCGACGGTTTCGAACTCGAAGCTGATGTCCCGATCGCTGTGCTTGAAGTCCTTGAGGGTCGCCTTGAGGCCGTCGACCTCGATCGTCGTTCCCTTCTGCGCCGAAGGCGCGCTGAAAACCACGGCGTCGCGCTCTTTAGGGTAGCGGAATTCCAGGCGCCCTCGGACCGTGAGTGAGCGGGTCCCCTCTTCGGGAAAGCGGAACGCCGCGATCTCCGGATGTTCCCGGAAGAACTCGATCATGAAGAACTGCGGTTCCGAGCGGCGGAACATCCGCTCATTCAGGACCCGGCCTTGATCGTCGGAGATGACCAGATCGCAGATCCGCGTCATCGAGCAGGGCCGGACCCCGGGGGACCAGGTGACCTCGAGATCGAGGCACGGAACGTTGCTTTGTTCCCCCGGTTTCGGGACGCGGACGTCCGTCACCTGCACTTCGTAGTGCCGGACGTACGCCGTGGGGCGCTCCCGGAAGGCCGCCGTGACGAACGTCAGGCTCTGGTCGCCGGGCTTCCTCTCCCGCTTGTACGAGAGGGCGAACGTGTTGCGGCATACCTCGTCGATCGCCTGCAGGAGCGTGGCGTCCTTGAGCGTGACGGCGGCCCTGTCTCCGCCGGCATTCTGGAAGTGGAACGTCTCCTTGGAGAGGCGGGCTTTCGCCGCGACTTCCTGAAGGACGTCGCTCGCGGACCCTGAGGCGTCGAGGGTGATGCCCACGAAGGGAGGAACCGACTCGTCCACTTCCAGGCGGCGGACGGCATCGGCCAGGAGTCCCCGGGCTTCGGCGTCCTCCGGACGGGGCCAAGTCCGCAGCCGGGGGAGGATGGAGGGGCCCAGATCCACGAGCTTCCGCAGGGCCTCCATGCGGACCTCGGGACGCTCGTCGGCCAGGCGTGCGACGAGCATCTCCAGCGTCGGCTCGGCGCGATCCTGTTTCGGAGGCGGGGGCGGCGTCGCCGTCTCCTGGACGCGAGGGCCGGCCGGATTCCTGGCGGGCTCCGCCGGGGAGACGATGAACTTCAGAAGCAGCAGGCAGACCGTCAGGGACGCGGCCACCAGGAGCAGCTTCCATCGGGACTCTCGGGCCGGGCGGGCCGTTCTCTGGGTCAGGAGTCCGGCCTGCAGCCGGGCGCGAAGCGGGGGGAGCCGGAGCGCGGCCTGAGTCTGGAGCTCGGAGGGGCGGCGCAGCGCGTCCTCCAGACGCGACAGGCGCTGCGCGCGGGCGCCACAGTCGGCGCAGGAGTCGACGTGCTCCGTCAACTCCCGGTCGCGATGCGATTCCAGGAGCCCGGCCGCCCGGGCGTCGAGCGTGTCGTCCACGTCCGCACAATTCATGGCCGCTGATCCTCCCAGGGGCCGGGGCCGAGGCGGGTCCGGAGCGTCTGGAGCGCGCGGAAAACGAGCTGCTTGATGGTGCCGGGCGAGACCTTCAGGACCTCGGCGGTCTCGTCGACCGAGAGCCCGTGAAAATATTTCAGCGCGAGGGCTTCCTTCGTCGCCGGGGGAAGCCGCTCGATCTCGCGGTGCAGGGCGTCGAAGGACGCTTCCGGCGGATCCGCGGGCGCGGCGCTTTCGCGGAGCAGGGCGCCCCGATGGCGTTGAGCCGTCTTCCGTCGCTCGAGATGGTTGAGCATCTCGTTCCGGGCCAGCGTGAAGATCCAGGCTTTCTCCGAAGCGAGGGGAGTTCCCCGTTGAGCGGCCATGTGGGCTTTGAGGAGCGCGCTCTGGACCACATCCTCCGCGTCGTGCCAGGAGTCGGTGAAGCGGCGGACGTAGGCCAGGAGACCTTCGGCGTAGCGGTCGATCAGCCGATCCAGGAGCTCATCCGGCGACGCGGCGGGCAGCAACTCCCGCGGCTCGTGAACTTCAGGAACGTCCATTCACCTTCCAAGACAGGAAAGCCACCCCGAATCGTTGACAGAATCCGGCGTCTCGGTCTTCACGAAACCCTTAATCTCAAAAGCTTTACATTCAGTCGGTTACGCTTACCATCGTCGCCGGAACTTTTTCGACCGAAAAATCGACGCGCGTGTCGATCTCGCGGATCCTCATTCGACGATCTTGTGGAGGCGGAGTTGAGCCCGGTCGGACCGACCGGGGCGCCGCCGGGATGAAAGGAGACACTCATGCGATTCCTGGTGATCGTGAAGGCGTCCAAGGACTCCGAAGCGGGCAAGATGCCGAGCACGGAGCTCCTGACCGCGATGGGGAAGTACAACGAGGAGCTCGTGAAGGCGGGCGTGATGCTGGCGGGCGAGGGCCTGGCGCCCAGCTCCAAGGGCGCCCGGGTCAAGTTCGACGGCGCGAAGCGGACCGTGACCGACGGCCCCTTCGCCGAGACCAAGGAACTGGTCGCGGGCTACTGGGTCTGGAAGGTGAAGTCGAAGCAGGAAGCGGTCGACTGGCTGAAGCGCGCCCCGTTCGACGGCGGCGAGGAGGTCGAGATCCGTCAGATCTTCGAGATGGAGGACTTCGGCCAGGAGATGACGCCCGAGCTTCGGAAGCAGGAGGCGAGCCAGATGAAGCGGGCCGAGGAGAACCGGAAGCAGAAGTAGTCCCGCGAACGAGAAAGGAGAAACGGCCATGCGCTTCATGATGCTCGTGATCCCGAAGGGCTACGAGAGCGCGGGGCCCGGCACGACGCCGGACCCCGAGCTGGTCAAAAAGATGATGAAGTACAACGAATCGCTCCAGAAGGCCGGCGTGCTGCTGGCGCTGGACGGGCTGCATCCTCCCTCGATGGGGGCCCGGGTGACCTTCTCGGCGGGGAAGCCCAAGGTCACCGACGGCCCCTTCGCGGAGGCGAAGGAGGTCGTGGGCGGCTACTGGATGATCCAGGTGAAGTCGAAGGCCGAAGCGGTCGAATGGGCGAGCCGCGCCCCGATGGGCGACAACGAGATCGTCGAGGTCCGCCAGGTGCAGGAGTTCGGCGATTTCCCGCCGGAGATCCAGAAGTCCCTCGAAGGGTTTTCCGAGATGCAGAACGCGCCGAAGAAGTAGCTTGTGTTGGCCACAGAGCCCACGGAGCCCTCAGAAAAGGATTTTGTGGGCTCTGAGGGCTCGGTGGCCAATCCGTTTGTAAGCAAGACCCCGCAGCGGCTTGCGCGGGCGGCTTGAAGATGCTGTGATCGGGGGCCATGACGGCCCCCGAGATCTCCCGCGCCATCGATGCCGTCTGGCGCATCGAGTCGGCCGCCCTGATCGCCGGCCTGACCCGGATCGTCCGTGATGTCGCGGTGGCGGAGGACCTCGCGCAGGACGCGCTGGTCGCCGCCCTCGAGCGCTGGCCGGCCTCGGGGATCCCGGAGAACCCGGGCGCCTGGCTCATGGCCACCGCGAAACACCGCGCGATCGATCACGTGCGGCGGAACAAGCTCCTGGACCGGAAACACGAGGAGCTCGGCGTCCGCCTGCAGGCGGCCGCGCCGGAGCCCGAAGAGTCCGAGGAGGGCGAGATCGGCGACAACATGCTGCGCCTGATCTTCATGACCTGCCATCCGATCCTGGCCGCGGAGGCTCGGGTCGCGCTGACGCTGCGCCTGCTCGGCGGGCTGACGACCGACGAGATCGCGCGGGCCTTCCTGGTCCCGGAGCCGACCATCGCGCAGCGCATCGTGCGGGCCAAGAAGACCCTGACCGAGGCGCGGGTACCTTTCGAGGTGCCCCGAGGGGCGGATCTGAACGAACGCCTCTCGTCGGTGCTCGAAGTGCTCTACCTGGTCTTCAACGAAGGCTACTCCGCGACGGCGGGCGACGATTGGGTCCGGCCGGCGCTCTGCGAGGACGCGCTGCGGCTGGGCCGTGTCCTGGCGGAGCTCGCCCCGGAAGAGACCGAGGCGCACGGCCTGGTCGCCCTGATGGAGATCCAGGCATCGCGCCTGGGGGCGCGGGTGGGTCCCGGCGGCGAGCCGATCCTCCTGCTCGACCAGAACCGCGCCCGCTGGGATCACCTGCTGATCCGCCGGGGCCTGGCGGCCCTCGAGCGGGCGGAACGGCTCGGAGGCCGGGGCGCCTACGTTCTGCAGGCGTCGATCGCGGCCTGCCACGCGCGGGCGCGGACGGCGACCGAGACGGACTGGCCGCGCATCGTGGCCCTCTACGGCGAACTCGCGGAGCGCATGCCGTCGCCGATCGTCGAGCTGAACCGCGCCGTGGCGGTCTCGATGGCCTCAGGTCCGGCGGCGGGTCTCGAGCTCGTGGACCGCCTCGTCGAGGAGCCGTCGCTGCGGGGCTACCACCTGCTCCCGAGCGTGCGTGCGGACTTCCTCAAGAAGCTCGGCCGCTTGCCGGAGGCTCGGGCCGAATTCGAGCGCGCCGCGTCGCTGACGAGGAACGCGCGCGAGCGGGACCTGCTGCTTTCCCGCGCCGCATCCTGTGGCTGATCAGGGAGTGGAGCGGATGGCGACGCCGAAATTGTTGTTCCCGTAGCGTCCGCCCTCCGAGATGATCCGGAGGGAGCGGATCCGCGAGCGGTCCGGCTCGATCTCGATGAAGCCCTTCACCACCGCGTCGATCGGCAAGGGGGGCGTCTTCGCGAACTGGGTGAAGGAGCGCTGCATCTTCAGGCGCCCTTCGATCCGGACATAGGTTCGCGAGAAGCGGGACACCCGGAGAGAGGCTTCCTCGAAGGAATTGCGGCCGTCCGGATCGCTCGTGACGCTCATGTCGGGAGGGTGGAACAGCGTCAGCAGCCGCAGCGCGACGGCCGCGTCCACCCGCCGGGATTCGCCCTCGGCCGGCAGCAGATTGCGCCACTCGTCGGACGACAGGGTGACCCAATCTTCGGCCGGGAACTCGTGAAAATCACCCCGATCCTTTTCCACGCGACCTTCCCCGTCCAGATAACGGGCCGTCAGGTGGAGGGTCAGGGCCCCGGGTGCGGAGGCCTGCGGAATCGACTGGGACGACGGCGGGACCAGGGCCTTGCCCGGGGGCGTCTTCCGCTGGCCGTCGAGCATGGCCAGCAGCGCCTCGGGCGACGCCTTGCCCAGGTCGCTGGACGCGAGGACGCGACCGCTCTCCGGATCGAGGAGGTAGATGCCGTCCATGCCCGACGGCAGCTTCAACTTCCGGGCATCGGCCCAGATGCGGTCGCGGAGCTTTCGCTCCTCGGGCGCGGCCGAACCGAACTCCTCGAAATCGACATTGGAGAGGTACACCGGGACGAAGCTCGAATTCAACGCGGAGATCACCCGCGCGTCCGACAGGGCGTGGCCTCTCAGGAACTGGGAGCCGCCGTCGCTTCGGCCGAGATTGATCCGGCCGCTCTGGGTGAGGAGGAAGACGGGCCGGCCGCTTTCCTTGGACAGCCTCAGCGCCCCCCGCAGGTCGGGAGCCCAGCCGATCTCATCGAAACGCCGCTCTTCCGGCGTGGGTTGCCACTCCCGGACGATCCGCTCGATCTCCGCGATGTCCGGCGGACGCCGCTCGTCGAGACGAATCCCCCACCAGAGCAAGCCGGCCGTGCTGGCCAGCGCGATGGCCGCGACGGCCGTGGCGGCGATCTTGGAGGCGATTCCAACCTTGATGGCGGCCGCCGGCGCGGCGCCGGAGGCGATGCCCGCGAGCGATGCCGACAGCGTCGGAGGCGCGGTCTCGACCGCGAGCGTCGCCAGGACCGCGACGACGCTTCCGGCAGCGCCGGCGGGAAGCAGCACTTCGCGCAACCGGTCGATTCCTCGGGACAGCTGCTTGCGGACCGTGTCGGCGGGCAGGTTGAGCACCGCGCCGACCTCGGCGGGCGAGAGGCCCTCGGCGTAGTGGAGCCAGACGGGCGACCGGTAATGTTCCGGCAGCTCCTCCACGGCCTCCCGGACCTGGTCCGCCGTTTCCTGATCGATGGCCTCGCCGCCGGCCGCGGACGACTCCTTCACGGTCGCCGCCCGTTCCTGCCGGGATCGGCGGCGAGTCTCCTCGCGGGCCTTGCTCCGGCAGGCGTTCAGGACGAAGCCCAGGATCCAGGTCTTCACCGACGAGTCCCCTCGAAAATTCGCCGCATGTCGACAGATCTCCAGGAAGGCGCTCTGGATTGCGTCTTCCGCGTCCGCGGGACGGCCGCAGAGGCGGAGGGCGAAGCGGTAGGCGGGGTCGGCATAGCGGGAGAAGAGCGCGCCCAAAGCGGCACGGTCTCCGCGCTCCGCGAAGAGGCGCAAGAGTTCGAGGTCGTCGTTCTTCTCGGCGATGGATGACGTCATGCCGCCCCTGTTCTTCGCTTCTACCACTAGGTGGCCGCCGACGCGGCAAACGCGACAAGAAATTATACCCGCATTCTTTTTTTTCGTCCCGGGGACTCCCCGGGCGGCCACAGACGGGCAGCCCTTTCCCAAGGAGGCTGAAGATGATGAGCATCGCGGTATTCCTGGCCGCCCTGGCCGTGCAGGAGCCGACCAAGGCGTCCCCCGGCGACGAGGTTGCCCGGATCGAGCAGTGGATCCGGGACTGGCAGCCGACCGCCGAGGACCGGCGTTTTGAGGAGATCGGCTGGGCCAAGGACATCCCCGAGGCGATCCGCCTCTCCAAGCAGCACGCCCGGCCGATCTTCGTCTTCACCCACAAGGGGAGGATGAATCTGGGGCGCCAGTGAGGGGGTGCGATGTCGTTGAGAGCGGGTCCGCTCTCGGATGAGAAGGTGATCGGCCTCCTGAATGGGTGCTTCATTCCGGTCTACGCGCCCTACACCAGCGAGGAAACGGTCGGCGTGGTCTCCACCGAAGAGGAGAAGGAGATCCAGAGGATCTGGGGGGAAAGCCTGGCGAAGAAGCTGGGCTACGGGATGGTGCACGTGTATCTCCTGGAAGCGGGCAGCGGCTCGGTCTTCGACTCCATGGGGGTCGTCAAGGCGAGCGTCACGAACAACCTGCTCGACCTCCTGAACCGGGCCGTCGAGAAGTACAAGGTGAAGCCGGGAAAGCCCCTGGTCAAACCGACCCGGCAGGTCTTTCCCTCGGACGTGCCGCCGAACTCGATGGTCCTCCACCTGACGGCGCGCGACCTGGGCCGCCCCAAGTTCGAGATCCCCACCGTTAAGAATCGCGACTGCAACGTCGGGAGCTGGAACAACTTCGCCTCCGAGAACTCCATCGTGCTGGAGAAGGCGGAGTGGACGAAGCTGCTTCCTCCGGCGGGCCAGAAGACCTGGACGCTCCCGCAGGAGGTGGTCTCCAAATTCCTCGTGTACTTCTATCCGCAGATCGAGGCGAACGTCGTCTCGAACCATCGGGTCAATGAAGCGCCCCTCAAGGCGTCGATCGTCTCCAGCGACAAGGACAGCATCCGCGTCCAGCTGGAGGGGCAGCTGCAGATGAAGCGGGTCCAGGACCCGACCGCGGTCTTCGTGGACGCGCCGCTCGTGGGTTACATCGACGTCGACCCGGCCAAGCGCCGCATCCGCAGCTTCCGACTGATGACGGAGAGCGGGAACTGCAATGGACGGAAGTTCGGCGTTGCCGTGCGGTCCGTGGAGGCCGAGGAACTGGCGGGCAAGACCAAACCGTAACGCGCCGTGGGGCGATGGGAGGGATCATGAGAGCGCTGCTCCTGGCGATCCTGGCCGCGCTGCCGACGGCCGGCGAAGGAACCCCTCCGTCCGCGGGCGACTGGCCGCGCTGGGCCGGGCCCAACGGCGACTGCACGTCGCAGGAAAAGGGGCTGCTGCGGGACTGGCCCAAGGAGGGCCCCAAGGTCCTCTGGAGGATTCCGGTCGCGGCGGGCTCCAACCATCCCTCGGTCGCGGGCGACGATCTCTGCTTTGCGCAGCTGGAGGATGACCAGCGCAAGGAAACCATCAAGTGCGTCGACGCCGGCAGCGGCAAGGAGAAGTGGAGTCACACCTACGAGGTGCCGCCGATCTGGCACGTCGGCTGGGGGGAACTGGGCCCACGGGCTACGCCGACCCTCACGGCCAAGCACGTGTTCACGATCGGAACCTTC
>Ga0310813_10001861_pt1 | contig 12753 bp, 7 predicted proteins | sample YN3metagenome_FD_203086 | JGI IMG/M metagenome (GOLD analysis project Ga0310813, IMG submission 203086) | Soil microbial communities from experimental microcosm in Duke University, North Carolina, United States - YN3 | ecosystem: Engineered > Artificial ecosystem > Soil microcosm > Unclassified ...
TGGCATTACTCTGGTTTGCCTACAAGGAAATGGGCGTGACCATCACCCCCGCAGCCCCAGGAGCCGCTGGCATGGTACTAGCGGAAGGCTTGCTAGCCCAAATTAAGCAGATGCCTCCTGCTGCCCAAACGCAAGTTATGTGCGATTTGGCTAACCGTGCCGACACTCCCTTCTGCCGTTCGTATGCGTCCTTCAGTATGAACATCAAGCTGGGCTTCTGGTATCAGTTAGGAGAGTGGATGGCACAGGGTCTCGTCGCTCCCATCCCTGAGGGCTATAAACTTTCTACTAATGCCTCAGCCGTGCTCCAAGCCATCCGGAATCTCGATCCGGGTCAGCAAATCACAGTACTGCGCAATACCGTAGTAAACATGGGATATGATCCTGATGCTCCCGGCAGTTACAAAAAAGTCGAAGAACCAGTAGTCCCACCAACTGCGCCTGCTTCTCGTACTCAGGTAACAATTGAGGGTGTCACCAATTCTACAGTCTTGGGCTACATTAACAACATGAACGCCAATGACTTTGAAGCGGCTGTTGCTCTATTTGCTGACAACGGTGCCCTGCAACCCCCCTTCGAGAAGCCGATTGTCGGACGTGAGGCTATCCTTGCCTATATGCGTGAACAATGCCCAGGACTCAAGATGATGCCAGAACGGGGCGTAGCTGAGGGCGTAGAAGATGGCTATACGCCGATTAAAGTCACCGGCAAAGTCCAAACTCCTTGGTTCGGTGCCCGCGTTGGCATGAACATTGCGTGGCGGTTCTTACTAGATCCCCAAGGCAAGATTTTCTTCGTGGGAATCGACTTGCTGGCATCTCCCAAAGAACTACTCAACCTGATTAATCGGTAGAACTCTAAGTTAGGATTTTGGGTAAATAGACGAGGATTGGCACAAAGCCGATCGCCTCTAACCTGATATCCAAAAGACAGTTTTCCCAAATCCATCTATGAGGGCAGGTTTATACCTGCCTTTTTATTTAATACTGGTCTCGTGATTTAGGAAAATTCGATGATAATTGCCAACGATTTACCTCAAACTCCCCAGTCTGCCTCTACCACTGAGTTGAGCATCGAAGGACTTACTGAGCCAGTGTTGCTGCGTTACTTTGAAACGATGAACGCGGGTGACTATGAATCCACTGCGGCTTTGTTTGCTCAAACAGGTGCAATGCATCCACCGTTTGAGCAGCCAATAGAAGGGCCAGATGCGATCGCCACCTACCTGAAAGCTGAAGCCAAGGGAATGCAGCTATCCCCTGCCAAGGCAATTGCCGAAACTCTAGAAGATGACCAAATTCAGATTCAGGTCAAAGGCAAAGTGCAGACCCCTTTATTCGGCGTCAATGTTGCCTGGATATTTATCCTCAATGCAGAACGGGACATTCTTTACACCAAGATTAAGCTGTTAGCATCTCCCCAAGAGTTACTAAGCCTCCGCCGTTGATAGAGAGGGAAAGGGGGAGACAGAAGAATTACTCCCTTCCCGCTCAAAGAATACCTATTTTTTTTAGCAAAACTTATATATTCAATATTTGTAAAATCTTGTAACAAAAAAGCTATAACACAAATTTTATCTGCTATTGCTAGGCAGCTCAAAAAAGTTAGTTCTAGCAATACAGTACTGTACTGCCATTGATGAGGGTTGACTCCATCGAAAGCTAGTCAGACTCCAGGAGAGAGCCTTGATGCCAAGATAAAGTCCTGACAGGCATTATTTTTGAGCTTCTCCACCTTTTGGCAAACTGGCTTCCAATGTCAGACAGTTGCGACCATTCACCTGTAAGCGATACTCTACCCGATCCATGAGTTTGTTCATAATCAGCCATCCATACCCACTTTCCTGTCTATCCTCTGGATTAGGCGGTAGATAAGTAGATAAGTCAAACCCTTGACCGTGATCCCAAATCTCCAAGATAATATCCCGCTCTTTGACTTCTAGGCGAATCAAGACCGGTAAATTGGGTTGATCTCTATGAGCATGACGCACCACGTTTGAGTAAGCTTCTACTAACGCCAGCCGCAAACGGCTGGATTGACGTGGCCACTCGACAGATTCACCTAGCTCCAATTCCAAAGTGCCTAGCAGCCAGCTTTCAACAATGCTCAAAAACTTCAAGTCACTCGGTATGTGCAGCTCCGTTTTCATTAACTACAGAACCTCCAGAGAAAGTATAGTTTGGTCATCTTCCTGAACATTGTTAGTGCGTTCTCGAATATGAGCTAATAAAATGGTCAGGTCAAAGGGGGCTGACTCCTCAAGCAGGAGTTGCCAAAGACCCGATGACCCAAGCATTGAATTGGTGCGTGGCTCACCATTTTTGGCAAAGCCACTGCTACCTATCGCTTCTATGACCGTCGCCTCTGTAATTCCATCACTAGTTAACAGCAGGATGTCACCAGAATTTAGAGTTAAAGTTCCAGCATTTGCCTTCCAAATCGGTAAAATCCCCAAGGGAACGCCACGAACCTTAAGGTAATTTGGCTCTACTGTTACATTCTTTTCTCGTGCTATTCGCTGCTGAACGACCTGACGGTGAGACCAGAGGATGGGATAGATGTGACCGGAATTCGCGTACACCAGCTGCCGTGATGCCGGAGTATAGCGAGCCAATACCATTGTGATGAAACAGTTGGTACTGAAAAGGTCGTCTGACATGATGCTGTTGAGATTTCGCATCACGACCTCCGGTTCTGGAGAGGTCTCTTGAGCGAGCTCTCGCCGTAAGATGGAAATCGCACTTGCCATAAATAAGGCCGCCGGGACGCCTTTACCAGAGACATCGCCGACTGCTAGCCAGACATCGCCCTGAGGATGAACATAGACTTCAAAAAAATCGCCTCCGACTTCTCGTGCGGGAAAGCAGTGCGCTTGCACCCGCGCCCCTTCAAACTCCGGCCAGCTTTGACGTAGCAGGTTGTTTTGGATTTGGCGAGCCACCTGTAGCTCATCACGCATCTGCTGAGCCATTAACAGGGTGCTTTGGTAGAGTTTTGCCTGGGAAATCGCCAAAGCTGCCTGTTCACCCACAGCTTCAATCAGCTGAATGTCTTCAGGCGTCCAGGGATGCTGGCTCCCTTGCTGATAGAGAGACAAAACCGCCAGGATTTGCTGTTGGAAAATGAGGGGAACCACCAAATGCACCGAAGGATTCCCCTCAGTTTTGTCATGGACAATCTGTGTCCTGTAGCTCTCTAGGACTTTTTGCAGGATAGATTCAGTGTTGAGGAGAGAAAGGGCTGCTGCTTGGGTATCACCTTGGTACAAGAAAGATTCTGGGATGAGTTGGTCGCCATCTACGGGTTGTACAATGCAACCCGTTGCCTCAAAATTGCGACCTATCGTCGTGACAACAGTTTGCAGCATACTTTTATAGTCGAGTGACTCTCGAATCGCTGTTGTCACCACATTGAAGAGTTCTTCACGTCGCAAGGCGCGGCTGAGTTCATTGGTTCTCTGCTTGAGTACTCGGTAGGTATCAGCCGCTTGTTGAACAACAGCTCTTAGATGTTCGGGGTTCCAGGGCTTGGTGATGTATTTAAATACCTTGCCCGAATTGATCGCTTCCACCAAGTCTTCAACATCAGTGTAGCCGGTTAAAAGGATGCGAATCGTATCGGGAAAGCGGTCAACAGTCCTACTCAAGAATTCTGTTCCGTTCATCAGGGGCATCCGCTGATCAGAAATAATGACAGCCATCTCCCCTTGGGTTTCCAACAAGTTAAGAGCGCTCACAGCCCCATCAGCTTTGAAGACGTGAAAATCTCGCCGGAATGTTCTATACAGCAAATCCAGATTGTCAGGCTCGTCGTCCACAACCATTAGTTTCAGTCTGCTGTGATCTGCCTGACTCATGTGCTTACTCCAGGTTCAGGTTAGTTAGAGACGACAGCTTGAGGATCATCCGATTGGTTTTTTGGAGGCTGTTTTTGTCTACCAATCATTGGACAAAATTCTCCAAGCCTTCTTTCCACTTGATGAGATGCCCCTGGTTTCTGACTCAGTGGTGCTTTCCTCTATCACTAAAAGTATTTCCTCAACGGTTTGTTTAGACTGTCGATTGATCATACTCTCAGTGATCGAAGTCGCTTGAGGCATCGGAATACGAATCCATCCGAAACTATCGTAAATCAGGTCGCCCCTCACAGTCGCCACAAGCAATAAGACAAGCCAGCAGTATAGATTACCGCTGGCTCTCCATTAGTGCATTGATTTACGCCCACCGCTCGTTTAAGACGACCTATCTGAGAGAAGTCTATCTGAGAGAAGTGAGCGCTTATCCCACCAAGCCCGAACGCAGGGCACGGACAGCCGCTTGAGTGCGGTCATCAGCGCACAGCTTATTTAAGATATTCCGGACATGGGTTTTGACAGTGCCTACAGTGATGTAAAGCCTTTCCGCGATCGCGGCATTGCTGCACCCTTCAACTATAAGCTGCAAAACCTCCAATTCTCGCTCTGTTAAGGGGTCAGCTTCGATCAGTTTACTATACTCCGATTCAGTGGCATTGATCGTCACGGTTTTCAATGTAGCCGCCGTCTCAGCCCCCCTCTCCATTGACTTAGTTTTCTTCAGAACAATTTTAGCGATCGCCGGATCGATCCAAGCGTTCCCCTCATAGGTGACTTGTATCGCTTCTAACAAATTATCAAAACTGATATTCTTCATGCAGTAAGAATCCGCACCAGCCGCAAAAGCTGCCAACACAGCGTCTTCATTATCCTGCAATGTCAGTACCAGAATTCTCGTTGGGGTATCCTCCTCTGGGGATTGAGCATCTTTAAATCGTTTTGTCAATTCAATCCCATCCATATCGGGAAGACCGATGTCAACGATCCCGATATGGGGTCTGGACGTTTCTAGTAAGTTCAGACCTTCGGCAGCATTGGCGGCTTCACCCACAAACTCAATTTCGCTACGCTGTTGCAGCGCTGTTCTGATCCCGACCCGCGTAAGGTCGTGGTCTTCAATGAGAGCAACACGAATTTTACTCATCTTTAACGTCCAGCTGTGGAATTTGATAGCTCTTACAGAGGAAGTTTATAAAGTTTTGGTAAAGCGCCTAGTGATGTCCACCCATCGGTAGGGGTAGGGATTTCAGTACTTCAGGTAGATTCTGTATAGTACTGTCGTTTGACAAACGTCCTTTACCATTGGCTTAAGTTAAAGGTTTTGTGTAGACACCTTGCTCGTTTAATTGTGGAGCTAAGACTGTTTAAAAGAATCCATATATGGATATACCCTTTAATCCCAATTTACCAACTTCTGACAACGAGCGCGACGCTTTACAAAACCCTCAGAGCCTCGATCAACGCCTAGAGGCACGTTCAGCCAATTTTGGCTGTCTTCTGGCAACCCTACCTCAAATTGTTTGGCTGGCAGAAGTCGATGGCTCAGTTACTAATTTTAACCCCCGTTGGTATGAGTATACCGGGTTGACAGCCTCAGAATCACTGGGCTGGGAATTTATGAAGGCGATACACCCAGAAGAGTGCGAGATCTTGCGGGATAGCTTTGCCGCAAGCGTCATAGCGAGTTACCAGGCGGCGTCCAACAAACCGTCAATCGACCGAATCGAATGCCGCATTCGCGGAGCGGACAGCACTTACCGCTGGTTCATCAGACAAAGAACACCAGTGAGGGGTGCAAATGGTCAGGTTTTAAAGTGGGTTGGCACTTACACGATCAAAGAAGAGCCTCTACACCGTGTAAAGGACAGAGTTTTTGGCAAGGGGAAAAGGGAATCTTCCTTTTCACTTTTTCCTTTGCCCTTTTCCCAAAGCAACGAAGACTCCCTACTGTGTTTCCAGGAAAAGGAATCCTCCGGGCAACCTGTTGAACTTACTCCCGTGCTAGCGACTAGCAATCAGCAGTCAGCTAAATTATGGGTGAGGGAACAACCTGTTGGCAACACAGCTCACTCAGTCCAACAGGGCCGTCGTAATCTGGTCAATGAACTCTCTCACGCCATTATTTGGGAAGCTGATGCCACAACCGAGCAGTTTACTTTTGTCAGTGAAAGTGCTGAGCGACTGTTGGGCTATCCAATTGAACAGTGGCTTGATGAACCGGATTTTTGGGTAAATCTGATTCATCCAGAAGATCGGCAGTGGACTCTGGCTGTATGCCGCAAGAGAATGTTCCAGTGTCGAGATTATGAGCTGGAGTATCGATGTCTAACGGCGGATCAGCGAGTGGTTTGGCTGCGCGATCGCGCTTTTGTCGTTCGAGATGAACAAGGACAGGCACACAAGCGTCGCGGTCTCATGGTTGACATTACCTTCGCTAAGCAGGCCCAAGCCAAACTTCACGTCCATCTCCGTCAGCAATCCGCGATCGCTCAACTCGGTCAACAGGCACTCTTGGGCATCCCAGTTTCTGCTTTGATGGACGAATGCCTTTCCCTGGTTTGCCAAACACTAGAGGTAGAGTATTGTCAAGTGTGGGAATTGCTGCCCGATGGAAACACCTTGAAACTCCAAGCCGGTGTTGGCTGGCGCGACGGACTGGTGGGGCACGCACAGATTGACGCTAGTGCCAACACACAGGTCGGTTATACTCTGCAATTGGGTCAACCGATGATTGTAGAAGACCTGCGCAGCGAAACCCTCTGCCGGAGCGCACCCTGGCTTCACGACCACAACATTATTAGTGGCATCAGCGCGATTATCGGTGGAGCCTCCTCGACAAGAAAAGGAGGGGGAGAGCGGGAGAATGCTTTAACTTTCTCAACAGGATTATCAATCGGTCTTCACCTCCGAAACTTCGATCCGGTCACCCCCTCACCCCCTCATCCCCTCACTCCATCACCTCAACCCTTTGGGGTTTTAGCAGCCTACACGAGTAGGCAACGGGTGTTTAGCCAGAGTGATGTGGATTTTCTCCAGTCTGTCGCTAACGTCTTAGCCGGGGCGATGCAGTGTCATCAAGTCGCTCAAGACCTCATTGAGGCAAAAGACCTACTCACCCAGACTAAGGCGGCCCTGGAAAAACGCAACAGAGAACTTGACGAATTTGCCTATATCACCTCTCACGATCTCAAGGCACCCCTACGTGCGATCGCCAACCTATCGCAGTGGATTGAGGAAGATATCGCTGACCAACTCAACCAAGAAAACCTGCATCAAATGCAATTGCTACGAGGACGAGTTATCCGATTAGACGCCCTGATCAATAGTCTGTTGCAGTATTCTCGTGCGGGACGCCTGAAAGCTGAACCCGAACTCGTTGATGTTGCTGCTTTGTTAAAACAGGTGATCGACACCCTCAAGCCACCTGCTCAATTTACGATTACTATTGCGCCAGGAATGCCAAAGTTCATCACCCAGCGCTTACCCCTTCAGCACGTCTTCACTCATCTGATCGACAACGCCATCAAACATCACCCCTTAGCAGATGGAACGGTGACAATCGGAGGAGGAGAGCAATTAGACACCTATGAGTTTGCTATAGCAGATGATGGTGTAGGAATCGCTCCTCAGTTTCATGAAAGAGTGTTTGCCATCTTTCAGACGCTGCAACCCAAAGACACAGTAGAGAACACAGGAATGGGTCTAGCGATCGCCAAACGGATTGTAGAAGGCAAAGGAGGTACCATCCGATTACAATCCCAAGAAGGTCAGGGAGCAACATTTTATTTCACCTGGCCCAAGGTGTTGCACTGAGATTGTTGAATAAGAGCGGGTGAGCGGGAGAACGGGAGAAGGGGAGAGCCAGAGAAGGGATCTCATACGAGGACGGGAGAATTGCTCAACTCCAACCAGGACAGGGAACAAAAATTCACCGCTGCACTTCCTCACTCTCACCCGCTCACCCCCTCATACCATTTGGGTTTAAACTTGCCACATTTGAAGTTCTGAAACTCTCGCTTTGGCAAGGCTTCCAAAATCCAAAATCCAAAATCCAAAATGGTATCATCCAGAGCAATTGGCGGTCTACTCAGAAGAATTAATTATGAACGCCTCAAAAATTTCGCTCCCACGGCGTAACTTGCGACCAGATATTTCGGTTCGGTGGCGAGGCGCTTTTATTATCTCGATTCCCGTTATTTGTTTGTTTGCTTCCATTTTTGCGATCGCTCTTTTGCGTTCTAAAACTCTCGCGGTTCGAGAGCAGGAGCAACAGAGTCAGAAAACCATTACAGATACGGATCGCTTGCTCACAGAGCTAATCAATGCTGAAACTGGCGTTCGAGGTTACGCGCTCACCCTTCGTTCGGAATTTTTAACACCCTATAGTGAAGCAAGGACAACCTTACCCGCGTTGCTTAATTCACTGAGTGCTAAAGTCCAAGCCAACACACTACAGCGTCAACACTTTCAAAAAATTAAAGCATTAGCGCAGCAACAAATGACGCTTTTAGAGCAGATTATCAAAACCCGTGACGCGCAAACAGTGACAAAAGGTGACCGAGGAGAAAATTGGTTGCAAGCCCCCGAATTCAAACGCGATAAAAAAAACAATTTTTTCCTTAATTTAAAGCCCCCAGATTCATCTATGGGGAAAATCCAAAATCCAAAATCCAAAATCCAAAATCGAAATGACTTGTTGCTTAATGGCAAGTCGAACATGGATGAACTGCGCTCGGAAATTGCCAATTTTGTTCAGCAAGAAGATCGCTATTGGCGCGATCGCGAAGCAGAAGCGTTACGGTGGCGGGAGATAACGACCCTTGTTCAGTGGAGCTGTTTGGTTATCGGTCTGCTTGCATCTACTGCGGCTTTGTACCTGTTCAACCAGCTGGACTGGGAACTAGACGAGCAAGCCAGTCGCTTGCGAGAGAGTAACTTATATCTACAGGCTGTTTTCCATCAGGTCGTCGATGGCATCATCATTCTCAACGAGCGAGGCTACATTCAATCCGTTAATGCTGCTGCTGGAGAAATCTTTGCTTATCCACCGGATGCACTTCAAGGGCTACACCTGCAACGACTGATGGCAGAGCTGTTTTCAGAAGATAGCGGTCAAGTAATGAGGTCTCTGGTGGGAAACAATCAAGACAAGCTACGACTTCAGCAGGAGACTGTAGGCCGTCAGAAGGATGGTAAAACCTTCCCAATGGAGTTTGCTATTAGCGAAATGCAGCTAGACAATGAGCATCTGTTTATTGCGATCGTGCGTGACATCACTGAACGCAAGCGATCGCAGGAAACGTTGCTCAAACAAGCCCAGTTGCTCAATTTAGCCAATGACACCATTATCGTGCGCGACCTCAACGACACAATTACGTATTGGAATCAAGGGGCACAACGGCTTTATGGCTTTTGCGCCGCTGAAGCGGTGGGTCAATCTGCTGACATCCTCCTTAAGACTGATTTTCCTCAACCGCCAGAGGACATCAAAGAAGTCTTGTTTCAACATGGGTACTGGAGTGGGGAACTGGTTCATTCCCAACGGGATGGTACCCGTATCTTCGTTAAGAGCGGCTGGACATTGCATCGAGACGAGTTCGGTGAACCAGTGGCTTTCTTGGAAATCAATCAGGATATTACCGAACGGAAGCGCTCGGAAGCAGCTCTCAGAAAAAGCGAAGAACTATATCGCACGCTGGTTAAGAACTTTCCCAATGGAGCCGTGTTTCTGTTTGACGAACAACTGCGATACAGCATTGCAGAAGGGACAGGATTAGCGATCGTTAATCTTCACAGTGAGGCGCTGATCGGTAAGACGGTTTGGGAGACATTGCCGCCGAAAACAGCTCAAATTCTAGAGCCAATTTATCGCGAGGCGCTTCAGGGTAAGAGTACCGTAACGGAAATTCCCTTCGCCGATCGCCTCTACCGCGTTCACGTTCTGCCCGTAACCAACGAAAACGGAGAAATCTGGTTAGGGATGACGATGACGCAAGACATCACCGAGAGTAAAAAAGCGGAAGAAGCGTTGCGATCGCGTGCTGATGAATTGGCGCGACTCTCAGCGGTGCTGGCCCAAACCACCGCCAACCTAGAGAAGCGTAACGCCGAACTCGACCAATTTGCTTATATTGTGTCACATGACCTCAAGGCACCCTTAAGAGCGATCGCGAACCTCTCGGTGTGGCTGGAAGAAGACCTCGCAGAACACTTAACCGAAGACACTCGGCACCAAATGGACTTGCTTCGGGGTCGCGTCCATCGGATGGAAGCCTTAATTAATGGTATTTTGCAGTATTCCCGCGTTGGGCGTCTGCGCACGAAGTTGGAACTGGTCGATATGGAGGTGTTACTTGCAGAAGCGATCGACTCGTTGGCACCCCCACCCGAATTTACCATCACGGTGATGCCGGGAATGCCCACGCTTTGGACAGAACGATTACCCCTGGAACAGGTGTTTGCCAATTTAATCGGTAATGCGATTAAGCACAATCACCAAAAAGATGGGCAAATTGTAATTTCCGGGCAAGAGCAAACAGACTGTTACGAATTTGCTGTCACCGATAATGGCCCAGGGATTGCCCCGGAGTTCCATGAAAAAGTGTTTGTCATGTTTCAAACCCTGGAACCCCGTGACAAGGTAGAAAGCACGGGGGTTGGTTTGGCAATTGTTAAGAAAATTATTGACGAGCAGGGCGGAACCCTTTCTCTCGAATCTGAGCGAGGTCAGGGAGCAACGTTCCGCTTTACCTGGCCTAAAAAACCGATGGCATGAGGTGTTTAGTAATGAATGACAAACAAACCAGTGTTTTACTGATCGATGACGACGAAGTCGATGTCATGACCGTAAAACGGGCATTTAAGAAAAACAATATCACTAATCCACTTTACGTGGCGGCAAATGGTGTCGAGGCATTAGCCCTATTGCGGAGCAACGAACTGCCCAAGCTGCTACCGGGACAGCGAAGACTGATCTTGCTTGACCTGAATATGCCCAAAATGGGTGGAATTGAGTTTCTGCGAGAGTTACGCGCCGATCCGGAACTCCGAGTTCTACCCGTGATCGTGCTTACCACCTCGAATGAGGATCAAGATAAAGTGGAAGCCTACAATCTGAATGTCGCTGGGTATATCATCAAGCCAGTAACGTTTAATAAATTTGTAGAGGCCGTGGCGACGCTTAATAAATATTGGACGCTGAGTGAGTTGCCGTGAAGGCTGGGTGAAAGTTTCGCTTTTGGGGGGTTGCTGCTGACTTGTGAAGTTTGAAAACTACTTATTTAGACACAATTTAAGGAAAACTAACCTGTCGCTGTGTAGAGATAAAAATAGAGGATATTTCTCCAGAATAATTGTTATAAGCCAACCCCTAAGCGCTAAAAGCTAACAGCTAAGTGCTGATTATGGAAGAAATTATAAAAATCCTGATGGTGGAAGATGATGAAGTCGATCGCATGGCGGTGAGCCGAGCGATCAAAAAGGCTGGAATTCCTGTAGAAATAACAGTAGCGGTTGACTGCCAAAGTGCGCTGGACGCCCTCCTGCAAGGCTACCCTTGCCAAACCTCTACCGAGAACGGCAACGGCTATGCCGAAGGCAGAGACCACGCTAACACCATCCTAAACGAACCAAGCTTTGAGTGTGTCTTACTTGATTATCGGCTGCCTGATGGCGATGGACTGGCTCTGGTTCAACAAGTCCGAGGGGCTGGGCTGAAAGTACCAATGGTTGTCCTAACGGGTCAGGGAGACGAGCAAATTGCCGTTGAGCTGATGAAAGCAGGGGCGTCCGACTATCTGGCTAAAAGCAAACTCTCACCAGAAACTCTCTCCCGCAGCGTGCGCAATGCCGTTCGCCTCTACCGGGCAGAAAAGGAGGCAGCCTCAGCACAAGAGCGGTTGCGTGAAAGTGAAGAACGCTACCGATTGGTACTCGAAGGCTCAAACGATGGGATTTGGGACTGGGATCTGACAACCCACGCCATCTACTGTAATGATCGCCTCTATGAAATTACAGGCTTATCAGCCGATGAGGTGAATGTTAATTACGATCTGGTTTGTCAGCTGCTGCATCCGGATGATCGCACGAGAATTAGTCAGGCTGTGGCCGCTCACCTGGAAAATAATGTTGAACTCGATGTCGAATTTCGGCTGTTGCATAGCTCTGGTGACTATCGCTACTGCATCGCTCGCGGTAAAGCTTGGCGGGATGCACGGGGGCGACCCTTCCGGATGTCGGGCGTGGTTAGCGACATTAGCGATCGCAAGCGAGCGGAAGAATCGCTGCGATTCTTGGCTGAGGCGAGTGCTTTGCTTTCGGCATCTTTAGATTACGAAAAGACCCTGGAAAGCCTCGCCAGACTAACAGTGCCCATCCTTGCGGATTTGTGCATCGTCGATATTATTGAAAATGGTGTCGTGCGCCGGTTGGGCGTCGCCCACGCTGAACCCAAGCGAGAGGAGCAAACCCAAAAACTGTACCACGACTACCCGCCTGACCTCAACGGAACACATCCCGCAATGAAGGTGATCCGTACAGGCGTTGCGACCCTGGTTCCGGAGATTACCGATGAGGAGTTGGTGGCGGCGACTCACAATGCCGAACACCTGCATATTGTGCGGGAGATGGACTTCAAGTCCTATATGATCGTGCCGCTTTTAGTGCGAGGGCGAACTCTGGGGGCGATTTCTTTGGTGTCTACCCAACAAAGCCGTCGCTATAGAGCCGTTGATTTAGAGCTAGCTGAGGAGCTTGCCCGTCGAGCCGCGTTATCGCTGGAAAATGGTCAGCTTTATCGGGAAACACAGGAAACGAGTGAGAACCTGCGTCAGGCAATTTTGATTCTGGGGGAGCAGCAACAGCAACTGCGAACCTTACAGCAGCTAACCAATTTACTCAA
>Ga0310813_10001864_pt1 | contig 12740 bp, 10 predicted proteins | sample YN3metagenome_FD_203086 | JGI IMG/M metagenome (GOLD analysis project Ga0310813, IMG submission 203086) | Soil microbial communities from experimental microcosm in Duke University, North Carolina, United States - YN3 | ecosystem: Engineered > Artificial ecosystem > Soil microcosm > Unclassified...
CGCCGCCGGGAGCGATTCCCGGGGCATCGCCAGCATGAAGGACTATCGCCAGTTCCTGGCGAGGGAGATGAAGTCGGGGGCCCGGGAAGGGCAGTACGTCCCCAATCTGAGGTTCGGGGACAACAAAGCCCAGGAGAATCGGGAGATCATGCGCTATTTCGGGATGGAGCTGATCGCCTATCCCCGGAACCAGAAGTTCTACGTCTACATCGACCCCGACCAGGCGCTCTTCAGTCGGAGCAGCGACTTCGCGTTCATCCGGAACTTCAGCAGTCGGGCGATCTTCCGGACTTCTCCCTATTTCGACGCGCTGCGCGCCGAAGCGGCCCGCAAGGTCGACGTCCCGGCGGAGTCTCTGGTCGTGGCCCAGTTGCTGAAGCCTTCCTCGGCGGCCTACATCGGATGGAAGGAAGCCGAATGCGCCCGGCGTGCCGGCGTGCCGCTGGACGGCGTCGAGGCCTGCGACGCCAGCTTCGTCAAGACGCCGTTTGGAGTCTGGATCGTCCGGATCGACCGCCTGCTCCTCAAGGACGGCCGGACGCTGACGGTGGACGACTTCGAATGGGCGAAAGTGTCTTCAACCGCGGGAGGTGAGCGATGATTCCTCTGCTGCTCTCGGCGCTGCTCCTCCAGCAGGAGCCGACGTACGCGGATATCTCCAAGAAGCAGGGGCTGGGCGCCGCCGACCAGCTCATGCGCGACGGAAAGTATCTCGAAGCCGCCGTCGCGTACCGGAACGTCCTCCTCACGCCGGGAGACCGCGAGGCGGTCCGGGTTCCCCTGGCGCTGGCCCTCCTGGCGAAAGGCGACGCCGCGTACGCGGGCGTCGAGATCCGCCGCGCCCACATGCTGTACCCCGACTTTTCGAAGCTGCTGATCGATCCCGCGGACCTCTTCAAGGCGAAGGGCGTCCTGGCGAAGGCGGCGGAGGCGGCGCTCGCCCGCGAGCCGGACGGCGAAGGCGCCGAGGTGAACGCCGTGGCGGCCTATGCGTTCTTCCTCGAGGGCGAGCGAGAGCGCGCCCAGGCGGTCCTGGCGAAATACGCGCAGTCCCGCGGCAGCGACGCCTACGTGAAGGATCTGAAGGCCGCGCTGGCGAAGAGTCCCGTGGTCAAAGCCGTCGCGGTCGCCGCTCCGGCCGCGGCGCCGCCGCCGCTGCGCGGAGGGGAGCCGGTCCGGGCCGGGGCCCGCTTCATCGAGCCCGAAGTCCATCCACGTGGCGAAACCCTGGCGCGATAAACGATTTTCGGGAGAGAAGATATGTGGATCGTGGCCAACCAGCTCAAAGGCGTCCTGAAGTTCCCCGGCCTCGGGATCGAAGTCCTTCCGGAGAAGAACGTCGATCTCGACACGCTGGGCCGGGAGAAAGCCGAGGCGTCGGACCAGCTCAAGCTGGCGATCGACCAGGGCTATCTGAAGACGGTCCGGAAGACCGTCCAGCTCGACGAGACGGAGGTCAACCGAATGATCGAGGAGCGCATCCACTCGATCAAGGCGAGCCTCGTCAACGAGCTGAGCGGACTCTACCGCACGAATCCGGAACTCCCGAAGGAATAGGGGGCTGCGATGAGCAATCCTTCCGCGTCCGAACCGCCGTTTGAGATCCTGATCCTTTCCGCGGCTCCGGAGCAGACTCCGGCGTCCGGAGGCGGAAAACCTCTCCGTCCGGAGCGCTGGCTCTTCGTCACCCACCTGCTGGTCCTCCTGTCGCTGGCCGGTTTGGTCGTGTGCATCGTCGGGCTCGTGCGCCTGACGCGGTCCTCCGAAACCGCGGAGGGCAGTGTCGGCCGGGTCTCGCTGATGGAGGCGGCCGCCGCATCGGTCCCGGCGCCGGCGAACGAGGCGTCGCCCCGGCACCCCGATCCGATCGAGGCGATCTTGCCGGCGTTGGCCCCGCGTCCGGGGGCCGAGGGACCGGCCCCTGCCGGATCCAAACCGCCGGCGGGCCCTCCCGCGCCGATTATCGAGGCCGCCCCCGAGCCCGTGGCCGCGCCGGAGCCCGAGGTCGTTCCGATCGTCGCATCGGTCCCCGCTCCGCTTCCCGCCGCCGCCGAGGCGCGGGTCGTCACGGCGGAGGAGGCGGAGGTTCGGAAACTGCTGGGGGAGGCGAAGGCGCTCGAGGCCGATCCCGCCGAGGGCCTCGTGCGCTACCGCAAGGTGCTGGATCTGTCCCCCGGCCGGACCGAGCTGTGGAAAACGGTCGCCGACCTGGAGCTGGCCCGCGGCTCGTCCGAGGAGGCCGCGCAGGCCTACCGCGAGTTCCTCCGTTCGCATCCGGACCGCGCCGACGCGCTGCACAACCTCGCGATCCTGGAATTGCGCGCGGGCCGGGCGGCGGAAGCCCGGACCTGCCTGGAGGCGGCCATCAAGGCCGCGCCGTCGGCCGACCTCTACTACAACCTGGGGAACCTGCACCTGAAGTCCCAGAGCCTCGACGCGGCGATCAGCGCCTACCGCCGGGCCCTGGAATACGAGGCCCGCCACGCGGAAGCCCGCTTCAACCTGGCGCTGGCCCTGGAGCGCTCGGGCCGGCGCGCCGAAGCCGTGTCCACGCTGGCCCAGCTGAGCGGAGTTGCACCGGAGATCGCCCGGGAACGGGCCCGCATGGAAGCGTCGATGGGAGGCCTGGAGGCCACGCGGGCGCTCGACCTGGCCCGCGCGTCGAGCGACGTCGAGACGGTCCTGGCCGTGGCGTCCGGCTTCCGTCAGGCGGGAGAGCTGGAGAAGACGCTGGCGCTCCTGGATCGCGCCGTCGAGCTGGCCCCCAAGCAGGCGTCGGCGCTGCTGAACCGCGGCGCGGTGCGGCAGGCGATGGGGCGCCAGGCCGAAGCCGCCGCGGATTATGAGGCGGCGTCCGCCCTGGACCCGGCGCTTCCGGAGGCGCGCTTCAACCTGGGCGTGCTGGCGGAGGAACGCTCGCAGTACGTCGCGGCGCTCAACCACTATGCGGCGGCCTTGAAGACGAATCCGAGCATGGCCTGCGCGCTCAACAACGTCGGCGCCCTCTACCTCAAGGTGGGTCAGGCCGAGAAGTCCCTGGAGTGGTTCCGGCGCTGCCGCGCCGCGGATTCCGGATTCACGCCGGCCCGGCTCAACCTGGCCTGGGCCTACCTGGCGCTGGGCTCGAAAGAGCTCGCCCTGACGGAGCTCCGCGGCTACACGCAGGATGTCCCGAAGGACCAGCGGTCCCCGGACGCCGCTCGCGTCATGGCGGAGCTGGAAGGGCCGTCCGCGGGCGGCCCGGGCCGCCAGTAGCGGCGTTCATCTCCCGCGGAACGCGGGATCGGTCTGGGGATCACTCAGGTGATCGGGCGGGAAGGGTCGCCTTCCCCGCGCCCGACCGCCGTGCCATGACGATCACCCGGACCGCGCCGGAACGCACCCTGCCGCGGAGGCGAGCCGAAGCCGTCCCTCTGCGGAGGCGGCTCCTGCTGCGCTTCTGGGATCGCATGAAGACGGAGGCCGTGCATCTCCTGCCCGGCTTCCTTTTCTTCTTCCTCGCCTTCTCCCTGCTGCGGCTCACGCAGTCGGTGATCCTGAAGGAAGCCGGCATCACCACTGTGCCGCCGTCAAAGGTGCTGGTCGGATCGCTCATCGTGGCGAAGGCCCTGCTGACGGTGGACAAGTTCAATCTCTTCAGGCGCCTAGAACGACGGCCCGTGCTTTCCATCGTCGTGGTCAAGACCGCGGTCTATTTCGTGGCCGCGCTGTTGTTCCAGTACGGCGACGGCCTCTACGAGTTCCGCCACCGGGACCTCTCGGAGGCCAGCCACCTGGTCGCGGCCCGCTTCTCATCCCCTCGCTTCTGGGTCATTCAGGCCTGGCTGCTGGTCCTTCTCTTCGCGTTCGGCAGCGCCCGCGAACTCGCGCGGAAGGTCGGACGGAAGAGATTCCGCAAGCTCTTCTTCGGGTGAGCTGCCGGGCAGTATGATTAGGCGATGGCCACCGCCACGCTCTTCGCCCTCGCGGGCGCTGCGCTCTTCGCGATCCTGCTCCTGGCCCTCGTCGGGCTCTACATCCACGACCGCTGGGTGTCGAAGGACAACATCCTCCGCAACTTCCCCATCCTCGGACGCTTCCGGGGCCTCCTGATCGACATGGGTCCGAAGCTGCGACAGTACATTATCGCGGACAACAACGAGGAGCTCCCCTTCAACCGCGACGAGCGGGACTGGATCTACCGCTCCGCGGACGGCGAGAACAACTACTTCGGCTTCGGCACCGACGACCAGCTTCTCTCGGTCGGCTACCCGATCATCAAGCACGCCGTCTTCCCGTACGGCGAGACCAGCTTTGCCGGCGCCGCCCATGACGCGATGCTCGACCTCCCGTCCGCCCGGACGCTCGGCGAGCACCACGGACGCCCCAAGGCCTGGAAGCCGAGCTCCATCGTGAACATCTCGGCCATGAGCTTCGGCGCGCTGGGCTCCCACGCGATCGAGGCCCTCAACCGCGGGGCGAAGATGGCGGGCTGCTACCACAACACCGGCGAGGGCGGTGTCTCGCCCTACCACAAGATGGGGGCCGACCTTATCTACCAGATCGGGACCGGCTATTTCGGCTGCCGCGACTTTGACGGCAACTTCTCGATGAGCAAGCTGGTCGAGAACATCGCGGCCACGCCCGCCGTCCGCGGGATCGAGATCAAGCTGTCGCAGGGCGCCAAGCCCGGCAAAGGCGGCGTCCTGCCGGGCCACAAGGTCACCGAGGAAATCGCGAAGATCCGCGGCGTGAGGCCGGGCGAGGACTGCATCAGCCCGAACAATCACCGGGCCTTCTCGGACGTCCCCGGCCTTCTCAAGTTCGTCGAGGAGATCGCCGCCGCCACCGGGATGCCCGTGGGCATCAAGTCCGCCGTCGGCCACACCGCGTTCTGGAGCGATCTCGCCCGGGCGATGAAGTCCTCGGGGAAAGGGCCCGACTGGATCACCATCGACGGCGGGGAGGGCGGGACCGGGGCGGCGCCCATGGTCTTCACGGACCACGTGTCGCTGCCGTTCCGCGTGGCCTTCCCTCGGGTCTACCGCAGCTTCCTCGACGAAGGCATGGCCGACCGCGTGGCGTGGATCGCGTCGGCGAAGCTGGGCTTTCCCGACCGGGCGATCGTCGCGCTCTGCCTGGGCGCGGACCTCATCAACGTCGCCCGGGAGTCGATGCTGGCGATCGGCTGCATCCAGGCGCAGCGCTGCCACACCGGCGAATGTCCCACGGGGGTCGCGACGAACAACGCGCGGCTGCAGGACGGGCTCGTGCCGGAGCACCAGGCGCAGCGCTTCGCCCGCTACCTGAAGTCGTTCCGCAACGAGCTCATGGCGATCACGCACGCCTGCGGCTACCAGCACCCCGAGGAATTCACCGCGGACGACGTCGAGATCTCCACGGGTCCCGCCCAGTTCAAGACCCTCCGCGAGCTCGAGGGCTACACCCCGGCACGCCCGGGCGCGCGCCGGACATAATTTCCGTTCGCCCGCGCCCCTTCCAACGTCTCATCCTTTATCCCTGAGAGTCTTCCCGATCCAGGAGTACAATCAAATATGAATTTTGCGACCCTCCTGCTGGCGCTGGCGGCGCAATCCGCCTCCGCCGCCACCGAAGCTCCCTCGAGCTTCGAGGATCGCCTCAAGCACGCCACCGGGCCCGCCCAGCTCAAGCAGCTCCAGACCTGGTGCACGAAGAACAACCTGGCGGAGGAGAAGAAGCGCCTCCAGGAGCTCCTCTCCAAGGCCGCCGCGCCCCCGAAGCCCGCGGCCGATACCCCCCAGCGCGAGGCCGCCCGGGGTGCCGGGGACCAGGCGCGACAGGTCGTGAGCGACTACCGCGACGGCCGCGCCAAGGCCGTCGGCGAGGAGGTCCGCAAGGTCATCGCCTGGATGAAGACCGAGAAGTACGCGCCCTCCGACGCGCGGGAGCGCGTCACGACCCTCGTGCGGGGCCTGCTCGTCGACGAGCCCGCCGACCGCTCGGCCCTCGAGGCGGAGCTGAAGGCCGTGGAGCACGCCGAGCGTCCCGGCGAAGAGCTCAAGAAGTCGGCGTACAGCTTCGACAACCAGATCAAGTCGATCCTCAAGAAATTCACCGGCCAGATCTTCAACGCTGTCGAGAAGTGCATCGCCGCGGGCGAGGCGGGCTACGCCTTCGACCTCTACCGCTTCCTCCTCCAGGCAGACCCGGAGAACGAGCGCGCCCACAAGAGCCTCGGCGAACAGAAGATCGACAACCGCTGGATGCGCCCGTTTGAACAGGACCAGTGGAAGGCCGGGCTGGCCTGGGACGAGAAGGGCGGCTGGGTGCCCGTCAAGTCGCGCGAGCGGCTCGACCAGGGGGAGATCTACGACACCGAGACGAAGCAGTGGGGGAAGGGCCAGGACCTGGACAAGCAGCACGCGGAGGTGGCGAAGCCCTGGCGCATGGAGAGCGAGCATTTCCAGCTGATCTCCACGGCCGACCATACGGTCAACGTGAAGCTCCTGGCCCGGATGGAAGCCTTCTTTCTCCAGGCCTTCCGGCAGTACGACCTGTTCTTCGCGGGGAAGAACGCGAGCAAGAACGCCTCGCTCATCTTCGGGGTCGTGCCGGCGAAGAAGAAGCTCGTCGTGAACTTCTACCGCAGCGAGCAGCAGTTCAAGGAGCACGCGAATCCGCCGACCACCTGGGCGGCGGGTTTCTATTCCGGCGGCAAGCATGCCTCGTTCTTCTACGGCGGAGGCGGCAGCCGGGACTTCAGCATCGAGCTGATGCAGCACGAGCTGACCCACCAGATCCTCGGGGAGTACTCGGACGGAGGACGCGGCGGGGGCCCCTGGCTCACCGAAGGGGCGGCGGTGTTCCTCGAGTCCGCCGAGTTCCGGAACGGCACCCTGTCCCTGGGGGACCTCAAGGACAACCGCGACATCGCCGACTACCGCAGGAACCTGCGGGCGGGCCAGAAGGAGCACTCGCTCAAGACCATGCTCGAGACCTTCGGCGCGCGGGGCGAGTGGGACCAGGGCGACATCTCGAAGAACTACCGCGGCGCCGGCGCGACGGTCTACTTCCTCATGCACTTCGACGGCGGCCGCTACCGGGCCGACACGATCCAGCTCCTGCGCGACGCCTACTTTGGCCAGCCCCGGCCCGTCGAAGAATACTTCGGGATCTCGGTGGCCGGCCTGAGCTTCCTGATGGAGCGCTTCTACAAGGAGTGCGACATCCCCTAGGACCGGGCGGGCTACGAAGGCGCCGTCTTCTCCGCGAACTCGTCCGCCTTGCGCAGCGCGGGGAAGAGGCCCGTCCACGCCAGCACCACCGCGACGGTGCCGATGCCGCCGACCACGATCGCCTGCCAGGTCCCCCACCAGTGCGCCGTCAGGCCCGACTCGAACTCGCCGAGCTCGTTCGACGTGTTGATGAAGACCATCGAGACGGCGCTGACGCGGCCGCGCATGGCGTCGGGAGTCGCGACCTGGATCAGCGTGTGACGGACGGTCACGCTGAGCATGTCGGCGGCGCCGCCGAGGACCAGGAACGCCAGGGCCGAGCCCAGGTCCCGGGAGAGCCCGAAGCCGATGGTGGCCAGGCCGAAGACGGCGACCCCGCCGAAGAGCCAGGCGCCGATGTGCCGGCGCATCGGCCGGAAGGCCATCGCCAGGGCCATCGTGCCGGCACCCAGCGCGAAGGAGCTGCGAAGGATCCCCAGGACCTCGGGGCCGCGGTGGAGGATGTCCTTCGCGAAGGAGGGGATCAGCGCGGTCGCGCCGCCCAGCAGCACCGCGAAGAGGTCGAGCGACATCGCCCCCAGGAGGCGCTTGTCGTTCCACACGTAGCGCACGCCGGCGCTCACGGCCCGCGCGTAGGGCTCGTCCGTCGGCGCCGGACGGGGACGCGTCCGCAGCAGCGCCAGCCCGATGAAGGCGGTCACGAACAGCGAGGCGGAGATGACGTACACGCGGGCGGGATGATCCCTGCCGTAGAGGTACCCGGCCAGGGCGGGGCCGACCAGCGTCGAGAGATTGAAGGTCGTGAGGTGCCAGACGATCGCCTTCTGAAGCAGCGGAGCGGGCACCAGGGCGGGCAGGAACGCGTGGCCCGCCGGGGCGCTGAAGGCGCGGATCGTGCCGAAGAGGACGCAGGCGATGTAGATGACGAGCAGCGACGGCGAGGGGAGCAGCGACTGCCAGACCAGGAGCGCGACCGTCGCGGCGTTGATCAGCGCGCAGGACATCACGATCGTCCGGCGGTTCATGCGGTCGGCGACGTGGCCCGCGGGCAGCGAGAGCAGCACGTTGGGCAGGAACTGGGCCAGGCCGATCATCCCCAGGTGCAGCTTGCTCCCGGTCAGGTCGTAGATCTGGACCTGGAGCGCCAGGATGACGAACTGGCCGGCCAGGATGAGCAGGATCCGCGCGATCTGGTAGATCGTGAAGTCGCCGTGCAGGAAGGGCGCGAAGGGGGAGGGCTTCTCGATCGTCGCGGCCGGCGTCTCGGCGGAGGTCATTTCAGGCCGCCTGGTTCGGACGCCCGGTCATCCATGGAGGTCACCGGGTCGATGAAGAGCCAGCACAACGCGCCGAGGGCGAACACGCCGGCGGCCAGATAGAACACCACGTTCCAGTTCCGGTTCGTGTAGTCCAGCAGGTGCCCGGTCACGGCGGTGGCCGCTGCCCCTCCCAGGTTGCCCATCATGTTCATGGCCCCGGAATAAGTCCCGGAGAAGCGGCCGCCGACGTCGATGCAGGTCGCCCAGGATACCGGGATGACGAAGTCCGCCAGGAAGCACGACACCCCCAGCAGAGCCAGGACGGTGGCGGCGTGCGGCGAGCGGAGGCTGAGCATCAGGGCGACCGCGCCGAGAAGGAATCCGCCGCCTGCCAGGAGGCGCCGGGCGCGCGCGACGCTCCCCGCGGCCCGCGCCGCGCCCTTGGACAGAAAGCCGCAGACGAAGGAGCCCAGGCCTCCGAGGAAGAGCGGCAGTCCCGTCAGCAGCGAGGTCAAAGCCGGGCTCAGCTGGTCCTTGAAGCGGTCGTCGACGAAGCGGGGGAGCCAGGAGATGTAGAAGTACCAGACCCAGCTGAAGCAGAAGTACTGGATCCAGAGGAACCAGGTCGTCCTGGCCGCGGCGAAGCGCTTCCAGGGGACGTCGCCGTGGTGCTCCGCGAGGTGGAGGTTAGGGGCGAGCAGCCGCCGTTCCGCGGCGTTCACGCCGGGATGGTCCCGCGGGTTGTCCCGGAACCACCGGTAGAAGAGCAGCGCCCAGACGGCGCCGAGCATCCCGAAGAGCGCGAAGGCCCAGCGCCAGCTCATGACCTGGAGCACCTGGTAGACGAGGAACGGCGTCAGCGCCCCGCCCCAGCGCGCGCTGATCCAGAGGAAGCTCTGGGCCCGGTTCCGCTCGTCTGCGGGAAGCCAGATGGAGTAGGTCTTGGCGGTATTGGGGAAGCAGCCAGCCTCGCCCGCGCCGAAGAGGAAGCGGGTGACAAGGAGCGAGACGAATCCCACTGTCCATCCGGTGGCGGCCGTGAACAGCGACCACCACAGGACGATGCGCATCAGAACCTTGCGTGGCCCGAAGCGGTCGCCCATCCAGCCGGCCGGGATCTCGAAGACGGCGTAGGCGAACGTGAAGGCCGAGAAGACCCAGCCGAACTGGGCGTCCGACAGGCCGAACTCCGACTGGATGATCTTCTGGGCTTTCGAGATGCAGACGCGATCGACGTACAGGATCAGGGCCAGCATCGAGACGAAGACGACGACCCAGTAGCGCGCGCGGGAAGGCCTCTCCGTGTCGCTCATCAAAGGTGCCTACTATACGAAGATTCGGCCGTGGGGACTCTAATTCGTCGGCGCGCTCGCGCGCAGGGCCGGCGGGTTGACCGGGATGAGGACCGTGAATTCCGTCCCCTTGCCCTGCTCGCTCCGGACCGCGATCTCGCCGTAGTGGTTCTTGATGATCTGGCGGCAGATCGAGAGCCCGAGTCCCATGCCGATGCTCGCGCCGACGTTCGTCTCGACGTCGCGCGTCGTGTAGAACGGCTCGAAGGCGTGGCGCGCCGTCTCCTCGTCCATGCCTCCGCCGGTGTCGGCGACCGCCACCCGGACGCAGCCCCCGCCTTCGCCCAGGTCCCCCGCCTCGGAGGGCGGGACGAAGCGGGCGCCGATCGAGAGGACGCCGCCCGCCGCCATGGCGTCGATGGCGTTGGAGAACAGGTTCATGAAGACCTGCTGGAGCTGGTCGGGGTCGGCCTGCAGGTTGGGCAGGCTTTCCTCGAGGCGCAGGTGGACCGAGATCTTGCGTTTCTCGGCGGTCGGGCTGAAGAGGTCGACCACGTCGCGGATCACGCGGCGCACGTCGATGGGGCTGTAGCGGGGCGGCGGGACCCGCATCGCCTTGAGGACGCCGCGGACGATGCCGGTCAGGCGGTCGACCTGGCCGTCGATGACGCGGAGGCGCGACAGCACGTTGGGGTCGGAGACGTTGTCGGCCAGGAGGAGCTGGAGGTGCCCGGAGATGGCGTTGAGGGGCGTGCCCAGCTCGTGGGCGATGATCGTCGCGATCTCGCCGAGGGTCGCCAGCTTCTCCAGGGACGTGAGGCGCTTCTGCTGGTTGAGCAGGCGCTCGTTGGCGCCCTCCAGCTGGGTGTTCTTCGCGGCCAGCTCGGCCGTGGCGGCCTCGACCTTGCCGCGCAGCTCGACGTTGAACGTCTTGATCTGCTCCAGCAGGTCGCGGTTCTCATCCACGCTCTGCTTGAGGCGCCGCATCATGCGGTTGTAGGTGGCGGCGAGCCAGCCGAACTCGCCGGTGCGGATGTCCACGAGCGCGCTCAGGTTGCCTTCGGCCGCGTCCTCCATGGTGTCGGAGAGCTGGCGGATGGGACCGCGCACGGAGTAGTGGAAGAAGATCGCCACGCCCAGGCCGACCGCCAGCACCAGGCCCGTGGCGCCCAGGAGCAGGTTCGCCTTCACCTCGCGGATGCGACGGCCCAGGCCGATCTCCTTGGGGACGACTTCCAGGTGCAGGACGCCGCGGACATCGCCCTTGATCCACATGGGGACCGAGACGGACTGGAACTGCCGGTCGCCGCGGAGCACGTCGCTCTTCTGCTGCCGGCGCTGGGCGCTGGCCTCGGAGTCCGAGAGGACGGGTTTCCCGGTGGCCGAGGGGCCGGCCGACGCGACGGGGCTGAGGAGGCCGTCGGCACTGACGACGAAGAGCGAGAGGCCCTCGATGCCGTTGGGCTCCGCGACGACCCCGGCCAGCTCCTGGGCCAGCGCCTCGCGCTGACGCTCGGTCGCGATCCTCCGGAGCTCCCGGGCCAGGGCTTCCTGCTGTTCCCCCTCGCCGGCGATCCTCTTGAGCTCGTCCGTGAGGGCCTCGAGCTCCCGGGTGCCGGGCGCATCGAGGGCGCCGAACGTGGCGGCCAGGTGCTCGATCCGGAGCGAGGTCATCCGGATGACGGTGTCGACCTCGGTCTGGTGGAGCGCCTCGACGGTGCGGATGGTGTAGACGTAGTACGACAGGAAGGTGGGGAGGAAGATGGCGACCAGGAGCAGGTAGAGGCGCAGCCCGAGGTTCCAACCGACGAGGCGGACCGGCTTCTGTCCCAGCATCTCCGTCCCACTCTACTTCATCCGGGGTCGGAGGGAAAGGGCCCTCCTTCGCGCCTGGGGGGACGCGCTATGGCGGGCGAGCGGGCTACTTCGATCCCGCGCCGCCGCAGGACGGACAGGTCTTCTTCACCTGGCCCTTGCAGTTGTAGCAGACCGACGCCGAGCCCTTGCCGCCGCAGGTCTGGCAGGTGGAGAAGGTCTGGGGATCGCTGCCGCTGCCCTTGCAATTCACGCACTTGGGGGTGCTGCCCTTGCAGACGACGCAGCTGACGACGCCCTTGCCCTTGCACTCCTTGCAGCGCGAGGAGCCCATGGCGCTCGAGACGAAGATCAGCAGCGCCGCGACGACGACGATCACGCCGATGATGATGCCGTACTGCTGGGCGTTGCTGGGCGGCGCGGGGGGCGGCGGAGGCGCCATGGCGCCCAATTCGGCGCCGCAGCTCTTGCAGGCGGCGTCCTGTCGACCGACGTTGGCATCGCACTCGGGGCACTTGGGCATGGCATGTCTCCTCTGTTACCGGCTCGCCGCCCGCTTGGAACCCTATTCCCTATACGGCCGCCGGACCCTGCGCGGGTCCGGGAGCCGGACTACTCCGGAAACGCCTTGAGCAATTCGCCCGAAGCCTTGTTCGCCATCGTCGCCTTGTTGGCGTCGTCCCGCAGCATCTCCAGTTCCATGACTTCCTTGGAAGTCAGGTCCGGGCGCGCCAGGCTGTCCGCGACGTACTTGTCGAGCTCCTGCAGCTTGACGGAGCTCGTCCGGAAGATCTCCTTCAGGTCGGCGATCTTCTTCCGGACCGCCTTGATCTCCGCGGGGTCGTTCCTCTTGATGATGTCTTCCTTGGTGGTGTTGATTTCCTTCAGCTCTTCCTGGGCCTTGCTGATCTTCTTCGACGTGACGAACATGGGGACGTTCAGGCCGCCGTACTCGGGCGGCTTCTGGTTCTCGAGCAGGTCCGACGCGTCGTAGATCCACATGCGCATCTGAAGCCAGTGGGCGAGGATCCGCGGGTAGTCGCCCGAGTCCTGCAGGTTCTTGCGGCGGAGCAGCGAGAGCAGTTCGGCCAGCTTCGCCTCGCAGTCCACGAGGTCGTCCAGCTTGGGCTTGATCGCGGCGTAATCGTCGGCCTTGAGCTCCTCGCCCCGGAGCCAGA
>Ga0310813_10001868_pt1 | contig 12733 bp, 15 predicted proteins | sample YN3metagenome_FD_203086 | JGI IMG/M metagenome (GOLD analysis project Ga0310813, IMG submission 203086) | Soil microbial communities from experimental microcosm in Duke University, North Carolina, United States - YN3 | ecosystem: Engineered > Artificial ecosystem > Soil microcosm > Unclassified...
CCAGATTCACTTGTACTAGCATGACTATTTTCATTAGATTTATCCTGGGACATGGTAACAGATGCATTCGTATTAGAATCAAGTTTGCCAGACATATTCATCCCTGATTGACCTGACATTGTCATATCAGAAGAAGAATTTTGCCCAATATTGGATTTTCCAACTTTTATTTTGGTGGACAGATCAGAAGAAGAATCCACACCATAATCAGCAGAAGCATAAGGAATTAGATGCGTGATACCAACCAAGCCTGCAAAAACACCCAAAATCAGAATGATTCTACCAGATCTATTTTGTAAAGCACTGATGATAGATAGTCTACCAAGAGAACGCATCATTTGAGATACGAGAAAAATACTATAAAAACAATTTGTAAGATTGTTCTATACCCAGATTTATAGGTAAAACTAAGATGAGATTTACCTCATGCAAAGGCCAAAGATTGTTATAGAATAATTTTGAGGTCATCTTAAAAATCATCTAGAATACATAAGATCGAATTGCGAGATACAAGACTACAAGAAGCAGAAACCCCACAAACGGTTTCAGCCGAGGCAATTAATGCAATGTATGAAGAAGGCAAACTTCTCTTGTGCATGGGCAAGTATGAAGAGGCATTACAATGCTACGATAGACTTTTGGACTTGTCCCCATCATCAAGAAGAGCACTTGGATACAAAGGATTAGCACTCTTCAAGCTAAATAGACATGCAGAAGCTTCCAAATGCTATGAAAAGGCTTTGACCTGCTAGAACGTATGTTAGACATAGTAATGGTTTAACAGTATTGCCAATAAGCTACATAACAGTACATATGCCACAGAAAGATCAGTCATCAAAAGATGTTAAACTATAATGATCAATTGCTAGAATAATTTGCGTTTAATCTTTAAAACTGATTGTGTCTTACACGAAAATCAAGTGTCAGAGATTACTCCCGAGCGATTACAGACCTTAGCCCAAATTAATCGGCTAAACAATATTATCGCTCCCTCTATGTTTATCATTTACAAATAGGCATAGAGACACTTTTTTATTATTAATTTAATGGAAAAAATTTGGTATTACGATACTAGAGGTCTGCAGCACTTGGAGTATGTGATAGGACACATCTACATAGTACAGTTGAAAATGGTTGTTCACAAAAACACTCATTTGAGATATTTTTCAAGGACAGCTTGCTCACCTATATCTTGTATTTCAGTCAAGAGATCATCTAAAAGTATAAGGCTCTGTGAGATCAATTCTTTTGTTAATTTTCCACTAGCTGTCTTATTCTTTAGTACTAGTTTTTCATTATATGCAAAACTGGAGAGGCTTATGCTATCTTTCATATTTAAATTCACATAGAATTTCACATAGTCAGATACAGTTCTGATGCCCATGAGTCAAAAGTATAATTTCCCATTATTTGATTCAGTCGTCTAATCAGTCAGAGAGTAAAACATGTCAAGACATATTTCTCATAATCTAAACCTGATTTTACTTTGAAAGTATAGTTCCTGCTTGTATGACAGAGTTTGGAGGCACATAACGCCCCGGGAGAATTATTGTTCCTGCGCCTATAGAACAGCCGCGCCCTATTACAGAACCAAACTGGTCCAGTCCAGTAGAAACAAGCACACCATCTAACTTGTACCGGATTGTTTCCTTGTTGAGTAGCACGTTGGTTGTTCCTACGAAACCGCCTAACCAGCAGTCCTGACCAAGTATACTATCCAATATAACATCAAGATGTGCAACTCTCGTGTTTCCCATGAAAAACGATCTTGCAATTTCGCAATTAAATCCAATTATGGTATCATCACCCATCATTGAATGTCTAACAAGATTACTTGTACCAATCTTTGTATTTCTTCCTAGGTATATTGGACCAATTATTTTTGTAAAGTCATCAACTGATACACCATCCTCTACAATGCATGGACCTTGTACTATCACAGACTCGGCAACAGATGAATTTTTGGAAATCATTGTTGTAGTAACGTCTGCATTTAGAACATCATGCATTATCTTTAGAATATCCCACGGGTACACCATTTTTTTGACAACATAGACATCAGTACCTTTTGGTTTTGTGACAACAGAATTCATCGGCATCTTTACAGAATCCGATCGAATCTCGTCATTGTTCTTTGATTCGTCGACTTGGATAGAGGGAAAACTTTCTTGTATCACATTAGCTATGCTAGAAAAGTTTTCCGGCAAAACTATGTTGTTAATGTCGTATTTGAGAAAAAGCAGTTTTTCAATATTATATAATATCAATGGTTTTCCCATCATGTTCAACATGGCTATCTTAGAGTCATCTTGAGAGTAGAAGATATTATCAAGCCAGTTTGTCCCTGATTCAATAACCAGAGTTGTTTTCTTGCTTGTGTTTAGATTTACAGTGGTCTCATTTTGTAACATGCTACCGCCTGCTTGACAAAATCAAAGTCCTAGTCCCAAGATGCCACTGACGTTGTAAACATCTCCACCAAAGATATTCACTGGACTTGGTGTGGATGCAATCTGTATTCCACTTGAACTATAAACTTTGATGTATGCAGCAAGTGGCATGTGGAACTGTCCTATTGTAAAGGATGCAGTACCAGAATTCACAGGCGAAGTTGCAAGGATTTTGCCTGTTGAATCCACTAGATCTACAGTAGAAGCAAGAGATGGATTGTTGGTTACCTGTACGGTTTCGTCGGTTGTTGCATAGTAATCAGTAAAGCCTCCAGTTAGTAACTGACCAGCATAAGACGTCTGTGGTTCCAGATATGTGTTAAATGGTGCAGGCATTTGCAAGTTCAAAGTATTGTTAGTATATACATTCACGCCATCCATGTACACTTTTAGGTAATTATTGCCGTTTGTAATTATAGTACAATCTCTTGTTAGAGGCTGATTAGCACTAGTATCCGCCCATAGAGTAGTAAAAGTGGTGGCTTGATTAGCATTACCTGTTACTGAAACTACTACCCAACTAGTTCCCCATTGACTAGTACTAGTTGTACATGTGACATAGTTTACCGATGATGTAGGAGTAACTAGTGTCTGAACATACATTCCATTTTCATACCATTGCGGTACTGGTAATACCGGTAATGATCTAACAGGATTTGTTATGACAGAGTGGAATAGCATCGCATTAGTATTTGGACTCTCAGCATAGTATCCAGCCCATGCACCGTCAGTCTGAGCTTGTATTCCTATGTGAAATCCTATCAAGTCTTTGAAAAAGTCAAATGGTGCATTTCTGGCTGGTGCATCACCTCCATATACCCAATACTTTTGCTCTGCTTGCAGTTCTTGTTGACTTTTGGTTTCATTGTTTAGTGGATCAGATGCTACCAATCCCGATTGAACTTTGTTTATCGAATAAAGCGAGCTAAGCGGTGGTGCAACTGGAACTGTACCTAAATTTGGAATGCTTGGCACAATGGGTGCGCTTGTACCCGGAATTGGAAGAATATTGCCAGGTATTGTAACAGGACCATCGGCAGATGCAGCTTGTGCAACAGGATTTGCAGTCAATGGTGTAATTATAATAGAGAGAACTACAATGGCAAACAGTAATTTTACTTGAAACATCTGACACAATCTAATGCCTGATGCTTATTTTACTATGCAGATAATATTCTAGTAAATTAGTCTAGAAAAATATAATGAAATGATATTCATTGTAGACGTATATAAAATATGTAAAATGTATCCACTCTCTGAAATCAAGTGTCAGATTCGTTTTATAACACCATGACAAATAAAAAAAATATGGAATCATGTGTACTAAGGAGTATGTTTTGAGAGTGACAGAATCGAGAGAGTATTACGGTGACAAGTTAGAGGATAAAATAGATTCCAACAAGGCACAAGAATTGGCTAGGAGATGTCTAGTCCAATACCACAGCGTGATTGATACCAAGGCAGTATTGGAAAATGATGTGTGGATTGTTACAGCAACTCTTGGTTTTTCAAATACCCAAACTAAACAGGTAAAAATAGACGCATATTCAGGCAGAATCCTTGGCTTCACATAATCTGCTAACGTACACTACAACACAATTATCAGAGAAATATATCATTTCACGATCAAAATTTGTAAGTATGACTGAGAATATTGCCAGTTAACCTATCAACCAAGACCGTTCTAGTTTGCTTGTTTATTAATCCCACCTCAAGTACAACAACCCAAGCTTCACCTTCCAAAGATATAGATCTAAAAGTAATAGATGAGTTATACTGCTCAAGAAATTTTATTGCTATGTCTTTTGCTCGAATAGGATCATCTATTTTCACACAATAATACTAACATTGACATTTATTTTAAAGAGGTCAGTAAGAATGTTCTATTTTATCTGAAACTATCATAGTATTCATCAATAATCAACGCCTAGTCACGGGTGATGCACTCGAATCAACATGTTGAATGTCAGATGCATTTTCTTCTTGTTCAGGCATATCCTCATTTATTACCCAATAGTCTTCACCGTTGATATCCCACGTGTACGGTTCATTTGATTTGGTAGTTTTTGTCACATAGCTTTCTGACAACATAACAATATACAATTAGCCTGACAATCTTATGGAATTTTCATCCATAACTAAAAACCTTCAAAATAACTCAATAGGATTGTAATATGAGAAGAATCGATATTAAAAATGCTATAGAAGAATATTAGAAGAAGAATAAATAAAACCAAAATAGAATTCATCTATGAATATCCTTGCAATAGGTGCACACCCAGATGATATTGAGCTTGGGTGTGGAGGCTTACTAATAAAATCGGCAAGACGAGGACACAATGTCTACATGTATTCACTTACACGAGGAGGAGCAGGAGGAGATTCTAAACAGAGATCAGAAGAGTTGTCAAGGTCAGCCAGATTTATCAAAGCAAAACAATTATGGATTGACAATTTTGAGGATTCCAAATTAACAGTAAGTAATGATTTGATTAATCATATTGAATTTTTTATCAACAAGGCAAATCCAGATCTAATTCTCACCCATTCACATGGTGATGTACATCATGACCACAGAGCTATTGCATTAGCTACCTTGGAGGCGGCCAGGTTTAATTCTAATGTGTTATCTTATGAAATTCCCCTTAGCCGAAACTTTGATCCAAAAGTATTTGTTGACATATCTGAAGTAGTCAATGAAAAAGTAGAACTAATTGAAATCTTCTGGTCCCAGCAAAGTAAACTATACCTGAAATCAAATGCTATCAAGGGATTAGCAGAATACCGCGCCCTTCAAAGCAGACTTAACACTTCAATAAAATATGTTGAAGCCTTTGAAGTGATGAAGATCTGCCTTACCAACGATTTCAAACTATTGACCGTCCCATACGAAAAAGTAACAAATGAAAAAGCAGTTGCCAATCTAGATGAAATTCTGGAACTCGCTTGAGTTTTTCTTGAGTTGTAAAGAATGTTTGAACAAACAGGCGCTATCGAGCGCAGTGTGATGGGATGGGGAAATCGTGGCTGGGTGGAGATCATCGAATTCATACTTGAAACATGCATAGACGGCGCATTAAAGACGCATATCATGTACAGATGCAATTTAAATTCAAAACAAATAACCCAGTATGTAGAATTTCTCATTAATTGTAAATTATTAGAAGGAAAACCAGAATCTCGCAGATCAAAACGGTACATATACAAAACAACAGAATTAGGAAAAAAATACATTAGTGCATACAAACAGCTTTATGACATTTTCAACTAGACTGTTAGTGATACAATAGAAGTATCATTTTCTAAAATAACTTTCATACAGTTTGGGCCAATATTGACCAACATATCAATTATTGAAAGATCAGGTACAAACGAATCAGACAAGCGCTGCGGATATGGTTTGGCAACATAATTTTGATACTCTAATGTGACATTATTTTTTTCAAAAAGATTTTCATCCATGTAGCTTCTTCCTCCATTTCCAGAAACATAAGTATCAGCTCCTGCTGCTTTACATAGGTTTACTAATTTTTCAGTTGATGCTCCAGGAGCATTTAGTTCGGAACTTTTTATTATTTCTACCTTGATTCCAAGCATATCAATTATTTTTTTTAATATCTCAAAATTTAATTCAAATAGAGATTGCCATTCTTTTTCATAAATATTCTTGAAAAAACTTTCATAATTTTTAAAATATTTGGCGTTAGCATATGAGTGATATATTTTCTTCCAGTGTACATCTCTCCATGACACCTCATTGTTAATTTCTACCTGCAAGTTTGGCGAAAATTTGTGATCCTTGTTTATTGGAACAGTCATCCAAATCCACCCATTTGTTGCCATTATTTTATTCCTATTTGTAAATCGTTTATCGTATTGAGCATCATCCATAATGATGAAAACATCAGAGATACTGAGTTTATGAAAAAATCCAGGGTATGGGAAATACTGAGGTTGGTGTATGGCAGCTTTCAACTTGATGAATCATACAGAAAATCGGTTATAACCAAATTGGTATATTTTTATAGAACTTTCTTAGGTGTTCCTAAAATACATACAGAATCAATGGGTGTGCGTCATAATACGAATTGTTCATAAAATATCAAAAAAGAAAAGGTGGAAGGAGTGCTTTATTTTCATCACATTTTTTCGAATGTGTCTATACAATTTCAGCAATTTGAAATCTAGTATCGTCAGATCCAACTTTGTTTGTATATGGATTTCGTGTCTGCAGAAAATCAATTCCAGAAAGACATGAAAGATGCAAATGCTCTTCAGTTTTTCTGATACATTTTGTACATATACGTCTAACAGGTTTTCTGCATTCCGGACATATTGAAAAGTTAGTTAGATCCGCACCACAGAATCTACACAATTCATCTCGCATTCGATTCAGTATTTTTTATAATTAATAATAGAATCTCCCTGCTATGGCAAGTAATAATCTTAGGTAATCATCATCAATATGCTAATTCTTTTTTCATATCTCGAAATTGCTTATTATACAAAACACTTCCCCTTTCGGTTAAAAGCACTACTTCAAAACCATCATCATTTTTTTCTTTTGTTATCAGGTCCATGACTTCCATCCAGTCTAGATATCTACAACATTTATCATAACTCAGATTACATTTTGTAGAAATGTGGGTTTTTTTCAATTTGCTACCAAAATATAACAATCTGACAAGTCTCTCAATAATTTTCCAATCTATTCTTTGGATCCCATTTTTAATTTTAGTTACACCACTGTGTTTGATCTTGTTAATTTTCATGAAGACTTCCTATGATCGCGTTTTCAGCTAACAGCAAAAAACATTGCGTATATTCGCTATGAATGTTTCATATGAACTAGAAGACAACAAAACGAATTGTATGATCTATTTCGAGCATCATTTTGTCAAATCTAGTTAGAAATAGAACACTGTTCTACAATAATGGAGCAAATTATTTTTATAACATGGTTGTATGGATTAATTAGTTGAAATACCGTAGTAGGACTGACATAGTGGCAATGGTATTGCAATCAGCCCACAATGGTATAACAAAAACCAAGATAATGTACAAAGCATATCTATCATACACCCAAGTAAAAGAATATCTAGCATTCTTACAAGACAACAACCTGATCAAATACGAGGAAGGAAATCAGGTATACAGAATAACAGACAAGGGAAGAAACTTTCTAGATGCATATGACAAGATAAACGATCTAATCACTGCAAAAGTAGACGACAAAATACTCAGAATATAATTTAAAAAACAAATACTTTCAAAATTATTTACGTTTCATTTTATAAAATTCAACTTGTTGTTATTATTATAATGTAAGTTTGTTCTCATACATTCTTATCATTGAAAATTACGTATCATTCTAGCGAAGAGCTTTAAAAGCGGTAATCATTGATCAGGCTGATGTTAGTTCAAAGCAATATGAGAGAGAGAAATATAGATACATGCATTTCATGTATGGGAAAATTAATTTTTGATCTGGAAAAAAATGAAAAAATATGTAGTAATTGTGGAATAGTGACAGAGCATGATTTAGATAATCATCAAAATTATGACTTGGAACATTCAAGCAATAGTGAACCTATATCATCAATGATGTACGATATTTCACTTTCAACTATAATTGATAAGAAAAATGTAGATGCGAGCGGAAAACAAATCTCAGGTGGTTTTGAAATGGAAAAACTGAGACGTCTAAATAAATTTACAATTTCAAATAATTCAAAAATTAGAAATCTGAATAAAGCCATGACCGACATTCGTAGGATAACAGGAATTTTGGGATTTGGAAATTCGATCGCAGAAAGAGCATCATACATTTATCGCAAAGCATTGAACAAAGACCTAATCAGGGGCAGGTCTATTACTGGAATATCAGTAGCTGCAATTTACATCGCATGCAAAGATTTAGGAGTAGCATTTCCAATAGACAAGATTGACGAACACGTAGAAAACATCAGTAAAAAGACGACTGTGCACTATTACAAGTTCTTGCTACGTCAGATGAAAATGAGCGTAAGCATACCTGAACCCTCGCAAAACGTGTCAAAGATTTCAGCAAGAGCAAAACTTGGCGGCAGAACACAGCGAAGGGCATTAGAAATACTATACCAAGTCGGAGACGATCCAATGGTAATTGGTAAAAAACCCATATCTTTGGCAGCAGCCGCACTTTACATGGCCGCACTTGAGACCAAAGAATACACAACTCAGCTAAGACTAGCAGTTGCTGCAGAAATTACCACAATAACTATACGAAAAAGATATTTGGAAATTGCACAGGTGTTAAAAGAAAAATCATTTCCGGCTACGAACCAGGACATAAAAGAGGATCTTTTAGAAGAATTTACATCCTCAAAAGCAGTTCAGATCATTGAGCAACCCATATTGCGATGATCTAAATTGTGTTCCAAACTAATACAACTTCCAAGTAAAATCAGTCCGTATGAATTTACATCTACCATCACTCAAACAATAAAGATCCTAAAGAGAGAAAGAAAAAATGGTAAGATGCAAAATGCCAGAGTCAAAAGCGATTGTGTGTGGCTAGACATTCCAGAAAATCTTGTGATTGTCAGTGACATACATGGGGATCTTGGTTCACTCTGCAAAATTCTAGACGAAATTAATTTTGAGATATTTTTGAAAAATAAAAATAACAAAATAATATTTCTGGGAGATTACATAGACAGAGGATCAAATTCTATTACTGTTCTGTATACAATATGCAAATTAAAACAAACATTTCCACATTCAATAGTCTTGATGCGAGGAAATCATGAAGCTGTAGAAGAGTTTCCTTTTCCATCTCATGATCTACCACAGAGAATAAGTGAGTATTTTAGAAACAGTGAAAGTAACAAAATATACTCGTTGGTGTCATCATTTTTTAGATTGCTTACAGTCATGACAATCATAGAAAATCAATTATTGATAGTACATGGAGGATTGCCAACGCACGTAAATGAGCCCATTGATGAGGCATGTTTTCCCTCAAGCAGTGATAAGACATTTTTTTTGCTTGAAGAGATACTGTGGAGTGATCCACGAACACTAGTAGACAAAGAATGGGAGACCTCAAGACGGCCTTTTGGAAAACATTTTGGAAAGCCCATTACACAAAAATGGCTAAAACTAACCCAAACAAAGGCACTAGTAAGAGGTCACGAACCATGCAATGGATACCGAGTAGATCACGATGGTATGATTCTCACATTATTTTCCTGTAAGGAATCATATCCAAAATTTGGGGCAGGATATTTATACATAAAAAATAGTGAGTTGTCATCTATTCAGGACGCTACAGACTTGTCTTGTCATGTAAGAAAACTGAATTAGCTTTGGTAATACGCCACAAGGGTTGTAGCCTGCGTTGGTGTTATCACCCTATTAGGATTTGTACTTCCGTCACTCCAGTGATCAAAGACATAGTTTTGATAGTTTGATACAATTACAGTATATTGATTTCCACTGTTCACGGTAAAAGTCTTGGTGGAATATCCTGTCTGGATTGTTGTTCCTCCAGATTCAAGCGTAGTCCAAAGTCCAGTTATAACATTACCAGAAAGGTCTACTGTCTTTACTTGAAGTGATACCTGTCCAGAAGAATAGAATTCAGTGAGTATAGTATTTTGTGCTGGTGTGATTGTTTTTGAAGTAGTTGTAGTTCCATCATCCCAGTGATTAAAGACATAGTTTTGATAGTTTGATGATACTATGGTATATGCATTTCCAGATGCAACCTTGAATATGATTGGAGTGTATCCAGTTGCCAAAGTTGTACCATTAGTTGCGTGAAGTTCAACCCACATTCCAGTAAATGACACTCCTGCAAGATTTGCAGAGTTTACAGTGATTGATACTGTTCCACTGGATGATACAGTCAGAGTCGTTCCAGAGGCAGTGTTGGATGCAGCACTAGTTCCTACGGAATTTATTGCAGAGACACGATAGGCATATGCAGTATTTGCAACAAGCGCCGTATTAGAGTAGGTTGTTACTGTGCTGCCGGTGTTTGATACCAGTGTACCCCAAGTGGAACCTCCATTAATGGATCTTTCAATCTTATATCCAGTAATTGCAGAACCGCCATTGTTACTTGGTGCTGTCCAAGAGAGATTGATTTGTGATGAAGAGACGACACTAGAGGTCAATCCCGTCGGAGGCTGTGGTACGGTAGGAGTGGTAGTTGTTGAAGTGGTTGTTGTTGATGCAGTTCCAGATGGAACACTAGTTCCTACGGAATTTATTGCAGAGACACGATAAGTGTAAGATGTACTTGCAACAAGTCTAACATTAGAATATGTTGTTCCAGTGCTACCAGTGTTTGATACAATAACACTCCATGTAGAGCCACTGTTAGTTGATTGTTCTATCTTGTAACCTGTGATTGCGGATCCACCATTTTTGCTGGGTGCAGACCAACTTAGGTTAATTTGTGATGATGAAATTGCAATAGCAGATAATCCAGTCGGAGCTTGTGGTGCAGTGATTATGGAATTAGTAATTGCAGATGCAGTGTTGGATGCAGCACTAGTTCCTACGGAATTTATTGCAGAGACACGATAAGTGTAAGATGTAGCTGCGGCAAGACCTGTGTTGGAGTAAGATGTAGATGATGATGCAGTATTTGCAACAAGTGTAGACCAAGTAGATCCTGCATTAGTTGATCTGTCAATCTTATATCCTGTAATTGCAGAACCGCCATTGTTACTTGGCGCTGTCCAAGAGAGATTGATTTGTGATGAAGATACAGAATTGGCAGACAATCCACCAGGGGCCTGTGGAGCAGTTGGACTTGTGGAACCAGTATCAAGGTCAGCAACTAGAGTACCAAAGTATGGAGGTACTGTATCATATGGATTATCCAACACATCATTTGTGAGGTCAATGTATCCTACATAGTTTGAAGCACTACTGAGAAAACTCGTAGATATAGAATTTACACCAAATGCAATCATGGAAAAGTTACTTTTGTCATAGCTTGTATGCCAGCTTTGGAGTGCAGATATCGGAGGAAGACCCGGGTTTTCGTATATCATGAGATTATCTACTGTTCCAATGTATGAAGGGAGTGTATCTGTTCCTGGATTTCCTACAGTCATGGTATATCCAAGTGATTTTGCATAGCTTGTAAGATCAGAATAGTAACTTTCTGGACCTGACCAGTTTGCCATTTCGTCAAAGAATATTCCGTCGATATTATAGAGGTTCTTCCAGGTATCCATTACAGACTTTACAGAGCTTGCAGAGTTTGAAGCATATCCTGTTGCGTCATAACCTAGTACGACTACCCCTGCAGCATGTAGTTTTTGTATCCCGGACACATAATTTGCATCTCGTGAACTGCCTGGACCATTATTCGGATTAATTATTGCAACTACAGGTACTGATGGGTGTGCAGACTTTGCCTGGGCAACTACATCCCATGTACTATCAGGATAAGTGTAAAGTGCGATCATTACCCCAGTTGAAGATGCAGCGTGGGCCTGGTGTGGTAGAACAGTTAATGGAGTTGTAACAAGCAACAAGATTGCAAGCATTCCCATAAATCTACTAGAAGATTGTTCTATCATGTTATACCTCATGATTGTTCTATGGTATAAAAAAAAGTCGTACGAATAACATGAATTCAAGTTCCACTTTTGAGGTAAACATAGAAGATTTTACCATAAGACAAGTACTGTGTATTTATGTTAAAGTAAATAAATTAAGAATTACGATTTGAAAACATGAAAAAATCTAATGTTTTGGTGACTGCATCAGGTGGAATAGTCGCGCAGGGAATTATAAAATGCCTTAAGCTTTCAAACAAACAAAAAAAGTCCAGTACAAATTACAAAATATTTGCAACAGATGTTAATGCTAAAGCTCCAGGACTATACAGAGCTGATATAGGAATTTTGGTTCCACCAGTTACAGATACGCATTATCTAGATTTCATCATAAAAACATGCGTTGCAAAAAAAATAGATGCAATTTTCATAGGCTCTGATGAAGAACTAGTACCACTAACTATGGCCAAACGTGAGATAGAGAATAAAACAGGCACAATTGTCATATCAAATCCAATAGACGTAGTGCTAAAATCAGGAGACAAGTGGAAAACATATGAATTTTTAAAGAAAAATGACCTGCCTTGTGCTGATTCATCCTTACCGCAAGACCAAGATGAATTCCTCAAAGAACACAAATTTCCCATAGTTGTAAAACCAAGAGAGGGCCATGGCTCTTTGCATTTTTATCTTGTCAACAATACAAAAGAACTGGACAAT
>Ga0310813_10001869_pt1 | contig 12732 bp, 12 predicted proteins | sample YN3metagenome_FD_203086 | JGI IMG/M metagenome (GOLD analysis project Ga0310813, IMG submission 203086) | Soil microbial communities from experimental microcosm in Duke University, North Carolina, United States - YN3 | ecosystem: Engineered > Artificial ecosystem > Soil microcosm > Unclassified...
GCGAGCTCATTCCTTCTTCCTCGGTGGATCGAAGAACGGCAGCTTCTTGACGATCGCGTTCGCTCGCTTGCGGCGGTGTTCGACCGTGACTTCGACCTCGAGCTCGGTATTCGGCGCGAAGTTCGGCGCCGTGAGATGCGCGAGCGCGAGATACTTCTTGAGGAGCGGCGACCAACAACCGCTCGTCGCGTAGCCGATCTGCTTCCCATCTTTGTACGCCGGCACGCTCGTCCTCCAGGCGACCGTCGGCAACTGCGGCGGCAGCCCACGTTCGGCATAGATACGTTCGAGCGACGCCCAGTCGACGTCGAGGCCGACGAATCCCCACGAGGAGCCCGCGGCTTTCTCGGCGCGCAACGCACGACGCCCGTTGTACGGCCCTTTGTCGGCGCTCACCGTCCACGAGAGATTGAGCTCGTAGGGCGAAGACTTCTGATCTTCGATCATCGCGCGATGCGCCGAGAAGTAGTCGACGTCGAGCATGACGAGGCCCGCTTCGATGCGCGCGAGGTCGAGCGCCCAGATGCCGGCGGGCGTGATGCCGTATGGCGTGCCGGCGTCGATCAATGCGTCCCAGAGCTGCACGGCCCGTTCCGCATCGACCCAGATCTCGTAGCCGAGATCACCGGTGTAGCCGGTCCGCGAGATCGTGACCGGGATATCGCGAACCGTCGTGTTGACGAGACGGAAGTACTTGAGCGTCGAGAGATCGGCCGGCGTCAGCTGCTGAAGAATGGTTCGCGACAGCGGGCCTTGCAGCGCCAGCGCTCCCGTGTGCTCGGAAACATTCTCGATCGAGACATCGAGGCCGATGGAATTCATCGAGAGCCAACGCAGATTCGGCTCGGCGCTCGTGAGGCGGAAGGTGCGTTCGTCGAGCCGGCTGATCGTGCCGTCGTCGATCACCTTGCCATGGACGTCGCACCAGGGCGTATAGAGCACCTGTCCGACACGGCACTTGGCGACGTCGCGCGTGACCATGCGATCGAGCAGGCGCGCGGCGCCCGGACCGGAAACCAGGTATTTGTACAGCGGCGAGACGTCGAGCAGCGCCGCGGCGCTACGGATCGCGGCGTATTCGCGGTCGGGATGCGGCTCGTACGCGCTGGCGACCTGGTAGCCCGCCCAGCGGCGCCATGTCTGGGCGCGGACGAGTGGGCCGGTGCGAGGGTGGAACGGCGTCGTTTTGAGGATGGATGCGGCGGCGCTCGGCATGAGGCCCAAACTAGCCCCGGATTCACTGGCGAGCGAGCGTCCGGCGGAGGGGCGGCGCCTAGTGCGAACGAATCGTGTTCGCGAGGGCGATGGTTTCGGCCGACGGTTCGACATCCAGATCGGCGCGCAGCCGACCGGCGAACTCGTCGAACATCTTGATCGCGCCGGCGCGATCGCCCAGTCGGTCGAGCAGGCCCATGGCGCGCCGCAGTACCCGCTCGTCCGACCATGCATGGCGAACGGCGCGCCGAGCCATCGAACTGGCCTGCGTTAGTTGTTGTTCGCCTTCCAACCGCACCGCAAGCGCCCACGACGCGGCGGCAGCTCGCTCCCGCGCGGCCGTGCGTTCGTCCTCGACCCAGCGCTCGAAGTCGACGCATCCGGACAGATAGAAGCCTGGCATCAGGTCGCCGTGGTAGAGCTCGAGCGCGTGCAGGAGCTGGCCCTTCTCGACCGCCGTCGTGAAATCCACGGCATCGCAACGCACGGTCTGCGGCGTGAGCGCGATCTCGTCGTCGCCGTGCGACGTGATGACCTGCGGCCCGAGCGCCGCGCGTAGGTCATAGAGCGCTTTGCGAAGCGCGGCGCGGGCGTGCGCCTGATCCAACTCCGGCCAGAGCAGGCCGACCAACCGGTCGCGCCGCTGAAATCGCCCGTCGGGCGACAGAGCAAGAAAGGCGAGAAGCGCGAGCGGCTTGGATTGCGAGAGGACGGCGGCGCCCGTCGGTCCGGCGCCACGCAACTCATAGCCGCCGAGCAGACAGAGCTCGATGTGTTGGCGGGTAGGCTCGGCGATCTGGCTCATCGCGTCACGAAAAAAGAACGGTGAGGGAACGGTCGCACCGGCAGTCAGGCCACGGGCCGCCGGTAATGTCGTGTCGTGACGTGAATCCAAACCACTCGATCATCATACCCTCACAGGAGAAACACCCCATGCTACGCTCACGATTGCTCCCCTGGTTGTTCAGCGCCGGCCTGTTCCTCGCCGCCGCCTGCAGTGACTCGGTCTCGCCGACGACGGACCGCGCGGCCGCTCCCGTCGATACTGCGGTAAACCTGATAACGCTGACAGGATCCATCCACCTGACGGGGGAGAAGTTGTATCCGGTTGTCCTCAGCACAAGTACAGGTTTCGAGATCCCTCTCACGGGCGAGAACGCAAACATTCTGATGTCGGTCGAAAACGCCGGGGTCGAGGTCCATGGCCGGTGGAGTACGGAGGGCGGCGACGCATTTTTGGTGAACGATTTCGTGGTGGAAACGATGGAGGGCAGCGCCGTGATCGACGGGACCCTCGTCGCGCTGTATTCGACCCCGACCGACATCACCGGCGATCCGATCGGCTACGCCATTCGCCCGACGCTGGGCGGATCGGACGTCAAGCTCGCCGACCCGCCGGCCGATATGCTCTCGCACCTCAACCAGCGGTTGTGGGTGGCCGGCCTTGACGGCTCCGGTGGGTCACCGACGGCCTATGGCGTAATCAAAGAGATGTAGTGGCACGCGACGCGGATAGGCGACACCGACCACGCGTTCGCGACCAAGCTCCTCGAGGCGACGATGCCTCGGGGAGCTTTGCTTCGCCGACCGGTCCGAGCGCGGCTACCGCGACGAGTTGGCGCTGGTGAGGGTGTTCGAGACCCCTCTCAGCATCGACAGCGGGCGGGCGACGTGAACCTTGTCGCCCCAGCGGACCACGTCCTCGGTGGCATAGAACGCACTGACCACACCGAAGCGCGGGTTGCCTTCGATCACGCCGCGCAGCATTTGCTGGAGCAGCAGGCGGTCCGCGGTGCGCATGATGAAGCCGAGTCCCACACCGTTGCACTCGTCGATCGTCGCCACCGTCGCGATGGAATCGACGTGAACGCGAACGGCGGGCGTCACGACGCGATCGCCGAAGTAGCAGTACAAGACGTCGTGTCGTTGATCGACGTCCGTCGCGATATCGCGTAGGAAACCGACGGGGATCTCGACGCCGGCAACGGGCACGGCCGGCGACGCCGACGGCAATTGCGCGGCGCACACCACGGCGCCGGCGAGGTGAAGCGCGAACAATGATGAGAGGAGACGCACGGTCAGTCCCACGACAAATGGTGGCGAATGTCGATCCAGCACATACGCTCGCCGCGCGTCTTCCGTTCCCGCCTACGAGGGCGTCACGGCCTCGCCAACGTTAGGATTCTGAAAATTCTCACGCGCTCTCGTCGCCGTTCGTCGCGCGCAGATGGGCGTCGATCACGTATTCGTCGGCGATTGTGTCGGCGAGGAGCCTTGTCGTCACCATGGCGTCTTCGTGAACGATCTCCTGCGTCGAACGACCGTCAAGTAGGCGGAACGCTAATCGGGTGCACGTCGCTGACGCGAAAGAAGATCTCGTCGTCGGCGATCTGCGCCGCCCCGTCGTAATCGATCTCGGTCGGGAACCCCTTCGCTGGGTCGTACGTGGCGCGAATGAGTTTCGCGGGGCGGTCGATCGCGGTCTGAATGAAGGTGAACAGACCATCGACCGTCTCGCCCAACTGCCGGTCGACCGGCGTCCCGGTCGTGACATCGAGGACGCCGGCGACGGTGTCGCTCACGACGAAGACAAAGAGCGGATGGGTGTTCCCGCAGAAACAGCTCCGCTGAATCGTGAACGCATAGGTGTGAAGATTCTGCGTCTGCCACCGTTGGCGCGCGGCCTCGAGGTCGGTGACGTGTTGTCCGGGCGCGGCGGCGTCACTGCATGAGATCGCGAGGCCGAGCAACGCGACGCCGGCAAGTCGTAGTGGGCTCATGAGAGCACAACCGAGAGGCTATCACACGCGTCACCGATGTGGGTCGCAACTCCTGACGAGCGTGTGGGTAATAAGAGGAGCTCACTACAACTCACCACACACACGAGAGAGTCAGGAGTACAGATGAATCCCATCAAGCGTCATGGGTGGGGCAAGAGCACGGCAGTGGCCGCGGCAACCCTAGCGGTCGTCGCGGTTGGGGCCGTCGAGACCCCACGAATCCTCCACGCAGCGCCGATCGGTATTGATACCACCAGCGCGCGTCGCAGTTATACGCCGGGCTCGCCTGCCGCCAAGCTCGAGGATTTGAGCGAGGCGTTCGCGACGATTGCCGCACGAGTCAAGCCGAGCGTCGTCTACATTACCGCGCGCCTCGATGCACAGCCCGCCGCCGTTCGTGACCAGCGACAGCCGCGGCAGCGAGGCCAGCAGATGCCTGGTCTCGATCAGGTTCCGCCGGAGCTGCGTGACATGCTCAAGGGCATGATGCCGGACATGGATGAGGGGCCGCAGGCGCCGGACGCGCCGCGTCGCCGCGGCGGGATGGCGTCGGGCTCGGGCTTCATTGTCTCCACTGACGGATACATCCTCACGAACAATCACGTCGTCGACGGCGCGGCTGAAGTGCGCGTCCGTCTGCTCGATCGCCGCGAGTTCAAGGCGAAGGTCATTGGCCGCGACCCGAACACCGACGTCGCCGTCATCAAGATCGACGCGAACAACCTTTCCCCGGCTCCGCTCGGCGACAGCGACGCGTCGCGCGTCGGCGAATGGGTTCTCGCGGTCGGCAACCCGCTCGGCGAGAACCTCACGTTCACCGTGACGCAAGGCATCATCAGCGCGAAGGGTCGCGCGCTTGGTCTGCCGGGCCAGACGCAGCAGTCGATTCAGGATTTCATTCAGACGGACGCGGCGATCAACCCGGGCAACTCGGGTGGTCCCCTCGTGAATGTCCGCGGTGAGGTCATTGGCATCAACAGCGCTATCGAGAGTCCGACCGGCTACAACGCCGGCTACGGCTTCGCCGTGCCGATCAGCCTGGCGCGCGCGGTGATGGATCAGATCGTGAAAACCGGTCACGTGGAGCGCGCGGCGCTCGGCATTCAGGTTCGCGACGCTGGCGTCGACGATGCCGCGTACGTCGGTATGAAGGAGACGCGGGGTGTCCTCGTCCAGGATCTGGGCGAGAACACTTCCCCCGCGGCGAAGGCCGGCATCCAGCCAGGCGACGTGATCGTCTCGGTCGACGGCAAGCGTGTCGACTACGTGGCGCAGCTGCAGGAAGCGATCGCCTTCCGCAAGCCGGGCGACGTCGTCAACGTCGAAGTGGCGCGCAAGGGCGGCAAGCACGAGACGCTGCGCGTCGCGCTCCAGCGCGTGGGCAACGCGACGGACGCGAAGGACTCGCACGCGGACAAGCCGAACGACGACAACGCCAAGGGCTCGCCGATGCGGGCGCTCGGCGCGACGGTTCAGGGGATCGATGCCGCGACCGCGCGTCAGCTCCGGCTTCCGCCGGACGTGAAGGGTGTGATCGTTACCGGCACCCAGGACGGCAGCGCGGCGGCGACCCATCTCGCGACGCCGGCCGAGGGCGGACCGGACATCATCATGTCGGTGGAAGGCACGCCGACCGAGACGCCCGAGCAGTTGCGCGCGGCGCTCTCGAAGGTGAAAGACGGCGAGATCGTCACGCTCCGAGTGTACAACGTGCAGGCGAAGTCGAAACGCATCGAGAGACTGCGGATCGGTTCGGGCGAGTAAGCGTCGACATCGTAGAAGAGAAAGGCGGAGCGAAAGCTCCGCCTTTTTCGTTTGCGTCACGGGACGCTTGACCTTTAGTGTACTATCTGCCATAGTACACCTGTGTTACCGTTCACGGTGTCGATCGAGTCGGGCAAGTCGCCCTATCGGCAGATCGTCTACGCGGCGACGAAGGCCGTCGTCTCGGGCGAGCTGGCCCCCGGGTCGGCCTTCCCGTCCGTTCGCGAACTGAGCCAGGCGCTCAAGATCAACCCGAATACGGCGCAGAAGGTCGTGGCGGAGCTCGTGCGCGACGGGTTGCTCGAGGTGTATCCCGGCGTCGGTACCGTGGTCACCACCAAACGCCGAGCGTCGGCGGCGGAGCGGCGCGCTTTGCTGTCGAGCGACGTCGAGGCGCTGCTCGTCGATGCGAAACGACTCGGCCTCACCCGCGACGACGTGGTGAGCGCGATCGACGCGCGATGGACCGATCTGTTTGGCGAAGAGGAATGATCGAATGAACGCGATCGAAGTCAGCCAGGTCTCGTACCGCTATGGACGAGTCACCGCGCTCCGCGACGTCGACCTCGCCGTCCCCGACGGCGCGCTGTACGCGCTGCTCGGACCCAACGGCTCGGGCAAGACGACGCTCCTGCAAATCCTGATGGGGCTGCGACGCGCGGTGAGCGGTCGAGCGACGATCCTCGGCGTCGACGCGGCCCACCTCGGAGCACGCGACAGAGCTCGCGTCGGCTACGTGGCGGAAGGCCAAGCACTACCAGGATGGATGCGATTGGCGCAGCTCGAGGCCTATCTGGCGCCTCTCTATGCGACGTGGGACGCGCGGCTTGCTGACGAGCTTCGGGATCGGTTCGCGCTCGATCCCGCGCGAAAGATTCGCACCCTGTCGCGAGGAGAGCGGATGAAGGCGGCGCTGCTCTGCGCGCTCGCCCCGCGGCCCCGTGTGCTCGTCATGGACGAACCATTCACCGGCATGGACGCGCTCGTGAAGGATGATCTCGTGCGCGGCCTTCTCGGGTCCAGTGCCGCCGAAGGATGCACCATCCTGCTCTGCTCACACGACATCGGTGAGCTCGAGCTCCTCGCCGATTGGGTGGGCTTCCTCGATCACGGGACGGTGCGCCTCTCGGCGCCGATGGAGCGAGTCCGTGAAGAGTTCACGCGCGTCGAGGTCGCGCTGCCGGACGATCTGGCAATCGGTGCGATTCCGCCGGAGTGGATGGTGGCCGAGTCGGCGGGCCGGCGGATGGGCTTCGTGCTACGCGCGGACTCGCACGCGGCGGCGGAGCAAACAGTTCGCGCGCGGCTTGGCGAGACGGCGGACATTCGACTTCGCGACGCATCGTTGCGCGAGGTCTTCGTTGCACTGGCGTCCAAGCGCGGAGTGCAGCAGCGCCCGGAAACCGGAGCGGCGGCATGAAATGGATTCGGCAGGTTGGACACGTGTCGGCGAAGGATCTTCGCTATTCGTGGTGGTCGATCGGCGCGCTGCTGGCCGGGGCGGCGATCGCGGCGTCCGGCTTCGTAACGCGAGGGGCAATGGGGCCGATCGTCAGCTTCACCGCGTCGAGCACAACGGAAACCTTGTCGATGTCGGAGTTCACAGTCTCGTGGCTGCCTCTCGTCATCGTGACCGTAGGTATCCTCGCACTGGCCATTCTCGTGCAAGCGGATCGTCCACTGCAGGCGGATTCCTTCTGGACGACACGGCCGCTGGCCCCGACCGCGGTTCTCGGCGCCAAACTTCTTTTGGCCGCCGTCGCGATAACACTTGTACCGCTCGCGGCTGGTTTTGTATCGCTGAGGAGCCTCCACACGCCAGTCAGCGTCGCGGGGGGCATGCTGGCGCACGCCGCACTCGTCCATCTCTCGCTGTTGTTGGCGACGATTCTCGTCGCGGCGCTCACGGAGGACATGAAGGGGTTCGTCAGCGCGAGCGTGGGACTCCTCGCCGCGCTTCTCCTCAGCATCGGTCTCTTTACCGAGATAACCGTGGGAGACTTCGACATCCCTTCGTCCGTCGCCTTCGTCGCGCCGGCGGTAGCGATTGTCCTATTGACATTCTTGTATCGCGGGCGAAGGTGCGGAAACGCGAGGCGCGCGGCCGGCCTCGCCGTCGCACTGCTCCTCATGATCGGCGCAATCGTCGCGCCGAATTTCGACACCGCCCGTGTGCCGATGCTGAGCACCGGCCCGCGCGTGTCATTCACCTTTGGGACTCCCGGCGAAACTTCGGGGATCCTGCCGTTCAGGATGTACGTCGACGACTCATCGTCCGCGCGCTTCGCCTTCGCGCGCGATCTCACGGTGATCTCCGACGAGCGCGGCACGCGGAATTTGACGCCGATGCACGACACGATCGTCGCGGGAGCGGTGCTTCCCGACTTGGGACAACCGATCCACTGGATTCTTCTGCCAGTCGGCACGCGCCGAACGAATCGCCTCGCGATCTCACCCGCGGACAGCCAAGCCATCACGCGCGGGGCGACGTCGGCCGAGTTGCGCGGCGTGGTCACGGTGCTTCATCCCCGTGTCCTGTCGACGATGCCGCTGCGTGATGGCGCGTTCGCCGAAAAGGATGGACGGTTTGTCGGCATCTATGGCGTGTCGCACGACTCGGCCCATGTCTCGGTGTACGTGCACACGGTCAGTGCGCAATTGCCGGGTGGACACCTGCCCGATTTCGCGATCGTGAACTTCGAGCGCGGTGAGGGGATGCTGCTGGACGAGCATCCCTCCTCGGGGTCAGGCGACGGGTGGGTGGTACTGCCGTGGATCAGGGTCATGAGCTCATTCGGTCAGTTCTCGACGAGCGACCGCGTGTCCCTCCCGCGCGACAGCGGCTGGTACGACAAGGCGAAACTGGTGGCCGTCGATTGGGTTCCTGCGGCACGGTACAACGCCGCGGCGACGATGCGTCTCCGGTAGCGACCAGTTTCGCGGGCATCGTCGGGCGCATTCAACGCGAGCCCGATGGCATCGAACTCCCGTGTTCGGCCGGCGGCATTCGTGGCCGCTCGTCGACCACACTGGCGCGTTCGTCGGCATCCTCACGCGGGGCGATCTCCTTCAAGCGTTGAACGAAGCCGAGGACGATCTCACGATCCTCGAGATCGGCAACTCGTCGCCGGTCGTCGCGTACCCGGACGACCAGCTCGAGGATGCGCTGAATCTGATGCTTCGCATGAACGTCAGTCATTTGCCGGTTGTCGACCGGAACGAACCCACGCGATTGTTGGGGATGCTCAGCCGGAGCAGCATCGCGACGGCGTACCGGTCGGTGCTCGACGAAGAAGACGCGATCGTGCCGAGCGCGTTGCCCGCGCACATCGACGTGGTGCGACAGCGGATGCGCGACAAGAAGCGCGCGGCCGGAGTCTAGACCGGCGAGGCAACCGGACGCGGCGGTCGGGGCGGCTCAGTGCCGGGGTTGCAACGTCGACTTGCCCAGGCGCGGCAATCGATCGACCGCTAGCCATAATCCGATCGGGGGGGGAAGGCCAAGCGTCGCTTGTTCTCAGCGTTCCATTGCCGACCGGCGCGGGTTGCGACATGATCTCCTTGTCGCTTTTCGCCCGACAAGCCAATACCGCTGAACATGCAATTCCTTGCGTCGCTACGAGACCGCATCCGAGCCGGCGAAATCACCTGCAGCATCCGTCTCTGGCAAAGCCCCCGCGTAAAGGTCGGTGGACGCTATCCCCTATCGCCCGGCCATATCGTGGTGACAAGGCTGTTCGAGATCGCCCTCGCCGACGTCACTCCCGATTTGGCGCGGCAATCCGGCTTCGCCGGCGTGGTGGATTTGCTGAAGGTTGCCAAACACGGCCCCGGCCGGCGTGTGTTCCTCGTCGAGTTTCGCTACGTCGCGCCGACTACGAAACGCCGAAAAACGGCTTGATTGGAGACGCTTATGTCCAACGACGCCTCGTCGCATGACCGCCCAGCCACGGGCCTCGATCGTCGTGGCTTTCTGTCACGGCTCGCCGGCGCTGCTGCCGTCGCTGGCGCGGCGTCGCCCGCGCTCGACATGTTGGCGATCTTCCCGGCACCGGCGGCCACACCAGGCTCGGTGTTCCGACCAGGTTTCGCCGAACCAGACGCGGCGCTGTTCGCGGAGGCGCGTAAGCATTTTCTAATACCGAGGGGCGTCACGTACTGCAACACGGGCACGCTCGGTGCCTCACCCCGCGAAGTTGTCGACGCGCTGGTCAACGGCACGCGGGCACTCGAGACACGGTTGGCGGCGTGGGCGTACGATCATCCCGAGGGCGAGCCGCTCACCGGCTACGAGCCGTCGCTCGCGATTCGCACCGCGGTCGGCGCGTTCATCAACGCCAAGCCCGACGAGGTCGCGATCACGCAGAACGCGACGATGAGCATGAACTTCCTCGCCAACGGCCTCGATCTCTCGCCCGGCGACGAGGTGATCTCGACCGACCAGGAGCACGGCGGCTGCATCTCGCCGTGGCGACTCAAGGCCAAACGTTACGGGATCGTCGTCAAGGAGCTTGCGCTGGATGACGGCACCAAAAGTGGCGTCGACGGTGTCGTGAAGTTGTTCGCCGAGGCGATGACGCCGAAGACGAAGGCCGTCATGTTCAGCCACGTCGTCTCCGGGCTCGGCACACGGCTGCCGGCGCGCGAGCTGTGCGCGATGATCAGGGATCACGGCGCGTTGGCGCTCGTCGACGGCGCGCAGGCGGTCGGACAGCTCCAGGTCGACGTGAAGGAGCTCGGGTGCGACGCCTACGTCGCGAGCCCGCACAAGTGGATGATGGCGCCGAAGGGCACCGGCTTTCTCTACATTCGGCGCGACATTCAGGATCGGTTTTGGACGACGCTGGCGAGCTCGCACTGGGACGACAAGGAGAACGGCGCCTTCCGGTTCATGCAGTACGGCACCGGCGCGGTCCCGGTTCACGAAGGACTGACGGCCGCGCTCAATTTCATCAACAAGATCGGCATGCCACGCATCGAACGGTGGGACACGATGCTGACCAAACGATTGCGCGACGGATTGGCGCGCGTTCCCGGAGCACGAATCTCCTCACCCGAAGATCCGCGGCTTGCATCCGCGATCACCACGTTTCGCATAGACGGTGTGAAAGCCAAAGCGCTGCAGGAGGCACTCTGGGTTCGGCGCGTGCGCGTGCGTCCGCAGGGCGACGCGCGCGGTGTTCGACTCTCGGCGCACATCTATATGAGCCCGGCCGACGTCGACACGGTGCTCGACGTCGCCTCGTCGCTCGGGAAGTAGCCGGCGTGATTCAGGCGCTCGCGCTCGGCTGCGCGATGGTTGGCGCCGTGGAGCATCCGGCGTCGTCGCTCAACTGCCTCACACTATTTCCGACGCCGGACCTCGCGGTCTCGGGCACTATCGCCCTCCGTCCTGTGGCTTCGCCGTTCGGCGTCGGGGTGACCGTCGACGGACGACCGCGCTACCACCTGGTAGCCGACATCGCCGGCCTCCCCGATCCACATTCACTCGGCCCGTACTCGACCTACGTCGCGTGGGGCTACACGCTCGCCCTCGACAGCGCTGTAAAGCTTGGCCCCGTGCGCAATGGACGCGTCGATCTCGGTGAGTTGAATTATGTCCAGTTCCGCGTGCTGATCAGCGCCGAACGCTCACCCGGTGTGGTGCGACGCACCGGCCGCCTCGTCCTGCGCGGAACGTCGCCCAGCGCGCGGCTGCTGATGCATCGCGACTTTACGACGCCGGCGTCGCCGGGCATGTTGCGCGACGCGTCGCGCGGCGCGGATGTCGCGATGTCCGGACACGCGATGCAGCACGACGAGATGGCGGCGAGTGTTGGATGGCGTATGCCGCCGATGCCGCCGAGAATGGCGATGATGCCGGGCATGAGCGGACTCGCACCGAGTACCGGTTCCTATTTGCCTTCGACAACGGCGACAGGTGTACCCTTTCGCGTCATCCGACTGCGCGACGGCGATACGCTGACGCTGACCCCGCGTCCGTTCACGACGACAATCGCCGGGAAGTCCGTCACTCTGCTCGGATACGACGGGATGCTGCCGGGCCCTCAGCTCGAGGTGCCGCAAGGCGCTCGCGTCACGGCGCGTGTGACGAACAGGCTCGACGCTCCGACGTCCATTCACTGGCACGGCATCCGCCTCGACAACGCATTCGATGGAGCGGTCGGAGTGACCCAGGCGGCGATCGAGCCGCGCGACTCCTTTACGTATCGGCTGCGCTTTCCCGACGCGGGCTTCTATTGGTATCACCCGCACGACCGCGAGGATTTGCAGCAGGGCCTCGGGTTGTACGGTACGATCCTCGTCCGCTCGGCGGATCCGCACTACTACAACGCCGTGCATCGCGAATCCGTGCTCGTGCTGTCCGACATCCTCATGGACGACCGGGGTCTCATTCCGTTCGGGGCTGGGGCGGCCACGCACGCGCTCATGGGACGGTTCGGTAACACGCTGCTCGTGAACGGCGAGACGAACTATTCGCTCGGCGTCGATCGCGGATCGGTCGTGCGCTTTTTCATCGCCAACGCGTCGAGCTCGCGCGTGTACAACCTTTCGTTCTCGAACCCTCGAGTGCGAATCAAGGTGATCGCGGGAGATGCCGGCAAGTTCGAGCACGAAGCATGGGTCCAAAGCGTCGTCGTCGGCCCCTCGGAGCGGTACGTCGTCGAGGCGCGCTTTCCGGACTCCGGCAGCGTCGCGCTCGTCAACCGCGTCCAGGCGCTCGACCACATGATCGGCTCCTATTCACCTGAAACGGACACGCTCGGCGTCGTCCACGTCGGAGACAAGACTGTTGTTCCCTCGTACGCTCGTTCGTTCGCGACGCTCCGGCCGAACCGCGGCGTCGGCGGTGAGCTCGACCGGTTTCGCGCTCTGGCGCGCGGGCCGGATCGCGAGCTGGTGCTGACGATGCGAGGCGAGGGCCTTCCCGCCGCCGTCGCCAACATGCTGCTTGGTATCAACGCGGCGATGG
>Ga0310813_10001870_pt1 | contig 12731 bp, 15 predicted proteins | sample YN3metagenome_FD_203086 | JGI IMG/M metagenome (GOLD analysis project Ga0310813, IMG submission 203086) | Soil microbial communities from experimental microcosm in Duke University, North Carolina, United States - YN3 | ecosystem: Engineered > Artificial ecosystem > Soil microcosm > Unclassified...
GCTAGCCCCCACTTGACTACCCCATTGTGCTTGGTCAACCGCCCTTGACTACCCTTGACGACCCATCGCAGACATGGCTAGCCCCCACTTGACTACCCCATTGTGCTTGGTCAACCGCCCTTGACTACCCTTGACGACCCATCGCAGACATGGCTAGCACCCACTTGACTACTCTTAACCGCCCGTGAGCGATCGCATCACCAACCCAACCCCGCTACAACGACCTGCAACGGCTTGACCCTAGAAATCCCCGTGCTTACCGTCTTTCGTGGCTTAAGAGGCATTGTCGCAGCGGTGGAAGTGGCGAAGATGGGCTGGTTCACATCTGATCTGAATTTCTGTTGTTGACTTGAAATATTTCAAGTCATGGCGAATCGCGATCGCCAACCCCCAATCTATTCAATTAGTTGCATAATTAATCAACCCGACAGCAACCGCATAAATCTTGCACAATTGCAATAGCGCTCGCTTGTTTTGTTTCGCAAAGCAAGGAAATCTTGAAATCTTCATCGATCCGAGTAGGCCGCTGCCTCCACTTAAAGCACTCCTTTTGGTGATTTCATTGCGACTCAACTCGACTGACACTGCGTGACCCCTACCGCTGGCATCTCCTAACACGCGATCGCTTCTGGCACAACCCAGCCACATAACTGGCACAACTGACCCATCGACCCGGTAACCATCCCCATAGGCAGCAAAATCGCCACAGCCCTGACCGCGCAATCGATACGCTCGGTGTCATCGGTGCCTAATAGTTATATATATAGGTACCGATGACACCAAAATCTAACCAACCCTTTGGCTTTTTAGATGATGGGGCACGGGCATAGGGAGGGCAGCGGTGAGGAAAGGGGAGGGAGGGAGGGGCGATCGCTTACTGACCCAACCGGAAACGTCCCGCCATTCAATCCTGGGAGTCCCAAGTACCTTCTTCGTTAACCAGTATTTTTGTGCCTTGATAAACCTGCAAAGTCCCTTCTGTCGTCACCAGATAACGATAGTTTCTGTTGCGAAACTCATAGCCAAGGAATCGACAGGGCGTCACCCTGTCGGCACACAGACGGTGCATAGTTCTACCCTTAAGGCGGATAGACTTACCTGTGATTAAGTCACGACCAACATAGGTGACATTATTACAAGTTACACTTTCCTCTAAACAGTTACGAGTGATTGTGACGTTAAAGCTTTTTGTCTTCAATGTTTCAGCTAGAACACCTTCTGCTAATAGAAGAATACTTAGTGGGAGTAGAGTCATTGCAGGGATAAGTCTAGCAAGGATACCTTTCATCAGCCGCTTGGGTTTAATTAGTGTTGCTCTAACCTAGCCTTACTACGGAAAAAGAAAACTGTGATCGCAGACTCTTCACACAACTACAGTGCCCCTGCCAACGCTATACATTTGCAAGACCGATGCAGAAATACGTCCTGAGAGTTTTGCGCTCGCCCATAGCGCCCTTGTAAAATCATTTTCAATTGTTGAGAATTCGCTTTAGAAAAATTTTATGGCAGATATGTCCGGTCAAGACCCCTCGGAAATCATAATGACAACGGTCGATGAAGAACGAAAAGGCGCAACTTTCAGCGGTACGGTCATGGTTGGTATAGATCCTGAGGGTGGGGACGCCGTTGCCTTTAGAGACTTTTTAATTGAAGATTATAAAGGCGAACTCACTGCTTATCTGGCAACAGATGGCGATATAACGAGAAGCATTGATTTGGGCAAAATCGATCATAAAAACCCCAGTTTTAGGCTGCCAATTCCGCAGGGAACGGATACATCACCCTACAATACAGTCGTGTTGAGCGACAAAAAAAGCAAGAAAAAAATCCTGACGATCAATCTATAAAATTTGTAACTCTTCTCGTAGTTCAGCCAAATTCGATTGCCCTCTTGTATAGGCATGGGTTTACCCTATCTCTGTACTACCCTCTTGTATTGGGATGCTGGGAAAAGGCGTGAGCTACACAACTACAGCGCCCCTGCCAGAGTTGACCTGACAGGGTGCGATAGAAACAGACCTTCCTCACTTACCTTGCTGCGACTTCAGCGCTTCACCATCCAACAGTTGCCCATTGACCAATTCCAATATCTTGGTAATCTTCTCAGCTCCATGACGCTTGTTGTAATAGGTATCGAGCCGTTGGGGGTCTTTTGAGTTTTGCATTTCATACTTGCTGTTGTGGCTGATAACTTCATCAGCATGGGCTTTAATCCAGTCCCCAACTATCAAACCATTGACCCCTGACAGTTCTCTCAAGGCTTGGTTAGTCACTGCCAAGCGGTCATCTTCTCCTGTGGCTATCGTGTCATTGTAGAGCGCGATCGCGCAACCCTACCAATTGCTAAAACCTCACACTTAGCTAGCATGTTCTCTAACTAACCCACCCAAATCAGCAATGATGCCAGCTCCCACGAGAACGCTTGGTGTAAACTCGAACGTTGTCGGCTGTTAGCCGAATTCCTTTAGCTGCCAAGCACGGGAGAAATACAGCTAAAAATACAGATGAACCGCTTGGGATGATGGTTGTGATTCCTACTACGCCCACAGCATAGAGCGCACATTTGACAATTTCATCCCCAACCCGGTCGGAGCAAGGGGCTTTAATTTTTAGGTAAGCCTTGAGTTTTGTTTTTCGTTTTTCGGGCTTCCAGTGATGAATTCTAAATTCTGGAATGCCAGAGACGCTACCTAGCTTCACAGTTCTACTAGACATCTTTCAAGCACATTCTCTGTAGATCTGTTGTATAGCTTGGTGCAAGCCTCCAGAGTGAATCCAACCAACAAACCCGCCAAAAATCATATGTCCCTGACTATTAGTTAAAAATATATGATCCAGACCAGCGGGATTTTTCCAAATCTTGACTACAGTCCCGTCCTTGAGATTAAAAATCGAATTAGCTCTCTTAAGATCTCGATCATGCGCCTGCGTCATCCCAGGAACGCAATGTAGGATGTGAATCGCATGTTGAGCGCTCCAACCAATAGAGTTGGCGTGTGTTTCGACATAGTACGCTTCTCTCCAAAGCGTTTTTCCAACTTCAACAATAAAATCAAACATGGTTTACTTCTCGCTTAAGGCTCTTTTCTGTAACTACCGGGACTGATGCACGCGATCGCGTTATTACTCTGACAACCATTTCCAGACCTGGTAGGCACCAAAGCCCACTGCTGCCGCAGCTACAGCTGGTGCCGCAGCTGTAATCGCTACACCCGCGACCATACCACCTCCAACTGTCGCGCCAACAGCAGCTAATCCAGAAGTAATCCCGGCAGCACTCAAACCAGCAACACTTCCGGCAGTAGCAATTGCTCCAGCGGCTCCCACCGTACCAGCTACAGCGCTAGCTGTTGTCACAGCCTGACCAACCCGACGCGCTTCATTTTCTTGGGCAGGAAGGCTCTCATCTTCCTTAAAAACTTGGCTCATTGCCGCAGTTGTTATGAGGGCTGGAGCCGCAGCTAGTACACCAATACCTGCAACAGCACCACCACCAACAATTCCACCTACTGTTGCCAGACCTGACATAATCCCGGCTCCGCTTAAACCAGCGGCAGCACCAGTAGCACCAACAACCCCGATACCCCCGGCGACTGCTGCTGCGCTTCCACTAGCGCCTGCTGCCGTCGATGTGGTTTGTGTTACCTGTTCACTACGCTTTTTTCCGGTCTTGCACCACGTAGCAAAGTGTTCGCAGTTGTTGTCAAAAAGGTTGTATCCTGATTCGCCTAACTTGCTTTCAGCTCTGGCAATTACAACATCTGGCGAGTCGCAGCTTCCGTAGTTTTGCACAAAAACCTTCTTACCATCTGCGAAGGAAGCAATAGGAGTGCGGGAAATAATACCTTTTAGTTTTTCACCAGTGTAATGGATGGCAGTGTCGTCGCCACAATAAATACCATGATGCGTGTAACCAACACAGTGGATGTAGATATGATCGCCTGGTTGCATAATGTATCCTTCGCTTTCCTAAGCAGTGGAGTCTTTTTTCAGTATCGAGAGCTAAGGTTTGCGACTATGTTTGCGTAACGTATCACTTATGTATAACTTTTGCTGACGCCCTACCAGGATAAGCGAGGCTGATGTGAATTAGATTGATTCATCATAAATACTTTTTTAAAAGCGTAGGAAGGCGCGGGAACGGTGATGCTGGCTGCTCTGCTCTTTACTTAGTGCATTGTGAGCGATTCTAGAGGGTGTAGAACTGATTAGTTAAGCGACCTTCCTACACTGCTGGAATCATTGTTTAAGATGTCACGACAGGACTCATTAAAGCTGTTAAGCGATTCTGATATCTTGACTAAGTGATGATATGGTAAGTAATCGGCATCGACCAAAGTTTTTATCGCTTCAATTTCGCTAGGCAGTTTGGGAGTTTGTAATCTTTCCCATTGATGTAGAAGGAGCTTTATCGCCTGTAACTTATCCGCCGTTCTGCTATCTTCGCTTGTGAGTATGTTTTCAAGGCAATTTATACCTAGAGGAATTAGTCTCTTTATTTGAGAAGGTACATCCTCACCAAATTCTTGACTCTGATAGTTTTTTGGCTGACTTTGCTGATTTTCTTGGCTTAAAGCCCTAGCCCTTTGATTTTCTTCCTGTAGAGCGAGTATCCGTAGTTTTACTTCGGGAATAAGAATCCAACGTTGTAGGCTTCTGGTGCTGATACCAGCCTCATGAGCAGCCTCTCCTTGTGACTTGCCATTAGCCAAGGCTTTGATGACAATATCCAACTGTTCATTTTTTGATTTCTTTAAGCTTTGTCGGTTTTGGCGGGACACACGACACCCTTACGATAAACTACGACAAATACTTCTCTATTATTAGCTGAAAGAGGCTCGGAGAAACAATTTTGATAACCGTCATGACTACGACATTCTCAAGAGAATCATCCTGTACGCTCTCAACTGGACATAAACGCAGCAGCCTATTTTGAAGCTTGACCACTTCGACACAACCCCTCCAATCCCCAGCCATGTAGCGATCGCGAAAACTCTTAGAAAGCGGATCTAATTGACTTTTCAAATCTTCGTAAGACATCCCTAGTACTTGGGCGTGGTATTTGATACGGCGGCGACTGAACATTTAGCAGACTATTTCCTTGATTGTTTGATTGTTTTCAGTGAGGCAGCAGATCGCGTACTCGCCATCAGGTAACCGGCACTAGAGTACGAATGCCAAAAGTTTGCTCAGAACCGTCTGGCATTTCGCAAAAAGCCAGCGACAAACCCTCAAAGATTTTCTTGATTTTCATCCGAATGCCCTCGAAAACTTTGCTCTGGTCTAATCGGTCGGGATTTGTAAACTCAACCACAGTGCCAACACGGATGCTGGCAGGATTCGCGATCGGACTATCTACCCCATGTAAATGATTCGTGTACACGCCCCGCTGCTGGCAGCACTTCCAGTAGTGGAGAACGCGATCGCGATCGCGTTCAGGTAGTTGCCGAATTGCCGCCTTGACTTGTTCAACCGGAAGCCCATGAACAATTTGTCTAAAAGTGGGGATGTTGAAGCATTTGGTTAAGCGATCGCGTAGGAGCTCGCTCTGGGTTGGCTCGGTTTGGGACAGTTCGAGCAAAAGCATCAGGCGCTGACGCCTTGGCTGAGAATCTTGCAGCGCGATCGCGTCCACCAAGGCTTCTATTGGGCATCGCGCCGCGATCGCTCTCAAATCTTCAACGTCTTGACAATGCGGTAATGTTTCTACGAGTTGTTCAAGCGTAGGTTGTTGTTCCTCAGCCGTTTGGAAAACAATATCCTGGGTATCCTCTACCTGAATTTCAGATGGTGTCCGAACCCCCCCCTGTTTATAAGTAATAGGGGGGGTTCGGACAGTCGCCGAAACTGTCTCCAGTTCTGGGTTAGAGGTCATTTCTGGTGAATTTTTTGGGGTAGGTTCAAACCACGTCACTTTCGACTTATCTGACTCAAACCAGTCTGAAAATTTCTTACCGACAGACCCGATCACGGCTAACCGAATTGGGTCATTCCACGCCTCTTTATCGACAGAGTACACCCGTACTCGTTGGTTCCCGATAGTGACCTTACGACCCTTGCCTAATTTGATCCCTACCAGGTCTAGCACCTGTCGTAGGTACTCAACTCGCTCTTTCCCGTTGGCTGTCTCCGTTCCTGGCAGGAATCCCAACGCTAACGCGATATCTGGATTTTTCCCTTTCTCAATCAGGTCTTTGACTTCAGGCGAATCTTTATACCACTCTCCCTCATAGAACCGAACAATATCAAGCTGTTGCAGCGCCCAAATGGTAGAGTGATTTGATTTTCTAGCTGCGCCTAGATAGAAGAACTCGCGCTGATAATGAAAGAACCAATCTACCTCGTGACGCTTGGATGAGATGTGTGGATTTTCCAGTAACCAGAACCGTTCCTGTTTACTGATGAAATCCCGCTCCTTGATGTGTTTGTCGAGGATGAATTCTGGCGTCCAATGCTCCGACTCTTTTATTTCTGGTAGTCGGTTAACCAGGAAAGCTTTTTCAATCTGCCGTTGCTCGTCTTTTCGTCCACTATGTATCTTGGCTAATTTTCTGGCTTGCTCAAAAGAGATATCAGGAGCTTTGAAAATTTCTGTAGCGTGTTCGAGTAAAACTTCCTCGCTAGTCTGCTTTTCCCGTGCTTTAATTGCTTCATCTAAGCCCCATTGAATAATTTCAATCTCGTGACCCGCGTCCTCTAGTGCATATAGAAGGCAACGTCTTAGATTGGCATTCTCGTATTGGTAAAGCGCTCCTAGTTCGCAAGCGTATTCCCAATAGTCCTCGTTGGAACGTGCTTTAGTTTCCTGAAGGGCAGATAATACGTCAGATGGTCTTTCGCTGGCTTCTGCTGCAAGAAAGGCTGATTGTGAAATGAATTTTTCCTGCTGCTCTTTAAATTTCTTCTTTGAGTAAGTTTTAGGTATGTTTCTATCCTTAGCTTGTCCCTTTTCCGGACAACTGACATAGTGAGGCAGATTATCACGTAAGCGGAACATTATCTGAGTTTGGGAATTGGTTCCCAGCACCCCACTAAAAAATGTGAATTTGTGCGTAAAGTGTCCGTTACCGTGAACGTCCAGACCCGAATCTCCACTAGGAGAAACGATGATAAAGTCGGGTTTGTGATTTTCAATAAATTTGGTTGGGTTGGTCAAGAATTCTTTTGCCCATTCCTCACCTGAAGTCTCTGAGTTCAGAACGTATCCAGTCTTTCCTTGCTTTGTTAGGAGTTTGTAGAAAGTGTTACTCCTGCCTAGTGAATCAGTTGATATCCAGGGCACGACATTAGGAGACAAGAGGAACTTGAGTAGTGCAGACCTATCCCGTTTTTTGATTTCCCCTTCAACGTCCATTCCCTCAACAAAAGTAATTTGGTGAGGGTTGCCTTTCCAGATATTTTTGATTTTGATGACTTTTTTATTACCTGCTAGTTTCTGGATTAGGTTTAAATCAATATCTCTGAGGTTGCCATCCAAACAGAAAATTCGTTCGCAGTTTTCTAGTGCTTGCTTGAGCAGTTCAAGGCAAATGGATTGCTGATCGCCCAAAGTTCCTCCCTCAACACCGTGCAATAGCACTGAGCAAGTCTCGTCTAGGATAATGTCTGTACCCTCGAAGTAACTAGGACTTGAGTGAGTAATGCTGTCTAAGCAAAAGGCAATGTGACTTTGGTTATCTGCTAATAAAGCAAAGCTGTCATCTTTGTGAAGATGGTGATAGATTAAACCTGACTCTGTTGCTCGTTCTGTCGTTTGAACTAACAGATTATTTCGATAGCCAATTAGTCTAGAGCCGCGTCCAGACTTCTTGATTTGTTTGATAATTGCAGCCGTTTTACCTGTTCCCAGCCCACTTTTGCCTCCAACGATTACGCCTGAATCTGGAATATTGCCAAATTTGAAAAACTGTTCATCAATGGTGATATCTGGGGTGTATTTGCGTGAGTCTAGCCAGCGTTTCCAGTTGAAATCTGACTTACCAAGGTTAAGAGACTCCAACCAAGCATCATCGCAATGATTGATGAGTGGATTTTCCCAACCGTCTTGGACGGCATAGAAGTGCAGCGTTCCCAGTCCCAATTGACCAGGACGGAAGCTACCCCACTTCTTCTCGCACTCACCGGCCTTGAATTTTGATGATTGTTTGGAGAATTCAACCCAGTCATCAAGCAAACTTGGGTCATTGACTGATCGCAGGGCAATCCCAATTCTTAACCAGATGTCGTAATCATCTGCTCTCCAGGACTGTAGGGCTTGCAGGTAGCTTCTAGCCCAATCTGAGTTCTCCCAAGCCTTATTGGTATCAGGAGCCTCGTAGACAGGTTTATAGTCTGTTAGCGGCTGTGCTGCGGTAACGGTTGTGATTGGGTATAATCCCGCCAATTCAGGAGACTGTAGTTTACCCGCCCCCCCATTTTTTACTCGTTTGTACCTGCGGCCTGTGGGGTGAAGGCTCGGAGCGAGGACGCAGAAACTATCCTTGCCCAAAATCTCGCCTACGGGCTTGCCTCCAGGTGTGAGGCTGAATTTACTGAACTGGGGTTTTTCATCAAACCTGACCAGGACGCGATAACCGCCGCTGCCACTTTCGTCAGTCCATGAATCCTTAATTCCGTTTTGTTCCCGCCATTGAGCTACAGCACGGCGGCAAGCTTTCCTAGACTCAAAATGCTTCGAGTCGAAATCGATCCAGCAGGTCAGTCCATCGGCGCTGCCAAAACTGCCGATTCCCACACGCGGGTCTTTAAACCAGAGGTCAAGTTCCTCTGAAGTCGGTAACCTGTCGTGCAACCCCCCCTGTTTATGTGCCAGTAGTTTGGGTTTACCGTCTTCAAAATAACTAGGAGCTTTGCCATTGATGATTTTGAAGCCTTGGCTGTGTTGCTTTGGAACAACAGGGATAGGGGCTAGACCGAGCGCCAGTAATTCCTTGATTACAGGCTCAAGCCTCGATTTTTGGAGGAATTGGGGGATTAATCCGAGCATTAGCCCTCACCCCGCTTTGCAACTGCTAACGCTTCATCCAGAGTGAGCCGATCGCGCAAAATTTTATCACCGAGCACCAGTCTGTAGCGATCGCGCACCTTCACCGAAATCCCCGGAACGCTTGTTATTTGTGGCTTCTGGCGCTTTGCAAAAGGAACTTGGAGCGGCAGTGCTAGCTGTCTATATTCAACTTGTTGACTATTCTTTTTGTTGACTATATCGCTCTGATATAGTAAGTTAGTACTGTGATATTTTTTCATTAGGGACGCGGGTGTAGTGTGTACTTGGCGTCCCTCTGCTTTTTTGCTGTTATTTATTCTTCAGCCAAAAACTGTTAGCGTGAGATTGATATTTTTTGTGTTTCGGTTGGTTCCGATTTTGTTCTTGTGAGCGCTGTGGTAAGCGCTCGTAACAGCGGGGGCAGAGGGATCGACCGTTTTCATTTTTTCACTGATTTTCAGCTAATGAGAAAATCGCTCGAAATTCCAGCATTTTAATGTACTTTATTGCTATATAGCTAAATAGCTGTATAGTTTTGATCTACCGATCCACACAGACGCTTATATAGCAATTCCCGCAGATCGCGCTCAATACTCAATAAGTTGCATAGGTAATCCTCATTTTGCGGATTAGGCTTGGGTGCGATCTGCGATCGCGTTTCGTACTTGCCAGAGCGATCGTACTGGTAGATGCTGGGTGCGATCACACTTACTTAATCTTTTTTCGCGCAAGAATCTGTTCAGCCGTCAGTTGCAGCGCTTCAATGCGAGACTTAATCACCATTGTTCCCGTGTAGTTTTTCTCTTCATAGAATCCAGCGACTAAGGTAAAAACCGTAATTCTGCTTTCATGAGGATTGATGACCCAATACTCAGGAACGCCTCTGGCAGCATACTCAGATCGTTTGAATCGGTAGTCTCTCTCTTCGTTAGTTTTACCAGGTGAGGCAACTTCAACGATTAGCTCAGGTGGAGGCATCTCAAGAGTGATTGTCCCTCTATTGGACTCTGCCAGAACGAGAGTCAGTTCTTCTGAAAGCACCATAAGGTCAGGTAGTCTTGTCTGAACCTGGCTTCCCGACACAACAATTTCAGTATCTTTATGGCAAAGCCGATCCTCATTGAAGACTTCTAACAATCTTGCTAGTAGGAATAAGGCGATTTTCGAGTTGACTGGGCTTTCAGGAGGCATTTCAATTAACTCTCCACCCACAAACTCATACTGCTTATCTGTACCATCGTTGTAGCTTAGGTATTCCTCAAAAGTTAATCGCTGTTTTGTTTTTGTCATGGCGGCTGCTTACTTCCCTAATGTGCGATCGCTTTACTTGTCAGTGCCTTTTTTAAATGGGTCGTTCTCTTCAACCCAAGCCTGAACAAGTTCAGTTAATACTTCGTTCATACTCAGGTTTTTGGCGGTGCAAGCCAACTTGAGCCTAGTTCTTAGTTCTTCTTCCGCATAAAAAGAAATTTTTACAGTTTTGCTTTCCACTATAGTGACATCCCTCTAAGCCTCAATACCTCTAGCTTGTCATCCATTGTCGGATGTGTAATCCCACCATGTCTATCTAGAGCAAAGGTTTTTAGGCGACTTGTCGCTTTAGTGGCATAGTGTTATGTTAAAGCATAAGCCACTAACCCGCTATCCCACCAATACACTAAATGTCTGTCGGGTGACTGCTTACTGAGAGAGTACCGACTGAGAGGAGACAAATGATAAATGTGACAACACGGATAAACGTAATTTTGGAGACGGCAATAGCCAAACCCCCCACGCGCAATCGTTGGTCACGTCGCGCTATTGCTCGATATCTGCAATCCCAAGGATTGTTAGGAGCGGACAAGAACACGATCGCAAAATGGGAAGTTCTGTTGAGGGTGATCAAGCCTTACCGCGAACGTATTCCCAAGGATGCCAGAGGAAACTTTCTACCTGGCTACAGCCTTGACCAGTATCAGTTCTATTGCGTGGTCAAGCTGTCTTACCTAATGACCCAAATTAGGAGCGACTTGAACGGGTGCAACTATCTACCGATAATCGCTCAGACGCTTGCTAATCCAGAGATTCAGAATAAATATTTCAGCTTTGAATCCTGGTTAGATGAAATCGAAAATATCGCCGCTTAGTCCATCAATTGCAAATAGAGGAAAAATCAAATGGCACGTTCTACTAAGAAATCCGCAACTCAAGAAATCGCTGAAGCACTGGATACGCCCATCGATCTCGATTGGCAGGAAACGGCTGATACCCTTGGCTTGAGCATCCCCCAATTGCAAGAGCGCATGGCCTCACGCTTGGGTGACACTGTTTTTGCTTGGGAACTGATACCAAATGAGCATCAGCCAGTGATTGAGGCGGTCAAACGCGACCTAGAAGCCGAGAACTCAGTCCGTCGTTTGGAGTCTGCAACAGAACCTTCAATCCCCACCTCAGAACCACCAGTGATTGAAGATGAGCCACAGCCGAAAAAGCGTGGTGGACGCGCTAAGAAGGACTCTACAGCCATCACCAAGCGTAAGTCTACAGCACTTAAGGAATCAGACCAAAAGGCTCAACAACTAGCCGCCAGTGACCAACAGGTAAAGGTAGCCTTACATGCTCGGAAAGGTCAGAAGTCGGGCGCTCAACTGGCAACCATTGAGTTAGCAGCAGAAGATTTAACTTACCGCAAGATTAAGGGTGAGGCGTTGGTCAGAAAAACGGCTCAACTCACCTCTGAGATAGCGTCTGAATCTGGCTTTGACCCGATTCAAGTATTAGCTGAACTAGGGATCGACTCTAATAGCGAAATCTTTGAAGACTTGCGAGAACAGCTAGAGCCTGCACTGGGAAAACTGGAGAGCGCCACAGCGGAGATTGTGGAGAATTCCTGGGTCAACGGAATCGACCTAGGAGTAGAGCTTGGGAACCTGGAAGAATTGCTGAACTCGAACGGTTATACATCCGATTGTTGGCAGTAAAAACCAAGCTAATTGACTTTAAGGAACATCAGGATATGACTACTCTATTCCCCACCTTTGGCAGCTTGCTGCAACGTGCTAAGCGACTTCTAGCAACCGATGTCACTCCGCTCTGGCAACGTTTTCTAGATGCAATAGAAGCGGATGAGGCGAGATATCAAGAGCAGTTGAGAGCGTCCGGACACGAGGACTTCAGCATCTTCAGAAGCACATCCATTTAGAAGCACCACCCAATGAACCCCAACCTAACAGCCAATCTAAGGGCCGATCGCGAATTGAGAGCATCCATTGCTCATCAAAATCAATCCCCATTTACCCAGGCTGATGAGCAATATCTCGGAGAAGTGCTTACAGAATGCCGCACCAAGCTTGAATCAGCTCTCAGCACGGCTCAAGGTTACACCCGACTACCTGACTTAGCGGCCGGCATCGGCGATGCCTTAACAGGTTGCCAAGAGGCTCTTACCGTATTGAATGACCCAGCGACCTACTTGGAGTAGAGAGGAGCGATCGCACAATGCAAGAAGCATCTAAAGACATAGAACAAGGACGTTCAGAGGCACAGGCATGGGTAAGGTTTTCTACCTTAGCTTTCTACCTGGAGTCCGCAGCTTCCTTTTTAGGAAAGGCTGAGGATTTACTAGCGGCAGAAGCCGACCAATATCATTACAGCTCACTCGCTTTGGCAATCTCAGACGGACTCGAACAAGTTCAAGAAGCTATCCGCCTATTGGATAAAACACCCGACTAGCAGAGGAGCGATCGCATTCCCGTGCAAAAGTTTT
>Ga0310813_10001871_pt1 | contig 12731 bp, 12 predicted proteins | sample YN3metagenome_FD_203086 | JGI IMG/M metagenome (GOLD analysis project Ga0310813, IMG submission 203086) | Soil microbial communities from experimental microcosm in Duke University, North Carolina, United States - YN3 | ecosystem: Engineered > Artificial ecosystem > Soil microcosm > Unclassified...
ATGAGAAATCCTGGTATCGACTTGATCTGGTTGTAGAAAATAAACCAGTCGGAATCGCCCATCGCGTTTTGGGCTTGTCCCGTGCCTACAATGTTCGGATTGCCGCTTCCGACGGGGGCTGCCTGGGAAATATCAGTTTCCGAGTCATGAAACCACCCGTAATAGGAATCCCACGCTTTTGTGCTGTACTGCAACATGACACCGTCGTGGCTGTAGCCGGTGTTCGCCCAGTCGAAGTGCCCGAACAACGAGTGGTTGCCGAAGATCACATACTGCCGACCGGCCTTCAAGCTCAAGCCCTGCACGCCGGCAAAGTTCCGAATCAGCATATAGGCAGCACGGACTCCTAATGTGCCACCGTTACCATTAATATTGGCACCGGTCGAAGTACCGTTATGGTTCAAGGGATCGCCGCCATTTCCAGCATTGACCTGACTACCATTACCGCCCCATGTCGCCGAGTCGATGATTTCCATGTAGAAGTTGACATCCGGGGAGAGGTCGTAACCGATACCCAAGCGCACCCACTGCTGGACAAAAAAATCGTTTGCGGCTTTGCCAGCAGCCACGTTTGCGGCAGTACCCGCAGAGTTACAGTTACCGGTGGTATTTATGTTGCCACCGAAGCAGACTGCATTGCGGTATTCCGGCCTTACACGCAGATCCGCGCGCAACCAGAAGTTCTTGAGGTCGAAGTTTTTCCCGATTTTGGGGTCGTAGAGTTCGTAGGCTTCTTTCTGAGGCATCGCACGGGGGATCGCCGGGAGGTTGGTGATCTTCTCACCCTCCGGCAACTCGAACGCCGCTTGCGCCGGCGCCGCTGTCATCGACAGGCCCGCGGCCATGAGCGCCGCGCTGAAGAAGGTGGCAACACTCGCCCACCCTGTCCGACCTAGCAATCTTCTCATACATTCCTCCTGTGAATTGGATTTACAGCCTCCACCGTTCTCTACCCACCGGTGGCATGCTGCCGACTTGCTATCCAACCGCGCTCACACTGACAAACTTCTTTTTTCTCGTTTGCCGGTTCGGAAAGCCGTGTGCCCACCGCTTTCCTTTGAAATCTGGACTCTTGCACAAGCGTAGTGTCTATCAATGCTCCTTTTTTGACCAGGAATTTCTCAGTTTTCGAACAGCACCGTCATAGGCTGCCGTCCCATCGCCGAGATGATACGAGGCGGTCACCCCCTTCCCCGATAATGAATCCGCCGGCTTCGCTATGCCGGGCTCCCGCTTCCTGAAGACCCGCCTTGCTTCTCAGGCGGAGACGCCGCCTGATTGATCTCTTCCTCCGCTTCTTTCATCGATGCCTGAAAGTCCTGCTCGACCATTTTCACTTCCTGCTGAATCATGTTGAGCTCCGGCTCAACGGACTTGCGCAGGTCTTCGGCCGTGTCCTTGAAGCCTTTGACCGCTTTGCCCACTTGTCGTCCGACTTCGGGCAGTTGCTTCGGACCGAACAGCAGAAACGCGATGACCAGGATAATCAGTATTTCGCCGGCACCCAATCCAAACATATGTAGAGCCTTGGGGAATGGTGAAGGGCGAGCGGCGAGAGATCACAAAGTCAGCGCTTGTCGTTTCCTTCCCGCTGCTCTCATCACCCATAGCCTCTGGCCTCGCGCCTTCGCCGTGACTATCCTTGCTTGACTTGTTGCTCCTGCTGAGCCGGAGCCGGTTGTGCCGGCTGCCCTTGGGCCAGCTGCGACGAGGGCTGCGCCGCATCGGCCGGCGGCGGCGTGACATCAATGGCGTCGGCTTCATTGACGCTTTTTTTGAATCCTTTGATGGCCTTGCCCAAGCCTTCGCCAAGCTGGGGTATTTTTCCTGCTCCAAAAATGATCAGCACGATGATCAGGATGAGCAGCAGTTCCATCCATCCGAAAGACCCGAACATGGCGCGATTTCCTTTGTTTCTTGGTGTCCCCGGCTCAAACAAGCCATTTTCCTTAACACAAAAGGTGGGGGACACTCCTCTAAATGGGGGTGAGGCTATAGAAATGCGCGAGATTAGTCAAGTTTAATTTCACGTATTCTGGATAAGTTCCGATTCAGTGCGGGCAGAGCGAAAGATGGTAGTAATCCACCGGGGCAGGAGGAGCACTTAAGGCGATGTGAAAGGCCTGAGCATCGTAGCCGACTTCTTCGAGGTCGTGTGACGCACGCATCAACTCCTCCTCGGTCAGATAGGCGACTGTATCGGGCAGACCGGTCGGTTTGAGATTCTGCGCCAACGCCATGAGCGATTCGTGTTCATGGACAGGCGCGTCCGCTCGAACCGGAAACTCCATTGTGCCGGCATAGGGACTCTCGTAGGTTTTATTGAGGGCTGCAATCGTTCGCAGTATCAGCCGCTCTTGCTCCCACGCTTCCATTTTCCGTCCCGCGGTTGGATGGCACGCCAGCAGATCCATGAGCGTCAGAACGTTGGTATTGAGACTTTTTCCAATGAACTCGCGTTGGCTCTCCATGGTGACCGTGACGGCGCCGACCTGCTTCGCGACCGCATCAGCCAGCGCGAAATTCACCATAAAGCTCTGTTGTCCGCCGAACTGTGCTGAACAGGGCTTCTCCGGGTCGTTTAAGACTTTCAGGTCGGCGGTGCCGGCGTCGAAACTGCTGAATCCTACGGCGTCGGACGCGAGCAGGCGCTTCGCCTCCCTGATCGTGAGGTAGGCGCCGATATTGACAGGCACCACCACCTGATCGTCGATGCGCCGCAGAAATTCCGTGATCGTCTTGCGATAGGGGACGTCTTTCCATTCGACCGGACGGTATTCGCGCTCCCATACGAGATCATCGAAGAAGGACGGAAACTGCTTGAGCTCCTCGGCGTCCTTGGCTTCGAAAGCCCGGATAAAGCCCCCCCAGTCGTCGATTTTGGCGTGAAGAGTCTCGCTGAGGTTCGGCCGGAGATACTCCTCTTCAATCTCGCCGCCGTGCCGCGACATGAGCTTCGTCGGCAAATCATTCCATAACTCGTTACAGAAAATCCGGTCCACCGACCCATCGGACAGACCGGCAATTTGATCCACGGTTGACCGGAGGGTCTGGATTTTCTCGTGATGTCCGCGCAACCCAGCATGCTTGATTGCGTCATCGAGCACGCCCTGCTCCCAGTCGACGAGCAGATAGCGGATGCGCGGGTAGATCCGGCCATCTCGGTCGAGCGCCTTCAGATGATTCAGGAAACAGGCGGCAAGGTTGCCGTTTCCGGGCCCAAGCTCAACGACTGTAAGGCCTGCCTCTGGCCTCGCGCCTCGCGTCTGGACAGTCGCCTTGTCGCGAGCGGTAACGCGATCATAATAGTCGCTCGCCAAGGCATGCCCCAGCCGGTAATCAGCGGAGGCGAACGTTTGATAATACTTGCGGATTTCGTTCCCGCGGCAGCGATAAAAGAGCTGGTTGATGTGCGTTTGCCACTGATCGACGGCTTTCCAATCGCCGATCAACTGGGGTAATGCGTCTGCATCCTGGAGCATAGGTTTCGCTCGCGAGCGTACGGGCTCAAATGGGATGCCGATTTTAACAGATCCCTCAAAAAAGCCGCAATGGCGCTGCCGCGACTGGATCCAGCAACCCTTGACTCCCTTCAATCTCCGGTGTACGAAATTTCCATGTGCTTTGCGATCGCGTATGGACGTGTGCGCGTCCTGGCAGTCCTGCTGGCCTGTGTGTCTTCGGGTGCGCGTGTCTTTGCCGAGGGACTGCCGATCCTCAAGGATGCCTCGATCAGCGAGTTTCAAAACCGCTCCGATGACACGAAGCCCTACGACTTCGATGCCCCGCCTCAAGGCCTGTTCCGCAGCATTACCATGGCGGAGGGGTTTGAGGAGGAGCTGGGATACCGTCGGACGCATGAAATCGTCCCGGTCAAGCCGACCGAACGATTCAGTCCTGACGCCGCGGGCATTTTCATCGTCTTCACGCTCCACCAGCACTACCAGGCCTTTCAAGTCTTTGGCCGCTGCTATCCGGAATCGGTGCCTGGACTCGATCCCGAGACGGTGATCGGGCAGGATGCCATGTACATCGCACTGGAGGACGAATCCGGCTATCTGAAGCTGTCCTCGCCGCAAGGGCGCTGGAAGCCGGGCCAATACAAGGTGGAAATTCACGCGGGTGAACAGGTGAATGAAGTCAGCCTCATGGGCACGATGCGCTTCACGGTGGCTGCTGCGGACACACCATGATCTTCACAATGAGGTGTGAGACCGGCCGAATCTTCACGGAGTTCTTGTGCCAAATCGGGCGAATGTCTTCGGACGTGAGAGATCGCCGGGCCTTCGTGAACGAGCCGCGCGTCATGGTCGAACCCGCGCGGTAAATTGAATCTCCCCTGGGCCTTCTGTAGAATGCCGTCGGTGATTCCTCCGCATCGCTCACGTGCCGGGCACTTCCACTCTTCATGACCAACGCGACACAGCCATGGATCTCCGTCGTCGTCCCCATCAAGGACGAGCGGGACAATCTTCTCGCGCTGACCGACCAGCTCCTCAAAGTCTTGCAGAGCCGGGAAGAGTCGAAGGCTGCTGCCTATGAAATCATTTACGTGGACGACGGCAGCACGGACGGGAGCAGCGAGATCCTGGACCGATTGGCCGCCGAACATCCGGCCGTCGACGTGCTCCACTTCGATCGCAATTACGGACAATCGGCGGGATTTGACGCGGGCTTCAAGCGCTCGAGCGGCGCCCTCGTGGCGACCATGGACGGCGACCTTCAAAACGACCCGGAAGATATCGCCGTCTTGCTGCCGTATACCAAGGACTATGATCTCGTCTGCGGATGGCGTATAGAGCGGCACGACACGATCATGCGGAAAATCTCATCACGCGTCGCGAACGCCGTCCGCAACGCCGTGACCGGCGACAGGGTCCACGACACGGGCTGCTCGCTCAAAGTATTTCGACGCGCGGTGATCGACCGGCTGCAGCTCTTCAACGGCATGCACCGCTTTTTCCCAGCGCTGGCCTTGATGCATGGATTTACCGTGACCGAGGTGTCGGTCCGCCATCATCCGCGCAGGCATGGTATTTCCAAATATGGCGTCGGAAATCGACTGTTCAAAGGACTCTATGACCTGTTGGCGGTGCGATGGATGCAGACGCGGGTGTTGCGCTACCGATTAAGGAACGGCCAAGGGCACAGGGCAAGAGGCTAGCGGTGGCTGAGTTACAAACACGGCTTTACATTGCACACGAATCAGGATATCTGAGCGCCGCCTTTTTCCTTGCCTCTAGCCCCTCGCCTTTTGCCCAGGTATGACCACGACTGAAACCGTCTGGATTGCCATCGGATTCCTCGGGCAAGGGTTGTTTTTCGGCCGATGGCTGGTCCAATGGATCGTGTCAGAACGGCGCGCCGAGAGCCAGATGCCGATCGCCTTCTGGTATTTGAGCTTGGTGGGCGGGTTGATTACCTTGGCCTATGCGATCTACCGTCGCGATCCCGTGTTCATCGCCGGCCAGAGCATCGGTGCTTTGGTGTACGTCAGAAACCTCATGCTGATCCATCGTCGAGGACCGCAGCCCGCGGTCGCCTCAGTCGGAAAACCGCAGTAAGGCCAGCCGCTCATGGACGAGCCACGACCGCCGCTCTCGACGCATCTCATCAATGTTGCCGTCCTCACTTTGCTGGCCGGCCTGCTCCTGTTCATAGGATTGGGTGCGATCGGGTTGACCGATCGCGACGAAGGCCGAAACGCCGAGGCCGGCCGTGAAATGCTGGAAACGGGAGATTGGATCAGCCCGACCTTCAACTATGAGCCGCGCTTCGCGAAGCCCGTTCTCGTCTACTGGCTGATAAGCCTGTCCTATCGCTGGTTCGGCATCGACGAATTCTCCGCCCGCTTGCCCTCGGCCGTGTTCGGTCTCGGCGTGATTCTGCTGCAATACGCATTTGCCACCCGGTTCTGCGGGCCGGCCGTCGGTCTCTTCGCCGCCCTCATGTTGTTGCTTAACTTTGAAATGATCGGCTTGAGCCGCATGGTGCTGACCGACAGCGTCCTCGTCTTTTTTACGACCCTGTCGCTGTACAGCTTTTGGCTGGCATTTCACGGCGAAACCCGCGAGCGGTGGTGGCGATGGCTGTCTTACCTCGCGATGGGAATGGCCACCCTCGCCAAGGGGCCGGTAGGCTTTCTCGTGCCGCTCGTCACGATCGGTCTTTATGTGACGGCCACGGCTCAATGGCGTCGCTTTTGGAAAGAGGGCTCCCCATTGGCCGGAAGCCTGCTCTTCGCGCTCGTCGCCCTGCCCTGGTATGCCGTCATGTGGTCTCTCCACGGCTCGCAGTACGCCGCGTCGGCACAGGCCAATACGGTCGGCCGCTTTTTCAATCCGATGGAAGGACACAGTTTTACGATTCTCTTCTATGTGCCCGTCTTGCTGCTGGGATTCTTTCCCTGGAGCGGGTGGCTGCCCTATGCCTGGTATGACGCCTATAAGAGTTGGCGAGAGGCCAGGCGGCAGGGCCTCCAGGTCGCCCGCACCGCGAATCGAACGGCGTTGGAATGGTTCGCTGCCGCGTGCGTGCTGGGCGTCTTCGTCTTCTTTACTTTGTCTTCCACGAGACTCGCGCACTACATCGGCCCGTTATTTCCAGCGGCCGCACTGTTGACGGCACTCTACTGGCATCGAAGCTTGTTCGAAATGGACATTGCGGGGCGACGCGCCTCCATCCACACGATGATGGCGATCGGCTACCTGCTGGCGATCGCGTTCGCTTCGTTGCCGTCCCTGTATCCCTCCTTCGCTGGAACACTCACCAAAGAGTTTCCGCTGGCGACGACCATCGGTCTGGGAAGCGGACCCTACGTGGCCGCGGGTGTGCTGCTCATCGGAATGGCGCTCGTGGGCTACATGGGACTATCTGACGGCAGACGAGCCGGTGCCTTTTGGGCGGCTGGAGGCGCGCTTGCACTTGTACTATTGTCGCTGTTGCAGCTGGTCCTGCCCGGCGTGAATCGGTACTTTATCGCGCCGCCTCAAGTGCTCTCCTATACGGCAGGAGTCAACTTGGCGCCGAGCGATCGGTTGATCGTCTATGGGTCGACCAGGCCATCGAACGTCTTTTACGCGAGACGGAAGGTGATCTTCGTGTCCGAAGGCGAGGAGGCCGGGATCCGGGAGGCTCTCGAGCAACCGGGAGAGACCATGATCGTCCTGCCTGAAAGCTACGAGTCGAAGCTGCCGGCAGAAGCCAAGGCGCTGGTCCCCATCCTCAAGCAACATGGGTACGTACTGCTCGCCGATCGACCGATGGTCAATCTTCCTGACCGTGCGGCCCAAGCACCGGTCAAAACGAGTCCGCATTAGCTAGCCGATCGGCAACGCTCCTCTCAGCTCCATCATCGTGAGCAACGTCAGCAGCACTCCGAGGCCGAACGCCGCTTCTGAAGGCCAAGCAGGGGGACTGTCCGCACCTTCCAGCCTATGTTCTGGGCGGAGCCAATGACCAAGCCATACGAGCACGATGACCGTCGAAACCCAGAAGGACCCTGACGATACTGCAATGCCGAGCCCCATGAAGCCGAGAGCTGCAGTTTTTGACAGAGGGGGCAAGAGCCCTGGACGCAGTTTCGAGCCAAAATAGGCGACGATGGCCGCCATGGCCAAGAATAGGCCGCCTTGGCCCAGGATCATCGCGGTCCGAGCCTCCAACGGGCTTTGTCCAATGGTGCTCATCACGGCAAGCAACCCGGCCAACGGCGGCGTGACGGTCAGCAACGCCGACGTGAATGCCGTACGTCTGTCCTTCCACGGGTGGGCGACGATTGCGCCGATCAGCACGCCAAAGACCGCGCCTGCCACGATGTCCGTGAGAAAATGCGAGCCGCGAAAGAGGCGGCTCATCGAGACGGCCAGCGCGATGAGGCCCATGAGCCAGCGGAGCCTCGGGAATCTCACGGCCAGCACGGTTGCGACGGCGCAAGCGGCCATCGCATGGCCGGAAGGAAACGAGTCCCATCCTGATCCGCCAAACGGCAGAAAGTTAGACTGATCGCTATGCATAAACTTCGGGCGCGCCCGTCCCACGAGATGTTTGAGCAGCGTGTTGATAACGCCGGCCGCGACGTGCGCAAGGAGCGTTTCCCAGCCGGCCCGCTTGAGGGCGGCGCGGTGAAGCAGGTAGCCGCCCGCCAGCAGCCCGGCGCTCACGACAAGGAGCGATTCACCCTTGCCGACTTGGTCACCGCGGTCGCTTAACTCACGGAGCCATGGATTGTGCAGGTAGTCGATTTGGAAATCGTTGAGCGACCGCACGAAGCGCGTCAACGGCGCATCAAATTCGATCAATCGGATAAACGTGATGAAGAGAGCCGCGGCGCAGAACGCCAGGGACAGGTGGGGCAGGAAGCGACGAGCCCCGCGATCCGGCGTCATCAGCATCTACGGTACCCAGTCGGCCAAAAAGATGTTGAATTCACCCGGCGACTTCGAGGACCGGTCAGACACCCAGACAAGCCGCTTGCCATCGGGCGAAAACATCGGGAAGCTGTTGAAGTGGCCGTCAAACGTCAGCCGCTCCTGCCCCTGCCCGTCGTCGCCGACGAGAAATAAATGAAAACTTGGGCGGCCGCCATTCCCTTTCGTCTCAACGTTGGACGCAAAGATGATCCGCTTGCCGTCCGGATGAAAGAAGGGGGCGAAATTCGAGGCGCCATTCGCGGTCACCTGACGCTTGCCGCTGCCGTCGGCGTTCATGACAAAGATCTCGAGCTGGCTCGGTTCGACCAGACGTTGAGCGAGCAATTCTTTATACCGTGCGACCTCTGACGGATCGCTCGGATGGGACGCACGATAGACGATGCGCTTGCTGTCCGGCGAAAAGAACGCTCCTCCATCGTATCCGATCTCGTCCGTCAGCCGGCGCGATTTCGTGCCGTCCAGATTCATTGCATAGAGATCAAGATCCCCGTCTTTGACGGAGGTCCAGACGATGGTCTTTCCATCCGGAGACACCGTCGCTTCGGCATCGTATCCCGGCGTGGCGGTCAGCCGCTGCATCTCCTGCCCATCGAGACGCACCGCGTAGAGGTCGTAGTCGTCGAGCGCCCACCGGTAGGCGCCGTCGCGCTTGGGCTTCGGCGGACAGTTGGGACCGGACGCATAGGTCGAGGAATACAGCACGCGCCGGTCGCCGGGGAAAAAATAGCCGCAGGTCGTCGCACCGGTTCCAGTGCTCACCAAACGGATGTTCGCACTCTCGAGGTCCATGACGTACATCTGATAGCAGCCGAGCCCTTCGTCCGCCGGCTTGAGCGTCGCCGCGAACGAATCTTTCATCCAGTTGTTGGTCGACTGAAAGATCAGCTTCGTGCCGTCGAACGAAAAATACGCCTCGGCATTCTGACGCCCAAAGGTCAGCTGGCGAACGTTCTTCAGGTGCCGTTCGGGGCCGGCTGACGCCGAGGAGACGGAAGGCGCGGACGCCGCCGGCGCCGCGGCATGTCCTGCCTGAAGACACCAGATAGAGAACACGAGTGCCATGACGGAGAGCGTCTTAACGGGCGGGCACAGCTTCATCGATCGATACCTCCATCCGAATTTGAGCAGGCTCCCATTCGCCGCGCACAATTGGCTTTCCGTCCTGAAAGACGACGACGCTGTTCCACCCATAGAAAAAGAGCAGCCGGGCGACCGTCGTTGCGGCCTGCGGCGACACGGCGTACAGCCAAGTCACCACGCTGCCAGGGTCATCGCGTCGATGACAGCTGACTAAGGCGATGATCGCCGGGCCATCATAGGCGGCCCCGTCGATCGTTACGCCTCCCTCACGCAATTCAAGACGAGGCCCGCAATGCTCGGTCACGACGGGTTGAAGGGCCTCTCGGGCAGAAGGGGCCCCCAATACTAGCACCGAGCCAGTCGCCGGCAACACCACGTGTTGACCCAGGCGAATCATGGCCGTCCGTTGAGAGACCGGCTTGTGATTCTCCTGCGCCGTGAGGCGCACGACAACATCCTGAAAGGGATGGGCGGCGGATTCCGGGAAGGCCAATACCACCGAGCGATGATCGTCCGTCACATAGTGGTTCAAGACGGGCGGCAAGTCCTGGCGTGGAATCCGACGAAGGATCGTCGCCTCAGGATCGATCTCCAGCGAGAGAGGCGCTGCTGGCAAGACGACGGAAATGCGGTTCTCGGCTTTTGTCAGGCGAGTGAGCAGCGTCTGCTCGCCCCGCGGCATCCGAATGCGCAGAGGCAGCGGCGATTCGAAGATGGCGCCAGTTTGGATGAGGGCGCCCTCAAGCTGAAAGGTCCCATCGGACAACGGCCGAGCGGTCACCTCTTTGATGCCGACAGCCGGGGCTCCTGCCTGTTCGACCCACTGGGCAAAGAACCAGTGCAAATCTCTCCCCGCCGTGTCGCTGAATACCTTCTCGATGTCCGCCCAATCAGCCCGACGGCCTCGATAGCCGGCGACGAGCTGTTTCAGCGACCGCCAAAACGGCTCATCGCCGATTTCCTGCCGGAGCAGATGAAAGACCATCGCCCCCTTCTGATACCCGATGGCGTTGTCGCGTTCATCGTGCTTTTGGGTGAACTGCTTCAAGGGATAATCCCGCTCCGCAGGCGCGTACAGGTTGTATCCGCGCAGCATGAGCCGCCGTTGATCCCGGGCCTGAGCGTCGTCGCCGGCCCATTCGTGCCAATAATAATTGGCGAGGTACGTCGTCAGTCCTTCGACCCAATTGCCCTCATCCACCCGATTGAACAGGGAGTTTCCAATCCACGAATGCACAATCTCGTGGCCGAGGGCGTACGGCTGGACATAGTGGCGCTTGATCACGCCGCTGCCCAAGAGTGTAAACGAAGGCATTCCAAGACCGCTGGCAAAAAAATTCTCCACGACTGCGAATTGATCAAAGGGATAGGGGCCGAGCAGCGCGATGTACCTGTCGAGATAGCGGGCGGTCGCATCCAGATATTCATCTGCCAGCTGCGCGTCCTCGGGAAACAGATAGGCCCCCAACTGAAGCCGTTGTCCGCCTTGTGACGACCACTCGCGCGTTTTGGCCACGAACCGATTGGCAACCAGGGTCAAGGCCTCGGCCGACTGAATCGGGTCCCATTCCGTCAACACCAAATCCGGCTTCGAACAGAGGTCCGCAGGACAGGCGCCGGAGCTTCGAACTTTGCTTTGGGTGACCGCAGTCCAACCGGCCGGCAAGGCCACGCGAAGGCGATATTCACTGATCGAATCGGGCACATCCAAATACCACTGTGTCTCGCTGCTGAGATACACGCCTTCAGCACCGATGTGGCCGGCAGTTTCGCTCGGCGTCACGAACCGCAGATGACGGGGCTCCCTGGGAGGATCGTTGATCGTGCCTCGATAGAAGGCCGTAATCGTCGCCGTGCCAGGGCGGAACGACGACGCCGGCATCGTGACGCGCTGCCCTGCGCTTGAAGCGCCCGGCGGCTCGACAACGAACGCGATGTCACGGCTGGATTCTTCGAAGGACGCCTGTGAAGGGGACAACACCAACCGGTCAAGGTGAAGGGTCGGAGCCAAAGACAGCTGAACAGCGGCCGGCTGCGGGAGGTTGATGGTCAGGCGGTCGGTCGCGATAAGCCCATGGCGTTCAGGGTCGATCTCAACGAACAGGTCGTGGCGGGCGATCGACGGTGAAGCGTCGGAAGCCGCCGCCAAAGCCGCATACGGCGGATGAACCAGAACAATGAGCCACCATAGGCAGGCGAAAGCCGGCCCCTTCCACGGACACTCCATCAGAGGGGTTTTAACACTCGCGACAGACCAGCACAAGCTGGATGATGCCCAATAATTTCTCGAGATCGATGGGCTTGCTGATGACTTCTTGCGGGCGAAGGGACCAGGCGTCTTGAAGCATCTCTTCGTCGTAACTGCCGGTCAGAATAATCACGGCCCCCGTAAAATGTTTGGCCCGCAGCCGGCGAAGCACCTCGACGCCGTTCATCCCCGGCAGCATGAGGTCGAGGAGGATGAGATCGGGAGGAGCCTGGTCGACCATGGATAACGCCTGAACGCCGTCCTTCACGCCGATGGCATGATAGCCTCGGAGGCGCAGGAACTGCACCAACAGGTCCCGGACCAGCTGGTCGTCATCCAGGATGAGGACCGTTTCTCCGGTGTCCGCGGCCGATCCGGCCGCGATGGCCGCTCGTTCCTGCTTCCGACCCGGCTGCTGGACGACGCGATTGACCCCTTCGACGAGCACGTCGAGCGATAATCCCTTGCGCACGAAGTCGGTCACTCGGAGCGTGCGGGCTTGGTTTTCCTGCAGCTCTGTGGCCCCTCCCCCGAGGATGATGACCGGCGCATGCGGATCGATGGCGCGGATTTCCTTCAGCACCGTCAAGCCATCCATCTCCGGCATTCGAAGATCGAGGATCGTCACGCGGGGATTGTGCTGTCGAAACAGATTCAGCCCATCCAAGCCGCTCGTCGCTGAATGCACATCGTACCCGTGGCGAGTCAAGACGGCCTGAAGCAGGTCGCAATTCATGCGGTCGTCGTCGATGACGAGAATCTTCACCATGGTCGGCCGTTGAAACGGTGCATGTCAGAACGTGCCCAGCCCAAAAGCGACCCTAACATGAGAACCGGACGGTGAGAAGCAAAAGGGCAGAACACGCGAACAGGCTATTCCGCGGGCAGGCCCAAGAGGGCATCAACGAAGGCGCGCGGCTGGAAGTCCTGAAGGTCCTCGACGCCTTCCCCCACTCCGATCAATCGCACGG
>Ga0310813_10001875_pt1 | contig 12721 bp, 10 predicted proteins | sample YN3metagenome_FD_203086 | JGI IMG/M metagenome (GOLD analysis project Ga0310813, IMG submission 203086) | Soil microbial communities from experimental microcosm in Duke University, North Carolina, United States - YN3 | ecosystem: Engineered > Artificial ecosystem > Soil microcosm > Unclassified...
CCGTGTCCCGTAATGCCCGCGGATTCTCTTCGCCGTTGATCGCGGGGAGAACGTCGGGGAGGAATGCGTTGCGGCATTGCGTCGGTCCGTCGGCGCTAAAGAGCGGCACATCAAACCCGGCGCTCCTGATCTGGTCGCGCGTGTGGCCTACGAACTCTTTGTCATTCCCGAATGACCCGTACTCATTTTCCACCTGCACCAGTATAATAGGTCCGCCATGTGTTACTTGCAGTGGAACGAGTTCTTTTCCGAGCTCCCGCAGATATGCTCCCGCAGCATCGAGAAAACGTGCATCGTTTCCCCGAACGACAAGATCTTTTTCTTTGAGAAGCCACGACGGATATCCGCCGAATTCCCACTCCGCGCATGCGTAGGGCCCGGGACGAATAATGACCCAGAGGCTCTCCTCCTGCGCGATCCGGACAAATTCCGCAATGTCTCTGCTCTCCGTCCTGAAATCGAACTTACCCTTCTCAGGTTCGTGGTAGTTCCAGAACACGTAGGTTGCGATCGTATTCAAACCCATTGCTCTCGCCATTTTTAGACGCTGCCTCCAGTACTCTTTCGGTATGCGGGCGAAGTGCATTTCGCCGCTGATAATCTGGAATGGCTTTCCGTCAAGAAGAAAGTCTTTGTCACCCAATGAAAATGTGTGGCGTTGAGACAACCCAAGAGTCGCGCAGAACAAAAGGGAGGCGACAATCGAACGGGAAACAACGAAAATTTTTCGCAAGGTCATCGAGGATGCTCCAGTTTCTTCAAATGTTCCATCACTGTCGGAATATCAGTCTGCATTGTCAAATCGATTACATGTTCTGATAACGGAATGGCAAACATACATTGTGGATGGCGCTCAATCATCATGTTCACGGCAGCGGGCAATTCCTTCTCCCGGCGTTCGGGGTGTAACGGGACCGATTCAAGAAACGGAATAATCGCGTTATACGAAAGCCGGAAAATATTCATGCTCACGCCGACGCGGCCCTGAGCATCAGCCGCTTGCGTAAGCTGTTCGCGCGATGGTTTTTCAATGATCGATTCCACGTAACCATCTGCGTCTTTTTTAAGGACAGCAAACTGCATGATGCGATCATGCTCGAACCTGAGCGATGACCGGTCGTAATCGATCAGTGCGTTCGGGTGGGTATCCTCCAGCAGCAGGCGCAGAGCTGTTGTGGAATAAAGGTTATCGCTGTTGCACACGGTAAAGCGTTGGTTTCTCCACGCCGTCATTGCGCTGAGCGCAGTCCATAATGCGTCCGCGGTACCCAGCGGCTTTTCTCTCCCCGCAGGAATTGTTTGAACAACAAACGAAAACTTCAACGAGGGAAATATCCCGGCGTTCTGTTCCTGCTCATAGTGCTTTCGTATCGTATCATCACGCTCTCCGACGACGATAACGGCGTTCATATACCCCGCCTGCTCTATATTATAGAGGAGGTAATCAAGGAATGGTTTGCGCTCTTCTCCCACGCCGAGCATTGCTTTTGACTTCATCCGGGCTTCCTGCATGAGAGACGAATCGATGCTGCCGGGGATTGCCGTCTGCTGTTTCATTCGTGATGAAAGTCCGCCGGCGAGAATGACGATATTCGGATCAGCGGCGCTCATATCGATTCAATCCGTACCCCAGTGTCCACGTTGACAATATATGACTTGCCTCCGGCCTTCTCAATCGCCTCTGCAATGCGCTCAGTATGTTCAGGCGCGTATACAAACATGCATCCGCCGCCTCCCGAACCATTGATTTTTCCGCCATACGCTCCGGCGTCAAGCGCGGCAGTCAGCATCTTCTCTATTTTCGGTGTTGAGATGCACAGGACATCGCGGAGAATGGCGTGATGTTCGTTTAACAATTCTCCAAACACCCGTTCATTCATTATTGGCTGCCGAAGCAGGTCCAGCGCTTGATACGTTATATCACGATTGCGCAACGTTCCACGAAGAAGGCGATATTCATCAGCACGAAGATGCGACGCAAGCTCCTCAGCGGTATCGAGCGTGGCTGATTGTAACGAAAAATTGGAATCATGCCGCGACAAGGTATTCACCAATGATACCACCCGCTGTTTTGTTGACGATAATAGTCCCTGCGTATCCTTCGGCTGGCATGAGTCTCCGAGAACGAACGACGTTAATGTTGGGTGAAGAGATTCAAGAGAGATTTGAGGATACGACGTAAGAAAGAAGACACCCCCGCATGCAGAGGCGTATTGGTCCATCATTCCCCCGGCACCACCTACCTCAAGTACTTCCGCTTCATATGCATACCGGGCGCAATCCTCCCCGGAGAGAGTGATGTGCTGATCGCTCATCGAAGCCAGAAAACATATCCATGCCACGACCATCGCGGACGAACTCGATGCCCCGGCGCGGATAGGGATTTCCCCATGTACCGTACATTCGAACCCGCCTGGGAAACTCAATCCATGCTTCGCCAGGACGGTCATCGCACTGCGGAAGAAATCTCGTTTGCCGCTTTGGTCGATGTGTTGCCCAACCTGAAATGATACTTCCGATCCGATATCGGGCAGAGAGAGGTGAACCAGGGAATCTCGCCGTGGCGTTCCTTCGATCGTCAGCCGCAGCGAGATCGCGCACGGAATGACAGGGAGGTGCAGATAATCCTGATGTTCCCCGAATAAACAAATCCTGCCCGGGGTCGAAACAGCAATCCCGGAGGTGTTCTTACCGACGGACAATGTGCGAAGAGGTCAAAAGTAAATGAAATGGGGACAGGTGTTGTCACCCAATATAGAGGATGCCCAAAGTAAATTCAACTTGAGCGAAGACTGACAATACTGGGAAAATCGAGGAAGAGTGGTTACGATTTGGTGAGGGCGGAGGATTCCGCGACGCCAGGTTGGCAGATAGTGTCCGAAACAAGTGACCGGGACAGGAGAGCGAGCCGATTTCTTACGTTAAGCGTGTTCGTTCGGCGGTACAAATATCAAAAGCCGACGATATCACCGATTCCGCTTCGTAGTGCGAACCATGCAACCTCAAGAAATGTATCACCGCTCTTACTGTTGTAGCTCACCCTGCCGATTTTCATAGAACCTGAGTCATCAGGCATGTTTGTCGTGCGGAACTTGATATTGTTATAGAAGAACGAAACGATCGATTTTATGATACCCGATTCGCTCCCCGTATCTTTGTCAATCTCTACAACTTTCAGATCCTTGTACGATGCGCGCACAGTACCTCGTGCCGATCCCGCGATAACCTGAATATCAAAATCTGCGTCATACAGGACGCCGGTTTTGAGCCGCTTATGTTCGGCGATTTCAAGGAACGGATTCAGTCTCTCGAGGTCTATCCGGCCCAGAGAACCGGAGTAGTGAAATGTAAAATCCCGCGACGCGGCCTGGATTGACACAAGCACTTTCACCGCAGCCGTCGACATGAATGTTCCCTCTGCGCGGACAACCACTGGTTCGCTGTGCCGCAAACTGTTGGATGGCCATTCTGCCGTACCCCCCAGTCCGTCAAACGTAAGAACGGCCGGTTTTCCACGAACAGCAAATCTCTCGCCGTATTCCAGCCGCGCATTCGAGACGTCCAGGGTATTGAGCCGGATAATGTTCGTGACCGAGGAGAGAAACTCATCCTGTATAACGGAATGTGTTGAGTCTGGCGGGGATGATTTTTCCTTGTTTATGAGAATATCGATAGACGCATTCTGGATGTGTGCAGTACGCGCATGGCCGACATTCCCTTCGAAGATACTGAGACAAGCGGAGCCTTTCACCGTGCATTGAGGAATAAGAAGACGGTATCGGGTTCTCCTGAACACGCTCCCTTCGAAGAACTGTTCGTCGTCGCCGGACGGATGAAGTTTCAACATATGAATAACGATCTCTGAATCCGGCATCGAGACACTCAGTCGCTCACAATGAAGTTCATAGAGCGACCGGGGAAACTTTACAGTAATGCCTTTCGCATGCACATCAGCACACTCGAGATCCTCCGGAGCAACAACACCCCCGGCCAGAAGAAGTCGGATTCTGCTGATCCCGCTAAGAGAAAGTCTGGAAATACTGCACGAAACGGAAGAATCAGTCTTCAACGCAGTCACGGAATCGCATTCAAGCTGGTTCGTCCGGATCTTGTATTGCAACCCGGCAATGTGTATCGAATACTCAGGATAGGCTTTTTCAAACGTGCTCGCGATCCGTCGTTTGAGAAATCTATCGAGGTAAACATTCGTCAGGAAAAAAGCAATCAGTGCAAGCACAAGCAAAATCGCACTTGCCCAGATCGCAATCTTTCCCACTGATCGCCGGACCGATTGGTTATGTGAGGACGTGATGAGCAATTTCCCACCTATGTATAAGGTATAACAAATACATACGCAAAATCAATCATGAAAAGAGATGATCTTCGCGGGTTCCACGCGAAGTCTAATACTGGCCTAATGAGGAGAGACTTTGAGGCCCTGCGATCGTATCTTCGGAGTCTTGATGCGGTAAGATCTTGGTAGGAAAAACTCTCAAAACGTGTGCCCGGGACAGGACTTGAACCTGCATGAGCTTGCGCCCACTAGCTCCTGAAGCTCTTCATGGTCAAAATATTTCCGGACATTATTTCAATACTATCATCTTCTTGATATCCATAAAGCTTCCAGCAGTGAGCCGGTAGAAATACATGCCGCTGGAATATCTGCCCGCATCCCAGGTGATCGATTTAAACCCCGGCTCCTGAACCTCGTCCACGAGTGTCGCCATCTCTCTTCCAAGAAGGTCGTACACCTTAAGGGTTATCATTTGCCTGCTCCCCACTTCATATAAAATCCTTGTGACGGGATTGAATGGGTTGGGATAGTTTTGTTTCAGCTCAAATCGATGCGGCATCCCGGGCTCTGAGGCCTGAAGATCCGGGGGAGGGGGCGGGGTTTCCGAAGTGGGGATAATCTTAATGCGGTTCGACGGTGACGCCGTGCTTGTTGAAATATTCAGTTCTCCGTCTCCGGTTACCTTCACCCAATACCCGCTGCCCGGATAAATCGTGTCGGCATTAAAATAGCTACCAGCATATCCGAAAAAACTACTTGTGACAAGCCCCGGGGGTGTACTCGTAATAGACGAAGCGGCGGCCGGCTCGGAAATTGAGCCCACGAGGTTCCAACCGTTCTTGACCATAATGGTAGAACTGAGGACCTGAAAGCCGGCCAGACTGGAAATCGCGGGCCCGGCAAATTTCAGCCAATACCCCTGACCATTCGACATCGTCGCAGAAACGGCATAACCGCCTGTGTTGTACGCAAACGCATTACTGATGCGCGCGGGAAACAGCACATCCACAGAATCATTATCCGGAATTACCGGTACGGAAACCAGGTTCCATCCCGAACGCAGTGAAAACCCTTTCTTCACGGTGGGATAAATCTGGTGCGATCCCAGTTTTGCGATGAAAGCATCCGCGTTATCCTGATTTGTCACAGTGAGAGTTCCAAAACCAACGGACCCGCTGAAAAAATATCCCGCGACATAAAGATTTCCTGCCGGGTCGACAGTGATGTCGGTTGCAGATTCGTCCTCTGACTCTCCCACAACCTCCGGCCAGAGCGCAACTCCCGCAGAGTCATATTTCACGACAAAGAGATCTTTGCGGCTTGCATACGCATTCCGGAGTGAGAATCCGGCTGCGGCGAATGTATTGCTGGTGAACGAACCTCCGACATAAATGTTGCCTTCCCTGTCCGTGCAAAGCGCTGAAGCTAAGTCAGCAGAACTCCCGCCCGCTCCGCGCGCCCATAGAATGTTCCCTGACGGCGAGTATTTTGCGACAAAGAGATCGAATGTCCCGTCTGCACCGGTATTGCTGAGGGTGGTCGTACCGAATGTTGTCGACGTGCTGGAAAAGGCGCCCCCGACGAAAATGTTCCCCCAAGGGTCAAGTGCTATGCAGGTACCCGCATTCGAACCGCCATCGCTCTTTCTGGACCATAGTGGAGTACCGGCGGAATCGCACTTTACGACGAAAACTTCTATTCCGTCCGCCTGCGTCAACGGAGGGGTTGAACCAAAAGTGATAGAGGTTCCCGTAAAGTATCCCGTGCAATATGTCGTGCCAGTCGAGTCAGAGGTAATCTTCAAACCATATTCACCCCCATTTCCGGCTGCACTCCGGGACCAGACTGCAGATCCATTCGCGCTGTACTTAACGATGAAGAGATCGGTCCCACCGCCAAGGGTAAGGGCCGGCGTTCCTCCAAACTGGAGGGTTGGACTGTTGAAAAATCCCGTCATATAGGCGTATCCTGACGCATCAGTGCAGACAGATTGCGCATAGTCGGATGATGTACCTCCCGCGGCCCGTGCCCAGAGACAATTTCCGGAGCGGTCGTATTTTACGATAAAAATATCATTGCCGCCTCCCGCATTGTTTAGGGATACCGTGTCAAAGTTCATTGTGGTGCTCTGAAATGTGCCGGCGACATAAACGTTTCCTGAGGGGTCGATGCTGATCCCAACCGGAGAGTCATACATTAAACCGCCTGCGCCTTTTGCCCACACCACATTCCCGTGAGCATCGTACTTGGCCAAAAATATATCGGCGCTTCCGTACGATTGTATGGATACTCCTCCAAAGCTTGCGGACGAGTCGAAGTATCCTGTCACATAGACATTGCCGGAATCGTCCGTGACGACACCGGTGGCGACGTCGTTGCCGGTTCCACCTGCATCGTTTGCCCACGACCAGTCAGCTGGGTGTGCCAGCTTCCACCGGGCGATATGTGTCGAGTATTTTCCGCCGGCCTTGGTAAAAGAACCTCCGGCATAGAGGTCCGGGCCATTTGACAGGAGCGCGTTGACGCCCTGACCATCCATACCGCTCCCGAGAGCCGTCCAGCTTGTTCCATTCCACTTCGCAATTTGGTTTACTTGTGTCCCTCCCGCAGTCGAGAATCCTCCACCCGCATACAATTCATTACCGCTCGCAACGAGCGATAGAACCGCCGCATCCATGCCGGATGATGGTGCGGACCAGGCCGATCCGTTCCATTTTGCGATATTGCTAGCTACGCTTCCGCTCGCCGGCCATTCGCCTCCGCAGTAGAGGTCTGTGCCGATCGCAGCCAGGGCGTTCACAAACCCGCTGAGGCCTCCGCCGAGAGCAGACCAACTGGCTCCGTTCCATTTGGCAATATTGCTTGCAGCGCCTCCCCCCGCATTGTTGAACGCCCCGCCGACATAGAGGTCGGATCCTATCGTTTCAAATGCCTGCGCTGTTCCGTTTAAACCCGAGCCCAGAGCCGACCATGTGCTTCCATTCCACTTTGCGATATTATTTGCAGCGCCTCCCCCCGCGGTGGTAAAATATCCTCCCACATATAAATCGGACCCGATCGCTTTGAGGGCAAGAACTTCCGGTCCGAGGCCTCCCCCCGTTGCTACTCCGGTTCCGACGGAAAACCAGTTGGCTCCATTCCACCTTGCTATACACTTGGCCCCGACTCCCCCGGCCGAATCAAATATTCCGCCGGCGTAAAGGTCGTCACCTATGATCGCGATTGCTCTGACGGCTCCCTTGACTCCTCCTCCAAGCGGGCTCCATGTGACTCCGTTCCACCTTGCAATACTATTTACAGCAACTCCTCCTGCGGATGAGATTGTTCCCCCGGCGTAGAGACTCGACCCCGAGACCGCTAGCGCAGAGACTGTGCCTACCATTCCTTCTCCCTCTCCGTGCAGAGGAAGCCAAGCCGATCCGTTCCATCTGGCGACGCCAATGGCCCCAATACCTCCCGCTAATATGAAGTCCCCGCCTGCAAAGATATCCGAGCCGGACGAGGCTATCGCATTTACCCCGCCAGAAAATGGATCTCCACCGGTCATCTCAGAGCCGCAATCGCTCCAGCTGATACCGTCCCATTTTTTTACCTTTGATTTGCCTGATATCGCATATCCTCCCGCATAGATATCGGTCCCGATCGTTGTCATTGCCTTAATCCCCTGGCCCATGCTACCGACCGCCGACCAGTTAATCCCGTCCCATTTTGCAATGTAAAACCTGGGTACTCCTCCTGCCATAGTAAAGGCTCCTCCGGCATACAGTTCGCCCCCAATGACGAGCAAGGCGTTAACCGTGCCATTTGTTCCGGCTCCGAGGGGTGCCCACACGCTCCCGGTCCATCTTGCGATATTGTTCACTCCGTTACCTCCCGCAGTTGCGAAGAGCCCGCCGGCATAGAGATCTGTCCCCATTGCCACAAGGGAGTTGACAGATCCGGATGTACCACCGCCCAGGGCCGTCCAAGCTGTCGAGTTCCATTTTGCGACATGGAACGCGCTGACTCCTCCGGCAGTGGTGAAACTTCCTCCGGCATATAAGTCACTACCCATCATCGTGAGAGCGCTCACAATGTTATTCATCCCTCCGCCGAGAGGGGACCAGGTACTCCCATTCCACTTTGCAATCCGATATGCGGAGTCACCGTTGACGACGGTGAAGCTTCCTCCGATATAGAGTACCGTATCGTTTGCCAACATTGCGTTAACGGTTCCATTCGTCTGACCGATTGAGGACCACTCTGAGCCGTTCCACTTTGCGATCTCATCGAAATTCCCACCTGCAATGGATACGGAGCCGCTCACGTAGAGATCTGATCCCAGGAAAGCGCATGCGTAAACGGTGCCGTTTATCCCGGGGTATCGGAATCCGTCATCCCACGAGGAATCTGCATTATTTGTAACGGGGATGAATCTCGGCTCGCCCTGCCGCCCGGTTCGCATTCGAAATCCGTTCGCATCGAGACTGCCTGAAAAATTCTCAGGCAGATTGAGCGTTCCGTCCGGCCTGAGATAATTTCTGAGCGGCTGCGATTGCTGTGATAATCCCTGGCAGGTAGCGGCGAATAGAAGTAGTAAACCGATAATTATTTTCATTGTGTATTCTGCTCCATTGTTTTGACCTCTTCCAAATTAGTGAAGAATCTTTTGAATCGCAATCGTGATTAGCGCGAGGCTATTACGATGTGCTTGACATGAAAGCGGCAAAACAAGAGTCTCCAAATATTCAATTTGCACTCGTTGAGGTGTGAACGAAAAAGCCCACAGGAAATTCCTGTGGGCTCGTTCATTGATGGTAACACTCGGTTTGTGTGGAACTACTGCTGATTCAAATAAACGGAAAGGTGAGTGCCCGGGACAGGACTTGAACCTGCATGAGCTTGCGCCCACTAGCTCCTGAAGCTAGCGTGTCTGCCAATTTCACCACCCGGGCATTGAAAACAACTATCTAAAGACAACTTCTTAGGAAATTGTCACAAAAGATAGCAATATTCTGTTTCTTATCCAACCTTCAAGTCCCGGGCACAGGATATTGGGAGCCGCTCTGTCTCATTCCATCAGACGCGCTGCAATTTCCAGAGCAATCCCCGGCGTCTTATACTCCGCGTGAGAATTGTTCTCTCGCATGGAATTGCAACAAAACATTACACTGAGGTGAACCTATCGATTGTATTTTGTCTAAAGCCTTCTTAACCTCCCTGATCTTCTTCCAGATCGGTGTGGTCATCACCTCCAATGCTGTAAAAGTTATTTTCTTCATCTTCACTTCCAATGTTCTCTTGTTCATCGTCTAGTTCGGAACCGGGAACATCTAAATCGCTGCCCGATGCATCCTCACTGAAATCCTTTTCATTATGTTTCCCCGCTTTATCATTTAATTCTTTTGTTGTAGAAGTATCTTCGGGATTAAGGCCACTCTCTTCTTTGTTTCTGTTGAAAATGTCATCGCGAGATGGATATGGAGGGTATCCCGGGTGACGTGTGCGTTTTTTTTCGTCCGCTCGTTGTAGCGGCAGGCCGGTTTGTTTATCTCTGGTTTTCATATTGCCCTTGAATGTTAATAGTAGTGTTGAGCTCGCTGTAAAGGTAAGGTAAAATTATCAAGGCGAGAATCAATCAATCGAAAGGATGAAAGGCGGGCTACGCCTTAGGAACGCAGATCGACTTGTCCGAAAAGCCGATTCGTATAATAAAAAGCCGGCGTGAGGCACCACTGTAGCAACTACCCGCTGTTTCCTCCATCATCCTGCCACCGTCCTTCGGCATCCGACTGCTCTTGAGCTCGGGACTCGTGAACAGCAAGTTCCATGTTTTGTTCTTTTCTTGGTTCGATCTTGCGAGGCGGGGTCGCCGGATCTTCACGGGCAGGTTCGATTGACCGAAGGTTTCTCACCCAGCGTTCGAAGCCTCGTTGCATTTCCTCGCGAGGAGAACTTCCCCTGACGTGCTTTCGCCGATGATTAGTGCTCTGCATTCTGAAGTTTCCTCGTTGCATCATCGCGGCCCGATTGTTCATCATGCCCTCGTCTCAGTTCATGTGCAAATGCCAGGGCTTGACGTTCATCATTAAACCAATCCGATGAGACCCTCTTTTTGAACCAGAGAACTTTTGTCCAGCGTCTTACAATCCATGTGAGGGGATCAGAGTCGCGGTGGAGTAGTTCAATGAAACAATCGCGGGCATTCGATATGACGGTAGCATTCTTCATAACCGTGGTGTCAGATGTTTCGCCGGAGCTTTGAGGGTAACGAATGCCCGGGAGAAAACAAAAGCCCCGTCGTGAGGCGGGGCTCTTGTGTCTCTCGTACTTCGGGCAACCCCGGGAATTTATTTCTTATGCGCCATCTCAAACGCTGCCGTCCACGCTTCCGGTGTCACGTCATTAACGTGTTCCGAGAACGTAAGGGCATAGCCGTCCGGGTCTTTCACAGTGAACTGTCTGTCGCCCCAGAATTCCGTCTTCGGCTCATTCATCGCAGTGATTCCTTTGGCCTTCACTTCTGCATAGAACGCATCGACCTTCTTGGATCCGTTCAACCCGAAGGCAAACTCAACGCCGACGCCGAGCTTGTTCTTTGTTAATTCTTCCTTCGTTTGCGGGGTATTAACGTACTCAACCGGCGAAAGCATAAGCAGGGGTGATTCGAGCCCGACGACGGCATGAACGATTCTTCCATCCTTACGTGTTAATTTGTCGGACGCCTGAAACCCGAGTGTCTTCGTGTAGAAGTCTAAACTCTTCTGCATGTCTTTCACCTTGATGCTTGGTGCGATGGTGTTGTTTTTGCGTGCTTCCATAGATGTACTCCTTACATTGTAGATCATGATGAACGAGGCAAACTTCCGTCCCGTAGCGGGATAGCAGCATGAATGTACTGAATCGAAGTAGGCTTCCAACGAATGCTGTATTACGAAGCGACCCCTGCGAACCTAAGAATGCTCACCCATCACAGGACGGCGAGCCCAGGAGGCCAGAATTAGTATGTGTAAGATAATGCTCTCGGGCTACGAATCAATAGCCCAGAGGGATGAAAGAGTAGTTACATCTTTTTTTGGTCAAGTATGAAATTAATGAACGAGAAAGGTTGTTGCAGATTGTCTAAGTACGTATATTCATTCATCTCCAACCGTCACAATGAGGAGCATTCGATATTCGCACCAGATGTAAGCCATACGCCCAATGAAAAAAATCCGCCTGCTTATTATTGAAGATAATCGGCTTCTCCGCGAAGGTATTGCTGGGTTGCTGAGGAAGCATAGCGACATGGCCGCGATCTCCGCTCTTGATGATCGTGGAGAGATGTCGAAGAAAATGCAAAGCTTCAAACCCAATGTCATACTCCTTGACCTCGGCCTGCGAAGCCAAAACAGCTTGAAACTCGCGAAACTCGCGAAGGTAAATTCTCCCGAGGTCAAAGTAATTGTCATGGATCTCCTTCCGGCACAGGAGGATGTTCTTGAGTTTGTACGAGCGGGAGTATCCGGATTTATCCTCAAGGATGCGACCATCGACGATTTTCTGAGAACCATCCGGTCTGTCTTTCACGGCGAACAGGTATTGCCGCCCCTGATGACCGGTTCGCTTTTTTCTCAGATTGTCGCTCATGCAGTCGGCGGAACTGCAAGTGCTTCTTCCACATTGATGCAATCGGTACGCATGACAAAGCGAGAGCGGCAAGTCATCGAGTTAATTGTCGACGGCATGACCAACAAAGAAATTGCACAGAAGCTTAATCTTTCCACGTATACAGTCAAGAGTCACGTTCACAACATACTTGAAAAGCTGACACTCCGTACCCGGGTCCAGATTGCCAATTATGCCCGCACCTCTGAAAACATTCAGGAGACGGTGAACTCGATAACATTGATGGACGAGTAACTTCCCCCTTCCGATGGAGTAATCCATTTTTCATCCCTTTGCACGATTGATTCCCAGTTCGATTTGGAAGTATCTTACATCCTGATGGTGGATTAGTAGAGACCCGGAAATAGTGAAGCCGGGTCTCCGCTTTTCAAACGTCGGATGAGGTACAGGAGATCAACGTGGCTACGAATGCCAATCCATCTGTTCAAAGTTCAGATGCATTACGATGGTCGAACAATCTCCGATTCTTCGTAACGGCATCGTAGATAACGTTGAATATTAAATTAAACTGAAGAAAGGAATTTCGTTATGCTGTTTACCATTGCAGTTGTTTTGATCGTTCTGTGGGTTCTCGGGCTCGTCAGCGCTTACACGATGGGCGGCTTCATTCACGTTCTTTTGGCGGTTGCCCTTGTGATCCTGCTGGTTAGACTCATCCAGGGGCGCAAGCTGGCTTGATCTTACGGTTTGAGCCAACGATTCATGCGGGCAGCCATCATACGTGGGGTTGAGGACAATCCTCCCGGGGCCAGGGAAGGGTAGATGAGGGGTATATGATCT
>Ga0310813_10001876_pt1 | contig 12719 bp, 8 predicted proteins | sample YN3metagenome_FD_203086 | JGI IMG/M metagenome (GOLD analysis project Ga0310813, IMG submission 203086) | Soil microbial communities from experimental microcosm in Duke University, North Carolina, United States - YN3 | ecosystem: Engineered > Artificial ecosystem > Soil microcosm > Unclassified ...
GAACGATGCGCGCGAAGAACGCACGCACGGTACGCGCGGACAAGGCATTGTGAGCCTCGCCGTCAAACGCGGCTTCGACTTCGTGGTCGGCCTTGCGCTGGTCGTGCTGCTGTCCCCGGTGCTGGGCATCCTCGCATTGCTGGTCAAACGCGACGGCGGCCCGGCGGTATTCGGCCATGTGCGCGTCGGTCTGAACGGCCGCAGATTCCGCTGCCTGAAGTTCCGCTCGATGGTGACCAATGCGGACCAGGTGCTCAAACAGCTGCTTGAAACCGATCCGCAGGCGCGCGCCGAATGGGAACGCGAATTCAAACTGAAAGACGACCCGCGCGTGACGCGCGTCGGGCACTTCCTGCGCCGGACGAGCCTCGATGAACTGCCGCAGCTGTGGAACGTCGTGCGCGGCGACATGAGCCTTGTCGGTCCGCGTCCGATCATCGATCAGGAGCTCGAACGCTATGGTGCCGACGTCGATTACTACCTGATGGCCAAGCCCGGCATGACGGGCCTTTGGCAGGTCAGCGGCCGCAGCAATACCGATTATGCGACGCGTGTGTCGCTCGATGTCGCGTACGTGAAGAACTGGTCGCTGTCGCGCGACATCACGATTCTGTTCAAGACCTTCAAGGTGGTGGTGTACGGCAGCGGCGCGTATTGATGCGGCGTGGCAGGAAGGAAGGGGAAGACAGCAGGCGGTAAGGCAAGACCACGCGCGCAGCAGCGAATGCCGCGCGCGTTCAGCAGGCGGCGCGCGGCACTAGCGGGTCCACGGCGAAGGCGACGTGACGGCCGGCGTGATCGGCGAGCTGTACAGCTGACCGTTGCCGCGCAACGTGCTGCCATCCCACCCGCCATACGCATACGGATTGGGCATCGACGTCGCGTCGGTTTGCTGCGCAGGACGGTAACGGAAAGTCTGCATCGAAGGACGTGGTGCGCCGACCGGCGTATTGGCTGTCGGGCGGTTGTTGTTCTGCACGACCTCAGCCGCATTGGCGCCGACCGGATTATTCCGGCCCGATGCGGCGGTAACAGGTACCGCGCTCGAGTAAGTCGGACGCGCGCGAGTGGGAGAAATACCGGTCGGACCGGAGTAGGTCGGGTGAATGTGGGTTACCGCACCCGTAGACGCGCTTCTATTTGGCGTCGCGCCGGTTTGTCGTGCAGTCTCAGTAGTGGTGAGTGGTTGTCGGGGGGATGCCAGTTGAGCTGCTGCGTGAAGTGAAAAAGCAGCCAGCGGTATCAGGGTAAGACTACGAAACAGTTCTTTGCTCATGGTGTTGCCTTTCAGGTTTATGTGAGCGGGACTGCCAACAGACGGGTAGAACCATGTTACACAGCGAGTCCAGTTTTGCAAGCGAAGCCAAGGCTGTTAAGTGCGGCTTATCGCTTGAGTCCGCAACCATTTGCGCTGAGACTGCGCACGGCCGGCACGGGGCCGTTGCACACGTGCTGCGGCGTCATGCGCCGCTGGCTGCGGTGGTTGCGATCGCGGCGCTGCTGTCCGGCTGCGCGATGTCGCCAGGCATGAGCTACAGCAGTCGCGTCAGCGGTACCGGCGCGATCCAGTCGGATCCGTACGGTACGTCGGGTAGCACACGCACGAACGGCAAGGACGCCGCACCGCCGAACACGCTGGTCGAGATCAACAGCGACCTGATCGCAAAGCAGGATGCGGCGCGCCCGAAAGGCATTCCGCAAGGCGTGACGAAGCTGTTCGCTAAGCCCACGCCGTACACGCTAGGCCCAGGTGACGTGCTGTCGATCGTGATCTGGGACCACCCCGAATTGAATCTGCCTGAAGCGGCCGGGGCAGGCGGACAGGATGCGACCGGCTCGAACTCGGTGGTGGCGGGCTACACGGTCGACAACAGCGGCATGATCCAGTACGCGTATATCGGCCCGATCAAGGTGTCGGGCCTGACCGAGATGGAGGCGCGCGATCTGCTGAGCAAGCGCGTCAGCAAATATCTGCGCAATCCGCAAGTGACGTTGCGGATTGCCGCGTATCGCAGCAAGCGCGTCTATATCGATGGCGAAGTGCGCAACCCGGGTTTGCAGATGCTCAACGACATGCCGATGACGCTGCCCGAAGCGATCAACCGCGCCGGCGGCTTTACGACCGCCGGCGACCGCTCGCAGGTGGCGATCACGCGGCATGACGATACGGTGGTGGTGAATCTGCCCGACCTGATCGCGAAGGGCAGCAATCCGAACAACATCGTGCTGCGCGACGGCGACATGGTGCGGGTGTTTTCGGCAAACGACAGCAAGGTGTCGGTGGTCGGCGAAGTCGAACGCCCCGGCAGTTTCGTCTTTAACAACGGGCGCATGAGTCTGAGTCAGGCGCTTGGCGAAGCGGGGGGCATCAACCAGGGCTCGGGCGACGCATCGCAGATTTTCGTGGTGCGTAATCGCGAATCGGGCGAGCCGACCGTGTTCCATCTGGACGCGTCGACGCCGACCGCGATGGCCACCGCAGACAGCTTCGAGCTGAAACCGAGCGATGTGGTGTTCGTCGACGCATCGGCGCTAGTGCGCTGGAGCCGCGTCATCGGCCTGATTCTGCCGAGCACGCAGGCGGCATCCACCACGCGGGCACTGGGCTACTGACGATGACTGAACGCAACTCCAATCTGAACCCTGATTGCAACCTTGATCGACGCAGCGGTAAAGCATGCGGTAGGCCGGTACCAGGCATGCCTCGATCCAACGCTTACCGATGTGGAGCACGCACATGACCCAGCGCGACCTGCAACTTGAAACGATCGACGCCGACTCGCCGCAAGGCTCGCACGTCGGCAATTTTATCGATCTGCTGTACCAGAACCGCGGCATGATCGCCGCGATCACGTCGTGCTGCGCGCTGGTCGGCGTGTCATACGCGATGCTTGCCGAGCCGGTTTACCAGTCGGACATCCTCGTGCAGGTGGAAGAAAACCAGAGCTCGGCGCGCAATATGCTGAGCGACGTGTCGTCGATGTTCGCGGTGCATACGGCGGCTTCGGCGGAGATCGAGGTGTTGCGCTCGCGGATGGTGATCTCGCGTGCGGTCGATCGCACCAACCTGTTTATCAACGCCGAGCCGCGCTACTTCCCGGTGGTCGGCAAGTGGATCGCTGGCCATCTGTCGGGGCTGCTGCATTCGGGTCTCGGTGGCTACGCATGGGGCGACGAGCGCATCAGCGTGCCGACCTTCGAGGTGCCCGGCACGATGTACGGCGCGCCGTTCCGGCTGAAGCTCGGCGCCGGCGGTACCTACACGCTGTCGACCAAGGAGCTGAAACTCGAAGGCCGGGTCGGCGAACTGCTGCATGCCGACACGCCGGCGGGCCCGATCGAGCTGATGGTTGCGCAGGCAACCGGCGCGCCGGGTGCGAGCTTCGAACTGGCGCGCCACTCGCGGCTGACGACGATCCAGGCGCTGCAAAAGGCGCTGCTGATCACGGAAAAGGGCAAGCAGTCGGACGTGATCGGCGTCGCGCTGGAGGGCAGCGATCCGCGCCGCACCACCGAAGTGCTGAACGCGATCGGCTCCGAGTACGTGAAGCAGAACGTCGAGCGTACCGAGGAAGAGGCCGAGAAGTCGATCAAATTCCTCGAACGGCAGTTGCCTGAACTGAAGACGCAGCTCGAAGCGGCCGAAAGCAAGTTCAACGCGTTCCGTTCCGAGCACGGCACGGTCGACCTGAACGCCGAAGCGACCGCGCTGCTGCAGCGCTCGGTCGAGGCGCAAGGCCGCATCGCGGACCTCAAGCAGCAACGCGACCAGCTGCTCGCGCGCTTCACCTCCGAACACCCCGCGGTGGTGGCGATCGATTCGCAGCTCGCGTCCGCGGGCCAGGAACTCGAGCATATCGCGGCGACCACCAAGGCGCTGCCGCCGCTCGAGCAGAACCTGTTGCGTCTGCAACGGGACGTGCAGGTCGATACCGACCTCTACACGAACCTGCTGAATACGCAGGAACAGCTGCGGCTGCTGAAGGCGGGCAAGGTCGGCAACGTGCGCCTCGTCGACAGCGCGATCGTGCCGGAAAGTCCGATCCGGCCGAAGCGCGCGTTCGCGGTGGCCGGAGCCTTGCTGACCGGCCTGTTCCTCGGCATCGCGACCGTGCTCGTCAAGCGCAAGCTGATCGACGGCGTTGGCGCAGCGGAAGAGATCGAATACGGCACGGGCCTGATGGTGTATGCGCAGGTGCCGCGCAGCAAGACGCAGGAGCAGATCACGCGCAGCCTGCCGACCAACACCGGCACGAATCTGGTGCTGGCGCGCACGTCGGCCGGCGATGCGGCGGTGGAAAGCCTGCGCAGCTTCCGCAGCGCGCTCGAATTCGCGCTGCTGGATGCGCCGAACAAGATCGTGCTGCTCGCCGGGCCGACGCCGGTGGTCGGCAAGTCGTTCGTGTCGGTGAACCTTGCGACGCTGATCGGCTCGTCGGGCCAGCGCGTGCTGCTGATCGACGCCGATCTGCGGCGCGGCTCGCTGCATCACTACCTCGGCGCGACCTGCACGCCGGGCGTCACCGAAATGGTGGTGGGTGGGCTGAGCTTCGAACAGGTCGTGCAGCGCGACATTCTGCCGGGCGTCGATTTCGTCGCGAGTGGCGGCTTCGTGCCGAACCCGAGCGAGATCCTGATGCACAGCAAGTTCCTCGGATTCACGCAGCGCGTCGAGCAGGAATACGACGTGGTGCTGATCGACGCGCCGCCGATCCTGCCGGTCGCCGATTCGGGCATCGTCGCGAAGCTGGCCGGCAACGTGTTCGTGATCGCGCGCCAGGGCGTGACCAATCTGGCGGAACTGCGCGAGTCCGCGCGCCGCTTTGCGCAGATCGGCGTGCCGATCCGCGGCGTGATCTTCAACGACATGACCTCGCGGCCGAGCCGCTACGGCAAGGAATATGGCGCCTACGGCTACACCAGCTACGGCAGCGATTCGCCCGCACCCGCAAAGGAATGACGCGATGAAGGACATGACGATCATCATCTGCAGCTACAACTACGAGCGCTTCATTCGCGACACGATCGATTCGGCGCTGCGCCAGGAACCGGCGCGCACCCAGGTCGTGGTGATCGACGACGGCTCGACCGATTCGTCGCGCGCGATCATCGAAAGCTACGGCGAGCGTGTGACGGCGGTATTCAAGGAAAACGAAGGGCAGGCGTCCGCGTACAACCAGGGTCTCGCACTCGCCGATACCGAGTACCTGATCTATCTGGACTCGGACGACGTGCTGTACGACGGTGCAGTGAAAGAAGTGCTGGACGCCTTCGAACGCGGCGGCTATGCAAAGGTGCAGTTCACGCTCGACGTGATTGCGCAGGACGGATCGCACACCGGCGCGCACGTGCCGAATTCGCAGCCGCCGGCGGACTGCCGCAAGCTGCTGAAAAGCGGCTGGCTGTATCCGTCGCCGCCGGCCTCGGGCAATGCCTATCGCGTCAGTGCGTTGCGCAAGATCCTGCCGATCCCGCTGGGCAGCGGCCGGCGCATCGCGGCGGATTTCTACGCGATCTACGGCGTCGCGATGGTCGGCGCGATCCACTCGATCGACAAGCCGCTCGGCGGCTATCGCGTGCACCGCTCGTTCGTCGCCGACGAGCATGGCGGCGCACCGAAGATCGGTCTGTCGATCGCGAACTGCCAGGACATCAACGAAGTGGTCAACGCGTTTCCGCAGCGCTGGAATGCGTTGCGCGAACTGGTGGCCGAGCGGCTCGGCGAAGCGCTGCCGCCGCAAGGCGTCGACTTCTCGTACGAGAAGGCGCGCCTGTGCGCCGAAGTGTATGAAGCGCCGCTCGCCAAACGCTGGCACTGGTTCGCCTTCGATTCGGGCCGCTATTTCCGCTCGGTATTCGGCAATCCGTTCTGGGGCACCGGCAAAAAGCTCGGCGCCTTTGCGCTGACCGCGTTGTGCCTCGTGCCGTCGCGGCGCCTGTCGGACCACGTGGTGCGCTACATCGCCAATCCGCTCGCGAGGCAGGCACATCCCGGGCGTTAGCGGCCATAGAGTACGGGGAACTCTAAATGAAAAAAGCAGTAGCACGCGGCCTGGTGATCAACGGCCGCTTCCTTGGGCGCAAGGCGACCGGCGTCGACCGGTTCGCGTTCGAGACGGTGCGCGCGCTCGACGAACTGATGAAGACCGACGACCCGATCGTCGCGAATCTGCACGCGCAGATCGTCGTGCCGCAGACGCTTGCCGGCTTGCCGAATCCGTTTGCGCATATCGGCTTGCGCGCGGTCGGCGCCGGCCACGGGATGCGCTGGGAGCAGCTGAGCCTGCCGCGTGCGGCGCACGGCTCGCTATTGCTGAATCTGTGCAATACCGGGCCGTTGTTCGTGCGCGAGCAGGTGACCGTGCTGCACGATGCGGCGCCGGTGCGCGTCCCCGACAGCTATAGCCGCGCATTCACCGCGTGGTACCGCGTAATGGCGCCGCGTATGGGGCAGATCGCGCGGCGCGTGCTGACGGTATCCGAATTTTCACGCCGCGAACTGTGCGATGCATATGGCATTGCGCCGGCCAAGATCGGCGTGGTGCCGGAAAGCGGCGAGCACATGCTGCGCGTGCGCGAGCCGCATGCGCTGTCGTACGGCGTAACGGCGACGCGGCCCTATGTGCTGGCAGTCGGCAGCATGAATCGCCACAAAAACTTCCAGCTAGTGTGCGATGCCGCACGCGTGCTCGGCGATGCGGCCTTCGACATCGTCGTAGTTGGCGGTGGCGATGCGCGGGTGTACGGCAGCGCACAGGAAGCGCTGCCCGGTTTCGTTAAACATCTGGGGTATGTCGCAGACGAAGACCTGAACGCGCTGTATCGCCATGCGGCCTGTTTCGTCTACCCGTCACGCTACGAAGGTTTCGGTTTGCCGCCGGTCGAAGCGCTCGCGCTCGGCTGCCCGGTGATCGCGTCGCGGCTGCCGGCGGTGCAGGAGGCCTGCGGTGATGCGGTGCTGTACGTGTCGCCGGACGATCCGCGCGAACTCGCGGCACTGCTCGAACGGATCACGACCGATGCCGCGCTGCGGGCAACGCTACGCGCCAAAGGCAACGCAAGAACCGCGCAGCTCACGTGGCGTGCGACGGCCGTCAAGCTACTCGAAGAGATCTCGCCATGGCTGATCTAGCGCAAAGTGAAGTACCGGACGATAAAGCGGACCACGCGTCGCCGCCTTATGGCCGCGTGGCGATCGTCAACGACTGGCTCGTGACCTATGCGGGCTCCGAGCGTGTGCTCGAACAGATTATCGCGATGTTCCCGGAAGCGGATCTGTTCAGCCTCGTCGATTTCTTTCCGGACGAGCACCGCGGCAAGCTGCTCGGCAAGCGCGCGCAGACCTCGTTTATCCAGCGGCTGCCGCGCGCGAAAACCGCTTACCGTTCGTATCTGCCGCTGATGCCACTGGCGATCGAGCAGTTCGATCTGTCCGCCTACGACCTCGTGATTTCGGCAAGCCATGCGGTGGCGAAGGGCATCATCACCGGCCCGGATCAGGTGCACGTCAGCTATGTGCATTCGCCGATCCGCTACGCGTGGGACATGCAGCACGAGTACCTGAACGAAGCGGGCATGGCCAAGGGCCCGAAAAGCTGGCTCGCGCGCAGCGTGCTGCATTACATGCGGCTCTGGGATACCCGCACGGTGCACGGTGTCGACGCTTTCATGGCGAACTCGGGCTTTATCGGCCGCCGCATGCGCAAGACGTATGGCTGCAACGCGACGGTGGTGTATCCGCCGATCGACGTCGAGCGTTTCGCGCTCGGCACGCAGCGCGAAGATTTCTATCTGACCGCCTCGCGGATGGTGCCATACAAGCGCGTGCCGCTGATGGTCGAGGCGTTTTCGCGGCTACCGGATAAACGCTTTGTCGTGATCGGCGATGGCCCGGACTTCGACAAGGCGAAGGCGGTGGCGGGCCCCAACGTGACGCTGCTCGGCTACCAGCCCGCGGAGGTGTTGATCGACCATATGCAGCGGGCGCGCGGCTTTCTGTATGCGGCCGAGGAAGACTTCGGCATCTCGGTGGTGGAAGCGCAGGCGTGCGGCGCGCCGGTGATTGCATACGGCCGCGGCGGCGTGCTTGAAACGGTGATCGAGTCGCCCGATCCGATGCGCCGTACCGGCGTGTTCTATCGCGAGCAGAACGTCGCTGCGATCGTCGCTGCGCTCAAGCGCTTCGAAGCGCTCGGCCCGTTCCATCCAGAGGTTTGCCATCGCAATGCCATCCGGTTTTCGCCGGAGCGCTTTCGCGCGGAATTCCGCCACGTGGTCGATCAGGCATGTCGCGACGCGTCGGCCCGCTCGCTGCTGCCCGGCGAGGGTGCCGCAACTTCGGGCGCCCGTGTGCACGAACCTGCTGTGCTGATGGCTGAGGAGTGACATGAAAAAGTACGTGATCATCGCCACCAAAGGGCGCGCGGTCGAAACCGCCACGCTGTTCGATTTCCTCTACGAACAGGACGCCCGACCGGACGCGGTGTATGTGGTCGGCGCGGAACGCGCGGATCTGCCCGACGTCGCGGGCCACCGGCTGCATGCGCATGCGCGCGTGAAGCTGATGCTGTCGCAGGCACCGGGCCTGACCGTGCAGCGCAACGTGGGCGTCGCCCAGCTGTTGCGCGACCTCGACGACGAAAACATGCGCGAACCCTGGTTCGCCGCCTTCTTCGATGACGACTTCCGCCCGGAACGGGCGTGGCTCGCGCGCTGCGCAGCGCTCTTCAGCGAAGCGCCCGGCGTGATCGGTATGACGGGCCAGGTGCTGGCCGACGGCGTGCGCGGCCGCGGCATTTCGGAAGCGGACGCGCTCAAGTATCTGCGCGGCGAATACCCGCGGCAGCCGCATTGGGCCTCGGGTGAAGAACGGCGTCTGCTGAACTCCGCCTACGGCTGCAACATGGCCTTCGTCGAGCGCGTAATCCGTAGCTGCCGCTTCGACGAGGCACTGCCGCTGTACGGCTGGCAGGAGGATCAGGACTATACGTCGCAGGCGTTGAAGCTCGGCCTCGGCGAGTTCCTGTACGAACCGGCCTGCCGCGGCGTGCACCTGGGTGTGAAGGGCGGCCGCATTTCCGGCGTGCGCTTCGGCTACTCGCAGATCGCCAACCCGATCTTCCTGATGAAGAAAGACACGATGGAGCGCAAGAAGGCCTACAAGTTCATCACGCGCCATCTGCTTTCGAACGTGTATCACAGCCTGCGGCGCGACCCGATTTTCGACTATCGCGGGCGACTGAAGGGCAACGTGCTCGCGTTCGTCGATTTCGTGCGCGGCGCCAGCCACCCGCAGCGCATTCTCGATATCGGCATCGCCTCGCGCAGCCGGCGCTGACCGGTTGCGCCGGCAACTAATGCGACGGCCTATACGCATCACCTACTACTACACGAATTGCGGCCGGGGGACCCAGCGTCATGGAAATACAGGTATTCGGCGTCATCGTGTTCGCGTTGGGCGTGCTGTCGCTCAATCTGCGCTACCACTGGGCGATCTATTTCATCGCGCTGTGCTGCCTGTTTTCGGCGGCCGCCACCGTGTCGTTCCCGGCACTCGGCGGCCTCGCGCTGCTGCCCGTTACGCTGTTTCTCGCGTTTTTCACGCTGCGTGCATTCAATATCGGCGGCGGCCCGATGCTGCTGCGCGAGATCGCATTCGACCGGCCCGGCTTCTGGCTGGTGTGCGTGGCCCTCGTCGCCGCGTTCGGCGGCATCTTCCTGCCGCGCGCGCTGGCCGGCTCGACCTTCGTATTCGCGATCGACCGCACCGGCTCCGACCCGAACGCCGCGGCGCTGACGCCGCTCGGGCCGGTGTCGGGCAACCTGAGCCAGTCGATCTATGTGGTCACCGAACTGGTGCTGTACTGCTGTATGTCGGTGTTTCTGTCGCGGCGTGAGGGCTATCAGCACTTCGCGAAGGCGATGCTGCTGCTGGCGGCGCTGAACATCTGCGCGGCGATCCTCGACCTGGCCGGCGGCTCCGAAGTGCTGGCCGCGGCGAAGACAGCCGGCTACACGCTGCACGACAACGAAGAGCTCGCGGGCTTAAAGCGTATCACCGGCACGTTTCCGGAGTCGGCGGCGTTCTCGTACTTCACGCTGCCGCTATTCGCTTTCACGGCGAACTTGTGGCTACTCGGCTATCGGCCGAAGCTCACCGCAGCGCTCAGCATGGCTTCGGGCGCGATGCTGATCATGTCGACCTCGGCGACCGCCTACGTCGGTTTTGCCGCTTATCTGCTGGTGCTGTTTTTCAGCAGCTCGGAACGCGTCGCGCCGCATAGCCGCATGCGAAAGACGCGCTTGTGCATCGTGTTGGGCTGCGTCGGCGTGCTCGGCACGATCTTCGCGATTGTGCTGAAGCCGAGCCTGATCACCGTGGTCAGCGACTTCTTCACGCAGACGCTGCTGGCCAAAGCCGACAGCGATTCGGGCGTCGAGCGTACTGCATGGAACATGCAGGCGATCAAGAACTTCATCGATACCTACGGACTCGGTGTCGGCGTCGGCAGCTCGCGCGCGTCGAGTTTCGTGCTGGTGCTGATGTCCAACCTCGGCGTGCTCGGCGTCGTGTGCTTCGGCATGTTCGTGTGGCGCGCGGTGCTGTCGCCGATTTCAACCAGCCAGCCGCCGGCCGATCGCGCGGTGTGCTATGCGGCGCGTCAGGGCATGCTCGGCGTGCTGATCGTCGCGTCGGTATCGGGCACGGTGTTCGAACTCGGTGCCTGTTTCTATCTGTTTGCCGCGGCCGCGGCGGGGCTTGCGCTGTCGCCGGGGCAGCGGTCGCGCGCTACGCAGGCACGGCGGGTCGCGCCAAAGGCCGGCGCATACGCGGCGCGTGCCGTGTATGCGCCGGCGCGCGGGTGGCCCGGCAGTGCGCACGCGGCGGCTGCAAAGGCAGCCAGTGCGGCTGCAAGCTCATCTGTTAGCGCGTGTGCATCGGCATCCGAAGCAGCCTGCAGCACATCGCGCGCACTGGTGCCGGTATCGGCCGCGCGCCGCGAGAGCCGGGTGCCGGCGTGGCCGCACAAGTCGTAAGGGTGGCTGAATAGACCGTGATTTCGGCGGATTCGGCCCAGCTCGCTTACGTACAGTAAGTCTGGAGCGTAGGGGCAGGACAGTCATTGCAATGCCTCCGCAGCGGCCGTTCTGCCGGGGGCGTAGTAGCGGGCGGCGCTGCATGACGCGGGTGTCGTTTTCAACGAGGAAGGCCGATTGCGTCGCTAGCCGGGCGTGGACCGCAAGTCCGCGTCACCTTCAACCGGCGGCACGCCGTAACTGTGCGAGCATCCAAATGGACAATCAGAAAGCCAGCTTTGTGCCGGTAACCCAACCGTATCTGCCGCCTCTGGCGGAATTCACGCCGTATCTGGAGCAGATCTGGAACAACAAGTGGGTGACCAACGACGGCCCGTTCCATCACCAGCTCGAACAGGCGCTGTGCGAGCATCTGGGTGTCGAACACATCAGCCTGTTTTCGAACGGCACGATCGCGCTGATCACCGCGCTGCAGGCGCTCGACATCAAGGGCGAAGTGATCACGACGCCGTTCTCGTTCGTCGCCACCACGCATGCGCTGCACTGGAACGGCATCAAGCCGGTGTTCGTCGATATCGACCCGGTCAGCATGAACCTCGACCCGGCGAAGATCGAAGCGGCGATTACGCCGAAAACCACCGCGATCCTGCCGGTGCACGTGTACGGCAATCCGTGCGAGATCGAGGCCATTCAGGCGATTGCCGACAAGCATGGTCTGCGTGTCGTGTACGACGCCGCGCACGCGTTCGGGGTACAGCGCAACGGGCAATCGGTGCTGCGCGCCGGCGACATGTCGATCCTGAGCTTCCACGGCACCAAGATCTATCACACGTTCGAAGGCGGCGCGATTGTCTGCCGCGATCTGGAAACGAAGCGGCGCATCGACCGGCTGAAGAACTTCGGCATCGTCGACGAAGTGACGGTCGGCGCGCCCGGCCTGAACGGCAAGATGAACGAGGTGCAGGCGGCGTTCGGCATGCTGCAGCTGAAGCACGTCGAGCAGGCCTTCGCGGCGCGTGCGCGCATCGATGCGCGTTACCGCGAAGCGCTCGCCGGTGTGCGCGGCCTGAAGCTGCACGACATCGACAGCTGCAACACGCGGAACCACGCGTATTTTCCGCTGCGCGTGACGCCGGAATTCCCGATCAGCCGCGATGCGCTGTTCGACCAGTTCCGCTCGCGCCATATCGCCGTGCGCCGCTACTTTTATCCGCTGATCAGCGAGTTCGCGACGTATCGCGACCTGGCGTCGGCGTCGCGCGAGAACCTGCCGGTGGCAAGCATGACGTCGGAACAGGTGTTGTGTCTGCCGATGTACGCGATGCTCGAGGCGGCGGAGCAGGAACGCATCATCGATATCGTGCTGGCGTGCGCGAACGGCACGGTCGCGTGACAGCGCAACGGGGCAACCGCAACCCATCGGTGACGGTACCGGGGATACCGATGGCAGCGGTGCAACCGGCAGCCGATCCCGCCCTGCACGCGCTCACGGGTAAGCGCGGCGCAGGGCGAAACAAATAGAGCGCATGCGGGGCCGTGAGGCGCGCATGCGGGTTTGGGGGCTCGACAGCGGAGGCGGCGATGCTAGAGATCGCACCGGATGACACGACAGGCACAGGCGCACAGCGCCGTGCAGCGCGTGCGAACAGGACCGACGCGCCCGATGGCGCGGCAGCGGGTAT
>Ga0310813_10001879_pt1 | contig 12718 bp, 12 predicted proteins | sample YN3metagenome_FD_203086 | JGI IMG/M metagenome (GOLD analysis project Ga0310813, IMG submission 203086) | Soil microbial communities from experimental microcosm in Duke University, North Carolina, United States - YN3 | ecosystem: Engineered > Artificial ecosystem > Soil microcosm > Unclassified...
CTGGTGCTGCACGAGTCGAACATCATCAACGAGTACATCGACGAGCGCTTCCCGCATCCGCAGCTGATGCCCGCGGACCCGGTGATGCGCGCGCGCGCACGGCTGTTCCTTCACCGCTTCGAGAAGGAGCTGTTCATTCACATCGACGCGCTCGAAAGCGGCCATCAGAAGCAGCAGGACCGCGCGCGCGGCCTCGTGCGCGACGCGCTGATGCAGATCGCGCCCGTGTTCGCCAAGCACAAGCACATGCTGGGCGACGACTACTCGATGCTCGACGTCGCGATCACGCCGCTGCTATGGCGCCTCGACTACTATGGAATCCAGATGCCGAAGCAGGCGGCGCCGCTGATGAAGTACGCCGAACGGCTGTTCGCGCGGCCCGCCTTCTCCGAGGCGCTGACTTCGGCCGAACGGGGCATGCGCAAGTAGGCATCGCCTTTGCATGGACTTGGGCTCGGGCCCCGATTCCGGGGGCGAACGTAAAGTGTCTCGACAGTCCGGCACCGCTGTGAAGCACAACGTGCCGGGCACTTTCGCGGTGCGCGCAACAAATCCGATCGCGGGTCTTGTTGCGGTAAAGGCGCTTTCTTGACCACGGGTCACCCGGGCGTAATATTTTCGCCATATGTCCGAGCAGTCCGCGAAGCCCTATCTGGTGCGCGCCATCTGCGAATGGTGCGCCGACAACGGGCTCACGCCCTACCTCGCCGTCCGCGTGAACCCGCAGACGCGCGTGCCGGCTGCGTTCGTGAAGAACGGCGAGATCGTGCTGAACGTCAGCGCGACCGCCACGCGCAAGCTGACGATCGACAATCAGTGGATCCAGTTCACCGCGCGCTTCAACGGTTCCTCGCAGGAGGTGGCCGTGCCGATGGGCGCCGTGATCGGCATCTTCGCCAAGGAAACCGGCTACGGGTTCTCGTTCACCGCGCCTGACGATCCGGTCGCCGCGTTGGCGTCGACGTCGGGCGCCCGCGACCTCGACGGCCCGCCGAAGCTCGGCGACCCCCTGCGCAAGCGTCCCTCGCACCTCCAGGTCGTCAAGTAGTCCGTCATCCGCCGGCGCATCGGCGTCGGATCGCGCTTTGCGCTGCGGTCTGCGCGCTACAATCGTCGCCACGCCGGCATAGCTCAGTTCGGTAGAGCAGCGGTTTTGTAAACCGTTGGTCCCGGGTTCGAATCCTGGTGCCGGCATTCCCAACCCACCGCTCTGGGCAGGCCTGCCGGGTCCTGCCGCCTCCTAACGCGCCCTGAACGACCCGAGCGCCAATCAGCCCGATGCCGACAGCGCGAGCGTAGCTGGCTCGCGAATCGGGATTGCGTAGAAAGTTGTCCGGAAGCAATCCAAACGCGAGGCGCTCGCTGAATCGGGTCGAGCGGCATCAGCAGCGCGAGCTCGATGATCGGCGGATCGGTCGCGCAGCGAACGCATTCCAACTCCTTGCCGGTCAGGGTGGTTTGCAGCAGCCGTGCGAAACGTTCACGAGCGATCCCGTCGTGCAAGTAAAGAGGGGGACAGCGCAAGAGCGACACAGCCGGTCGGAGGTAAGATATCCACTATGAAAACAGCTGTCGTCATGGTGGGTGCGCTCCTCGTGCTCGCTGGAACGTTCGGGAGCGCGGCGGCGCAGCCGGCGAAGTGGGGGCCGACCTGGAGCGAGGTGAGCGGCGAGCGCTACAGCAGAGTCGCGAAGAACGCGTATCCGGCGATCATCAAGTCGATCGACGGCAAGCACCGCACCGAACGCGTCGTCAAGGTCGAACCGGGCGTGCATCGCGTCGTCGTGCAATCGCCGAACCGAAAGGGTTTTCGCGGATCCGACGAGGCGATGGAGATCACGTTCGAACCGTGCGTGCGCTACTACATCAACGCCGAGTTCGAGACCAGTGTCGGCGCCGCTTGGAAACCGGTGCTCGCGCAGAAGGAACGCGTTCCCGGATGCAAGCTACCCGCGAAACCCTGACGAGGTTCCGGTAAACCTCCCGGCGCGTGAGCGTCCACAGAACACCGGCCGCGGTGGCCCGCGGTGGTACGCCGGGACGCTTCAGCTCCGGCTTTCGTAAATCCCGAGCTTGCGGTGCAGCGGTGCCTCGTCGGCGATGAAAAGGAACGCCGGCGCACCCGCCGAGCGGTTTCGCAGCGTGACGGTCGCGTAGCCCGGCGCACAGCACGTGTCGGCTTCGGCGAGCTGGAATGCGCTCTCGTCGATGCGGGCTTCGAGTCCTTCCCCTCCTTGCGATTTCAAGCGGCCAGGCAGTTCTCGACCTTCCAGCCGTAAAGCCATTCCAGCGCATCGTAGTAGCGCTCGGGCGTGCGTCCCTTCCACAGGTCGTTACGCACCAGCCGCTCGACGCCCTTGGCGTGATAGATGCGGCCCATTTCGCGCGTCATCAGCACGACGCGCGCCGTGCGCGTGACGCGCGAGCGCTGATAGAGATCGAACGCGGTGCCGAAGTCGCCGTCGCACGCGCGCAGCGCCTCGCCGAGCGTGACCGCGTCCTCGAGCGCCATGCACGCGCCCTGCGCAAGATACTGCAGCATCGGATGCGCAGCGTCGCCGAGCAGCGTAACGCGGCCGAACGTCCATTGCGCGATCGGCTCGCGATCGGCAGTCGCCCAGCGCTTCCAGTCCTTCGGCAAGTCGATCAACTGGCGTGCGCGCGCGCAGATGCCTTCGAAGTAGCTCTGCACTTCGGCGCGGCTGCCTTCGCGGATGCCCCACTCCTCCTTCTCACGGCTGTGGAACGTCACGACGACGTTGTACTGCTCGCCGCCACGCAACGGGTAGTGGACGAGATGGCAGTTGGGCCCCACCCAGATGCTGGCGGCGTTCCACTGCAGGTCCTTGGGAAACTCGGGCCTGTCGACGACGGCGCGATACACCACGTGGCCCGATACGCGCGCGTCGTCGCCGACGTACTGCGCGCGCACCGTGGACTTCACGCCGTCGGCGCCGATCAGCGCGATGCCGCGATGCGCGGCGCCCTTCGCGTCGAAGACGGTGACGCCCGCGTCGTCCTGCTCGACGTGCCGGACGCTCGTCGCGGTGAGGATCTCGACGTTGCCCGATTCCTGCGCGCCTTCGAGCAGCGAGGTGTGCACGTCGGCGCGATGGATCACTGCGTACGGATTGCCGAAGCGCTCGCGAAACGCCGTTCCGACAGGCACGCGTGCGACGAGCGTCGCGTCGAGCGCGTCGTGCATCACCATCTCGTCGGTGTAAACGGCACGCGCACGCGCCCTCGGCCCTACGCCCAGCGCGTCGAAAGCGGAAAACGCGTTGGGCCCGAGCTGCATGCCGGCGCCGATCTCGCCGAGCCGCGGGGATTGCTCGAGCACCTTGACGGCGAGACCGCGGCGCACGAGCGCAAGCGCGGCGGCGAGGCCGCCGATGCCGCCGCCGGCCACCAGCACCGGTCGCGATGACGATCGGCTGCTCATCGTGCTATCCGTTGCAAGCTCGCCATGGATATCGGACGCGCTCGGGAACCGATCGCGATATCGCGATGTGGGGCGCGCCGTACCAGCGCCGCTGTCCGATCGCTGCGCTCCGTTTGGCTGTTCGCATCGCAGGAACGCGTCCGCCACGCGATGCGCTGACGCGCATGCGCGAGTCGAAGCGCATGTGGCCCTGCCACCCCGGCGCGACCGACGAAGCTGCTCGCGCTCGCCGCGCAGGACCTGACCGCGCCGCTGTACTACGTCGCGAGCCCGTCGAACGCCCCGGCCACGGCCCGGGCGGCTACTATCACGACGGGCGCTTCGCGACGCTCGACGACGTAGTCGCGCCCTGCGACGCGCACTTCGGCCTGCAGCTCAGCGCACAGACCGGCGCGACCTCGTCGAGCATCTGAAGTCGCTGTAGCGCGACGCGCTAGATGCGCCCCATCACCATCAGGATGATCAGGATGAGGAGCACGAGTCCAAGCCCGCCGCTCGGCCAGTAGCCCCAGCCGGAGCTGTACCCCCACGAGGGCAGCGCGCCGATGAGCAGCAGCACGACGACGATGAGAAGAATGAGCGAAAGCGACATGACGACCTCCGTTCGCCCTTCGGCTTGGAGCTGGCACTGACAGCGGTGCCCCTCCTTTGCCTTGCGGGCGTGTAAGAATTACGTCCGAATCGATGGCGGCGGTCGCTCGGCGTCGTACGACGCTTCTTGAAGCCGCCTGCTGCCGCCTGCTTCGCGGTCATCACTAAGCAACGCATATGCCCGCATGCACCGCGTAGTTTTTTCAACGGAGAATACATGAATCAGCTCGATTTCGCCGGGCGCCGTGCCGTGGTGACCGGGGGTGCGGCCGGCATCGGCCTCGCGGTCGCCTCGCGCCTCGCCGCAAGCGGCGCGAAGGTCGCGATATGGGATCGCGACGAAGCTGCCCTCGCGGAAGCCGCGAAGAAAGTGGGCGGCGCGCTCGCGCAAGCGCTCGACGTCACCGACGATCGCGCAGTCGACGAAGCGGCGCGTACGGCGACGGAGCGCCTCGGCGGCATCGACGTGCTCGTGTGCTCGGCCGGCATCACGGGTCCCAACACGACCACGTGGGAATATCCGGTCGATGCCTGGCGGCGCGTGTTCGACGTGAACGTGCATGGCCTTTTCTACTGCAACCGCGCCGTCGTGCCGATCATGCGCAAGGGCGGCTACGGGCGCATCGTCAACATCGCGTCGGTCGCGGGCAAGGAAGGCAATCCGAACGCCCCGGCATACAGCGCGTCGAAGGCCGCGGTGATCGGGCTCACGAAATCGCTGGGCAAGGAGCTCGCGAAGACGGAGATCCGCGTCAACTGCGTCACGCCGGCCGCCGTGCGCACCGCAATCTTCGATCAGATGACGCAGCAGCACATCGACTTCATGCTGTCGAAGATTCCGCTGGGACGCTTCGGCACGGTCGACGAGATCGCGGCGCTCGTGTGCTGGCTCGCGTCCGAGGACTGCTCGTTCGCAACCGGTGCGGTATTCGACGCGTCGGGAGGACGCGCGACGTATTGACCCGGGATCGGGTATCGCGATCCCGGATCGCGTATCAGCGCTTCTTCAACACCGCCGAGCGAGCAGATCGTTGATGCGCGTCTGCCTGCCGCGCCCGGTCGCGCGCAACGCAGCGAGCACGTCGCGTTCGAGGCGCAACGCCAAGCATGAGTCGAGCGAGGCGGCACGCGCTCGTCCAAACGCCGTCATCGTCATGCGATAAGCGGCCTGCATTACGCCCGTACCCGCAGCATGATCTTGCCGATGTGCTTCGACGACTCCATCAGCGCGTGCGCCTGGGCGACATCGGGGAGGTCGAACGTCGCGTGGATCACCACGCGCACCTTGCCCGTTTCGAGCAGCGGCCACGCCTTGTCGCGCAGCTCGCGCGCGAGTGCCGCCTTGCGCTCGGAAGGGCTCGCGCGAAGTGTCGATCCGGTGACCGTCAGGCGCTTCAGCATGATGAAGCGCCAGTCGCATTCGACGCGGCTGCCCTGCAGGAACGCGATCTGCACGAGCCGGCCCTCGAGCGCGAGGCATTTGAGGTTGCGCTCGATGTAGTCGCCACCGACCATGTCGAGAATCACGTCGACGCCGCGCTTCGAGATCCGCTTCACTTCCTCGGCGAAATCCTGCGTGCGGTAGTCGATGGCGTGATCGGCGCCGATCGAGCGGCAGAACGCGGTCTTCTCCGGCGAGCCCGCGGTCGTGATCACCGTCGCGCCGAACGCCTTCGCGAGCTGAATCGCGGTGAGGCCGATGCCGCTCGTGCCCCCGTGCACGAGGAATGTTTCGCCGGACGCAAGATGCGCTCGGTCGAAAACGTTGTTCCATACGGTGAAGAACGTCTCCGGCAAGGCCGCAGCCTGCTCGAGCGAGAAGCCGCGCGGCACCGGCAGGCACCACGCGGCCGGCGTCGCGCAGTATTCCGCGTAGCCACCGCCCGGTGTCAGCGCGCACACCGAGTCGCCGATCTTCCATTGGGTAACGCGTTCGCCGACTGCGGCAATGCGGCCGGCGACTTCGAGCCCCAGAATCGGAGAGGCATCGGGCGGCGGCGGATACGTACCCGCGCGCTGCGCGCAATCCGGCCGGTTCACGCCCGCATACGCGACCTCGATCAGCAGTTCACCGGTGCGCGGCTGCGGCACAGGACCATCGGCTAGATGCATGACGTCGGGCGGACCTGGTTGCGTCACCGCGACGTGACGCATCGTCGTCGGAAGAGTCATCTGGAATGTCTCCACGCGAAATGAACGATTCTACGACCGAGGTGACGTGCGGAGCGCGAGTGCACACGCGGCGGCGAGCGCTGCGGCCGTCGCCGAGGCCGCGAACGCGCCCGCAGGACCGAAACGCTCGATGATGACGCCGCCCAGCGCGTTGCCCGCGCCGATGCCGCTCACGATGCACGTCGTCGACCACGTGAACGCTTCGGTCGCGTAGCGTGCGGGTGCGTACGACGACACGAGCAGCGTCACCACGGTGAACGCCGGCGCGACGCACAAACCCGCAAGGAATCCGGCGAGCGCGAGCAAGCCGGCCGACGCGATGACGGCGTGCGCGGCGAGCGGCACCACCAGCACGGCGAGCAGTATGCGCAATTGCCGCTCGAAGCCGCGCACGAACGGAAGACCGCCATATACCAACCCGCCCAGCGCGCTGCCCACCGAGCTCACTGCGATCAGCACGCCGGCGAGCGGCGGGTTCTGCACGCGGGCGGCGAAGCCGGGATAGCCGATTTCGAGCAGGCCCAGGCTGCAGGTGAGAAGGAACGTCGTCGCATAGACGACCAGCAGCTGCGGTTGCGCGAGCGGCCCCAGCAGGTGACGCTCGGCATGCGGATCGTGACGCCAATAACGAAGCGCCGGTGATGCAACGAACGTCGGCACGGCGACCACCATGAACACCCACGCCGCGGCAAATGCGATCGCCGGCGAGCCGACGGCGAGCAGCAGCGCGATCAGCGCAGGGCCGACGGTGAACGTGAGCTCGACCAGCACCGCGTCGAGCGCGAACGCCGTCTTGCGCGCGGCCGCGTCGTCGAACCGGTAGCGCCACATCGTACGCGTCAGCACGGCGATCGGCGGAAAGAAGGCACCTGCGAGCGCCGCGAGCAGCCACAGCGCCGACGTCGACAACCGGAGCGGCTCACCGAGCAGGATGATCAGCAACGCGGCGGGGCACATGAAACCGGTAACGCGCAGCGGCCAGCGTGGGCCGCGCCGATCGATCCAGCGGCCGACGAAGGGCGCGGTTGCGGCCGATGCGCCGAGGTAGATGCCCACCGCGGCACCGGCCGCGGCGAACGAGCCAGTCAGCGCGCGCACGTGTAGCAGCAGTGCGAGCGTGACGGTGCCGATCGGCATGCGCGCGACGATCGCCATCGCGAGCAGCCGCGTGACATCGGGCAGGCGGATGAACGACGCGTAGCGGGCCGCGGTCGCGCGCAGCATCAGCTAAACGCCGCGCGAAGCGTCAATAGACGACTTGCACGTTTTCCGGCGCGAGCCAATCGCGCAGCCGTTCGATCAGCGCATCGTCGGGATTGACACGCCACGACTCCGGCAGCTCGACGTCGCCGCCGACGCGGTCATTGACATAACGCACGGTGATCGGCAGTGCGCCAGGGCGAAATGGCGCGAGGATCTCGGCCAGCCGGTCGGCCGACGCGTTGCCATTGCACGCGAGCCGGATGCCCTTCGCCCAGCGCTTGCGCACGCCGGCGAGGTCGTAGACGTTCTCGGCGATGATGCGCAGACCCTGCGCTTCGCCGTCGTCGCTCACGCGCTGCGTGACGCGTATTTCCATGATCACCAGCTGATCCTCGCGCAGCAGCGTGCGCACTGCGTCGAACGTCTCGTTGTAGACGAGCGCCTCGGCGCGGCCCTTGCCGTCGTCGAGCGTGACGAACGCCATCTTGCCGCGCCTGCTCGCCTGGATGCGCAGCGCCGTGACGATGCCCGCGACGAGAACGCGATCGTTCTTCGGCGCGAGGTTGCCGAGCGAAGTGCGCACGATCGAGCCGAGCTCGCTCGCGTACGCGGTGAACGGATGCCCGCTCAGGTAGAAGCCGAGCGAAGCCTTTTCCTGCAACAACCGCTCCGCTTCCGTCCAGTCGCGCGCGGCGATCGGCGCGGGCATCGGCGCGACCGATTCGTCGCCGAACAGCGAGACCTGCGAGGCCGTCGCCGCCGCGCGTTCGCCGGCATCGAGCGCGGGGCCGACGGATGCGAACAACGCGGCACGGTGCGCATCGATCGCGTCGAACGCACCGGCGCGAACCAGCGCCTCGACGACGCGGCGATTGACGAGTCGCGTGTCGACGCGGCGGCAGAAGTCGAACAGGTCCTTGAACGGCCCGCCGGCATCGCGTGCCGCGACGATCCCCTCGATCGCCGCCTCTCCGGTGCCCTTGATGCCGCCCAGTCCGTAGCGGATGCTGCGCGCGTCGACGGGCTCGAAGCGATAGCGCGACGCGTTGACGTCGGGTGGCAGCACTGCGAGCCCTTGCGCGAGCGCATCGTCGTAGAGCGCCTTGACCTTGTCGGTGTCGTCCATGACGAGCGACAGGTTCGCCGCCATGAACGCGGCGGGATGGTGCGCCTTGAAGTACGCGGTCTGGTAGGCGACGAGCGCGTAGGCTGCGGAGTGCGACTTGTTGAAGCCGTAGCCGGCGAACTTCTCCATCAGGTCGAAGAGCTGCGCGGCTTTCGCGCGCGTGAGGCCGTTCTTCTCGGCGCCGGCGACGAACACGTCGCGCTGCTGCGCCATCTCCTCCTTCTTCTTCTTGCCCATCGCGCGGCGCAGCAGGTCGGCGGCGCCCAGCGTGTAGCCGCCGATCACCTGCGCGATCTGCATCACCTGCTCCTGATACACCATCACGCCGTACGTGGGCTCGAGGATCGGGGCAAGGCGCGGGTCGAGGTACTCGACGCGCTCGCGCCCGCTCTTGCGCGCGTTGTAGTCGGGGATCAGCTCCATCGGCCCCGGCCGGTACAGCGCGACGAGCGCGATGATGTCCTCGAAACGCGTCGGCTGCGCCTGCTTGACGAGCTCGCGCATGCCGCGCGATTCGAACTGGAACACCGCGGTCGTGTTCGCCTTGCGGAAGATGTCGAACGTGTGCGCATCGTCGAGCGGCAGCGATTCGAGCGCGACGGTCGCTCCGGGGTCGAGCTTGCGCACGTAGCGCAGCGTCCAGTCGAGGATCGTCAGCGTCGTCAGGCCGAGGAAGTCGAACTTGACGAGCCCGATCGCCTCGACGTCGTCCTTGTCGAACTGCGACACGGGCGCCTGCGCGCCCGACTGCACGTACAGCGGGCAGAAATCGGTGAGCTTCCCCGGAGCGATCAGCACGCCGCCCGCGTGCATGCCGACGTTGCGCGGCAGGCCCTCGAGCTCGCATGCGAGCGCGAGCAGCTCGCGCACTTCCTCCTCGTCGGCTTCACGCTGGTCGAGCAGCGGCTCGACTTCGCGCGCGTAGATGACGTTGGGCTCCGGCTCTCCGGTGCGCCGGCGCAGCGTCACGGTCTTGCCTGGCTGGAACGGGATCAGCTTCGCTATGCCGTCGACGAACGAATAGGGCAGGTCGAGCACGCGGCCGACGTCGCGCACGGCCGCCTTAGCGGCGAGCGTGCCGAACGTGGCGATCTGCGACACCGACTCGGCGCCGTACTTGTGCTTGACGTAATCGATGACGCGGTCGCGGCCGTCCTGGCAGAAGTCGATGTCGAAGTCCGGCATCGAGATCCGCTCAGGATTGAGGAACCGCTCGAACAGCAGCACGTAGCGCAGCGGGTCGAGGTCGGTGATGCCGAGCGCGTAGGCGACCAGCGAGCCTGCGCCCGAGCCGCGCCCGGGCCCGACCGGCACGCCGTTGTGGCGCGCCCAGTTGATGAAATCGGCGACGATGAGAAAGTAACCCGAGAAGCCCATCTGCACGATGGTCTTCGTCTCGAAGTCGAGACGTGCCGCGTATTCGGCACGGCGACGCTCGCGCTCGGTCGCGTCGGGATAAAGCTGCGCGAGGCGTTCCTCGAGCCCGCGTGCGGCCTCGGCGCGCAGGTGATCGTCGAGCGACACGCCGGGGGGTGTGGGAAATTGCGGCAGATGGTTCTTGCCGAGCGGAATCGCGAGGTTGCACCGCTGTGCGATCGCGATGCTGTTGGAAAGCGCCTGCGGCAGGTCAGCGAACTTCTCCGCCATCTGCGCCTGCGTCAGGAAGTACTGCTGGTTGGTGAAGCGGCGCGGGCGCCGCGTGTCGGACAGCGTGTGTCCTTCGGCGATGCACACGCGCGCCTCGTGCGCACGGAAATCGTCGACGCTCAGGAACTGGATCGGATGCGTCGCGACGATCGGCACACGCGTCTCGGCGCCGAGCGCGACCGTCGCCTGCACCAGCGCTTCGTCGTCGGCGTGGCCCGCGCGCTGCACCTCGAGCACATAGCGCTGCGGAAACCATGCAGACCACTCGCCGGCGAGACGCCGCGCCGCGGCGCCATTGCCCTGCAGCAACGCCTGCCCGACGTCGCCATCGCGCGCTCCCGACAGTGCGATCAGTCCCTGCGTTCCGCTCGCGAACCACGCGCGATCGAGTTGGGCGCGGCCGCGGTGCTGGTTGGCGAGGTACGCGCGCGACAGCCAGTCGCACAGGCGCAGGTAGCCGTCGCGGTTGGCGGCGAGCAGCAACGCACGCGTCGGCTGCTCGGGTTCCTTGTCGTTCGCGATCCACACGTCGCAGCCGGCGATCGGCTTGATGCCGCGCGCGCGCGCGGCCCGGTAGAACTTGATGAGTCCGAACTGGTTGGCGAGATCGGTGAGCGCGAGCGCCGGCATGCCATCGCTCGCTGCGGCGTCGACGGCATCGTCGATGCGGAGCGTTCCATCTGCGATCGAATACTCGCTATGCAGTCGCAGATGGGCGAAACCGGGAGATGCCATGTCAGTGGCGCCGGGCTGCCTCAAGCCAACGACACGCCCCCCGGGGGGCAGGGAGCGAAGCGAGCGTGGAGGGGCGTTTCATCCTAGTCGCGAAGCGCCGCCTCGATTGACCAGCCCCCCGCGGGGCAGCGAGCGCAGGGGATGCTCCATCCGCGTGCGAGTCGGATTCGGTAGAATTCTACTCCGCCGACCTCGCCGAAATCGCATGCATTCCCTCAGCGCAGCGCACTTGCCGCAGCTTCGCGTGCTGCACGCCAATGTGGCGCCGCTCGCGCTCGCCATCGCATGTGCGGCGCTCGTCGCGGGGTGCGCGGTCGCACCCATAAGCGCACCGGTGCCATCTGCGCCGCCATCGGCGCCACCGCTGCCGCGCGCAGCCGAACCTCCGCCGCCGGCGATCAACCTGTCCGGCTTCCCGTTGCCGTATCGTCAGGGTTATGCGGACGGCTGCGCGAGCGCCACCGGCGCCGAACGCAAGGACGGATCCCGTTTTGCCGCCGATCCGAACTACCGCACCGGGTGGCAGGACGGAATCGCGCTTTGCCGGAAGAAATAGCGTACGTCCCGCGCAAGGCGCCGGCTTCGCACATCGTCGATGTGCGCGGCGAGCGCCATCACGTGACGACGTGGGGACGTCCCGACGCGCCACCCGTCGTCTTTCTCCACGGATGGATGGATGTCGGTGCGTCCTTCCAGTTTCTCGTCGATGCGCTGCGCGACGACTGGTACGCGATCGCGCCGGATCTGCGCGGCTTCGGCCGCTCCGCATGGCAGCCGCAGGGCTACTGGTTCTACGACTACGTCGCCGACCTCGATGCGTTGCTGCAGGCGCTGGTGCGCGACAAGCCGGTACGGCTCGTCGGCCACAGCCTCGGCGGCAACGTCGTGATGAATTACGCCGGCGTGCGGCCGGACCGCGTGGATCGCGTCGTTTCGCTCGAGGGCTTCGGCATTCCCGGCGAGGGCGCCGACGCGGCACCGCGCAAGGTCACCGCGTGGCTCGACGCGCTCGCGCATCCGCCGCGGTTTCGGCCGTACGACGATTTCGCGGCGGTCGCCGACCGGCTGCAGAAGAAGAATCCGCGCCTGCCGCGCGACAAGGCGACGTTTCTCGCGCGGCACTGGGCCGTACAAAAAGCCGACGGCCGCGTCGAGCTCCTGTCCGACCCGCGGCACAAGATACCGTTTCCGCACGTCTACCGGATGGAGGAAGTGTTCGCGATCTGGCGCAAGGTGAGCGCGCCCGTGCTGTGGGTGGCGGCGCGCGAGTCGGACATCTCGCACTGGCTGCGCGATCATCCGCAGCCGCAGCAGGGACCCCCGAATCTCGACGGCTTGCAGCAGCGCCTCGCGCACGTTCCGAACGGCCGCCTCGTCGTGATTGCCGACGCCGGCCACATGCTGCATCACGATCAGCCGGAAGCGATCGCCGCGCAGATCGAGCCGTTCCTCGCGTCGGCTTGAAGGAGCGCGGCTTCAGCGTCCATTCGCGGCGCGGCGCCTACGTCGCGCTCGCGCTGCTCACGCTGGTGTGGGGACTGAACTGGGCGGTGATGAAGGCGGCGCTGATGCACGCGCATCCGCTCGAGTTCAACGTGCATCGAACCGCGCTCGCGACCGCGGTGCTGTTCGGCGTGCTGTTTGCGCGCGGCACGCGCATCCGGCCGCAAAGCTGGCGCGCGGTGATCGTGACGGCCTTCTTCCAGACGACGATCAACTTCGGCGCGACGACGATGGCCGTCGCCGGTGGGGGCGCGGGTCGCACGTCGGTGCTGGTGTTCACGATGCCGTTCTGGACGCTT
>Ga0310813_10001881_pt1 | contig 12716 bp, 11 predicted proteins | sample YN3metagenome_FD_203086 | JGI IMG/M metagenome (GOLD analysis project Ga0310813, IMG submission 203086) | Soil microbial communities from experimental microcosm in Duke University, North Carolina, United States - YN3 | ecosystem: Engineered > Artificial ecosystem > Soil microcosm > Unclassified...
GGAAGGGGCGCCTTTCGGCGCCCCTTTGTTGTTATTCACAGCGAGCGAAGCGAGCGTCCTCACAGGCCGCGTGAGCGGCGTTTTCATCGCGAGCGACGCGAGCTTTCCCACCGGGAGCCGCGAGCGCCGGCGAGCGCGCTCACGCTATGGCCGCGCTCAGTCGATCGCTGAAGACTCGGCTTGCCGTGAGGCGCGTGCCGTCGCGCATGATGACGATGTACTCGCCGTGGAACCACGGCTCGAGCTCCTTGATGCGATCGATGTTCACGATCGCGGAGCGATGGATGCGCACGAAGATCTTCGGATCGAGGCGTGCCTCCATGTTCTTCATGCTCTCGCGCAGCAAGTGGGCGTCGTTCTTCGTGTGAATTTTCACGTAATTGCCCGACGCCTCGACCCAGTCGATCTCCTCCGTCCGCACGAAGAACACCCGGCCGCCCGATTTCACGATCAGCCGTTCGGAGTACTTTCGCTCTTCGTGCAGCTCCTCGAGTAGCGACACGAGGCGCGGATCGAGGCCGCCGGTCTTGTCGAGATTGAGATGTCCGCGCGCGCGATCGAGCGCCTTCTCGAACCGTGTCTGATCGAACGGCTTGAGGAGGAAGTCGAGGGCGTGGATCTCGAAGGCGCGGAGGGCGTGCGCGTCGTGCGCGGTGACGAAGACGACGGCCGGAGCGTGCCCCTTGTCGATGTTGTCGATGACCTCGAAGCCGTCCATGCCGGGCATCTGCACGTCGAGGAAGACGAGGTCGGGCTGCGCCTTGTCGATCGCTTCGACGGCGCTCGGGCCGTCGGTGCATACGCCGACGATCTCGACGTCCGGCTGTTCGGCGAGTAAAGCCTGGATCCGGTCGCGCGCGAGCTCTTCGTCGTCAACGACCAGGGTTCGAATCTTCTTTTGGTCAGTCATCAGTCTGCCGCCATCCGCTCGGGGTGATTGAAGGGAATGACTACGGTCACGTGGACCCCTTCATTGGGTGCGCCACGCATGGAGAACACGAAGTTGTCGCCGTAGAGATGGGCCAATCGTTGGCGCGTCGTCGCGAGGCCGACGCCATCCTTGTGGCCGGTGCGCAGCCCTCGGCCGTCGTCGATGACGTCGCAGCGGAGCATGTCGCCGTCGCGCACGATGGTGATGTTGATCGAACCCTGGCCGAGATCGCCGAAGCCGTGACGGAACGAGTTCTCGACGAGCGGCTGGAAGAACAGATTCGGCACACGCGCGTCGCGCGTTTCGGGATCGATGTCGATCGAAACCTTCAGGCGCTCGCCGAAGCGCAGGCGCATGATCTCGACATAGCGCTGCAAGAAGTCCAGCTCCGACTGCAACGCCACTTCCTGCGCGCCGATGTTCTGTAACGACATGCGCAGGAGATCGCTCAGCGCGGCGACCATCGAATCGGCGCGTCGGACGTCTTTGTGCATGAGCGCCGAGATCGAGTGCAGCGTGTTGAAGAGGAAGTGCGGTTGGAGCTGCATGCGGAGCATCTGCAGCTGCGCCTGCGCGAGGCTGGCCTCGAGCTGCGATGCGCGAAGCGCGCGATCTTTCGACACTCGGTAGTAGATCACCGCGTGGTTCACCGTGACGAGCGCGCAGTAGACGATCGCGTCGACGACCGTCCACGAGAGCAGCGACCTGCCGAGGACACTCGGCAGGATCTGAAGCTCGATTCCCGGGGCGAGCAGTACGGTGACGAGCGAGAAGAGCGACGCATGGACGAGCACGAACGCCAGCATCGCCGGCATGTGGATGGCGAGGTTCCGATTGACCTCGCGCCCGCGCAGCGGGAATCGCTGCGCCAGCCGCATGACGAGCGGCGCCAACAGGGCCCAGGTGTAGGTGAAGACCAGTTCGGCGGGAAGGAGGCTGCGCAGCGAAACCGGCTCTCCGACCCAGCGGCTGTACAGGTAGCGCTCGAGCGAATAGAGGACGGCGATGGCGGTGGCCGCGATGAACAATACGGCGGCAAACCCCACACGGCGCTCGCGGATCAACGCCTGATCGACTTCCCGGGTCAGGCCGTAGATGCTGTATTCGCTCGTCTGGGCGGCCGTTTCCACGGGCCTCGCCGCACTCGTCACGGCCGGGGGGCGGAGGCTTGGTGCTGGGCTCGCTTCTCGGCTCCTTGCCGGCCGTGCGTTCATCGAGGGAGTGGGTTCGGGGACGTACGTCTATTACCGACGGCGCGGGTCAAGGGTTTCGTCCCCGCCTACGTCCATTAGACACCAAGATGCCTGGAACTGTTTTTCCGGGGGTGTAGGACTTTTGTAAGAGTGGCCGACGGTACCGTCTTCGCCCACTGTCTCCCTGAGCGAAGCGAAGGACCTACCGTCCCCAACGAATCACCAATGAGGGATAATAGGTCCTACGTTATTCCGCTCCTCGAGAGGACAGCCCGGCGTCGTCGAGGGCCGCTAAGGCCGCTCGTTAACCGAACTGCGGCGGCCGCCTCTTGTGAAAGTCGGTCGCGGTCTGAAACGCGTGCGCGACGGCGAGGACTTTCTCGTCTTGGAAGATTGGGCCCATGATGTACATCGATGTCGGAAGCGGCAGGACTGGAGCCGGTGGAGCGGCTGGTGCCGGGGCACGAGTCGTATCGGCACGGCCGCCGCCGGCCCCCCGACCGCCGCCGCCGCCCCCGCCCCCGGGGCCGCCGCGGCCTTGGAAGGGCAGTGGAATCGCGAAGCCGGTTGGCACAACGATCGACGGAGTGCCGACGACGTTCGTGACTGACGTGTTCTCCGCGGGCGTGAAGATCACGTCGTACTTCTCGAACAGGTCCCACCATTTCTGGCAGAGCAGCGTGCGCGCGCGATTGGCGTTCACGTAATCGGCGGCCGGATAGAACTGCGCGGCGCGGAAGTAGTCGGGCCAGGTGCTCGGAAATTCCGTTTTCCCGCGCATCATGACGTCGAGCTGGCTGACGAGCGTCGGCTGCTGAAAGGCGGCGCCGGCTTCGGCGTGCAGGATCAAGTCATCGAGGTGACCGTTGCCCGGCGTCGGATCTTCCACTTCAACGATCTTTGCGCCCAGGGATTCGAGAACTTTGATGAAGTTGAGCGCCTCGGCGTTGGGGACCGTGTTGCCTTCGGCGTCGCGACGCTCGAACAGGTTGCGTTGTGCGCTCATCTTGAAGTAGCCGATGCGAAGCTGCGACGGCTTGAGCGACGCGTTCCAGTTGAAAGGATACTCCTTGACCGAGTAGTCGTAGCCGTCGGGCCCCTGGATCGCGGCGAAGACGAGTGCCGCGTCCTCGGCGCTGCGACAGATCGGGCCGAGCTTGTCGGTGGTCCAGGAGAGTGCCATCGCGCCGGTGCGCGGAACGCGGCCGAAGGTCGGTCGGAATCCGCTCAAGCCGCAGGTTCGAGAGGGCGACGTGATCGAGCCGTTGGTCTCCGAGCCAATCGAGAAGCCGACGCAGCCGGCGGCGGTGGCCGACGCCGGACCGGCGGACGAACCGCTAGAGCCGGTTGCCGGATTCCACGGGTTGCGCGTGCGCTCACCGTACCAAATGTCTCCCTGCGCGAGCGCGCCAAGCGTGAGCTTGGCGACGAGGACGGCGCCGGCGTCGTCGAGGCGCTTGACGACGGTCGCGTCGTAGTCGAGGACTTGATCCTTGTAGGGCAGCGCTCCCCACGTCGTCGGATAGCCTTTCACGGCGAGCAAGTCTTTCGCGCCCCAGGGGATTCCATGCAGCGGTCCACGATAGTGTCCGCGCGCGATCTCGGCGTCCAAGTCGCGCGCCTGCTTGCGGGCCCGCTCCTCGGTCAGGTTGATGACGAAATGCAACTGCGAGTCGTAGCGCTTGAGTCGCGACAGGTACATGTCGGTGAGCTCGGACGGCTTCACCTTGCGCGCGCGGACCATCTCGGAGAGCACGGTCACGGGCTGATAGGCCAGCTCGTCGAGACTGCCCGGGCGCGCCATGACCGGCGTGTGGCTCCGCTGCATCGGCGCTTTTGCTTTCGGGGCGAGCTTCTTTCCGGGCGGCACCGGCTCGAACACGATCGACGGAAAGACGCTCATGTCGAGCGGCTCCTTGTGCAGCGCCTGGGTAGCGGACTTGAGGCCGCGCAAACCCTGCGCGATCCCCGCGCGCTGCTCGTCGGTGAACGAGAGTCCGGCGATCGCCTCGGCGTCGGCGATCATCTCTTTCGAGATCTCTGAAGCCTGCTGCTGGGCGGCTTGGCCCCAGAGCACGCCGGGCAGCAGCGTCGTTCCCAGGCCAATGCTGCTGAAGTACGCCATGAAGGCGCGGCGATCGACGGTCGTCGTGTCGGACATGTCTTGAAGGGGAGAGGAGATCCTAGATCCTAGATCCTGGGTCCTAGATGTAACAGCGGTCTTGCGTCGTTTTATCTAGGATCCAGAATCTAGGACCTAGGACCTCCTCTCTAGTGTTCGCTAGCTATCTGGGCCCCCGTCATGGGCTTGCGGCCCCGTGAAACAACCCGCTCGTCACCCACGTTATCTGTCATCGAAGCATATGAGCGAAATCATTCTCGAGGGTGTCCTGTTCGTCGCGCTTGTCGCGGCAGTGGGCACCCTCTTCTACTTGGTGGTTCTCTACTTCACACCGGTCGGTGTTCGGCTCCGCCAGACGCGGAACCGGAGGCGAATCGATCGCGCGGCCGACCTGGTGTGCCCCATTCATGGCCCGCGCGCCGCAACGGACCTGGTACGCCTCACCAGCGGGGAAACGTTGTGCCCCGATTGTTACAAGGAGATCGCAAATGGGTAGCTCAGTGGGCGACCGCTTGTCGGCTATAGGTTTTGCCCCGATGCCCGGAGACGGCCTTGGCCGTAAGATCAAGCGTGTGGTTGGGCTGATCGTTGGTCTCGTCGTCGTGCTCGTGCTGTTGCCGACGACCGTCACCTATGTCAACCCCGGCTACGTCGGAATCGTGATTCACCGCGCCGGCGGCGGCGTGGACAAGGTGCCGCTCGGTCCGGGGCTTCACATGAGAAATCCCTTAACCACCGGGATCGAGGAGTATCCGGTGTTCATGCAGACGTTGATACTGACGAAATCCTCTAATGAAGGCTCGCCGGCCAACGACGAGATCAACGTCAACAGCAAGGAGGGACAGCCGATCTCGCTCGACGTGTCGATGAGCTTCGAGCTGGACCAGGACAAAGCGCCGCAGCTGTACACGACCTTTCGGCGCGACATCCAGGCGATCCAGCACGGCTACGTGAAGCAGTCGATTCGTCAGGCGCTCCAGGAGGTGATCGGCAACGAGGAGATCGCGGCCGTCATTGGTCCGAAAAAGGCCGAGGCGGTGAATCAGACTCAGATGCTGTTGTCGCAGCGTCTCGCGCAGTACGGGATCGTCGTGAAGCAGTTCACGATCAACGAGCTCCGCGCGCCGCCGGCGGTGATCGAGGCGATCAATCAAAAGAACGTGATGCAGCAGCAGGCGCTGACGTCACAGAACGAGCTGCAGAAGAACACATTCCAGGCGCAGGGCGACTCGATCAAGGCCATGGGCCACGCCAAGGCGATTCTTGCCGAAGCGGAAGCCCAGGCCAAGGCGAACGAGCTGTTGTCGCGGAGCGTGACGGCCAATCTCGTCCAGTACGAGATGGCGAAGAAGTGGGACGGGAAGATGCCGCAGGTGGCGGGCGGGGCGATGCCGTTGTTGCAGTTGGGGAAGCCTTGAGCGGCTTGAATGGGGGCACGCGCGGCGCGTAGTGCCGCGCTGGGAGCACGGCCGCTGTGCGGCCTGGGGGCACGCTCGCTTCGCTCGCTGGGAGCAAAAGGAAAGGGCGCCGCAAGGCGCCCTTTCCCTTCTACTCCACTTCCACTTCCAGTTCCACTCAGTTGCACCCAGCGCGGCTCAGCCGCGCGTGCACCCAGCGAACGTCAGCGAGCGTCTTCCCAGCGAGCGCAAGCGAGCGTGCTCCCATCACGGATTACTCAAAGATCTCTCCACGGCCGAGCGAACATCCCCCATCACGTCCACAATATTTCCCGTCCGTTTCCACAGCAGTTTTCCGTCACGGCCGATCACGAACGTCGTCGGGACCCCCACGACCTGATACGACTGCTCGACCGACGCCGCGGGGTCGTGGGCGATGGTGAAGCCGAGGTGGTTTGTGGAGGCAAATCGTCGGACGCGCTCCGTCTGGCCCTCGTCGACACTCACGCCGATGACGCGGACGCCGCGGGACTTGAACTCGCGTGAGAGAGAATCGAGCGCGGCCATCTCCTCCTGACAGGCGACGCACCAGGTCGCCCAAACATTGAGGACGGTCGGTTCTTCGTTGCCGCCGACGCGAACGGTGTCTCCGGTCAGCGTCGCCGCGGCGTAAGCGGGAACGGCGGCGCCAATGGCCAGCGGTTGGAACGCGGCGCCTCCTTCACTCCCCGTTCTGCCGCACGCCACCACGCAAGCCGCGGCGAGAATCGCCCGCGCGCCGCGCATTCGCATGATGCTCATCGCAGCACCCCGCGGCGGACGAGAACCTGCGCCTGTCCGATCGCCTCGAGGCCCTTCGGCGCCTTCGGATCTTTCGCGTTCTTGGCGTCCGTCTCGGTCTTTCGTGCCATCGCTTCGCTCTCCTCGGACCACGCGACGGAGATCGAGTCGTGCGTCACGGCGAGCACCGGGAACGACGCGGCGCGCCCCACATCGCTGAACGGCACCGCGTCGCCGAAATGAAGCCCACCGTCATTCGAGACACGTGCGACGACGCGCGGCGTTTGCTTCGTGCCGTCGTCCCATACGACGATCACGCGATTGCTGTCGGCGAGTGAGAGCTGCACGTGCGCCGGACGCGAATACTGCGCGGTACCGAGCGCGAGCGCGTCGCTGAAGGTCTTCCCGCCGTCGGTCGAGTGTGCGTAGAAGACGCCGGCGTTGCCTTCCTTGCCCGTCCACCACGTCACGTGCAACGTCCCGCGGGCATCCGTCGCGATCGCCGGGCCGGCGTGCGGACAGGCGTCGAACTTCCAATCGTCCTCGTGAACGCGCACGGGATCGCTCCACGTCGCGCCTCGATCGTTCGAGCGCGCCACGACGACGTCGCGGATGCTTCCCGGGTAGATGTGCCGCCATGCCATGTAGAGCGATCCGTCGGCACCCGTGGCGAGGGACGTCCGGCAGCAGGGACAGGCTTCGCCCATGTCGACACGCGCGCGGGGCGACCAGGTCTTGCCGCCGTCGGTCGAGCGCGTGATCCATGAGGTCGATGCCCCGTGCGCGGCGTGCGGATTGCTCCCCTCTTGTTGCACCGACGCCATCTTCATCATCGGCATCGCTTCATTCGCGGCCATCGTCGCGTCGTGCTCGGGCTTTCCGAGCCATGAAACGTAGACGTCGCCGTTCGGAGCGACGTGCAACGCGTGAAAGCTGTGAGAGCCGAACACCTCGCCGTCGGTGACAGTGATCGGCGACGACCAACTCTTGCCGTTGTCGCCCGACGTCACGATGCGCAGCGCGGAGAGCGGGAATCGCTCGCCGGCGACTTCCTTTCCGACCGTGTACACCGCGTAGAGCGCGCCACTCGGCCCGAACGCGATCTTGGGTGGTGCTTCGCCATGCGCCTGCACCGGTCCGAGTGAATCGCGAATCTCCGCCGGCGCCGCTCCATTCACCGACAGGTACAACCGTCCGTCGGTGCCGCCGTTCGGCGCGGAGACCCACGCCACGGCCCGTGCGCCTCCCGGTCCGACCGCGACCATCGGCGCGGTGCCAACCGCCGTCGGCGCGCTGAGCACCGCCGATTCGCCGAGCTGAATCGACGGCGCGCCACCCTTCGCACAGGCGGCGAGGAGCATGAGCCCCACCGCGCGCGCCGTTGTCCCGCGTCTCGTATCTCGTGCGTCGTGTCTCATGGCTCTCTCGTTAAAACTTCAAGCGCAGTCCGCTCGTAAACGAGCGGTGCAAGCCGAGGATCTCACCCGCGGCGCTCGTCGTCGCGTTGTCGGCGTAGCGAACGTCGGTCGCGTTGTTCACCGAGCCGTACACTTCGACCCGATCCGTCGCGCGATACGACGTGCTCGCGTTCACCAGCGTGAAGGCCGGCTGGTAGATCGTGTGATTCACGTCGAGGAACATGGCGTCGTTGTGACGCGCGCCGACATACGCGTTCCATTTCGACGTGAGACGCCAGGTCGTACCGAGGTTTTCGAGATGCTTCGGCACGGCGCCGAGCTGCGTGTTGATCGGATCGCCCGTCGTCGCCGACGAGTAGTGACTGTCCGTGTAGGTGTAGCCGCCGTCTATAGAAATGCGCGGCGCTAGGCGCCACGCAGTCGTCAGCTCCAACCCACGCGACACGGCGTTCTGTCCGTTGGTGTTGAAATTCACCGTCGCCGGGCAGTTCGCGAGCGTCGCGCCGCAGATCGTGACCACGGCCGCCGGCGCCGCCTGCGCGTTCGGAACCTTATACGCCGCGATCAAGCCGTTCGTGTTGTACTGGAACCAAGTCGCGCCGACGTCGAACGCCTTCGTGCGCCAATCGGCGCCGACCTCGCCGCCCTTCAACCGCTCGGGCTCGAGCAGCGCGTTGGCGATCGTGATCGACGTCGTCGACGAGAACGACCGATACAAGTTGTTGAGACCCGGTGCGCGGAACGACTTGTACGCGGCGCCGCGCAGCGAGAGGCCTTTCGCGACGTCGAGGCGTGCCGAAACGCTCGGGTCGAACGACGTCTCGTGCGAGTCGGCGATCGATCCGCCCGACGTCGCGCCCGGTGCGCCGCTGGTGTACTTCGTCATCTGCGCGATACCGCCGATGTTCGTCCAGTAGTCGTAGCGCAGGCTGAGTGTCGCCTCGAAGCGATCGACCGGAGAAACCTTCGCCTGGGCGAACAGACCGCCGAACCGCTGCGTTCCGCGGCCGAAGTTCGTTCGATTGATCGTCGCGCTGGATTTGTCGGACGTCGTCGGACGATTGTACGTCGTCGCGCGATCCTCCCCGCCGACGGTCCGGAAGTCGACACCGAGTTGCGCGCTCGCCAACGGTCCGACCGCGCCGACCGACGACAGTACGGCCGAGGTGCCGAGCTCGCGGTACGGGTTGTCGTCGTGCGAGTTCGCGTACTGCACGAGCGGAGATGTCGTCGATGTCGTGTTGCAGTTCGTCGGCGACGCCAAGAAGCAACCGGCGCCATTCGACTTGTCGAAGCTGATGTACTGCCCCCAGGCGCGAACGTCGGCGCGCGCGTTCTCGCCCAAGAACTTGGTGAAGCCGGCGGCGGCGTCGGGGCCCTTCTGGAGATTGTCTCCGAACTGATACCCGCCGACGTCCTCGTTTGAGCGGTGATAGCCGGCGCGCAGGAATCCGCTGAACGAGCCGGCCGGGGTGTAGTAGAGCGAGAGCTGCGCGTTCTGGTTCGTCGCCGAGGACGCGGTTTTGCCCGGCACGGTGTTGAGGAAGGCGTCCGGTGTGGTCTGGTAGCCGTCGGTGCGCAGCGCGTCGCCGCTCAGGCGCATCGACAGCCCGTTGGCGAACGTCACGTTCTTCGAGACGGACGCCACCGTCGTGTTCATCGACTGGTAGCTGACGTCAACCTGCGCGCTTTCGGCGATCGGCTTGCGTGTCACGATGTTGACGACGCCGGCCACCGCGAGATTGCCCCACAAACTCGAGCTTCCGCCACGGAGCACTTCGATGCGCTCGATCGACGACAGCGGGATCTTGAACCACTGGGTCGTGCTGTAGAACGGATCGTGGACGGGGACGCCGTCGACGAGCATCAGCACTTTGCTATTGCTGACGCCGCGCATCTTCGTTTGCTGTCCGGTCGGATCGGTCGTGTAGTACGGCGCGCCGGGGAGGTTCATCCCCGGGATGTCGCGCAGCAGCTGGTCGAGCGTTTGCGCGGGCGACTTGAGAATTTCGGCGCGCGAGACGACGGTCGCGTGCAACGCAACGCGCTCGAGGGTGGTGCTCGCCCGGGTCGCGGACACGACAACGGCGGACAGTGACCTCATCGTCGTGTCATTGGGCGGAGTCGGGACCTGCGCACCGGCGTCCGATGCGTGCGAAACGGCTATCGCGACAATCCCGGCAAGCGATTGAAACAACGGACGATAGAACGGTTTTGAGAACATTTTGGCGTTTGTGAACGACGCACGGAGATGTGCATCTCGGGGTGAAAGTCGGAGTGAGCGAAACAGCTCAGCTTTTGCGACCTGTCCCCGGGCAATTCACACGGACCGGCCAACGCCGATCACGCCGAGCGAGTCAATCGACTCGCGCAAAAACGAGGGGGGGAAGGCCGCGCGTCAGGCGCGCGGCGGTCCGGTGGTGTACGGCCGGGAGAACGACGGAGCGGGCCGAGCGAGACGCTCGCCGCTCGGAAGGATCGAGGCGGGGCGGTACGCCACCGTGAGCGCCGGAAGCTCGGGCGCCGAAGTCGTGAGCGCGACGGCAGCGCTTCCCGCGCATGCGCCGATGCACGTGCACGCGTGGTGATTGTGCGTCGGGGCGGGTGCGCCGGCGGGCGCATGGGTCCCGTGGACCACTTCGGCACTCGCGGCCGCGTGGTGCGCGTGGGCCGACGTGGACGCGTTGCTCGTCGCCGCGGCGACCGCGCCATGCATTGGGCACGGCTGCAAGACGCCCGGCTCCCCGATGACCAGCGGGAACCAGACGGCGAGAGAGACCGCCAGCGCGCGAAACCACGACGTTCGACGCATCACCCAATGATAATGGCGCAAGGCCGGAAAACGTTCCAGGGCGTGGTGTTGACGCCCTGTTCGGAGGGTCCCGGATCGCCGCTCGGGGCTGCTATTGCCGACCCTCGGGCGAACGGTATCTTGGCGCATGGGCGACGAACCCGGTTCATCGTCGCCTACCTCCCTCCCGGCGGATCCATGAGCCAGACGCCAGACATCCCCCGCCCCAAAACCGTGTTGCTCGTCGAAGACAACGAGGACAACCGGTTCATCTACGCAACTGCGCTCCGTTACATGGGCTACGAGGTCATCGAGGCCGTCTCGGGAACGCAGGGGATCGAACAGGCTCGCACGCGTCTGCCCGACTTGGTTCTGATGGACATCTCGATCCCGGACGTCGATGGCTGGGAAGCGACGATCGTGCTCAAGGCCGATCCGTTGACGCGTGCCATCCCGATCATCGCCGTCACCGCGCATGTGTTGCCGGGCGACGAACGCCGCTCGATGGAAGCGGGTTGCGACGGCTATCTCGCCAAGCCGGTGTCACCGGCCACGCTCATCGCCGAAGTCGACCGACGCTTGGGGCGCATCAGGGTCGGCGGTCGGATTGGGGAGCGCGAGCTGAGAGTATAGACACGGAACACGCGCACAGTCCCGTGTCTAATTTTCCCTCATGCCTATCGTCCCATTCACCTCGCTGCCGGACTCGGCCCGTGTCTGGGTATTTGCAAGCGATCACGAATTGACTGGCGCGGCGGCGGACACATTGCTCGCCGCGGTCGATCAGTTTCTGTCGGAGTGGAAGGCGCACGGGTCGCCGTTGCGCTGCGCTCGCGAGTGGCGCGACGATCGGTTCCTGGCGATCGGCGTCGACGTCGACGCCGAGAACGCGTCCGGCTGCTCGATCGACGGACTCTTTCGCACCTTGCAGCAGCTCGAGCGAACGATCGGCTCGCGTCTCGTCGGCGGAGGGCGCGTCTTCTATCGGGTCGGCTCGGAGATTCTCGCGGCGACGCGCGACGAGTTCATCGACGGCATCAAGCGCGGCGAAGTACGTGGCGAAACGCCGGTGTTCGATACCAGTCTGACCGCCGCGAAGGCGTGGCGCACGCGGTTCGAGCAGCCCGCGGGATCGGGCTGGACGGCGCCGTACTTCAGATCATAAGAGTCCTTTAATCCAGCCGCCGTCGACGGCGATCGACTGCGCCGTGATGTAGCTCGCTCGCTCCGAGCAGAGGAAGGCGGCGAGAGCGCCGAATTCACTCGGTTCGCCCAGTCGTCGCATCGGGATCTCGCGCTCGAAGCGGCCGAGGATCTCCTTCTGATCGACTCCTTCCTTCCGCGCGTTCGCCTCGGCGAGGTGCGTGACGCGCTCCGTTCGGGTGTAGCCGGGAAGAATCGTGTTCACCGTGATTCCGTCGGCCGCGACTTCGTTGGCGAGAGTACGCAGAAACCCGGTGACCGCGGCGCGGATGCTGTTCGACAACATCAGGTTGTCGACCGGCTGTTTCGCGGCGATCGAATTCACGGCGACGATGCGGCCCCAATGGCGTTCGCGCATTCCGGGAAGGACGGCGCGCGTCAGCTCGACGGCACTGCGCAGCGTGAGGTCCACCGCGCCTTGCCATGCGTTCCAGTCATGCTTGTCGAAGGTGCCCGCCGGCGGACCGCCGGCGTTGATTACGAGAATATCGACGTGGCCGAATCGGTCGAATGCGGCTCGCGTGACCTGTTCGACGCCTTCGTTCGTCGCGACATCCGCGGCGACGGCGATCGCGTCGGCGCCGGTCTCGTCGACAATTTCGCGGCGCGCGGTCTCGAGAGCCGTTTCGCCGCGCGCGCAGAGGACGAGCGACGCCCCCTCCGCCGCCAACTCGCGCGCCACGGCGCGCCCGAGCCCTTTGCTCGACGCCGCGACGAGCGCGACCTTCCCGCGCAGTCCCAGATCCACGGGCTATTTCCTGAGGTAGGCGTCGGTCTTGTTCAACCAGTCCTGACGCGGCGGGTCGAAGATGTCGACGTCGAGCGTATCCTCGAGCGCTTCGGCCTTGTGCGGTACGTTCGACGGGATATGCAGCACTTCG
>Ga0310813_10001882_pt1 | contig 12716 bp, 8 predicted proteins | sample YN3metagenome_FD_203086 | JGI IMG/M metagenome (GOLD analysis project Ga0310813, IMG submission 203086) | Soil microbial communities from experimental microcosm in Duke University, North Carolina, United States - YN3 | ecosystem: Engineered > Artificial ecosystem > Soil microcosm > Unclassified ...
CCGGTGGTCGTCTCATCACCGCCGATCGCTCGGGCGTCACGAACCTGCTTCCCGCAACGAAGTCAGCACCCGCGGCACACCCGACGCCGCCGACAACCTACGGTGACCCGGTGCACTGACGGCACCGAGCATGCTTTTCCACCTCACAAATGGGTGGAGGGAGGAAAGGTATGCGCACTTTTGTGGTGAGCGTCGCATTATGCGCGGCGATCATCTCTGCAGGCTGCGGCGCGACGCGGAAGGTGAGCAACAGCGTCACGCCGGGCAACGCGATCACAAACGCGACGGTTCAGTTCAATGACCGCGACCACGGCAAGGATGCCAATAGCGCGGTCGACGTCTGGCTGCTGCGCGACAGCACGAACGAGATGGCGCATCTACACTCGGTGGGCGTGAAGTTCGACGACCACGCGTCAATCGCGCCGATGGGCGTGCCGATGTCCGGCACGTTCTATAAGTCCGACGTCAACAACGCGCAGCTGCGCATCCGGATGACGCCGGACGGCGCAGATGATTGGAGCTTCGAGCCCCACATCACATTGACGTTCGCGGACAACACCAGTCAGACGTATGCGTGGCCTCAGGTGATGTTGGACCGGGCGCACCCGGAGGTGACACTGAGCTTCTCGTCAGCGGTGCACAACCCGTAACGAGGCAGATAAAGCTAGATATAGATATAGTGTAGGATCGCTGGCGAACAAAACGCGAAACGACCTGCCTCGCCGACATGTTCGGCGAGGGCAGGCCAGCGATCCAGCATGGAAACCGCCCCTCTTTTCCTCGACCTCGGCAAACCGAAGCCGACGCTGCGGCAGATTGCTGATCTGGTCAGAGCTGGCGGAGCCGACGCGCTTACGGAAGCGAAGCTCCGCGCCGACAACGCACGCTATCAGGAGATCCGCTGCCGCTCCGCACTCAACGCCGTGACGGGGATGCCGTTCGAATGGACGCTGAATCCCTATCGCGGCTGCACACACGGCTGCCATTACTGCTACGCGCGCCGCTACCAGACACAGTTCGAGCTCGGCTCCGACGACGAGTTCGCCTCGATTATTCTCGTCAAGACCAACTTCGTTGAACGGCTCCGCGAGGAACTCGACAAACCGTCATGGCACGGCGACTACGTCGTGATAGGCGCAGCAACTGACTGCTATCAGCCAATCGAGGGCTATTACAAGCTCACACGCGGGACGCTTGAAGCGCTGTGCGCGCATAGCAACCCCACCGGCGTGATCACCAAAGGTCCGATGATTGTGCGCGACAAGGACCTTCTGCAGGACCTGACGGCGAAGGCGGATTGCAACGTGTGCATCAGCGTGCCGTGTGTGGACGAAGACGCCTGGACGCAGCTCGAGCCCGGCACCGCGCATCCGATGCAGCGGCTGCGCGCGGTGCGCGAGCTGGTCGACGCCGGTGTGTATGCAGGCGTGCTGATGAACCCCATCGTCCCTGGTATCACCTCCAAACCGGCGTTGATCGAGCGTGCGGTGAAGGCGATCGCCGACCATGGCGCACAGTTCGTCGGTTGCAATGTGATGTTTCTCGAGGGCGGCACGCGCGACCACTTCATGAAGTGGCTGCAGCAGGAATATCCGCAGCTGGTGGACGGGTATCAGCAGCTTTACGCGGGCAAGTACGCGCCAAGCTCCTATCGCAAGGAGGTCTCGGCGCTGATTGCCGCGTTCAAGAAGAAGTACGGCCTGACCGGCGAAAGGTTCTCGTCAGCGGATCGCGACGCTAGACAGCAATTGCATTCGGATCCGCCGACGCCACAAGCCGTGGACCTGCCGTTTCAACAATGATCTGATCGTCCTGCAGCGCCACGCGGAACGCGTTGGCTTCCTTCCAGCGCTCGCTCAGAGGCAGCTTGATCCGATCGTCGATGACGCGTTTCAGGAAGCGCGCGCCATACGCCAGGCTGTAGCCTTCGGTCACCAGTTTCTCGAGCGCGTCGGGCTCGATCGTGACAGTCTTGTTGAACTTCTTCAGCGTGCCGGTGACCTGCTCGATGTACTTGACCGCAATGCGGCGCACCTCGTCGTGCGTCAGCGGCTGGAACAGCACGACCGCGTCGATACGGTTGCGGAACTCCGGTGGGAAGCGCCGTTCCAGCTCCTTGTTGACCTCCGACTGCACCTGATCGAGCGGCATCTGCCCCGAGCGGAAGCCGAGCGGACTGGTCAGCTTGCGGAAGTGCTCCGACCCTGCGTTCGAGGTCATGATGATGATCGCGTCCGACAGATACACACGCTTGCCGCGTCCGTCCGTCAGCCAGCCTTCATCGAATGCCTGCAGGAAGAGATTCAGCAGGCTCGGGCTCGCCTTCTCGATCTCATCGAACAGCACCACCGAGCATGGGCTGTCCTTCAACTGATTGGTGAGCAACCCGCCGCGTTCGCTGCCGACGATGCCGCGCGGCATGCCGATCAGCTTGTCCACTGACACGCCGCCGTCCTGGTACTCGGACATGTCAATGCGGATCATCTTCTTCTCGTCGCCGAACAGGAATTCGGCAACCGCCTTGGCAAGTTCCGTCTTGCCGACGCCGGTCGGGCCGAGAAACAGCAGCACGCCGTCGGGGCGATCGAAGCCGTCCTTGAGCGGGCCCTTGTTGAGGACCAGCCGGTTGGCGAGCGCCTTCACCGCGTTCTTCTGACCGATGACGCGCCTGCCGAGGCGCTGCTCGATTTCCTTGAAGCGATCGCCGACGTCGCGGAACACCATGTCCTTCGGGATCTGGGACGCCTGCGAGATGACGTCGATGACGTCTTCGCTCGTCACCTCCCAGCGCCGATCGATCTCCGCGCGCACGGCCGCGGTATCAAGCCAGCCGATCACCTTATCCGGCAGGTGCAGGTGGCGCTGATACCGCGGCGACATCTCGAGCGCCGTCTCGATCGCCTCATCTACAAGGCGCACCGAGTAATTGCGCTCGAGACGCGGGCGGATGTTGTAGAGGATGCGTCGCGTCTCCTCGATGCTCGGCTCCTCCACATGCACGGTGCGGAAGCGGCGCGACAGCGCTTCGTCTTCCTGGATGTATTCCTTGTACTCGCTCAGCGTCGTCGCGCCGATCATGCGCACCTCGCCGCGCGCGAGCACTGACTTGAAGACGTTGGCGGCATCCGACGGCGCGCCGAGCGCGGAGCCGGCGCCAACCATCGTATGTGCCTCGTCAACGAAGAGAATGAGGTTCGGCCGCTCCTTGATCTCGCGGATGACGTTCTGGATGCGGTCCTCGAACATGCCGCGCAGCATCGTGCCGGCGACCATCGTATTCATCTGCAGATTGATCACCTGACAGTCGCGCAGGCGCACGGGTACCGTCTCCGGCTCGAATTCGATACGCCGCGCGAGCCCTTCGACGATTGCGGTCTTGCCGACGCCGGGCTCGCCGATCAGCATCACAGAGTTGGAGCGCTCGCGGTGACAGAGGATCTCGAGCACCTGCTGGATTTCGCTGTCGCGGCCGTAGACCGGCGCAATCTTGTCCTGGCGCGCCAGCAGGTTGAGGTTGGTGGCGAAGTGCTTGAGGAACGGCGGCAGCTCGAAGCGCTTGCGCAGACGCTCTTCGCGCAGCTCGTTGTCGCGCATGCGCGACGCGATGCGCGAGACCAGCACCTCCGGCTCCACACCGTGGTGACGAATGATCGACACGGGAACGCCCTGGCTCTCTTCGAAGATTGCGGAGAAGAGGTCGGACGATTCGATCGTCTGCCGTCCGGCGCGGCTCGCCTGATGGAACGCGAGCTTGAAGACAAGCTTCGTTGCGGGCGCGACGCGCAGCTCGCGTCCCGCGAACGTCGGCAGCACGTGCAGATGCTCCTCGAGCGCCTGCAGGATCTCGTGCGGATTCAGCTCGAGATCGCGCATCACCTGGGAGAACGTGTCCCATTCCACCTGCGCGAACGCGAGGAAGATGTGCTCGTTGGTGAGCAGGGCGTGATCACGGCGTCGTGACTCCTCCACTGCGCGATCGACGACCCGCTGCGCCGATTCGCCGATTTTGCTTTGTGCGATATCGAAGTCGTCCACGCCGTGTCGCCTCCTTGACCTGCATCCCTTGCGGTTGCCAGTCACTCTGGCCAACCGCATTTCAAGATGCACGCCAGAGAGGGAATGGCCGTGAACTGACGTTTAACTTATGACGGCAAATCGCTTACGACCCGGCACGGCCGAGTCGCCTGCCTGTGACGTGTCCGGTTGACACACTGGTCGTGGGGAGGGAACGGCATCAGCTTCTATAATGCGGATATGCGGCGACAGGTTCTGATGATGACGATCGGGGCGTTTCTGGCCGCGTCAGCCGCCGCCCAAACACCGCAACCGTTTCCGCGAGCGACGCCGCAACAGTCTCCACCGGCTGCAGCGCCGCCGCCTCCAGCGACCCGGCCGGCACCCGGTGGACCTGCGGCACCCATAGTTCAGGTGGCGCCGATCGACCCAGCCACTCCCTCAGAAGCCGCGCTCGGCTTTCCTGTGTATCCGGCCGCGCAATTCATTGCGTCGTACGATGCTGGACGGGCGCAGCGGTATTACCTGTTCGGCTCGACTGCTCCGTTCGCCGATTTGGTGAACTACTACCGGACGCAGCTGAAGGAAAAAGGGAACCTCGTCTTCCAGGACCCGCCGACGCACATGTTCGAGATCGGCAAGTTCAACGACGACACGATGGCGTTCCCGCCTGGGGTGACGATTAAAGACTTCACGACCGGCGGCTCGCCGGGCTACGCGAACCCGAAGGCGGGTGCTCAGCCGGCCCGGTTCCCGTCCATCATCATGATCGTTCCGCCACCATCCGGCGCGGCGCGCTGAGATGGGGTTCAAAGGGTTTCAAGAGGTGCAGAACCCGACTTAGTTCTTCACGTAAATCTCGCCGCCGACCTTCTTGAACTCCTCTGATTTCTCCTGCATCCCCGCGCGCAGCGCGTCCGTGCTCGTCAGGTTGTGGCTTGCGGCGTAGTCGCGCACCTGCTGCGTCAGCTCCATCGAGCAGAACTTCGGACCGCACATCGAGCAGAAGTGCGCCACCTTTGCGCCGTCTGCCGGCAGCGTCTCGTCGTGATAGGCGCGAGCGGTAACGGGATCCATGGCGAGATTGAACTGATCCTCCCACCGGAAGTCGAACCGTGCCTTCGACAGCGCATCGTCCCAGGCCTGCGCCCGCGGATGCCCCTTCGCCAGGTCCGCTGCGTGCGCAGCAATCTTGTAGGCGATCACGCCAGCCTTCACATCGTCGCGGTTGGGGAGGCCAAGATGTTCCTTCGGCGTCACGTAGCAGAGCATCGCCGTTCCGTACCAGCCGATCATTGCCGCGCCGATGGCCGACGTGATGTGGTCGTAGCCGGGCGCGACGTCCGTGGTCAGCGGGCCGAGCGTGTAGAACGGTGCCTCCTTGCACCATTCGAGCTGCTTCTCCATGTTCTCCTTGATGAGATGCATGGGAATGTGGCCAGGGCCCTCGTTCATCACCTGCACGTCGAACTTCCAGGCGATGTCATTCAGCTCGCCTTGCGTCTTCAGCTCCGCGAACTGCGCTTCGTCGTTCGCATCCGCGATTGAACCGGGACGCAGTCCGTCACCGAGCGAGAACGACACGTCGTAGGCGCGCATGATCTCGCAGATTTCAGGGAACTTCGTGTAGAGGAAGTTCTCCTGATGATGCGCAAGGCACCACTTCGCCAAAATCGATCCGCCGCGCGAGACGATACCCGTGACGCGTTTGGCGGTGAGGGGCACGTAGCGGAGCAGCACCCCGGCGTGGACGGTGAAGTAGTCGACACCCTGCTCGCATTGTTCGATCAGCGTGTCGCGATAGATTTCCCAGGTCAGGTCTTCGGGACGGCCGCCCACCTTTTCCAGTGCCTGGTAGATCGGCACGGTACCGATCGGCACCGCCGAGTTGCGAATGATCCACTCCCGGGTTTCGTGGATGTTCTTCCCGGTGGAGAGATCCATGACCGTGTCGGCGCCCCATAGAGTCGCCCACTGCAGCTTCTCCACTTCGTCCTCGATCGACGACTTGACCGCGGAGTTGCCGATGTTGGCGTTGATCTTCACGAGGAAGTTGCGGCCGATGATCATCGGCTCGAGCTCGAGGTGCTTGATATTGGACGGGATGATGGCGCGGCCGCGCGCGATCTCGTCGCGCACGAACTCTGCCGGCAGCCCTTCGCGCGCGGCAACGAACTCCATCTCCGGCGTGATCTCGCGGCGGCGCGCGTAGTACAGCTGCGTGCCCACAAAACCCGCACGGCGGCGTGCTTCGATCCACGGCTCGCGCAGTTTGGGCAGCCCCTCGCGCACGTCGCGGCCCTGCGGTCCGCTCGTGTCGTACAGACGAACCGGCGGCTCGCCGCCCGTGAGCGTCACCTCGCGCACCGGGACGCGCAGCGTAATGGCCGGACCGCCGACGGTCAGCGCCGCGTTGCGCTCGTCGTACACCTTGCGCGAGTTCGGATAAGCCGACGCGAAGTCAATCATGGGAATTCCTCGTTGGGGCGGGAAGAGACGGGGCTGGCTGCCGCGCTCCCTCCGCCGGTCTAAACCGGGTCAGGTTCCAAGGGTGTTTCTCAATCCTGGCGGGATACCCCTGGCGGCCACGCTGATTATACCCTCCGACTCATCGAGTCGCTTGCGTGTTCGCGTATTCCGGTCGCGACGGTACAACGTACCTATCCTGCGTCGAGGCATAATGCGGCTATGCGCGTGATCACCTTGTTCTTGTTGAGCTTTGAACTGGCGATCGCCGGCGCGGCGTTCGCGCAAACGGGTCCCGCGGCACCAACTCCCGCGCAAACCGCATCGGCGCCGCGACGGGCGCCGGCCCCCGCGTCGCGATCGGGCATCGCGTTGACGGTGACTGACAACCGTGGTCTTCCGATTTCCGGTGTGCGCGTCACCCTTGACGGCGCGTCCGATCGCCGCGGTGATACGGACGACAGAGGCCAGGTGAACTTCGTCGGCATGCAGCCGGGGACCTATCGTCTCCGCTTCGACGGCGACAAGGTGATCTCGTTCGAGCGCGAAATCACGGTACGTCCGGGACAGCCCACCAGCGCCGATGTGACGTTGAATCCTGCACCACCGCCGCCCGCTGCGCCCGCCGCACCGCCTCCACCGAAGGAGGAGAAAGCGGAAGCGATCGTCGGTCCTCCGGGGATGCCGCAGATTCTGTCGATCGTCGATCTGGCGGAGAAGCAGCTATCAGGGAATCAACCACGTCGCGAGACGCTTGTTTCGTGCAGCGGCAATACGCGGACGACACTCGTGCTGTTGAATCAGGATCAGACCGATCGGCTGTACGACGGCGCAGAGACCGAATACTACGTCGTCGCCGGGCAGGGCGCGATGCGTTTGAACGGACGTGAGACGCCGTTGTCCGCCGGCAGCTACGCCGCGATCCCGCGCAACACGAGCCACGGGATCGTCAAGCGCGGCAACCGGCCGTTGATCCTGTTGGCCGTGCTGTCTGGCGAGCCGTGTGAGCAGGCTAAGTAATCTGCAATCTTCGCCAAATCGAAGATTGAAGACTGAAGATGGGACGGTCTAGAAGCCAGGCCGGATCAGAAAACTAACAGTCCACCCATTCCGCGGTTTGTCGAACGGCCGTACGCCAGTAGTCTCCAGCACAAACCCGCCGAGATTTGCCCGAATACCAGCGCCGACGCTGCGGAACCGATCGTGTTCCAGCGTGCCGTCGGCGTGCGGCGTCCAGAGCATCGCGCCGTCGGCGAAGACAAGCCCCTCGATCGGTGTTCTACCGTAATCGAGATTCCCGGTAAGCAGTCCGAGCAGCGGCGCGCGTACCTCCAGGTTCATGACCGCGAAACGATTCCCGAGTAGTTGATCGAGCGTCGAACAGGTCGTGGCCGTCCATCCGCACTGCTGGGCGGCAAACGTGCTCAGGTCGTAGCCGCGCACGAGCGTTTGCAGGCCGAGCAGCAGCGGGGTCAGGCGACTGTCGCGCGCGTCGGGACCGTAGCGTCCGGTGTGCTGCAGCCTGACCGCTACGGTCGCGGGCCGAATGGGCATGAAGTAGCGGCGCGCGTCGAGACGAACATCTGCGTACGTCAGCCCCCCGAACGCCGGTTCGATGTCGAGACGCACGCGATGGCCCAGCACCGGGCTTGTCGGCCCGAGCACTGCGGTGTCGCGTACATACGCCGCCTGCGTCTCCGCGAGGTAGACCGCGGGCGCACCCGGCAGCTCCTGCAGCTCGCTGCTCACCACCTTACGCGTCGTCCCATCGGCCACACGTGTCAGCGTCTGCCACCCGTAGCCGGTGCGGCGTACACCGCCGCGGAACTCGAACCGCGTCGCGCGGCTGACGTTGTATCTCGCCAGCAGGTTGACGAATTCGTGTGTATAGCGCAGGTTCGAGTACTCCTGCGTGACCAGATCGCCGCTGCGCGCGATCGAACGCCGCGCGCCGAAGAAGCGTGCCGGCACGTAGCCGCCCATGAAGCCCCAGTTGAACCGGCCCTTGCGGTTCAAATACGCCACCTGGGCGGCCAGATCGTCCTTGCTCGTTCCGACACGAATGACCGTCTGCAGCTGGCGATCGCGGAGCACGTCGCCGAACGTCACGCCGAAGTTGGCGCGAAGGACGCCTCCCACGTAACCGGTGCCGCCAACGGCGGCTCCGACGTACGGCTCTGCGATCGATTCCACGCGTAGACGATCGTCGTACTTGGACGTCAGGAACGCGGTTTCAGCAGGAAGTCCGATGTGCGCGTCAGCGAGCAGATGCGCGAGCTTGCCCAGCGTGGTTGCGTTCGTCGTCTTCGTCACCACACCGGGCGTGACGATGGGTGCGGACTCCGCACTGGACTCCTCGAGCGTCTGGATCTCGTAACGTCCGTTGCGATACGCGTTGAACGCAAGTTTGCCGCTCGACGAGGCGACCGCGAGCGCTGGGCTCGTCGCCGTGATACCGCTGACGCCCCCAAGCTCGGAGGTCACGCGGCGGATGTCCCCGGACGCGAGGTCCACGCGGTAGATGTTGCTCACGCGATCCGGGTCGGCGACGTAGTACACCGCCTTGCCGTCGGGCGACCACTGCGGGCTTATTTGCTTGCCGCCGTTCACCGACGCGGTGAGTGGCCGCACGATCTTCGTGGGTACGTCGAGGAGTGCGACTCGCACCGGGCCGAAGCGAAGATCGTCAAGCGACGTCGTGAAGCGATCCGATGCAAACGCGATCGTCTTGCCGTCGGGCGACCAGGCGGGATGCAGATCCGCAAATGCGTCATCGGTGAGCTGTGTCACGGCGTCATCGGCCAGGCTGTAGACGAACAGATCCGACTGACCGCCTTTCATCGCCGAGAAGACCAGCTGTTTGCCGTCGGGCGACCAGCTCGGATTGTAAATCTCGTCGAGTTGATGCAGCCGGATGTCGCGGCGCGGTGACGCGCCGTTCGGATCGACGATGGTCATTGCGGCGCTGCCGTCGATGATGGCGGCGACAACAAACCGATGGCCGCTCGTATCCCATGCGCCGGCGGACTGGATGTACTGCAAGCTGTCGAAATGCGGATCCGCCGCAGTGCTGATCACCTTTTTCATGACGGCGCCGGATGTCGCATCCGCCATGAACAGATCGAGTGACAGCCGATCTCGCTCGGACACGAACATGATGCGCCGGCCATCCGGACTGATGGCTGGAGCGACATGCACCCGGCCGCCATCCGCGGACGTGACAATCGCACGCGGTTGGACAATGTTGTCAGGATCGGTTTCGGCTCCGGGGATCGATGCGTGCCACTCGTGCGTCAGCTCATCCGGTGTCTTGCCGGTGACGTCCTGCAGCCGTCCGAGCACGCCGTGCGCTTTCGATCGCAGAATCTTGGCGACGATGTCGTCGCCGAACGTGTCGCCGAGGAATGACCAGAACGCATGACCATAGCGGTACGGAAAATATCGCGGGTTGCTGAGCTGCTCGATCGTCGGCAGGCGTCGATGCAGCTTCGCGTCGCGCAGCCACATATCCGTGAACGCGTTCGACGGTCCGAGCGAAAGGTACTCGGCCATCCCTTCGATGAACCATCCGGGAAGATCGAACGCGTTCTGATGCGCGCGCTTCTCGATGTCGATCTGAAACGCGTGCACCAGCTCGTGGCCGATGACGTGATCGGTCTCGCCGAGCCCGGGCGCGAACGGCATCACGATGCGCGACTTCGTCCGCTCGGTGAAGCCGCCGGTGCCTTCATCGACCATCGCCGGACTGACGTTGGTCTGGGCGAAATCGCGATGGCTGGCATACAACACGAGCGGCTGTCGGTGTGTGAACGTGTGGTCGAGCAGCTGCGAGTATCGTGCGTACCACCGCTCCGCCATGCGCGCGGCCTGCCGCGTGACGCCCTCTTCCTCCGGGTAGTAATAGATGTCGAAGTGCTCGGTATGAAGCGTGCGGAAGTCCAGACGCGAACTCTGCACCTTGTTCCGGCCGAAGTACTGTGCGCCCGCTGAAGCCGGCAAAACCAGCAACGCCGTCGTCGCGAGACACACGAACACCGTCGCGCACCGAAACATGGGGCCCCCTGAGTTGGTCGTGGAAGGCGCTACTCTATCACGGGATATCGGAGGTATAGGTCACCGACAGCGCGGTGCGCCCGTCGCGCAAACCGTGTGCAAGATCGAGGCGGAGTGCTCCTGTCTTGCCGGGATATGCGCCCCGTAATCCGACACCGACGTCTACGTCTGTAATTGCCTGCCCGAGTAGGCGACGGTCGGTTCGTCCGGTATCTACAAACGCGGCAACCCCCGCGCGCACCGGACCCGGCGCCCACCAGCGCTGCGCTTCGGCCGACGCGTGTGTAAACAGACGTCCGAGCCGCTCGGTGCGGAATCGCTCGTCCTCGCCGAGCATTGGGTGCGCGCGCAAGAGCAGCGGACGCGCGCGGCCAGTATCACCAGCGGGCCATAGGTCGGGCGGTGCCGACGCGCTCACTGCGACTACGCCTGCATCCATCACCAGCACCATGCCTCGCGGCCGCGACGACGACCGCGCCAGCACGCGGATGTCGGCGCGCTCAAATCCGCCACCACCCCCGAACCAGGTCTGCAGTTGTGCGCGCGCGTCCAGCCGGTCACTACCCGATACAAATCGGACCCCGCCGGCAACGCGGCCGAAGTTGGCGCCACGATTCCAGCGATCGATTCCGGTGGCCGCCTGCCAGCGAATCGACCCATTCGCCCAGTCAGCGAGCTCGAGCTGAACCGCGTCGTGCACGGTCGGCGCGAATGCGGACGTGTAGGGCTGACGCTCACGCGACGCCGCCAGCTTCCACACGCCTCGCCATGGTGCCGGCGCGGCGAACGACACCTGATATAGCGGCCTGTGCGCCCAGAAGCGCCAATCAACGCCCACCTGCTCGCCGCCGCCGCTCGGCGACGAAATCGATGTAGCAATCTCGCGCGTGATCGAAGCGGCAACACCCAGCACGCCGAGATCCAGCGCGCCGTGTGGAACGAGCGGACGATCGCCGACGGTCGCGCGAATCTCGGCAAGGCCAGCGGAGACAGGAGAGAAGTCAACGGACCCGGGTCCTGCCGGAAACTCGAGCAGACGCCGGCGCGCCCGCATCAGCGCAGCGCGAGACAGTGTCGTGCCTGGTTTCAAACCGAGGGCGTGCTCGACGACCTGGTATCGCGTGCGCGTCAATCCATCGACGCGAATCAGATCGATGCGCGGTTCGTCGATTCGATTCCACGCATCGAGCGCGCCGAGCTGGTCGTCGGTCACGAATCGCGCGGTCGCCAGCAGTCGCGCAGCGTAGTCGTCCGAGCCGTCGCGTGCCAGCGCCGCGGACGCCAATTCTGCCGTCTCCGGCCACCGATGCTGCAGGGCGCGGATACCCGCAAGCTCACGAAACGCGGCGCCGCCGGGACACGAGATCGCCGCCGCAAGCGTCCGTTCTGACGCGTCGAGATCGTTCTGCTGCGCCAGCCGGACCCCATCCGCAATCTGCTGATCGCACGGCGTGGACGGCACAACGCGATCCGGCGCGGAAATGGTCACGGAATTGCGCGCCGCACCCGGGGTCACTACGAGCATCCATCGCTTGGTCACCGCCCATCGCTTGTCGAATTCGGCCGCAGTGGAGACGCGAAACGGTGCGCGCGCGGGATCGTGAAATATGACGCCGTTCGCACTGCGCGCCACAACGACGACGAAGTGGTCAGTGCCGGGATGATCCTCGATGAGCGCGACGACGGGACGTCCCTGCTCGAGCTCGTGTTCGAGCGCCTCCGCCGATCCGTCCAGCGCGAGCACGTTCCAGCCGCGAGCGCGGAGGTCTGACGTCAGCGCATCCGTGCGGATTCCCCGGGCCTTGCGATCGACTAACGGCTGAAAGGTCTCGGCATCGATACCGCGCTCGCCCCAGTAGCGCATCACCATGGCGGCGGCAGCGCCGCCGCACAGCAGTTCGGACTGCGCCATGAAAGGCACATCGAGGAGCGTCAGGGATTGCGCGCCGGAAACAGCAGGAAGGACCGTGAGCGCGAGCAGCAGGGCCAGTCCCAGACGGAATCGAGGGACCTGCCGCCCGCGCATCGGTGCTAGCGGAGCGCGACGATCAACAGGATCAGAACGAGCAGCCCGATGATGATCGCAGTAGTCGAAATCGTGACCGTCGATGCGCCCCCCGCGAGGGCATCGTCTGCCTGACGCGCCCGTGCGGCGATCGACGCCAGGTCCGCCGCGTTCATCG
>Ga0310813_10001883_pt1 | contig 12709 bp, 11 predicted proteins | sample YN3metagenome_FD_203086 | JGI IMG/M metagenome (GOLD analysis project Ga0310813, IMG submission 203086) | Soil microbial communities from experimental microcosm in Duke University, North Carolina, United States - YN3 | ecosystem: Engineered > Artificial ecosystem > Soil microcosm > Unclassified...
GCAGAAGGGTCGACAGCAGCTTCGCGGCGAACGGCATGGGGTCCTCCTCATCACGATCCTAGATAGAAGATCCGTGGGCCGGGAGCGACGTTATGAACCCCGACCGGGCGCCCCGGGCATCACACCGACCTCGCCCTCGGCTCATCCCGGGTAGGGGGAGCGGCCGGGGCTAACCATAGGTGAACCATGGCCAAAGAATTACCGAAGACCATGCGGGCCGCCGCCATCGACCAGTTCGGCGGCGTCGAGAAGATCCACGTCGAGAACCTGAGCGTGCCGGAGCCCGGACCGGACGAGGTCCTCATCCACGTCGAAAGCGCGGGCGTGGGGGAGTGGGATCCCTTCGAGCGCGAGGGCGGCTTCGCCAAGATGATGGGGACGTCCCCGAGCTTCCCCTACGTGCTCGGCACCGAGGGGGCCGGGACCGTCGCGGCCGTCGGCAAGAAGGTCCGGCGCTTCAAGACCGGCGACCGCGTGTACGCGACGTCCCTCGCGAGCGCCAAGGGCTTCTACGCCGAGTACGCGGCCGTGAAGGCCAACCTGGCATCCAAGGTTCCCGGGACCCTGTCCACCGATCAGGCCGGCGTCATGGCGGTCGACGCCATCACGGGGCTGCGGGGCCTCGACGCCCTCGGTCTCAAATCGGGAACGTCGCTGCTGATCTTCGGCGCGAGCGGCGGGATCGGCCACCTGGCGGTTCAGCTCGCCAAACGTTTGGGCGCCCGCGTCCTCGCGGTCGCGTCCGGGGAGGATGGGGTCGCGTTCGTCCGCCATCTGGGCGCCGACGCCGTCGTCGACGGACACAAGGACGACGTCGCGGCTGCGGCCCGGCAGTTCGCGCCCGACGGGCTCGACGCGGTCCTGCTGACGGCCGGCGGCGAGGCCGCGCAGAAGGCGGTCGACACGGTCCGCGACGGCGGACGCGTCGCCTTTCCTCACGGGGTGGAGCCCGAGCCCAAGGCGCGAGCCGGAGTGAAGGTTCACGCCTACGACGGCGACCCGGACCCGGAGATCATCAAGAAACTGAATCGCCTCATCGAGTCGGGCCCCTTCGAGGTCCACGTGGCCCAGACGTTCCCGCTCGACCAGGCCGGCGAGGCCCAGCGAGCGCTGGAGCGGCACCACCTGGGGAAGTACGCGCTCCGGACCACGTCGGCCTGAGCCGCCGCCCGGCGCATCTTCTTGACGCGCCGAGCGCCGCTCCCTTATATTTACCGGACTCATGAGTCCGATAAATGGGCGGGGGATCCGCAGGCGCGGGCGGCCGCGCGTCCTTGGTCTTGCCAAGCGCCGCCGCGAGGAGATCCTCGCCGAGGCGACGTCGATCTTCGCCCGCCTCGGCTATCCGGGGACCGACCTCCAGGTCGTGGCGGACCGGCTCGGCGTCGGCAAGGGGACCGTCTACCGCTACTTCCCGTCCAAGGAGGCGCTCTTCCTGGCGGCCGCCGACCGCGGGATGACGCTGCTGAAGCGGCGGATCGACGACGAGGCGGCCCGCGCGAAGGCCCCGCTCGACAAGATCGTCCGGGCGACCCACGAGTATCTCCGCTTCTTCGACGAGCACCCCGAGATCGTGGAGCTCTTCGTGCAGGAGCGGGCCGAGTTCCGGGACCGGAAGCGGCCGACCTACTTCGCCCACCGCGACGTGAACCTGCGCCCCTGGCGGGCGCTGCTGCGCGGGCTCATGGTCACCGGGGAGATCCGCAAGATGCCCGTGGATCGAATCGCCGACGTCTTCAACGCGGCGCTCTACGGCGCGATCTTCACGAACTACTTCGAGGGCCGCCGCCGGCCCCCGGACGTGCAGGCGAAGGAGATCCTCGACGTGATCTTCCAGGGCATTCTCGGGCCTCGCGCCCGGCGGGGCGGTTTTTCGTCGATGACGCGGCCCGGCCACGCGTTATACAGGGTCTGATAGGGAAGGTGGGGTGGATGAAATCGGACGCATCTCGGCGAATCGTCCTCGCGTGCCTGCTGACGCTGGCCGGCTGCGAGAAGAAGCCGCAGGAGTCTCCGGCGGCGGCCGAACGGCCGGCGGCCCTCGTCTCGGTGGCGGCCACGACGGAAAGCGACGTGCCCGTCTACCTCGACGAGATCGGCCGCTGCTCGGCCCGCGAGCTCGTCGCCCTGCAGCCCCAGGTCTCGGGTCGCATCACCCAGATCCACTTCGTCGACGGCGTGGACTTGAAGGCGGGGGATCTGCTTTTCACGATCGACCCGCGGCCCTTCCAGGCCCAGCTGGCCGCCGCCGAGGCCGCCCTGGCCCAGTCGAAGGCGGCGCTGGACCTGGCCAAGGTCGAGTTCACCCGGGTCTCGGGCCTGGTCGAGAAGAAGGCCGCGGCGCAGCAGGAGTTCGACACGGCCAAGAACGCCGTCGCCGTCTCGGAGGCGCGGCTCCAGCAGAATCAGGCAGCCGTGCAGACCGCGCGCCTCAATGTGGAATACAGCACCCTGCGCGCGCCGATTGAGGGGCGTGCCGGGCGCCGGATAGTCGACGTCGGAAACAACGTGAAGGAGAACGATACCACTCTCCTCATCATCCAGCGGATGGACCCGATCTACGCCGACTTCAGCGTGACCGAGCGCGACCTTTCGACGGTGCAGAAGAGCATCGCGAAGGGGCCGCTCCGCGCGGAGGTCCGGATCCCCGACGAGGCCGACGCGCCGCGCCTGGGCGACGTCACGTTCGTCGACAATGCGGTCCAGGAGGGCACCGGCACCGTGCTGCTTCGTGCCACGCTCGCCAACGCCGACCGCCACCTCTGGCCCGGACGCTTCGTCAAGGTCCGGATCATTCTCGACACGCTGAAGGGCGCGGTCCTCGTGCCCGCCGCCGCGATCCAGATGTCCGCCAAGGGGCCGTACGTCTATGTCGTGAAGGGCGATTCGACGGCCGAGTTCCGCCCCATTCAGCCGGGTCAGCGGCATGACGACCGCGTCGTCGTCCCGTCGGGCGTCAAGGCGGGGGAGCGCGTCGTCACCGCCGGCTTCATGGGCATCATGCCCGGCGGGAAGGTCAAGGTCGCCGCCCCGCCCGCTCCCGACTCTGCCTCCGGGAAGGAACCGGGCAAATGAACTTCTCCGAGCCCTTCATCCGGCGTCCCGTCATGACCGTAGTGCTGACCGTCTCGGTCATCGCCTTCGGGGTCATGTCCTACTTCCGCCTGCCGGTCAACGACCTGCCGGTGATCGACTACCCGGTCATCCAGGTGCAGTGCACCTACCCGGGCGCGTCGCCGGAAACGGTGGCCAACACCATCGCCGCCCCGCTGGAGCGGCAGTTCATGCAGATCAACGGCCTCGACCTCGTGACTTCGAAGAGCACCCAGGGCAACGCGACCATCACGCTGCAGTTCGCCCTCGACAAGAACATCGACGCCGCTGCCACCGACGTCCAGACCGCCATCACCCAGGCCTCCGGCTTCCTGCCGGCGGACCTGCCGTCGCCGCCCACGTTCTCGAAGACCAATCCCAACGACCAGCCCATCCTCTACATCGCCATGACGAGCGACACCGTCACGCTCGGCCAGCTCTACGACTACGCCAACACGCAAGTCGGCCAGCGCCTGAGCATTCTGCCCGGCGTCAGCAAGGTGCTCGTGTTCGGCACGAAGTCGGCCGTGCGGATCAAGGCCGATCCCTCGAGGATGGCGGTGCGGAACATCTCCGTGGACGACCTGGCCGCCGCGGTGACGGCCGGGACGGCCCTGACCGGGGCGGGGCAGCTCGACGGGCCCTGGGGGACCGAGGTCCTGCGCCCCCAGGGGCAGCTCGAGGATGCGGCCTCCTACGGGAACGTGATCGTCGCGACCCGAAACGGCATGCCGGTCTACGTCCGCGACATCGCGCGGGTGCAGGAGACCGTCCAGGACGAGCGGCTGAACATGCGGTTCTGGGCGCGCGGCTACTCGGTGCCCGCCGCCACGATCATCGTCGCGGTCCTGCGCCAGTCGGGCGCCAACGCGGTCGAGGTCGCCAAGGCAGTGCGGGACGTGCTGCCCGCCGTGGGCGCCGAGCTCCCCGGCTCGGTCCGCATCGTGCCCGTCTACGACCGCTCTCGGACGATCGTCCGCTCGGTGCTGGACGTGCAGGAGACGCTGCTCATCGCCTTCGCGCTCGTCGTCATCGTCATCTTCGTCTTCCTGGGCCGGGCCTCGGACACGCTGATCCCCGCGGTGGCCCTGCCGCTCTCGCTGCTCCTGACCTTCATCGCGATGCGGCTGCTGGGCTACAGCCTGGACAACCTCTCCCTCATGGCCCTCACGCTGGCGATCGGCTTCCTCGTGGACGATGCCATCGTCTTCCTGGAGAACACCGTGCGGCGGATGGAGCGCGGCGAGAAGGCCCTGGAGGCGACGTTCAACAGCGCGAAGGAGATCAGCTTCACGATCGTCTCCATGACGGTCTCTCTCGCGGCGGTCTTCATCCCCCTCGTGTTCATGTCCGGCCTGATGGGCCGCATCTTCCGGGAGTTCGCGATCACGATCGTCGTCTCGATCCTCGCGTCGGGGGTCGTCTCGCTCACCCTGACCCCGCTGATGTGCTCCCGCCTCCTCAAGGACCGCGGCCACGGGGCGAAGCAGACCTGGATGGAGCGGGTGGTGGGAGGCCTGGAGAAGCGCTTCCTCGGCGTCTACTCCAAGTCGCTCTGGTTCTTCCTGCGCCATCGCTGGATTTCCGCGATCATCTGGGGGATCACGCTCGCGGGGACCTACAAGCTCTTCCAGATGGTTCCGAAGACCTTCCTTCCGCCCGGCGACTCCAGCACGATGTTCGGCGTCCTGCTCGGCCGCGAAGGATCGTCGCCCCAGCAGATGCGCGAGCTCCAGGACAAGGCGGAGGAGGTGATCCACGCCAACCCGAACGTGCTGGCCGCCTTCACGATGACCGGCGGCGGGCAGTTCATCCAGTCCAACATGGGCCTGACGTTCATCATGCTCAAGCCGCCCGGCCAGCGGCCGCCGATCCCGATGGTCGCCGGCGAGATGATGGGCCAGATGGCGAGCAGCCCCGGCCTCTTCGCGTTCCTCCGACCCTTCCCGGTGCTCGAGATCTCGACGGGCGCGACCCAGCAGCTCCAGGGCAACTATGCCTTCTCGATTTCCGGCGTGGACCCCAACCAGGTCTACGAGGCCGGCGCCAAACTCATGGCGCGGATCATGCAGGATAAGGACTTCAAGGACATCTTCACGACGGCCTCCACGGACTACTACAGCAACACGCCGAACCTCGATGTCCGCCTCCGCCGCGACGTGGCCCGGAGCCGGGGCGTCTCCGAGGCGCGCATCCTGGCGCTGCTTCGGAACGCGTATTCGCAGAACTTCGTCTACCTCATCAAGAAGCCGACCGACCAGTACCAGGTCATCCTCGAGGTCGACGACCACGCGCGCACGGAGCCCGAGGACCTGTCGCTGCTCTATATCCGTTCCGACGACGGGAAGAACCTGGTGCCGCTGGGCGAGCTGGTGAGCTGGGAGCGCTCGCTCGGCGTCCAGGCGGTCAACCATCTGAACCAGTTCCCGAGCATGACGTTCTTCTTCATCCTGAATCCCGGCGTCCCGGTCGGCCGGGCCACCGATTTCGTCGAGAAGGCCGCCGCGGAAATCCTTCCGCCCACGGTCCGGTCGAGCTTCCAGGGCGAGGCGCTGACGTTCCAGGAGGCGCTCCGCGACCTGACGATGCTGATGGGGCTCGCGGTGTTCGTGATGTTCGTCATCCTCGCCATCCTCTACGAGAGCTACCTGCACCCGTTGACCGTGCTCTCGACGCTGCCCACCGCGCTCGTCGGCGGCCTCGCGGCGCTCGTGGTCTTCGGCGAGCAGGCCTCGCTCTACGCCTACGTCGGCATGTTCATGCTGATGGGCATCGTGAAGAAGAACGGCATCATGATCGTGGACTTCGCGATCCAGCGCCGGGCGAAAGGCGAGAGCGCCGCACAGGCGATCCACGACGCCAGCCTCGACCGTTTCCGCCCGATCCTGATGACGACGCTGGCGGCGGTCTTCGGCGCGCTGCCCATCGCGCTGGGCTTCGGCGCCGACGGCGCCACGCGCCGGCCGCTCGGCCTGGTCGTCGTGGGCGGCCTCGTGGTCTCGCAGTTCATCACCCTCTACATCACCCCGGCGATCTACCTGTACATGGAGACCTTCCAGGAGAAGGTGCTGGACCGGACGTCGTTCTTCCACTCGGTCCGGCATCGTCACGGAGAAAAAGTGTCGAGCGAGGAGACGACCCCTCATGATCACTAGAGTGAGGCTCCATCCCCGGCAGGCGCTCTCGGCCCTCGTCGTGGCGATCTGCGGTTGCTCGGTCGGTCCCGACTACGAGCGCCCCGAGACCAAGACCGCTCCCGCGTACGAGAACGCCGTCCAGGCCGGGCTCTCGCAGGACCCGGCGCCCGCCGCCTGGTGGCGCGGCTTCAGCGACGAACGGCTGAACGAGCTTATCGACCAGGCGGTCGCGGGGAACCGCGACGTCCGCGCCGCGACCGCGCTGCTCCGCGAGGCGCGGGCCCTCTATGACCTGGAGACCTGGTCGCTGCTGCCGTCGGTCACGGCGCGGGCCGACTACACCCGGCAGATGTTCTCGAACGCGACCTTCCTGAGCGGCGTCTCGCGCGACGCGCGCACGTTCGGTTACTTCGACCTCGGCTTCGACGCCGCGTGGGAGCTCGACGTCTTCGGTCGGGTCCGCCGGGAGCGGGAGGCGGCCGGCGCCGAGCGGGGCGTGACGGAGGCGACCCGGGAGGATCTCCTGCGGACGCTGATGGCGGAGGTCGCGAGGAACTACTTCGAGCACCGCGGCGCGCAGGTCCACCTGGAAGTCGCCCGCAAGAACGCGGAGGTCCAGGCGGAGACGCTGCGGCTGACGATCGCGCGCTACGAGGGCGGCCGGGGCACGGACCTCGACGTCTCGCGGGCCCGCGCGGAGCTGAAGTCGACGCTCGCGCTGATCCCGCCGATCGAGACGGACGCGGCGCGGGCGAAGAACCGGCTGGCCGTGCTGCTGGGCCGGCAGCCCGGGGACTTCACGCTGGCGCCGGCGCTCCTGAGCGACCGCCTTCCGGAGCTCATCGCGATCGGGAAGCCCGAGGACCTGCTCCGGCGTCGTCCCGACATCCGGGCCGCCGAACGGCGCCTCGCGGCGTCGACGGCGCGCATCGGGGTCGCGACGGCGGACCTCTTCCCGCGCGTGACCTTCACGGGCTCGCTGGGCCCGCAGGCTCCGACGATTCCGGGACTCTTCCAGTCGGGGGCCGCGGCCTATACGTTCGGCCCCTCCATCCGCTGGGCAGCCTTCGACCTGGGGAAGGTGGCGGCGCGGATCCGGGCGGCGGACGCCCGGGCCGAGGCCGACCTCCAGACCTACGAGCAGACGGTGCTGCTGGCGCTGGAGGAGACCGAGACCGCCCTTTTTGAGTTCGGCCGCCAGCGGGCGCGGCGGGACCAGCTCATCGAGGCCGTCCAGGCCAGCGAGCAGGCGGCGTCGCTGGCCGACACCCGCTACCAGGCGGGCGCGACGGACTTCCTGACGACGCTCGATGCCCAGCGCACGGTGCTGAGCCTGCAGATCCAGCTCGCGGAGAGCCGGACCCGGACCATGACCTCGCTGGTGGCGCTCTACAAGGCGTTGGGCGGCGGCTGGGAGGTCGCGGGGGATCGCTGAGTCATTTCCAGATCGCGAATTTCAGGCGGAACTTCTTGCGCTGGAGCAGGGTTCGCCAGTCGACGAAGAGAAGCGCAGCGATCAGCAGGAGGCCCAGCGCCAGGCCGGCGATGCTCTTCCACGAGATCATGCCCTGGATCAGGCCCTCGAAATTGGTCACGGCGGTTTTTCCCATCACGACGGCCGCGGTATCGCTTGCGAATTTCCCCACCACGAAGGCCGGGATGATGTGCCACGGCTTCAGCTTGGCCATGCCGCCGGCGATGAAGAGGGGCGTCGTCGGGAGGGGCATGAGGGAGTAGACCAGGATGAGGGCCTGTCCCTTCCAGCCCTTTTCTTTCATTTTCTTGCCGAGGTACTGCACGTCTTCGTTCTTCTTCTTCTTGAAGATCTTGCCCGACACCTTCGGGATGTAGAGCGACAGGATCCAGCGTCCCGCGATCGAGCCTGCGACGCCCGCGATGATGGCGATCCAGATGTTGAGGTCGAAGCTCAGCTGAAGGAGGACGATCACCGTGAACGCCGGGGGAAGGGGGAACGGGACGATGTCCACCAGCATGGCGCCGCCGAAGACGAGCAGGTACTGCCACCACATGGGAGTCTCCGGCCTATGTACGACTTTCCGCCGCGCGCGGTCGGTCAGACCGTGGAGATGGCGTCCCTGCTTCTGGTCTGCTGACGGATTCGGTGCCAGCCGACCAGGATCAGCACCAGGAAGGTCCCCGCGGGGCCGAGGATTTTGGTCAAGGTGCCGACCTTCCTGAAGCGGACCGTCGAAAGGATGGCGTCGAAGGCCTTGTCGAGCTCGGGGCTCCCCGAAGCCTGAGTCGTCACGGCTTCAAGAATGTAACTGCGGTCCGGTCCGGGCAGATACAGGAGGCGCGCCCGTTTTCCGCCGGACGTGTACGCCACCTCGGTCCCGGTCGATCCGGCCACGACGCGCGCCTGGACGGAGGTGATCTCCGGGGGACTGCCGTCCGGCAGGGTCCCTCGATCCTTCGCGATGAGGGCCGCCATTTCCGTGTGCCGGGGTCCCAGAAGCATCGTGCCTCGTTGCTCTGTTCCCCACCAGATGGCGATGGATCCCGAAGGCGTTTCGCCGTAGATCATGGCGAGTTTGTGCTGCAGGCGGAAGGTCGCGTCGTCGGCCGACATCGGCCAGTCGGGGATTCCCTTGAACGACAGGTCGCAGTCCGGGTGACCGACTCGATCGCCGCAGGCGGCCAGCAGGAGGGGAAGCGCGAGCAGGACCGGCCGCATCCAATAAGTTCTCCGGGTCATGAACCTGGAGTATAGTTGGAATAAGGCAATTCCTGAAGTCCCAGATGGAGGCGTTCTTATGATCGGGTCCGTCCTCATGCTCGCGCTGCTCGCCGCCCAGGGAGACGCCGCGTGGCCGGTGAAGAGCAAGTTCCAGATGCCGGAAGAGCACGGCGGGCTGTGGTCGCTGGCGATCTCGCCGGACAGCAAGGTCGTGGCGGGCGGGACGGGCATCGTGACGTATACCGTCGGAGCAAAAAAATCCGTCGCGGGGGGAGACGTCCTCCTCTGGGATCCGGCGGGCGGCAAGGTCCGGAAGATCCTGGGCAAGCACGGGACCAGTCCCGGCTGGCTCTGCTTCTCCCGGGACGGGAAGGCGCTCGGGAGCTTCAGCAAGGACGACGGGGAGTTCAAGCTGTGGGACCTCGCGACAGGCAAGCCGCTCCAGTCGCTGAAGCTCGGGACGTCGGTTGACGGCAATGCGGCGTCCATCGCCTTCGACGGCCGCACGCTCGTCACGGTCGAGCGGAAATCGATCCCGGCAGGCAAGGACGAAATGAGCTATCTGTTCGCGGGGACCCTGACGGCGCGCGATGCGAAGACGGGCAAGACGCTCTGGAGCCTGAATGACTCCGGCGTGATCGTGATGGGCCTCTCGCCGGACGGCAAGACGCTGGCGGCCTTCATCCAGAAGCAGGTGATGGAAGGGGACAAGCCCAAGATCACGGACCGCGCGGTGAAGCTTCTGGACGCGTCAACCGGCAAGGAGCTCCGCGCTCTCGAGCGTGGCGACCTGGGCTACGCCGACGCCATCGGCTTCCACCAGGACGGCAAGTCGGTCTACGCCTTCCACCACGGCGAAATCTTCCGTTGGGATGCCCAGGACGGGAAGCCGCAGCCGACCGTCTCGCTGGAATCGTGGAGGAACTCATCGACGCTCGCGTTCTCCGCCGACGGGCGGGTGCTGGCGATCGTGGATTTCATGGGCGAGAAGGCCGGCCTGGTCGATGCGACGAGCGGAAAGACGCTGGGGGTAGTCGCGGGCAAGTTCCCGGCCAACTTTCAGCATGGGGCGTTCTCCTCGGACCTCAAGCTCTTCGCCTGCACCCGCGACTTCGAGCTGCTTCTCCTCGGCGTGCCGGCCCCGAAGTAGCTTCGGATCCCCGCGTTGATCAAAGAAAAACGAACATCGGCGTCGGCTCGAGTGGAACAACGGGGGACACGGGGTATCCTTGAGCAGCGACAACTAGAGAGGCACGCAACATGGCGGACGGAGTCGATCCCGAACTGCTCCTGGGAAACATGGCGCTCGAGGCGAAGCTGATCACGCCCGACCAGCTCCGGCTGGCGCTCGGGGATCAGTCTCGGGACATCGACCAGAAAAAGGCGCCGCGTCAGCTGGGAATCATCCTCCTGGCGCGCGGCTGGGTCTCGGAGGACCAGCTCATGGAACTGCTCCGCGTGCAGGCCGAGCGTCGCGCGCGCCGCAAGAGCGGCGGAGCCTGATGCGATTCCGGGTGCTTTCGGCGCTGCTTGCCGTCCTTGGCGCGTGCGCCGCACCCGCCGCGCCCGTTCCTGCCGAGCCCCCCGCAGCTCCGGACCCTCCTCCGACGACGTTCCACGACGGCTCTTCCTACTGGAGCGTCGTCTGGCCGCGCGGATGGGAAACGCAACTTGCCCAAGATCCGGAGGACCCGTCCCTGGTGATCTCCCGCGGCCCCTTGTCCAAGGACGTCCAGGGCAGCGGGTGGGGACGCGGGAAGATTCACGGCACCCTCAAATGGCCCGAAATGGTCCTCTATGGGATCGGGACGGCGCCGGCCGCCTGGAAGGAGGCGTCGATCGACGGGAAGAAGGCGCTCGTGTATGAGTTCGAGGATCGCTGGAACCGCACCATGGGCTGCGCGGTCGAGCGGGGCGACATGCTGATCTACGTCGCCATCGGCTGCCCGAAAGCGCGCTTCGAGGAGTTCCGGGAGAAGCTGGCGAAGGTCGTCCTCAGCGTGAAGTGCGCGCGCTAGGAAGACGTCCGAATGCCGCTTACGGGTTCCCGCTCGCCGTCAGCAGGTGCGGGTTGCGCAGCGTGATGATCCACGCCTCGTAGGCTTCGTGATAGCGGGCGCGGCTCTCGGCCAGGTCGTGCTTGAGCTTCGCGATCAGCTCCTCGGAGCGGCCCTTCAGGCGCGCCGTCTCCTCGGCCCATTCGGCCTTCACAGCGTTCCAGGTGTCGAGCATGCGCTCCAGCTTCTCGCGTGCGATCCGCAGCTTCTCGGCTGCGTGCGGGTTGGCTTTGAGGCGGGCTTCCGCGCGCTTGGCCTGCATGCGGAGCTTCGCCTTCAGGATCACCGGCTCGGGCGTCCGGATCAGGTTCTTCGCCAGGCCGAACCACGTGAAGACGTTGAGCAGCCACTTCGTCGGGTCATACTCCCAGGGATTGACGCCGTTCCGATAGTCCGCGGCGAAGGTGTGGTGGAAGTTGTGGAAGCCTTCGCCCATCGTGAGCACGGCCGTGAACCAGCTGTCGCGCGACGAATCGTCGTCCGAGTAGGGCTGGGTCCCGAAGATGTGGGCCACGGAGTTGATGCTAAAGGTCGCCTGGTAGAAGAACGCGAGGCGGAGGAAGCCGCCGATGATCAGGCCGCCCCAGGGGTCGCCGAAGAGCCAGCCCAGCGCCAGCGGCACGCCGAGGCCGAAGCCGAACGCGATCGGGACATAGTACTTGTGCTGGAAGACGATCCACTTGTCACGCTCGAGGTCGCCCACCTTCGAGATGCCCTGCGAGCTCGGATCCTTCGTCAGGATCCAGCCGATGTGCGCCCACCAGAAGCCCCGCTTGATGTTGTAGGGGTCCTGGTCCTCGTCGATGTACGCGTGATGGCGGCGGTGGTCCGACGCCCACTTGAGCGCCGACGCTTCGAAGGAGGCGGCGCCGAAGATCAGGTAGTAGATCTTCAGGATCGGATGCGCCTCATAGGTTCCGTGGGCGAAGAGGCGGTGATAGCCGCCGCTGATGCTGAAGGTGGTCAGGAACAGGAACACGACGCCGATGATGATCGCCGGGAGAGTGAATCCGTGCAGCGTCGCGTAGAAATAAGTCCCGATCGCCGCCACGATATGCGCCGGGATGATGAAGCTCGCGATCGGCCAGCAGATGTTCTTATACCAGGGCACTCGCTGCATCCCAACCCCCTAAAAACTTCAATATCAGCTCGCCCCTGAGTATAGCATCATTCACATTCCACTGCCTCCTACTTTCGAGCCGGTTCCCGCATTCGGACGCATTTTGTTCTAAAAGTAAAGAAACGAGGCGGGGCCTCAGGCGAGGGGGGAGGGACCGGCGGCCAGGGCGGTATCGGGACCCGCCGAAGGGGCCTGGGGCGGGGCCTGTTCGAGCAGGGCGATCAGGATCCGATCGGAGCTCGCGAAGCTTCCCGCCAGCGCCGTGCGCAGCCGCTCCAGGCCGCGGTGGATGTTCGTCCCCACGGTGCCCCGCGGCCAATCCAGGATCTGCGCGATCTCCTCGTAGCGGAGGCCTTCCGCGTGGTGCAGCAGGATCGGCTGGCGGTATTCGTCCGGGAGATCGTCGAGGGCCCGCCGCAGCACCTGGAAATCCTCGGCGCTCAGCGGCACGTCCGTTTCGGGCCGCGGCGCGGCTTCCGCGCGGTGGCGGTCGAGGCCCCGCGTCCGCTTCATTCCGAGCGCGGCGTTGACGGCGATCCGCCGAAGCCAGGCAGGAAAGCGCGCGGCTTCCTTCAGGGTGGGCAGCGCCTGCAGGGCGTTGAGG
>Ga0310813_10001884_pt1 | contig 12707 bp, 8 predicted proteins | sample YN3metagenome_FD_203086 | JGI IMG/M metagenome (GOLD analysis project Ga0310813, IMG submission 203086) | Soil microbial communities from experimental microcosm in Duke University, North Carolina, United States - YN3 | ecosystem: Engineered > Artificial ecosystem > Soil microcosm > Unclassified ...
TACCTCGCGGTCGAGAACGGCGTCCTCTACGGGTCGCTGGTCAACCCCGCCCACATCGTCAAGTGGCGCTACCAGGCGGGCGACATGAGCGAGCAGTTCACTGAGTCGGTCCGCTTCTTCGCCCTGGACGCCGGGACCGGGGCCCTGAAATGGACCTTCGACCCGAAGAACTCGATCCGGCACAATGCCGTCGCGATCGGCGGAGGCCGCGTCCATCTCATCGACCGTCCGCTCGCCGCGGGCGACCGCCTCAACCCCGAGAAGAACGCCCCCGAGCAGGAACCCGGCGAGCTGATTACGCTCGACGCCGCCACGGGCCGCGAGCTCTGGCGCGCGAAGGACGACGTCTTCGGCACGGTCCTGATCGCCGGCGTGAAGCACGACACCCTGCTTATGTCGTATCAACCGACCGCCTTCAAGCTGCCCTCGGAGAAAGGCGGCCGTCTGGCGGCGTTCAAGGCGTCGGACGGCAAGCGCCTCTGGGACAAGAAGGCGACGTACCGGACCCGCCCCCTGCTGATCGACCGCACGATCTACGCCCAGGGCGGCGCGTGGGATCTGGTCAGCGGCGACGAGCAGAAGTTCGACCTGCAGCGCTCCTACGGGTGCGGGCAGCTCGCCGCCTCCGCGCACCTCACGGTCTACCGATCGGCGACGCTGGGTTATCACGACCTGGCGAGCTCGCAGGGGACGACCAACTACGGCGGGATCCGCCTGGGCTGCTGGATCAACGCGGTCCCGGCGGGCGGATTGGTGCTCGTTCCGGACGCGACCGCCGGCTGCAAGTGCAGCTACCTGAACCAGGCGTGGATGGCGCTGCAACCGCGCGACTGAGCGCTTAGAACTTCTCCGTCTGGAACGGGACTGCCGGCAAGCCTTCCTTGTTATAGAGGCTGCACTCCGGATTGTCGGCCCAGGCGTACTGGACCACCGTCGGCTTCGAGACCTGCTCGCTCCAGACCACGACGGACGCGCCGTCGATCTTCGCCTTCGCCCACACGAACTTGTGGTCCGCCCCCGCGATGGCGAAGCCCGTGAGCGCTTCGCCCTTCGCCGTCAGGCCGCCGCCGACGTGCTTGAACGCGAGGCGGATCTTCTCGCCCTCGACTTTCATGGAGTCGTACATCGGCCCCGAGTAGACGAGGTCCTTCCCGTACACCGTCGCCTGCGCCGCGAGCGCCAGGCGCCGGCCGACCTCCTGCTTGTTCTTCGGATGGATGTCCTCCGCGTCGCCGATGTCGACCGCCGTCGCCATCGCGGTCTTCGGCACCGCGAGCGCGAGCCGCTGCGATTCGCGCAGCATCGCCCAGTAGCTCTCGACGGGCGCCTCCTTCCGCGCGAGATGGCCCGCCAGCTGGACGTAGAGAAACGGGAACTCGCTGCCCCAGACGTCGCGCCAGCTCTTGATCAGCGCGGGAAAGAGCGTCCGGTGCATCCACGGACTCCCGACGTTCCCCTCCCCCTGGTACCAGATCGTGCCGCGGATGGCGTAGGGAACGAGCGGGGCGATCATGCCGTTGTAGAGCGACGACGGCGCCACGGGGACGACGCCGGGCTTCGTCGCCGCCTTCTCGTACGCCGCCTTCTCCCGATCGTGCTGCGTGAACACCTCCTTGAACTGGGGATTCCCTTCCAGGACCGGCCGGGCCGTCCAGGCCTGGGCCCGCGTCGCGCCGACCGACGAATGGATCAGGCCGATCGGCACGTTCAGCGCCCGCTGCAGGTCGCGACCGAAGAAGTACCCTACCGCCGAGAACGTCGAGATCGTTTTGGGCGTGCACTCCTGCCAGGTCCCCTCGACGTCGGACTGAGCCGTCTCCGACTCCCTCCGGGGCACCGTGAAGAGGCGGATCTTCGGGTAGTTGGCGGCCGCGATCTCCTGGTCCGGATTGAGCGAGAGCCGGACCGACCATCCCATGTTGGATTGTCCGGAGCAGAGCCAGACTTCGCCGATCAGGACGTTGCGGATCGTGATGCTCTCCTTCGCCGAGACAACGATCTCGACCGGACCGCCCGCTTTCAGGGGGTCGAGCACGACCTTCCAGCGGCCGGCGTTGTCGGTAACGCCGCTCTTCTTTTGCGAGCCCAGCGTCACGGTGACGCTTTGCCCGGGTTCGGCGGTCCCCCAGACCGGCACGGGCGCGTCGCACTGAACGACCATGTTGTCCCGGAAGAGGCCGTGGAGCTTGAGGGCCGCGGGCGGGGCCGCGACCGCGTGGAATGAGGCGAGGGCCAGGCAGAGGAGAGTGCGCATGAAGAGGGCTCCTTCAACTCGACCCTCTTCTATTGCCCTTCCCGGAAGCGGCCTTCCGGCGAATCAGCGTTACTGCTCCTCCGCCGGCTGCGGGTCGGGCTCGCGGAGCACCGGAAAGTAAAAGATCCCCTCGCCCTCGTTGCCCTCGTTCAATTCCTCGACGGAGGAAAAGTGGTCCTGCGGGCGGCCAAATTGCGACCCGCGATCCGGCTCGCGGAGAGGAGCAATGCGCACGACGGCCTTTGGGCCGGGACGGGACGACCACTTGCGCAGCACGTCCACGATGTCCGACGGCGGAGCGCGGACGCCGTCGATCCTCGCCAGCAGCTCCACGCTCAGGGCGACCACGTCCTCGGAATCGCTGCTGAAGACCGCCTCCCAAAGGTCCGCCTCCACCCGGGATCCGCGCAGATGCAGTTGATCGAGCGCGACCCGCCGCAGCGGCAAGTCGTCGGTCCTCAGGGATCGGATCAGGTCGGAAACAAACGGATCGACGGGAGCGTCCCGGCGGGTCAGCAGGGCCCGGAGCAGGGGCGCCGACCCGGGGCCCAGTTCGTCGAGCATGTCCCGCGCGACCCGACGGGACGCCCCGTCGACGTGATTGAGGGTGTCGAGGAGCCTGGCGAGGCTCTCCTCGTCGATCGCCGGCGGGCGTGGCGCCGGCGGCGGAGGTTGAGCGCAGCCCAATGCCGCCAGCAGCAGGATGGGACCCAGACGCCTCCCCATGTCCTCATCAGACGCCGCCGGAGCCCGTGTGGTGCGGCGTCAGCGGGGCGCGTACGGGCCGACGAAGCTGCTCTTGGGGACCGGGCGGCCCAGGAAGTCCCGCTCCGGGACGCCGGGCACGTCGACGGGCGACGACGAATCCGGATAGACCAGCTCTCCCAACGTCGTCAGCGGGCGCGGCCAGCAGGTTGGCGCCTGCTCAATCAGGGGGCCCTTCAGCGGGGAAATCAGGTCGGCGGATTGCAGGCCTCCTTTCGCGAGCCACTCTTGCAGGCTCCGGCAGAGCGCGTTCCCCTGCAGCAGCGCCGGCTCGCCCTCGACGAGCCAGGTGTTCCCCGCCATCCGGAGACCCTCGCCCGGCTTCAGCCCCCAGGTCCCGACCAGGTAGGCCCCTTTCCGGACGACGAACACGTTGTTGAGCACCTTCAGGTCCCGCGTCTGCGCCGTGACCAGGGCGCAGGCCTTCGCGTTCTCCTCGGGGCGCACGACGACCAGGTTGTGGTGGATCTGCGAATTGACGTTGTGGTTCCCATGATGCCCGACCACGATCCCGCCGTACTCCCCGCGCCGGCCGTCGTGGACCGAGACGTTGAAGCGGACGACGTTGTCGCGGAACTCGTGGGGCGCGTCCTTGTAGGAGTAGACCAGGTAGCCCGCGCCGTCGTTGTCGTGGCTGTAGTTGTACTGCATCACGGACTCGACGACGCCCCCGTCCAGGTCGAAGCCGCCGCCGTCGATCGGCCGCGCCCCCGAACGGTTCGCGTAGGACTCGCAGTGCTGGATCACGACCTTCCGGGCGCAGTAGGTCCAGATTCCTACAGGACCGCCGGTGTGGCTCCCGTTCCGGGCCCCGTTGCCGTGCGCGCAGCAGCGCTCGATGAGGGCGCCGTCGACGCTCCCGATCATGATGCCGTTCCCAGAATGATTGTCGTGCTTGTCCGGATCGCCGGCGATCCCGAAGACCTCGCAGCCGCGGACCGTGATGTCGGCGTGGGGATACTTCCATGAGCCTCTCGGCTGCTCGTAGCCGTCGGACCAGATGCCGTAGTGGACGCCGTCGAAGACCCGGACCGACTCGATGAGGACGTTCCGGAATCCGCTGTCGGATTTGTCCTCCGCTGCGCCCTCGATGCGGATCCCGGCGCGGCTGAAGCCGGAGATGTCGAGGCGCGAGATCCGGATCCCGGACCGCTTGTCCCCTCCAGGCCGGGGGTTCGTCGCGCGGATGCCGCAGCCCTTCCCCCGCGCCCCCTTGAGGACGAGATTCCGGATCGTGACTCCGGAGTCCGAGAAGACGATGGCGTCGCCGTCCCCAGCCAGGATCGTCGCGGGGGTTTCGCCGTCCGACGCGATCTCGACGGGCCGGGAGGGGTCTCCTCCGCCGGCGATCTTCAGCGTCAGCGTTCCCTGGTACTCGGCGCCGGACTTGAGGAGCAGCCGGTCCCCCGGCTGGTATTCGCGTGCGCTTGCTTCACGAAGGTCGCCGGGAGGGAGGAAGTACGGGGGTGAGGCGCAGCCCAGCAGGAACGTCAGAGCGATCGCGGTCCGGATCATCTACTGAGGACTGTGCCCTGGATACTGGTTATTGAGCCTTAAGAACCTTCTCTGCGTCGAAATCGGCCCACTTCTCGCCCTCCTTGGGGGGCGGCGGCAGGGCCTCCAGGATGTCGCGCGTGAAGGCCTTCAGCGTGGGGCTCGGCTCGGGCGGCTTGGCCTTGCCCAAGTGGACCTTCGACGCCAGGTCGAGCATCTCCTCCGCCGTACCGCAGTAGACCTTGCTCATCGCGAGCTCGATCTTCCCGAGGCGCCACATGACGTCCTCCGGCTGGGCCGTCATGAAGAAGCGGTTGAGATAGATCAGGGACAGCGCGGCCTTGTCCGAGTCCTTGGCCTTCTGGTAGAAGACCGACACCGCCGACCCCACCGTCGCGTGGCGCAGCACCACGTCGGGGTGCCACTCCGGCCCGGCGTTGAGGTCGATCTTGATCTTCTCGTAGGCGCACTTCCCTTTGATGTTCTTCTGGATCTTGATGATGATGACCTTCTTCTCCGCGCTCACCGCGTCGATGACGCCCCGCGCGATGACGTCCGACTCCTTGTGGACGCCCTTGAACGAGCTCAGGGCCTCGATGTAGGCCAAGGCAGGCAATGCCAGGGCCAGCAGCGCGGCGGAGACGAGCAGACGGCGAAGCATCATCGTCGGATCCTTATTGCTTGGGGGCGTCGATCGGACGGCTCGAGTCGGGCAGCGACTTGCCCGGACGGACCTCCTTGCGGTGCTCGAAGGGGTCCGCCGTGGAGCCCGCCGAGGACGGCGCCGAGCCCGACGACACCGCAGGTGCGGGAGCGTCGCCGGGGCCCACGCCCTTGGAGAACTTCAGGACCTGCTTCTCGGGGTCGGCCGCGGCGGCCGCAACCGCCGCGGGCGCGCCCGACGCGGGCCGGATCAGCAGCGTCACCGGCGACCCTTCCGCGGGCAGCAGGTTCTTCGCGGTCTCGATCTTGATCATGCCTTCCTCGCGCATCGTGAGGCCGCTCTGCATCACGACCTCGTCCGTCACCGGATAGAGCGCGATCAGCGTCCCCGTCACGTCGGCGCCGTACTTGCCGTCCTTCGGAACCGAGCCCGTGAAGAGCCACTTCACCGGCGGCAGCGCCTTGCCGGTCTTTTTGTCGATCATGACGCTCTCGATGCGGATCTCGCGGGGAGGCGCATTGTTCGCCCCCGGGATCTCGAGGAGGACCTCGCACTCGGGACCCGACGCGAGCGGGTCCTCGCCGCGGCCGGGCTTGCCGGGCTTCAGGCCCAGCGATTCCAGCGCTTTGTGCACGTCGCTCGGCATCACGTCGAAGGTCACGACGGTCTCGTGCGCCTTGTTCCCCTTGGGCGCGGGCCACGTGGCCACCACCTCGCAGGGATAGACATCGGGCAGATTCGCCAGCTTGCGAGGCGCGATCTTGCAGGCCACCCGGACCGTCTTCTTGGCCGCGTCGACCACGATCCCCTGCTGCTGCGGAACCGGGTCCGGCCCGCAGAACGCGAAGAGCGCCGCGATCAGTGCAATCTTCATGTCACTTTCCTTCCCCGATGCAGACGATAACCGTCTCCCCGCCCGCCCACTTCCCTTCCAGGTTGCAGGTGCCCACGAAGAGCCGCCCGCCGTGGACGATCGGCGATCCGTAGACCATGCCCGGCGCCTTCACGGCGGCGTCGTTCCCGAGGTCCAGCTTCCAGCGCGGCTTGCCGTCGGCCAGCCCCACCGAATGCAGCGTGCCCTCGATGTCGGCCGCGTAGATCGCGTCGCCCGCGACCGCGGGACCCGCGAAGAAGGGCGCGCCGACTTTGACGTTCCACTTCGGATTGCCGCTCTTGGCATCCAGCGCCCGGATGGCGCCTTCCGTGTCACAGATCACGACCGAATCGCCGGACGCGGCCGCGGTGGCCAGGATCGCGCCGGACGTGTCCTTGCGCCACTCCACGGCGCCGGAGGCGAGGTTGATGGCGACGACTTCGCCCTTCGCCATCGGCAGCTCCTTCGGGTCGTAGCGGATCGTGCTGCAGGGCACGATCACGCGGTCGCCTGCCAGGGTCGCGCCGGCCCACGCGTTGAACTTGAGCGGCGCCTTCCACATCTCGGCGCCCGTGGCCGCGTTGAGGCAGAACACCGCCCGCTCTCCCAGGCGCTCCTTGTCGAGGAAGGCCGACGTCACGATGACCCGCTCCCCCGCCACGAGGACCGGCGCGTCGACGTGCCAGGCGCCTTTGCCCTGCTGCCAGAGCAGCTTGGGCGCCGGCCGCGGCAGCGCGGCTTCGTTCGGCGGGATCGCGAAGTCGGGGTCCTTCTTCTTCTCGATCTCGTACTTGTCGGACATCTCCTTCCACATCTTCTCGATCTGCGCTTCGGCCTCGGCGGTGCCCAGTTCCTTTCCGCCGAGCGTGACGTGATTGAGGTCGACGCAGAGGACTCCCGCGCTCCCGCCGCCCACGACGACGCGGCCGCCGGCGATCGACGGCGACGCTTCGATGTGGACGAGTTCGCCGGGAACGTCGAGGCGCCAGATCGGCCGGGCGTCGGAGGCCCGCAGGCAATGCAGCGAGCTGCCATCCGTCTGATGCATCCCTTCCCCGAAAACGACCCGACCGCCGCTCACGACCGGGGAGCCGACCGTGGGCAGCTTCACCGACGGCGCGCCCTTGCTCCAGAGCGGCGCCTTGCCGTCGCCGGCCGCGTCGAAGACCCGCAGAGCGCCCGTGTTGAACGAGCCCATGACGGTCACGAAGAGGCGGTTGCCCGAGGCGCTGAAGGGGGAGATGTACTGCTCCTTCTCCCGGTGCACCCACAGGACCTTGGGCTGGCTGGGGCCGGGCTTGCCGTCAACGTTGCCCGTCCGCGCAGGCCCCCCGCGATGTCCGGCCCACTCCTCTTCGCCGAGAGAGGACGGATGCACCACCGAGACGCAAACCACGCAGAGAAGAAACCCGGCGCGGACGAAGTTCAAGATGCGGGGCGCTGACATCATTTGGTCGCTTCTCCCAGGAGGATGAAGGGATCCTGTCCCTCGTTGTTGAAGATCACGTCCATGGCGCCGTCCTTGTTGACGTCGCCGATCGCCACCGCGCGGGAGTTCATCACCTTGCGGTCGAAGCCGACGTCCGCCGTGGCGTCCTTGAACTTGCCGCCGCCCAGGTTGCGGAACAGCTTGTTCGCGCCGCCCATGCAGCCCACCAGGAGGTCCGGCTTGCCCTTCTTGCCCAGGTCCACCCACGCGGCCGACGTGGCGTGACCCGTGAACTTCGCCAGGTCGCCCGACTCGGCCGTGATGTCGGTGAATTTCCAGTTGCCGTCGTTGCGATACAGCTTGCAACCGCCGGCCTGCGGGATGAAGAGGTCGATCTTGCCGTCGCCGTCCATGTCCGCCGCCACGGGCGCCACGCCACCGGTCTTGTACTTGACCGAGCCTCGGTCCTCCGTGAAGCCGTTGGGCGTGTTGCGGAGGAAGATGCCCGTGCCCGCGCTGTAGAGCACGTCGGGGCGTCCGTCGCCGTTGAAGTCGGCCACCAGCAGGTGGTCGCCCTTCTCCTTGCCCGCGAGCCCGTCGGGGCCGAGGCCGACCTTGTCCGTCACGTCGGTGAAGGGGGCTCCGGCAGGCCCGGCGATCTCGGCTTCCTTGGCCAGGAAGTAGTAGCCGGTCGGCCCGCCGCCGTTGCAGATCTTCATCAGGAGCGCGTTCTTCCCCTTCTTGAGGGGGAGCTTCACGAACGCCTGGTCCGGGGCCGCCCCGCGCCCGACGTTCTCGGCATGGATCTTCTGGCCGTTGACCCACACGGTCAGCGAGTCGTCGCTGCCCAGGGAGACCGGCACTTCCGCGGGCGTCTCGCAGTCGATCTCGCGGTAGACGTAGCTGGCGATGTTCTCCTGAAGCCCCGCCGGAAGGGACGTGAGGAAGTCGGTGACGGTGCCGTCCGGCCACTCCTTCTTCTGCCACGACGCCTGGACGTTGGGAACCCGGGTCGGATACTTGGCGTCGAGCTTGATCTCCTTCTCCGGCGGGAAGACGCCGTCGAAGTTGTTGTTGTCCGGAGCGGAGAAGCCGCCGATGAAGTGCCAGGGCCCGTACTTCGGCGCCTTGGGCGCGACCGGCGGGGGCGCGCCCGGGTTCTTGTAGAGCCGCAGGCCGAGGAAGCCGTTGGCCAGCAGCACGTCCGGCTTGCCGTCCGCGTCATAGTCGATCCACGCCGCCGCGGTGACGTTGTAGTACGCCTCCTTCGGCAGCATCGCGCTGTCGTCCTTGAAGTTCTTCGGCGTATTCGTCAGAAGCTTCGGGCCCTCGGGGGTCCCGAGCAGCAGATCGGGCCGGCCGTCGCCGTTGTAGTCCGCCCACGACGCCGAGCGGGCCCCGCCGGCGTACGGCAGCGCGATCTCGTTGAGCGCGCCTCCATCGACCTTCACGAGCACGACCTTCTTCTCGCCGTAGATCAGGAGGTCGGTCGCGCCGTCGCCGTCGAAGTCCGCGGGCGCGACGCCCTTGGCCTCCGGGTCGACCCGCGCCAGGTGCGCCATGTGGGTGAATCCCGCCATGCCGACGATGCGGCGGAAGTCCTCGCTGCCCCAGCCGATGAAGTCCCGGGCCGCGTTGTAATCCTGCAGCTTCAGACTCGCCCGGAGCCGCTGGACCTTCGCCTGCCGAACGTGCAGCAGGTTCTTGTCGCCGTCCTGCATCGCGGGGACGATCACTTCGCGGTTGGCGAGGATCTCCTCGACCGCCATCGCGAGCTTCTCGACCTTGCCGGCGTAGCTTCGCAGGAGAAACGGCTCGCCGTGGCTCATGCCCCAGTCGCGGCCGCCGCCGTAGCACTGGTACCAGTAGGTGTCGATGGCGGTCTCGCTGGCGCCGGCGTTGTAGAAGAACATCCCGAGCTTGCCCGGCTCGGCCCAGGCCATCACGGTCTGCCACTCGCGGGGGTGGAAGCCCGCCTTGGCGATGTTGTGGACGAGCACGTCGGTGCCGTGCACGCCCTTGATGTCCCGGACCTTCTTATAGAGGACCCGGTTGTTCTCCTTGTCCACCTTCTCGACCTGGACCACCAGGATATTGGTGGATTCGGCGACGAGGCGGCCGAGCGAATACGGCGCCTCGATATAGGCGGTCGCCGGAGGCCCGGCACAGAGCAGGACGAAGGCGCCCAGCGCCAGGGCGGGAAGGATCCTCTTCATGGCTTGACCTCCTTGAGCAGGCGCTGCGAGGGCGCGGCCCATTCGCTCGCCCCGTAATCTTTCACGATGCTTTCCAGGATCTTGGCGGCCTCGGCCGCCTGCTTGAGCTCCTTGAGGGCCGCGGCGTGGTGGTAGCGGATCAGGGGCACCCACGCGGCCCGCGCGGGATCCTTGAGCAGCGCCGCCTCATGGCGCGCGCGGCATTCCGCCAGGATCGTGGCCGCCGGCTGCGGCTGCCCGACCGAACGGTACAGCTGCGCGTGACGCAGGTTGGCCAGCGGCGCCACCGGGGCGCTCGCCAGCGGATCCGCGCGGAAGCGCTCCAGCTTCGCGATCGCCGAGTTCACGTCGCCCGCCAGGGCGAAGCAGTTCGCCCGCTCGTACTCCGCCACCGGACGAAGCGGATGGTTCGGGAACTGCGCCCGGAACTGCTCGTAGAGCTCGCGGCCCGCGTTCGCGGCGGCCGCCCGCTCGGCAGGCTCGGCCAGCAGGATCGCGACCTGCCGGTACGCGTGGCCGAGCTTCATCATCGCTTCCGGCGTCTGGGGGCCGGCCTGCGGGAGGAACTTGCCCAGCTGCCCCACCGCCTCGACCAGGTCCTTCAGGAGCCGCGACGCCGTGATGGCATCGTTCGCGTCCTCGGCGGGCGGCGAGGTCCGGAGGATGCACTCGCCGTGCAGGTAGTACGCGCCCGCGAGCTCGCCGCTCCGGTCCTGCTCCGCGATGCCGCGCAGGCTTTCCAGCGCCTCCGCGAACTTGCCCAGACGGTACTGCGACACGGCCGTGCGGTAGCGCGCGGCGTTGGCCGCGGGCCCGCTGGCGCCCGCCAGCACCCGCTCATAACGCTTGAGGGCTTCCGCGAAGAGCTCCGGCTTGTTGGCCCCCTGGGCCTCCGCGAACGCGGTGTCGGCCCGGCGGAGCAGCACGTCGCCCAGCAGCACGCTGCCTGGGTACTGCTTCTCGAAGCGCGTCGCCGCGTCGTCGGCCTCGCGGTACTGCTTCGCGGCCGCGTGGGCGCCCACGAGCAGCGCGAGGGGTTCCTCGCCCGGCAGCTTCTTGTAGACCTCGACCGCCTCCGCGCCCTTCCCGGCGCGCTCCAGGGCCTGGCCGAGCGCCAGCAGGATCACGGAGGTCTCGGGTCCGCCCTCGACCTCCGGCGACGCCGCCGCCTTCTTCAAGTGCTCGGCCGCGTCCGCCGCCTTCCCTTCCGGGGTCGCCAGGATGGTCTTCGCCATCCACCAACGCACCGTCCGGGCCAGCTGCGGGTGGTCCTGCAGGGGCTGGAGGTTCTTGAGGGCCTCGGCATTCTGACCCAGGCGCGCGTGGCACATCCCGATGCGCAGCCGCGCCTCCTGGAGCCACGTGGGCCGCTTGTCCTTCTGGGTGAAGAGCGAGAACTTCTGGATCGCGTCCGCGAAGCCCTTCAGCTCGTAGAGGACGACCCCCGCGTGGAAGTACGTCTCGAGGACGTAGTCCGGGGTCGGCGCCTTGACGAGGGCGTCGAGGCGCGCCCGCTCGGCGGGCTGCTCTTTGAGGGCGTTCGGATTGGCCAGCGTCTGCTTGGCCGCCGCGAGCTGCCGATCGAAGATGACGGGCACGGCGTCGTAGTGAGCCGACGCTTCGCTGTACTCCCCGGCGCGGTGGTGGATCCGTCCCAGGAGGTAGCGGGCGTGCGGCGCATAGGGCGACGCCTCGAAAGGCGCCAGGCGGCTCAGCGCGCGGCCGGCCACCAGGTCGTTCTCGACCGCGAAGGCCGCGCAGCCCAGGTAATAGCAGAGCCGATCCTTGTTCGGGCTCTTGGCCAGCGCCGCGTCCTTCAGCATCGGCTCCAGCGCCGCGACCACCTCCTTGTTCTTGGAGGCCGCGAGATTCGCCGCCGCCTGGTCGCATGGGGCCTTGAAGGCGTCGTCCTGCGCGCAAAGGAGCGCGAGGACCATGAGTATCTGATGCACGCTTAGCCTCCTCCCGAACCCTGGATCCCGCCCGGAAGTTTCCCGGGCGTTAAGGAATCATGAGGGATAATACACCCTGATTCCGGCTCCCGGCTTCAATCCTTCCGTACCTTTCACCCCCGTTCCATATCATGGAATCTTTGCAGTGTGACAGAAACCCGCCGCCCCGGCGAATTGAGCCTAGGGGGAAATGGGTCGTGATATACTTCCCCCGGTCATGCTGAAAATTGTCGCCGTCTGCGACGAAGAACAGGGGTGCCCCCTTTACCGTCGCGACAATCGTCTGGATTTCGCGACCCCGATCGTCAACGGCGTAGACGGCGTCCCCATCTGTTCCATCGCGGTCGAGACGCTGCAGAAGAACGTCGTCAAGATCCAGGCCGGCGAGTTGTCGACCAACTTCGCCCACACCTTCTGCGGCGGCTGCCAGGCCGGCAAGGCCTGGTGGAGCTTCGAGCCGGTCGTGAAGGACACGGACGCGACGCTCTCGCCCGGCGCGCAGCAGGTCATCCTGAACAGCATCGGCCGCATGAAGATCTTCGCCGGCGTCCACATGGCGAAGCTCCTGCGGATCGTGAAACTCATCAAGGGCACGCGCGTCCCCGAAGGGCGCGCGATCGTCAACCGCGGCAAGCCCGGCGAGGCGTTCTACATCGTCCTCGACGGCGAGTGCGAAGTCATGGGCGTGGACGAGAACGGCAACGAAACCGTGCTGGCGGTCCTCCCCGGCGGCGAATGCTTCGGCGAGATGTCGCTCATTACGGGCGAGCCGGCCTCCGCGACGGTGAGGGCCAAGAACGACGTCACGATCCTCATGATCTCCCGTGAGAACTTCAACATCATGCTCTCCATCGCGCCGGAGATCGCGATCACGCTCGCGAGGATCCTGGCGGCACGGCTCGCGAACACCGGACGCCGCGTCATCGAGGAGCTCAAGAAGGGCCTCGCGGGCCGCCTCGACCTGATCTCCCCCGCCGAGCTCATCCAGGCGATGAACGTCAACAGTCAGACCGGCATGATCGCCGTCCAGAGCGGCGACAAGCAGATGACCATCTACCT
>Ga0310813_10001885_pt1 | contig 12706 bp, 10 predicted proteins | sample YN3metagenome_FD_203086 | JGI IMG/M metagenome (GOLD analysis project Ga0310813, IMG submission 203086) | Soil microbial communities from experimental microcosm in Duke University, North Carolina, United States - YN3 | ecosystem: Engineered > Artificial ecosystem > Soil microcosm > Unclassified...
AGAGGATGCCGCCGGTGACGGGAACGGGCACCACGCTCCGGGGCGACGCGGCATTCCCGAGGGCGCCGGTGGTGTTGCGTCCCCAGCAATACGCCTCACCGCTCGTCGTGACGCCGCAGGTGAATTCAATACCCGCATCGATGTCCGTGAATCGGAGCCCGCCGGCCACCGCGACCGGCGAGGAGGAGTCCAGGCGGGTGCCGCTTCCCAGCTCACCTTCGGCGTTGTCGCCCCAGCAGTAGGCCCGCTCGGTGGTGGCGAGCGCGCAGGTGTGCGTCGCACCGGCGGTCACGGCGGAGAAGGTCGACGAGTCCTGCGAGACCGCCCGCTGCGGAACGACCAGAATGACGAGCTGGACGGCGGGAACCACGAACCGCATGCGCATCAGGGCCTCCGGCGGCGCCTGACTTCACGATATCCGCTACATCCGCAAAAGATAGCTCCCCTTGATGAAGAAGCCGTCGCCGGTGCGGTGCAGTCCCTGAAACCGGAATGCGTCCGGTTCGTCGAGCGAGGCGCCGTATCCGAAGAACAGCACCGTTCCCGGTGTGGGCCGGAAGGAGAACAGGAAGTCGTTCCGGAAGTCGTTGACGACGCTGCCACCCGAGGGGCCGACGCGCAGCTGAGCGGCCGAGTCGAGCACGAGGGGTGCACCGGTGCGCGGGTCGACGAGCGCACCGCGCCGCTGCGCGAAATACTGCCCGACATAGCGGAAGAAAATCGCCCGCGTCAGCTGGTACTCGAGCTTCAGGCGCGGGATGTTGGCGGTCGAGAAGTCGCTGCCGTCGCGCGCGCGTGTGATGCGCTGGTGCGTCCACAAGGCGTCGACCCGGACGGACTGGGTCGGCCGCCAGGTCAACGTTGCCTGGGCGTCGAGTTCCCGCCCCTCGGCCGCTTCCACGAAGATCGGTACGGCACCGTACCCCGCGCTCCACGAGGCGGCGAGCGCCCGATTCGGCGTGGTGATGGTGGCGTTCGCCCCCATCAGGTGGTACAGGCCGTGCGGCTTCGCGAAGGGAGTACCCGCGCTGTCGGTCGCGTACCCGGCGTAGGCAGAGCTGTCGAAGCGCTGTTGCTGGATACTGCCGTTGGCGCTGATGCCCCACCCACCGCGCAGGGTGGCGATCCAGGTGTTCGAGACCCCCCCCTCGATCGAGCTGCGGAAGTGCAGGAAATCGTCGTAGTGCCACAACGGATTGAGGCCGACGTACGTCGAGAGTTGCTCGAGGCGCGAGCCCGGGCGTCCGTACCAGCTGAAGCGATTGAAGAACAGCGCCTGCACGTAGTCGGTGCGCGGGATGAAACCCGAGGACGCCCGGAAATCGGGGCTGACGGCGATGATCTCGGCGTGATTCCCGTAGGCGCGGCCGGTCCGATCGTAGAGCGTGGCGTCCCAGATCGAGCCGGACCGGGCGCCCGCCGGATCGCGGGTCCACGATCCCACCACCTGAACCTGCGAGAACCAGATCTTGCGCCAGATGAGGCGCACGTCGGTCCCGGCGACGCGGTTGTAATCGCTGCCGTCTTCCCGGTCGGTATACACGAGCCCCGCCGTGGAGCTCGCGCCCAGATCGCGGCGCACGCGCAGCAGATTGTAGATCGGATTGTCGGTCGTGAACGACTGGCTCCTGTCGTCCACCGCGGTGAGGTATGCGACGTTGGTCGTGCCGATCTTGCCGGTGAGCTTCGCTCCCGCGACCGGCTGGACCACCCGCCGCGTGTAGATCAGCCGGTTCGGTGAGTCGTATTGCTCCAACCCCTCGAGGAAGAAGGGACGCTTTTCCGGGAAGAAGAGCGGGAACCGCGCGTTCGCCGTCACCTGGCCGACGTCGGCTTCGACCTGTGAGAAGTCAGGGTTGGCGGTAGCGTTGAGACTCAGATTCTCCGTCACACCCCAGCGCAGCGTGCCGCCGACGTCTGGCTCGGCGGTATACAGGTAAGTGCCGGGGCGCGGCGTCCCGTTCACCTTCGTCGTGAACTCGGGCGTCACGTCCATCACGAGACCACGGTGCAGCCCGGTGAGCCCGACGAGCTTGCCCGACTGAATCAGGAAGCTCGCGCTCGCACGCACTGCGGGCGTCCAGGTGTCCTCGTACCCGGAGTGCTGCGTCACCCGGTCGATCTGGATGCCCCACGCTGGTGGGTCCGCGGACTGATAGCGCAGGCTCTTGAAGGGAATGCGGACCTCGACCTCATAGCCGAAGCCGGTGAGCCGGCCGCGCGATTCGTACACGAAATCGGGGTTCAGGTCGATGGTCGCGTCGAACCGGCCCCCCGCCTGCGGGCCGCCCGCGGCGGCCTCGACCCCGTCGCTCCACACGCCGTCTTCCTGCACCCCGAGGGGATTCACCGCGAACAGCAGGGCGCGGCGGTGATCGTCGTAGGTGTCGAGCAGGATCTGGATTTTGTCGTCGGCGTCGATGTTGTCGCGGTTCGCGAGCGTCGCGCGGATGACGTTGCCGTGCGCCTCGAACGCCCGGATGCCGAAGTAGATCGCGTCGGGTGCGTACCACACGAGCACTTCCGTGGAATCGGAAGCGGGACGCCCGTCGGCGGGGCGGTACATGGAAAAGCCGGTGAGCAACGCGGCCTGGTGCCAGGGCGGCTCGTCCAGGACGCCGTCGATCTTCACGGACGCGTCGATGCGCGGCGGGGCGACGGACAGCTCGCGGGCGCTGCCGCGGTAGACCGGGCCGGGATCCGCCGGCGCCTGGAGGACGAGGAGGACGGCCAGCATGAGAGAATAATACTGAGTGGCGAGTTGCTTGTGGCTGGTTCTGACGGATCGCTGTCACAGCCGCGCGTGACCGACGAATTGTCGGTTTCACTGGGCCACCGGCCGCTAGCCACTCATCACGTCCAGCATCCCACTCATCCCACTTCCCACGCCGTTTGCGGCTGTCTATTCGTAACGCAGCGCCACGATCGGGTCGAGCGAGGCCGCCCGCCGGGCGGGATAGATTCCGAAGAAGAGGCCGACGATCGCACTGAACGCGAACGCGAGCAGGATGGAGAACGGCGAAATCGCCGTGTTCCAGTGGGCGACCTTCGACAACACCAGCGCGCCCGCAGAGCCCAGCAGGACGCCCACGGAGCCTCCGACGAGACACAGCACCAGGGCCTCGACCAGGAACTGCAGGAGGATGTTGCCGCGCGTCGCGCCCAGCGCCTTGCGCACGCCGATCTCGCGCGTCCGCTCGGTGACCGAGACCAGCATGATGTTCATGATGCCGATCCCGCCCACTAGCAGGCTAACCGCCGCGATGCCGGCCAGGAGAACGCCGAACGTCTGGGTCGTCTGCTGAAACGTCGAGAGCACGTCCGTCTGGTTGCGGATCTGGAAGTCGTTCTCCCCGCCGGAGCGGATCTTGTGCTGGCGTCGCAGCACGCGCTCGATCTCGATCATCGCCAAGTTCATGTCTTGGAGGCTGTCGACCTGCGCGGTAATTGAGCGCAGCCGGTCGGTGCCCATGATCCGGTAGCGGGCAGTCTGGAGCGGGATGAGGATTTGCTCGTCGGGGTTGGAGAACCCCTGCGAGCCCTTCTCGCTGAGAATGCCGATGATCTCGAACGGGATGCCCTTGACCTGGATCTCCTGTCCGATCATCGTCACGGGATTGGCGTTGAACATTGTCGGGACAGACGAGCCGAGGACTGCGTAGCGCTGTCGCGCTTCGTTTTCCCCGTTTGTAAACATGCGTCCCGACGTCAGCGTGTACGCGTGGACGGGAACGTAGCTCGGAATCGTGCCGACTACGCTGACATTGGCGTTCTGGCTGCCGATCTGCACCTGCAGGTTCGACGACAACTCCGGGATCACGGCGACGAGGTAGCCCGCCTGGTTGGCGAGCGCCGTGTCATCATCCATCGTGAGGCTCACGCGGTTGTTCTGGGCGACTCCCCCGCGGAAGCTCTGGCCCGCGAACAGCGTGAGCAGGGTCGGTCCGAGCGCCTGAATCCGGTCCTGGACCGCCTTTTTCGCTCCCGTCCCCAGCGCGATCATCGTGATCACCGCGCCGACGCCGATGATGATGCCGAGCGCGGTGAGCAGCGACCGGAGCTTGTTGGCCCGGATCGCCTGCAACGCGACGCGGATGGTTTCGTCGAGCAGCATCGCTACCTCGGCGTTGTGGGCCGCGCCGTCTGGCTCGGGGCCTGCTGTGTCTGCTGGCGCATGCCGGGGATGCCGCCGCCCGTGAACGACTGGACCCGCTGCTGGAACTGCTTCTGCGCGTTGACGAGCGACGCCGACGGGAGCACGAGGACCGTGTCCTTTTCTGTCAGGCCGCTCACCACCTCGCTGTAGTCGAGGTCGGTGAGGCCGGTGCGAATCTGCAGTGGCGTCGGCTGCCCATTCTTGAGGACGAACACGATGTAGCTGCCGCCGGATTCGTTGGTCCGCCGCTGCATTCCGCCGGCTCCGCCCGCACCGCCTGGGCCACGGAACTGCGAGAACACTTGCCGGAGCAGTGCCTGTTCGGCGTCGGACAGCGTGCCTCCGGACATCCGCTTCTGCATCGCGGCCTGGACCTGCGCGGCAGAGACGCCGGCGGGCAAGCTGACCGAACGCCCGTTGGGGAGGGTGAGGGTGTTGGAGGCGGTGCCCGCCTGCGGAGGCGGCGCATCGGTCTTCGTGCCGCCGCCACCCATCCGCGCCGCGCCGCTGTCTCCACGAGGCGCGGCCGTCCGGGCGAGCTGCTGCTGCACCGCCTGCGGATCGAGCCCGAGCACCTGCGCGGCTGATGCGACGTCGGCTTGCGTACGCAACGCGGCGTTTGGGATGGCGAGCACGCCCAAGCGCTGCCCCACATGCACCTCCACTTCGGTGTTCATCCCCGGCTTCAGCAGATGGCCGGGGTTCAGGATGTTCACGAGCACCGGGAACTGGGTCACGTTCTGGGTCACCTGCGCCTGCGGCTCGATCTTCAGGACGGTGCCGTCGAACGGCCGGTTGGGAAAGGCGTCGACGGTGATGGTGACGGGCAAGCCCGGCTGGATCTTCCCGATGTCGGTCTCGTCCACCAGCCCTTGCACCTGCACCGTGTCGAGATTGGCCATGCGAAACAGCACCGTCCCGCCGCCGACGTCGCGGGCGGGGCTCGAGATGACGGTGCCGAGATCGACGTTCTTCACGATGATCGTGCCGGAGAGGGGGGCGGTCACCCGCGTCTGATCGTAGGCGATCTGGGCATCAGCCAGATTGGACTGGGCGTTGACCATCCCGGCCTTGGCCTGGGCGAATGCGACCTGGGTCGTCTCATACTCCTGCTGCGTGATGACCTGTGACTTGAGGAGCGTATCCTCCCGGGCGAACTGCGTGGCGGCCGTCGCGTATTGGGCTTTGGCGACGGCGAGGGCCGCCTGGGCCTGATCAAGCGCGCTCTTGGGGAGCCGCGGATCGATCAACGCGAGCACCTGTCCCGGCTTCACGTCGTCGCCCGTCTGGACGCGCATCGCCGTGATCGCGCCCGACGCCTGCGACTTCACGTCGATCGTGAGGATCGGCTGGATGGCGCCGGCGGCGGAGGCGGCGACGACGATGTCGCGCCGCTCGACCGGAACCTTCTCGTACACGGGGGCCGGCGTCGCCTTCTTGCAGGCGGCGAGCCCGCCCACCAGCAGTGCCGTTCGTATCATGCGATTCACGGTGTCCGCTCCATCGTCTCATCCCGCTCGACGAGTCCGTCGCGTAGGTGGATCTGGCGACGCGCATGCGCCGCGATATCCGATTCGTGGGTGACGAGGACGATCGTCTGTCCCGCCGTCCACAGCTCCTCAAACAGCTTCATGATTTCTTCGCCGGTGGCCGAATCGAGGTTTCCGGTCGGCTCGTCGGCGAGCAGAATGGAGGGGGTGTTCACGAGCGCCCGCGCGATCGCGACGCGCTGCCGCTGCCCGCCCGAAAGCTCGTTGGGCCGATGATCCATGCGATCGCCCAGGCCGACCTGGTCCAGGGCGTGGGCGGCCTTGGCACGGCGCGTCTTCCCGTCGAGCCCCGCGTAAATCAACGGCAGCTCGACGTTGTGCAGCGCGTCGGCGCGCGGCAGCAGGTTGAACGTCTGAAAGACGAAGCCGATTTCCTTGTTGCGGATATGCGCCAGGTCGTCGTCCGAGTGGTCGCTCACCTTCTGGCCGTTCAACCAGTACTCGCCGGCCGAGGGCGTATCGAGACAGCCGATCAGGTTCATGAGCGTGGATTTGCCGGAGCCCGACGGTCCCATCACCGCCACGAATTCGTTGCGGCGGATCTGGATGTCCACGCCGCGCAGCGCCCGGACCACCTCGCTCCCCATGTCGTAGTCGCGCGTGAGCTTGTGGGTGAGGATCACGATGTCGGGGAGCGGAGTGTCCCCGGTATGGAACTTCATGGGGGCGGCGGCGGTCACAGCGTCCGGCCCACCAGCGCCTCGAGCTGGGCGCGCGCGATGTTGTAGTTGAACCGGGCCTGGACGAGGCTCGTCTTCGCCAGCGTCAGGTTCGCCTCGGAGGTGAGGAGATCAAGGATCGTCCCCGCGCCCACGCGATAGCGCTCCTGCTGCACGCGCAGATCCTCGGTGCCGGCGGCGACGTTCGCGGTAGCGATGTCGATTTGCGTGTAGGCCGTCTGGAGCACGGTGATCTGCTGGGTGAGCTGTGCGCCCACCAGGCGACGGGTATCGGCGGCTTGTGCCACGGCGACGTCGCGCTGGACGTCGGCCGACACCAGCTGCTGCTCCCGCGTGAAGCCGTTGAAGATCGGCAGGCTGACGGAGAAGCGCAGCGTCCAATTGTTCACATAACTACTGGTGGAATTCCACGGGGCGTCGAAGCCGGTGTATCCGTTGGAATAGCCCGCCGAGAACGTGGGGAAATACTGCGCCCGCGCGACGGTCACCTGCGACTGCGCCGCATGCGCCTGGGCATCGGCTTGCGAGACTTGCGGCGCGTGGGCGATGGCATCCACCCGTAGCGCCGCGGTGTCGGGGAACGGGGCCAGCGTCGAGTCGGGCGCGGCACGGACCGGCTGGCTCACCCCGATCTGCCGGCCGAGGTCCGCTTGGGCGATGAGCAGATTCGCCTGGGCCTGCAGCAGCGCCAGACGCGCATTGCCGAGATCCACGACCGAGCGCAACGAGTCGGAACGCGTTGCCGATCCGGCGTGCAGCTTCTGCACCGCGATGTCCATCTGCTGCTGCGCCTGCCGCACCTGCGCCTCCGCGACGTGCACCAGGTCATCGGTGGCGAGCGCATTGTAGAAGAGCTGCTTCGTCGCGAGCGTCACCTGGAATCGCTGGTTGACGTAGCCCGCGTCGGCGGCCTCGGCGACGGCGGAGGCGGCGTTGCTCGATGCGAAGCGCGCGAATCCGTCGAACAACGTGAGGTTGAACGACAGCCCACCGGTGTACGACGTGCTGGTCGGACCCGAGACGATCTGGTTGGTGGCGGAATTGAACCGGTTCCCGGAGGCGTGTGCCGACCCTCCCGACAGGGATACGGTGGGGAGAAAGGCTCCGAACGCGGCGCGCTGGCCGGCGCCGGCGTTGCGTTGCGCACCCTGGGCCTGGATGATCGCCGGTTGCACGTCGAGCGCGCGCCGGATCGCCTCGTCGAGCGTCACCTGCAGGACGGTCGCGGCGGCCGAATCGGCCTGCTGTGCCCGGGCGGGCGCCGCGGCGGCCGCCAGTATAAGGAAGAGAAATCGACGCATCAGTCGTGACTCAAGTTCGAGTGAGTGGTATCGCGGTGCCCCCGCTCGTCACGCTGATGCTCGAGCTCGGTCAAGAGTCGCGCGTAGCGCTCCCGCTGTGATGGCGTGAGCTGGGCGGTGATCTCGGCGCGCACGGTCGTCCGCAGGGAATCGAGCCGCGGACGCACGGCGCTCATGATCGCCTGCATCTCGGTGTGATGGCGGGTGAGCACGGCGCGGACAGCGTCCTGCTGGGCCGCGTCGAGGTCGAGGCGGCGCGCGAGATACGCCGTCAGGGCATCGGGGCCGCCCCCGCGCGGCGGCTGCGAGAAGGTGGAGCGCGACACGGCCCACCCGGTGGCCCCGCCGGCGGCGAACACGGCGACGAGCAGCGCCGCCGCCCAGATGCGTGATTGACTGAACATGGTGTGGTCAGCGCCCCGTGGCGGCGACGAGCAGCAAGTTCGGCTCCGCCTGGACGTCGGCGATCATCGCGCCGGGATCGGGGTCGGACACGGACGGCTCGGCCGACGCGCGCCCGCGGCCGATCACCAGGCCCGCGACGAACGCCGCGGCGGCGGCCGCGGCGATTCCCCGGACCGCCCAGCGGGCGAGGAGATGCTCCACCGGATGCGCCGGTTGACGCGCGGCGCCGGCGAGCACCCGCGCCACGAACGCCGTACGGTCCCCCGGGGCGGTGAGCGCCTCCCGCAGGGCCGCGCCCAACCGCGTGTCCGGGCGATGGTCGAACGGCGTGTGCGATTCGGTCATCCGTCATCCCTCCAGTCCGCCAGCAGCACCCGCAATTTGCGGCGCGCGTGAAACACTTCCGATCGCACGGTGCCTTCGGGAATGCCGAGCACCTGGGCGATTTCGGCGTGGGAATAGCCTTCCACGTCGAACAACGTTACGGCGAGGCGCCGTCGCTCGGGCAGCTCCGCGAGCGCGACGCGCAGCCGGCCCAGCAACACTTCCCGCTCGGCCACGACATCGGGTCGCGCCCCACCCGCCACCAATCCCTCGTTCAGCGACACGGCGCTGCGCACCTTGCGCCGCCGCCGGCGGTCGGTCGCCGCATTGGCGACGATCCGCATCAACCAGGGACCAAACGGCCTGGCGCTGTCGTACTGCTCGAGCTTCACCAGGGCGGCGAGAAATGCATCCTGCGCGGCGTCGTCCGCGTCGTCGGGATCCTGCAGCACTGCTCGAGCGACGCGGCGGGCCTGATCGGCGTATCGATCGACCAACACCCCGAAGGCCTCGCGATCACCGCTCCGCGCCCGCGCCACGAGGGCCGCGTCCTCCACTTCCTTGGCATTACGCGCATCCCCAGTCGGGCGTTGAGGTTCAGTCGCCATCTTCACGGTCGCGCGCCCGGCGCTTGCCAAATCCATATACCGCAAACCCCAACGCCATCCAGAATGCGAGCGTCGCGACGACCGCTCCGGCGACGCGCGGGAACACCAGCAGCAGCACGCCAAGGATGAAAAACACGAGTGTGGCGGTCAGGCCCACCGCCCGGCGCAGTCCGCCGGCGACCCGGCGCAGCGCCACGACGGCCACGGCCCCGAGCTCGTAGCGCGAGCGTTTGACGCGGCCACCCCTGCGGCGTGGAGCGAGGTTCGTCGCGCCGCCCGCTGCGTCGGGCGTCGTTCCGACGAGGCGCGCCGGCAGCATGCGACGGCGCGGGCGCAATACGACCTCGCGACTGGCCTGCAGGTCCCGCCGGAATTGTGCTGCCAGCGTGTCGGCCGTGGCGGTGTCATCGGTGAGCAGATCGAGCTCGTAGTTCCCGAGCAGGCTCGACACATTGAGGTTGCTCGACCCGACCCGGGCCCATTGCCGGTCGGCCACGAGTGTCTTGGCATGGATCATGGGCCCGAGCCATTCGAACACGCGCACCCCTGCGCGCAAGAGCTCACGATACCCGGCGCGCGTGAAACCGCGCAGCACGGGAAGATCGGTCGCGCCGGGGACGAGGAGTCGGACGTCCACGCCGCTCTTTGCTGCCTCGAGCAGTGCGGCGTACAACTGTGGGGGAGGGACGAGGTAGGCGTCAGTAATCCAGAGCCGTTCCCGGGCCGCGGCCGCGATGAGCTGAGTGACGCGATACATGCGTCCCTCGAACGGCACGCCCGCGACGGCCTGCACGGCGACCTGGCCGCACGCCTCGGGGTCGGCGTTCAACTCATCGGTGGCGAGCGGCGGTCCGATGCGCCCCCAGAGATTCGCGAACGAAGCGTCGAACGCCGTCGCGGCGGGGCCGCAGACCGTGACCATGGTGTCGCGCCAGGGCTCACGTCCATGTGCCGGGTCGCCCGCCCACTCGTTGCCGATGCACAGGCCCCCGAGCATCGCGCGGGTGCCATCCGCCACGACGAGCTTGCGGTGGTCCCGCACGAAGATGTCGAACGGGTGCCCGGAGAAGATCGGGTGGAACGCACGGACCTCCGCACCGGCGTGGCGCAGTCCGCGCCAGAACCGGAATCCGGTGCCGAACGACCCCAGGGCGTCGTACAGGATCCGCACGTGGACGCCGGCGCGGGCGCGCTCGGCGAGCGCCTCGGCTACACGGCGGCCGGTCGCGTCGTCGCGGATGATGTAATTCTCGAAGTGGATCCACGTTTGCGCGCTCGCCACGAGGGCGATCATCGCCTCGATGGCGGCTGGGCTGTCGGCATGGTGCTGCAGAGTGTTCCCGGCGATGGCGCGCGCGCTGGCGGTGCGCTCGATGGCGAGCGCGAGCTCATCCTGTTGTGCGGCGGCTGACTGCCCCGCACGCGAGATGGAGACCGTCACCCCGACGGCGCTGTGGAGGTACCCAGTCCGAGCGTCTGCTCCACCGGCCGCAGCGCCGCGATGCAGGCGGCGATGTGGTCGTCGAGCGGGACGCCGAGCTCCTCCGCACCGATGCGGACGTCGTCCCGGTTCACGCCCCGGGCGAACGCCTTGTCCTTGAGCTTCTTCTTGACGGAGGACACCTCGAGGTCCGCGAAGCTGCGGGACGGCCGCACCAGCACACAGGCCACCAGGAATCCGCACAGCTCGTCCACGGCGAACAGTGCCTTGGCCATCGCCGAGTCGCGCGGCACTCCGGAATAACTCGCGTGGCCGAGGATCGCGCGGCACTGGTCCTCCGAGAGACCGCGCTCCCGCAACAGCTTGACGCCCCAGGCCGGGTGGCCCTCGGTGGGCGAATGCTCGGAATTGGGATAGGCCTCGTAATCGAAGTCGTGCAGCAGGCCGACGAGCCCCCAGGTATCCGCGTCGCCGCCATACGTTCCGGCGTACGCGCGCATCGCCGCCTCCACCGCCAGCATGTGCTGGCGCAGGGCGGGGCTCTGCGTGTGCTGCTCCATCAACGCCAGGGCTTCGGTCCGGTTCATGGCTCCACGTTCCACCGTTCCGCCCACAGCTCGGCCATCAGGAGCGGCCAGAGCTTGCGGGCATGGTTTGCGCCGCCGGCCCGATGCTCGGCCAGCAGCTTCGCCGCCCCTGCGCCGGGGAAGAGACGCGGGCGGGCGAGATGTCGATTCGCCACCTCCGCGAGTCCCTCGTTAAGCCAGCGCGCGACCGGTACTGACAGGCCGCGCTTGCGGCGGCGGATCACGCGCTCGGGGACTATACCCCGAGCTGCCGCTTTCAATATCGCTTTGGTGGTGAACCCCCGCACCTTGAGGTGCGCCGGGGCCGGGAGGGCGAGCTCCAGCACTTCACGGTCGAGGTACGGCGCGCGCGCCTCGATCGACGCGAGCATCGTTCCCCGGTCGACCTTGACCAGCAGGTTGTCGGGGAGGTAGCTGAGAAAGTCGAGCCACAGCAGGCGGTTCAGCGACGGCTGCGCGGGGAATCGGTCCAGCGACTGGCGCGCCCACTCGAGCGTGCCGGCGTCGGGGCCGAGCGCGCCGAACCAGGTGAGGTGGCGGGCCACGGGCTCGAGTTCCGCGGCGCCGACGAGTTGCTTCAGGAGAAACTCCATCGTCACCCGGCCGGTCGACGCCGGCACGATCGACAGCAGGCGCCGAAGCAGCGATCGCCCGGGGAGGCGCCGCACGAGGCCCGCCGCCTTGTGACCGAGATAGGTGGGGTAGCCGCCGAACAGCTCGTCCGCTCCCTCACCCGAGAGCACGACCTTCACGTCCGCGCGCGCGGCCTCGGCGAGCAGGTAGGTGGGTAGGATCGCCGGGTCCCCGACGGGCTCTCCGAGCCTCGCGGTCACGATGTCGAACGCCCGGCGCAGCGCGTCGGCATCCGCGGTGACGACGTGATGCACCGTGCGGATGTCTCGCGTCACCGCCTGGGCGAACTCGCTCTCGTCGAAGCCCGTCGCCGTAAATCGCACGGCGTAGGTATGAATCCGCTCGCCCGGCATGACGCGGGTCGCGGCACCCGCGAGAAACGACGAGTCGAGCCCGCCGCTCGTGAACACCCCGACCGGCACGTCGGACATCAGCTCGCGCTCGACGGCGCGCTGCAGCACATCACGAAGTGTGGCGGGATCCTCGAGCCGCGGAGCGGCGGATGCCGCCACCGCCGCCGACCAGTACTCCCGGATGCGCACGCCAGCGCGATCGGCTTCGAGCAGGTGCGCGGGCGGCAGCTTGCTGATTCCAGAGATCATCGTCGCCGGCGCCGGGACGTACCCCAGCGCCGCGTAACGGGCGGCGGCGTCGCGGTCGAGACGTCGCGGCTGGTCGGGGAAAACGAGCAGCGCCTGCAGCTCCGAAGCGAACCGCAGCTCGCCCGCGACCTCGGTCCAGAAGAGCGGCTTCTCGCCGGCGCGGTCGCGCGCCAGGATCAGGCGTTGCCGGCGGTCGTCCCATACCGCCAGGCCGAACATCCCGTCGAGCCGAGCGACGGCATCCGATCCGAAGCGCTCGTAGAAGGGGACGATGTTCTCGATGTCGCCGCGCGACCGGAAGGGATAGCCCCACCCCGTGGCCTCGGCCCGGAGCGCGGGCGAGTTGTAGATCTCGCCGTTGCACACCATCCAGATCGCGCTGTCGGGACTCTGAATCGGCTGATCGCCGGTGGTGAGGT
>Ga0310813_10001887_pt1 | contig 12698 bp, 12 predicted proteins | sample YN3metagenome_FD_203086 | JGI IMG/M metagenome (GOLD analysis project Ga0310813, IMG submission 203086) | Soil microbial communities from experimental microcosm in Duke University, North Carolina, United States - YN3 | ecosystem: Engineered > Artificial ecosystem > Soil microcosm > Unclassified...
GTTCTGTGTGGCGACGGAGGGAACTATAGGAGTGCGCGCGTGTGAAGTCTTCCGGTAACTTGTGTCACGCCGTGTCATGGGCTGGGGAGGCCCGCGGGGCTTGGGTCTGCCGGGATTAACAGGGGGCCGGGAAGGGGGCGTGGAGCGGCCGGAAAATGTCTGCGCGACATAACTTCCGCGGGGTTTTCCGGCGCGCAATCAGCGGTTGAAACAGGCGCCGACGAAGGGCGCCAAACGCTGCGGAACGGCACCAACGGCACCAAGGGTTGCAACGGCACCAAGGGCACAAACCGCGCCGCCGGGCACCGCGGCCGTGGCGGCCGCGGCGCGCTCGCTCAGCGCGCGAAGCGAATATCCAGCGACCGCAAATAGGTCTGCAATCCGGCGTCCTGAATCGGAATCACATAACCGTTGGCGCCCGATTCGTTGAAGTGCGCATGCCAGTAACCAGGCGGCGTGACGAAGGCCATGCCGGGTTCCCAGTCCACCCGCTGCGGATCGACGATGTTGCCTTGCGCATCCAGTTCGGTGCCGACCAGCGTGTAGCAGCCCGGCTCGCACGCGGAAATGAAGTCGAGCGCGATCGACTGGTGGCGATGCGGCTTTTGCGTCGTGCCCGGCGCGACCACGCCGAACATCGCCCACAGCGAATGCGTGACGGTGCGCGTCTGCGGAAAGCGCGCATTGCCGAGCAGGATGCTGACGCGATTGCGTTGCCGCGCGCCGGGCGCCGCCGACACCTTCTGCAGTTCCTGCGCGGCGCGCTCGGCCGGATACAGCGTCGGCGTGAAGCGCGCGGCGGCCGGGGCGACGCCGAGATAGGTCAACAGCGGTGCATCATTGACGTAGTAGAGGCGCGTGGTCGACTCGGCCGTGAGCTGCACTTCGGCGCCGCCGGGCATCGTGAAGAAGTCGCCGCCGGCGAACTGGAAGCGCACGTCGCCCTGCGCGGCGATACCGGAACCGTCGATTGCATAGAACACCATCGACGTCGCATTCGGCGCCACCGCGATGGTTTCGCCCGCAACGATCCGCACGAAGTGCGCAGCGAGGCCCGGGCCGGTCGCCGGGCCCGGGCAGCCGAGTTCCGCCGACAGATCGAGCGGCACGATGCGGGTCGGTCCGCTGTCGTACAGCGAAGCGGCAAAGCTGCGGTACGGCACGCGCGAAATCAGCTTCGCGCCGATCGGGTTGGCCGACGACGTGTATTCGAAGTACTGTGCGTCGGTGCTCAGCGCATCGTTCAGTGCAAGCGTGGTGCTTTCGGTTTGATCCAGCATGATGCTCTCCGGTAACTGTGGGTCGAGGCAGATGGCGGAACACACGGGCACGGCGGCCATGTCGTGTGTTGCGTAACCTTCGACGTCACTGTAGGCCGCAACGGCGCGTGGCTGAATCGCCCGCACCGCGAATCTGCTTTGCAGGAAAGGGCTAGCCATGCGCGTTGCGCAACGCTATGTTCCAATACGTGGTCGGCGCATCGTGCCTGCACGGCAGCGGCGTTCCTGTCCCGTTTGCTTTGCTGCCCGCCATTCAACTCAAGCCACTCACCATGGACTATTTCGCTGCGGTGCGCGCGTTCCTTCATGCGGCGGAGCTGGGCAGCTTCAGCAAGGCGGCCGCGCAGCTGGAAGTGAAGACCTCGACGGTGTCGCGCCATATCGGCGAACTGGAAGCCGATCTCGGCATCGCACTGTTCAACCGCTCGACGCGCGGTCTCGTGCTGACCGAAGGCGGTCATGTGTTTCGCGCGCATGCGCAGACCGCGGTTCAGCATCTGGACGAGGCGCGCCAGCGGGCCGCGTCGTTGAACGCGTCGCCGCAAGGGTTGCTGCGCGTGACGATGCCGGGTTCGTTCGGCCGCCGCCATGTGATTCCGCATCTGCGTGCGTTCACCGAACGCTACCCGCATATCGACGTCGATGCCGTGCTGACCGATGAGCCGCTGAACATCATCGAAGCGCGCATCGACCTCGCGATACGCATCGGCGTGCTGGCCGATTCGCAACTCGTCGCGCGGCGGCTTGCCGGGCATCGACGCATCGTCTGCGCGAGTCCCGCTTATACGAAGCAGCACGGCATCCCGGCCGCGCCGGCGGAACTGGCGGCGCATACGGCGCTGCGCGTTGCGCTGGTGACCGACGACAAATGGCTGCTGGTGAAGCGCGCGGGCCGCGCGGCGCGGCAAAAGGAAGTGGTCGTGCAATTGCACGGCCGCATTCGCGCGAACGATACCGATGCGCTGCTCGAACTGGCGAGCGCCGGCTGCGGCATCGCACTGCTGCCTGCATGGGCTGCGGGCGCCGCGCTGCGCGCGGGCACGCTGCTGCAGCTGCTGCCCGAATGGGAAGCGCGCACCGCGCCTGCGGAACCAGCGGTGTGGGCGGTGTACCCGCCGAAGAAAACCGTGTCTTCGAAGGTGCGCGCGTTTCTCGACTTCTACGCCGCGCTCTATGCGGACGAGCGCTACTGGCAGGCCTGACCGAAGGCCTGCCGGGCGTCTTGCACGGCGCGCCGTTACTTGACGGTCTGAATCACTTCGAAGCCCTCGAACTCCGGATGCCCCAGATAGAGCGGGCGGTTGCTGCCCGCATCGCGATGCGCGGCGCGAAACGCGTCGGACTTCGTCCAGTCTTCGAATGCCTGTTGGCTAGCCCAGATCGTATGGCTCGAATAGAGCACGTGATCTTCCTTGCGCGGGCCTTTGAGCAAGTGGAATTCGACGAAGCCCGGCACTTGCTGCAAGTGCGAGTCGCGGCTTTTCCACACCTGTTCGAATGCGTCCTCGGAACCGAGGGCGACCTTGAAGCGGTTCATGGCGATGTACATGCGTTGCAATCCTATGCCGGCTGATGCCTGTTGATGGCCCGTGCGCTGCCCGCCTGTTGCCTGCCGTGCTGGTTCGCTGCTGCTTGATGCTGCTTGATGCTGCATACGGCGGTTTCGATTGCGGACGTCGGGTCCGATTATAGAACGCCTATTGTGCGAGTTCAGCGAACGGCATAGGCTGTCCGATGTCGCCTGGCCGAAGCCGGCTCGCGATCCGCCAGATTTGCTGGAGCGATCCTTGCTGCGCGACCGTCTGACCATGCAATAGCTTTCAGCACCGGAGGAACAGCAAAATGACGATCGAATTTACCGGCCGGCGTCACGTCGTGGCGGCATCGCGTGTTGCATTCGAAGCGAAGGTGAGCGGCAAGGAAGTCTGGTGCAGTGTCTCAATGGATGCGTTGAATCATCATTTCGGTAATACCGGTACTTCTTCTCACGAGCTGGTTCAATCCTTCGAGGCGAACCGTCCGCGCATCGAAGCCGCCGCGCAGCGCGTGCTCGAGCGCAACGGCGGCCAATCCGTCGAACTCGAAACGAACGACCTCGACTAGCGCCAGCACGCGCCGGCACGACGCATTCGCAGGCGATCGGTAGGCGCGCGGTGTTTCGGCTGTTTACTTGCTGTTTTCCCGCGGCTTTCCCGCTGTTTCCCGATCCTTGCCAACGCTGTCGGCTTTTCGGCGCGTGCCCCTCCGATCCCTCCGCCAAAGCGGCCATGCGCGGCGCGCAGCACATGCTGTGCGCCGTGGGGCGGCCGTCCCGTCCTGCTTCCAGGCACAAATAGCCGCTTCGACAGTAGAATCGTTATTAACGTCGAGCGGAACCGGGGGCTCTGCATCGCCGCGGCCATCGGCCGCAGCGAACGACGTGCGCAGGAGACTTTTCCGTGAAAGACAACGGCCTCTCGCCGTTGCCGAACTTCGCGTGCCGTGTCCGGCCGCCAGGAGAATTCATGAAAGTACTTGCGGTACATCCCAGTGGCCTGATGTACACCCGCGTGTTCCTGCGTCTGGAACCGCTCGGGCTCGAGACCGTCGCAGCCGTGATACGCGAAGCCGGCCACGAGGTGCGGCTGATCGACCTGCAGGTCGAGACCCATCGCGATCTCGATCGCTGGATACGCGACTGGCAGCCGGATGTCGTTTGTTTCTCGGGCAACTATCTCGCCAACATTCCGGAAATCATCGATCTCGCCAAGGCGATCAAGGCGAAGCGGCCCGACTGCTTCGTGTTCGTCGGTGGGCACAGTGTGTCGTTTACCGCGGCAGACATCCTGCGCCATGCAGAAGGCGCGATCGACTGTGTGCTGAAAGGCGAAGGCGAGGCATCGGTAACGCAACTGCTGGCCGTGGCGCAGGCGCGCGGCGATCTGCTGCGCGTACCGGGCGCGATTACGCGCGACGGCGAAGGGCCGCCGCCCGGCTTCATCGAGTCGCTCGATCACATTCGTCCCGCCCGCGATCTGCTGCGGCATCGGCGCAAGTACTTTATCGGCGTGCTCGACCCGTGCGCGTCGATCGAATTCGCGCGCGGCTGTCCGTGGGACTGCACGTTCTGCAGCGCGTGGACCTTCTACGGGCGCACCTATCGTTCGCGCAGCCCCGAGGTGATTGCCGACGAACTCGCTTCGCTGCGCGAGCCGGGCGTATTCATCGTCGACGACGTTGCATTCGTGCATGCCGACCACGGCATGGAAATCGGTCGCGCGATCGAACGGCGCAAGATCCGCAAGAAGTATTACCTGGAGACCCGCGCCGACGTGCTGTTGCGCAACAAGGAGGTGTTCGCGTTCTGGCGCAAGCTCGGGCTGCAGTACATGTTCATCGGCATGGAGGCGATCGATTCCGCCGGTCTCGAGGCGTTTCGCAAGCGCGTCGATCTCGACAAGAATTTCGAGGCACTCGATTACGCGCGCTCGCTGGGCCTGACGGTGGCGATCAACCTGATCGCGGACCCCGACTGGGACCACGAGCGCTTCGAAGCCGTGCGACAGTGGTGCCTTGCGATCCCGGAGATCGTCAATATCAGCGTGAATACGCCGTATCCCGGCACCGAAATCTGGATGCGCGAGCAGCGTCGCCTGACGAGCCTCGACTATCGGCTCTACGACATTCAGCACGCGGTGTTGCCGACGCGTTTGCCGCTGCCGGAGTTCTATGCGGAGCTCGTCAGGACGCAGCAGGTGCTCAACCGCAAGCATCTCGGTTGGGCTGCGCTGCGCGGCGCAGCCAGCGAGGCGATTTCGCTGTTGCTGCGCGGCCAGACCAATTTCGTGCGCATGCTGTGGCGCTTCAACTCGGTGTTCAATCCGGAATTGCAGCTTGCCGATCATGCGCGCGAAGTGCGCTACGAGATGAGTCCGCCGCCGGGCATCTCCGGCGGCGACGCGCGCCTGAGTGCCAAGACGCTGTACATCCATGGTCCGGTTGGCCGCAAAGGCCGCAAGATCGACGACGCGACCGAGCACTTCGTCGACCAGACCCGCATGGGTACCGGTTGACGCTGCGCATGGAGATACACCTGCTGCATCGCGCGTAGAGCAGAGGCCCGCGTCACGCGAATCGTGCAGCTATCGATGAAGAAGCACGTTGGTCGAGCTGGAGACACTCTATGTTCGATGGCATGTTTCAGTTCACCACAGCAGCGGACGGCAGTCACCAGTTCTACGTTCACACCGAGAGCCTGACGGTGGCGGTGATACTCGTCGCCGCGCTGTTCCTGCTGATCTTTGTTGCCAGTGCCATCTGCTTTTTCATCACGCGCTTCGTGCTGGTGAAGATCGCCGGCTGGCTCGCGCGCGGCGAGCGCCGCAGCTGGCTGCGCGAAGCGGTGCGCCACAAGGTGTTCGACCGGCTCGCGCCGCTCGTGCCCGCGTACATCATTTACCTGTCCGCACCGCTGGTGAAGGGTATTTCGTTTCCGGTGATTTCCGCGCTCGGCGTGCCGCTGGAAGTGCTGGCCGCCTGCTTCATGGTGTTGACCGCGACGTGGGCGGCGCGTGCGTTTCTCACCAGCATCGAAGATCACTACAGCCACTATCCGTTTGCCAACGAAAAACCGATCAAGAGTTTTCTGGAGGTCGCGGCGATCGTGCTGTATCTGATCGCGCTGATCGCGATCATCTCGCTGCTGCTGCAGCGCTCGCCGATGTATTTCCTGACCGGCGTGAGCGCGATGACCGCCTTGCTGATCATCGTGTTTCGCGATTCGCTGCTCGGATTCGTCGCGAGCATTCAGCTTGCGGTGTACGACATGGTGCGCATCGGCGACTGGATCGAAGTGCCGGGCTTTACCGCCGACGGTGTCGTGATCGATATTTCGCTGAACACGATCAAGGTGCGGAACTTCGACAATTCGGTCGTCATGCTGCCGAGCTATGGGCTGATTGCCAACGGCGTGCGCAACTGGCGCGGCATGTTTGCGTCCGGCGGGCGGCGCGTCAAGCATGCGATCAATCTGGACTTCGACACAGTCCGCTTCTGCGACGACGAGCTGCTCGCGCGGCTGAAGTCGAGTGCCGATCTGCAGGTCGGGATCGAAGCCTTGCTTGGCAATGTGCGCGTGACCAACTTCGGATTGTTCCGACGCTATCTGGGCGAGTATTTTCGCCGGCATCCGGCGGTGCGCAGCGACATGCCGCTCGTCGTGCGGCAATTGCAATCGGGGCAATATGGCCTGCCGGTCGAGGTATTCCTGTTCGTCGACGAGACGCGCTGGGACGCGTATGAAGCGCTGCAGACCGATATGTTCGACCATGTGTACGGGATCCTGCCGCTGTTCGGCTTGCGCGTGTTCCAGAAGCGCTAGCGGAGCCTGGCGTCGCGGTGTCTTCCTCTGTGTCCAATGAACGAAATGGGCCGGCGTGCGGTTGCGTGCCGGCCCAACTCTGATGCTGCAGCGCCTATCGCTTGTCGTCCGTGCTCTGCAGCGTCTCAGCGTAATCGCGCTTTTGCTTCGTAGTGTCTGTTTCATTCATGCGGTGCACACGCGCATCGTCGGCCGCGAGTGCCTGCGCGCTCATGCCGCGCTGCGACGCCGGCGCGCCGTCCGCCGGCTGGTAGAACGGCGCGGGCCCGTAACCGCTGGCCAGTGCCGTGCGGGTCAGCGCGGAAGTGGCCGCGGCAGCGGCGAGCGCGATGGCGACAGCTGTGAGTTTTCCGTGATTCATGGTAGTGCTCCTGAAGAGTGGTTAGACCGATCGTCGGAGTGCTGCGCCGCGTGAAATCGATCAACCCTCCGGAACGTCTAAAAAACGTACGTGTTGATCGTTCAACTTCAAATACACGGATGACCGTTTCCGCTTGCATCTTTTTGTAGCCGATGCATGCAGTTGCAGCTGTACGTGGGAGTAGTATCTTGGCGATGACCTCTTTGATGAATGATCGGGCGTCCAGAGTTTTTGTGCGAGACGCCGGAACAGACGGTAAGCGGACCATGGATGCTGTGTCGGATGTATTGCGCTTCGTGCGCCTGAGCGGTGCCGTGTATCTGAACGGCGAATTTTCATCGCCCTGGTGTCTGTATGGGCAAACCGATACGCCGTTACGGGAGTACTTCATGCCCGGCGTGCTGCCGCATTCGGAAAGGGTTGTGTCCTATCATCTGATCACAGAGGGGCGCTGCTGGGCGTGGCTGCCCGACGATCCGGGCGCCGCGCTGCAGGTCGAAGCCGGCGAATTGCTAGTCGTGCCGCAAGGCGAGCCGCACGTGATGGGCAGTGCGCGCGATCTGCCGCCGGTACAAGGCAGCGAACTGTTGCATCGCCCGTTGCGCGCGTCGCCGGGCGACGTGATGAAAGTCCACTACGGCGGAGGCGGCGACGCCACGCGCATGCTGTGCGGTTTTCTCGCTTGCGACGAGACGCTCGACAATCCGGTGCTCGCGGCGCTGCCGCGCCTGTTCAAGCTCGACATGCGCAACGATCCCCATTCCGCGTGGCTTGAGTCGTCGCTGAAGTTCGCCGCGATCGAAGCGGCGCAGTGGCGCGCCGGCAGCGCCACGGTGCTCGCACGGCTTTCCGAACTGCTGTTTGTCGAAGCAGTGCGGCGCTGTATCGACTCGTTGCCGCCCGATCGCAAGGGCTGGCTCGCGGCCGTGCGCGATCGCTTTGTCGGTCGTGCGCTTGCGGTGATGCACGCACAACCCGCGCATTGCTGGACCGTCGACGAACTCGCGCGCAAGGTGGGGTTGTCGCGCTCGGCATTGGCGCAGCGCTTTACCGAACTGCTGGGCCAGCCGCCCATGCAGTACCTCGCGAGCTGGCGGCTGATGATCGCGGCGCAGGAGCTGGTGACCGGTACCAAAACGCTTGCCGCCATTGCGCAGCAAGTCGGGTATGACTCTGAAGCGGCTTTCAATCGCGCGTTCAAGCGTGAATTCGGCATGCCGCCAGCCGGCTGGCGCAAGAGTCGCGCAAAGAGCGCTCGCGTCGCGGAAGCGGACGAAGCCGTTGCGGCCGCCGAACCGAATTGATGTTCGGGCGGCTTCGAATCCCCGCGTGCAAAAAAAACGCCGCCCGTATGGCTGGCAGCGTAAAGGGGACCACCGCACGGTCCCGGGGAGCCGATCCCGTTCACGAGCGAAGCCGGATGCCGTATGCCGCGACCACAGGTCGGCGGCGTGCCGGTCGTTCATGAAGCCGAGATTGTGTACCGCTCGGTAGCGTGTTGCCGCAGCAACCGTCCGATCGTCGAATGCATTGACTCGTTGCCTGAAAGCTTGCCGCTCCTGGCCGATTTGAAACCGGCGCTGCAATTGGGTCGTCTGCATGCGTTAACTCGGCCGCGCATGTATTTATTCCGCGGCGTTAATTTTTAAATTGCTTCGCGCTGTGCGTGTAATAGTTGTCGGTGCATCGTTATGTGCGGTGCGGCCTGGCGTGTAAGTGTGCGCGCGCACCGATGTTTGACACCGATGCTTTTTTAATCGAACCGCACAGTCTTGTTGCGCGATGAGAATGCGATCTGTTCAAATTACGCCGCTGCGCAAGCGGCGTGACCGAACGTTATGTCTGCATCGTGTGACCTGCGATGCGTGGCGTGCCATGTTGCGCATGCGTGGAGCATGATCGCGAGAAGCTTGTGGCAAGGCTTGTTTAACCGTTGCGCCATGGTCGTCATACTTACATATGATTTACGCTGCGCAGCGTTACGGATAGATTGATCTGGCTATATTGACGAGGCGCATGAAGCACCTCGCCTGGCCAATCCTCATGAAGGATCTGCAGCTTTGCCCAACGTACCCATTGTTTCGATCGTCGACGATGACGAATCGGTCCGCATCGCCACTGCCAGCCTGATTCGATCGCTGGGGTGGGGCGTATTGCTGTTTGCTTCGGCGGAAGCGTTTCTACAGTCGCGCGAACGTGCCGATACCGCATGCATCGTCTGCGATATTCAGATGCCGGGTATGACGGGTCTCGAGATGCAGGCGTATCTGGTCGCCACCGGCACCCTGCTGCCGATCATTTTCGTTACGGCCTTTCCTTCCGATGACGCGCAACGTCAAGCCAGTGCGAATGGCGCGCGCGCCTTTCTGCACAAACCGGTCGATGCGGCCGAGATGACTCGCTGCCTCGAAGCGATTCTCGGTGCTGCGTATTAGCGTGTGCCGCGCGTTAGCGAACGGTGCACGATGGCGTTTATTCCCCTCTGCCTTCATTTTTTCGCGTTGCGAATGTGTGCCGGGGCACACACGTACCGGTCCCGCGAACCTCGGCATGAGGTTTGCGCCGGTGGATGGACTGCTTTGGCAGTGCTGCGCCGCGAAATGGCGCCCGCTTGATCCGCGCGGGCTGCCGGGCGCACCATCATCGGCGTCGGTCCGCGTTCTGCGGTTGGGCCACTGCGCATAGGAGGGAACATGTCCGAACTCGACAAGGACGCCGTTGTCGGCGTGCTGAACCAGATTCTGGAATCGGAACTCGCCGGTGTCGTGCGTTACACGCACTATTCGTTTCTCGTGTTTGGATTCGGCAGAATTCCAATCGTCTCGTGGCTGAGAGAGCAGGGCGACGAATCGTTGCTACATGCGCAGCAGGCCGGCGAATGGATCACGACGCTCGGCGCGTATCCATCGCTTGAGATCGGGCCGCTGCTCGATTCGCATACGTTCGACATCGGCTCGATTTTGCGCGAGTCGCTCGAGGCCGAGAAAGTGGCACTGGAGCTTTACCGCGAACTGCTGACGCTGGTCGAAGGCCGCTCGATCGCGCTTGAAGAATACGCACGGCAAATGATTCACACCGAAGAACTGCATGCGGGCGAAGTCGACAAGATGCTGCGGCGACCCGGTGCGGTGGAAAAGGCCCCCGGCGCCGCGCCGCTTTCGTGAGCCCGTGTGCGGGCGTGCGACGGTGTGCGGCCCGTCTGCGCCGCTTGCCTGTTCGCGCCCCGCGCCGCGCGTCATATCACTGCGCGGTCTGCTGGCGCTGATACTCGTGGCGCTTCATCTGCAGGTAGTCGTCGCGCTCCACTTCATGCAATTGCCGCGGATACTGTTCCGTCGCATCGAACCAGCTCGCGAAACGCTGCTCGACGCGCTTGTCCGCGGGCGCTGCCAGCGACCCGAGATACGCGTCGATCGCAAGGTAATAGCGCATTGTGTTGCGTTCGGTCAGGCCACGTACGCCGCCGATGTACTCGCCCTGTGCATCGTTTGCGCCGCTTTTGGTCGAGAACCCTACCTTGTCGCTGCCGATCGTCGCCAGATAGGTTTTCATCGCCAGCCGCCCGGCGGTTCCATAACCGTACGAATAGGTGAGGTGGATGAAGGTGCGCTTGCTGTCGAGCGCTACGGCTTCCAGCACGATCCGGTAATCCTTCGTGCTCATCGGGCCTTTGTCCGCGTTGAGGTCCACCTTGAAGTAGTCGGAGCGCGACACGTCCGGCCGATAGTTGAACGTCACGCGAAACGTGGATGACAGCTCCTCCTCGGTCTTTTTGCCGAGATTGACGCTGAGCGTGCTGCCATTGCTGCCTGTCGATGCATGGCAATACTTGATGTTCAGATGCAGGATCAGCACGTCGCACCAGTTTGCAGCGCCTTGCGCCGGGTCGTTCAGTGCACCGTTGACGGTTGCGAACGGATAGTCGAGCACGGCGTAGATATCGCCCTTCAGCGCGTTCTGCGCTTCCGATGAATCGAGGTACAGTGGCCGGTGGAAAGCGTTGTGGGCCAGCTGTTGCGCGAGGTTTTGATATTGCGCGCGCAGATCGGCGGCGCTGTCCGCGCGCGCGGGCGGCATGCTGGCCAGCATCAGTATGGCCAGCACGCAGAGTAGGCGGGCTGCCGCGCCGACCGTGCGCGGTAGCGACCGCGCGCGCCGCGCGAACGAAGTAGCGAATGTGCTCATTTCCCCGTGTCTCCTTCACGTTTCGTGACATTGATGCGCCCACGGCGCTCGATTTGTTCGTCGCGCTTTGCAGCATACCCTTCACCTCCGGCATTGCGCATTTTGCACACCCTTCAGCAATCGCCGCGCCACGCGGCGTCGGATAGTGGCGCGTCAGATGGCCAGATGATCAGGACTGGGAATATTTGCGATGTCTGCGGTGTTGTGTTTGATGTCGCGCGTTTGCCGAATCTGCGCGGAAACGACCAGCCGCTCGCGAGGTTGGTTCGCGCGCTTGTGTTCGCTGGTCGGCGCCGCCGCTCGCCGCTTGCGCTGCGCTTTATCTAGCGAGACGGCGCTGCTGGCGTGCCGCCCGCGCGGCTGCATCACAGATGCCGGTAGTAGAAGGTGGTCGAGCAAAACGCGCCATCCGGCATCAACGCGAACTTCGGCACGTCGCCGACGCGCTGCCAGCCTGCCCGTCGATAGAGACGCTCGGCGTCGCCGCCGGTAACCGTATCGAGCACCAGCACGGTTTTGCCCGCGGTACGCGCCACGTCGTCCAGTTCCGTCATCAGGCGCTGCGCCACGCCGCGCCGGCGAGCGTCGCGGTGCACCAGCATCTTTGCGACATCCGCGCGATGTGGCTGGTTTTCCGGTTGCGCGAGAATCAGCTGTACAGTGCCGACGATGCGGCCGGCGGCGTCCTCCGCGACCAGCAACGCGCGCTCGCCGCGCGCCACCCCTTGTGCGACACCGTGCCAGAAGTCGAGCGCGACCTTGCGCTCGAGCGGCCACATGAAGCTGACCGACGCGCCTCCCGCGACGCAATCGAGCAGTACGTCGGCGAGGCCCTCTACGCAGGCTGCCGCTTCGGTGGCGCCGACGCGCCGCACGCTAATCTGTTGATGGTTCATGGTTGTCGTTCCCGTTACCGCGCGAGATCGCGCGATTGCCAGACAGAGTGCGCAGACCCTCATCTGCGCAGTTCAAAAAACCGTCGGATAATCCCCTCGCCGTCGCTTCGCGAAGCGCGTAAAGCGTTCGCGTGCAGCAGGCATGCTACCTCAGCCTGGCTGGCCCGCCAGTGTCGACCGTGGCTTTGTGACACGAAACGGAAACAAACGGTCAACCCGATCGCGCATGCGCGAGGCGCCTCATCGCCCTTTCGAAACATGGTCATGGCGACGGTGTTAGCGATGCGGAATGAAAATCCACCGTGCAATTTCGCAAAGATTTTTACGGGGCAAAGCCCATCATTCAGCGACGTTCGCACGGCCTGTCATGGCGTGGCGGCGGCATATTGACAGCCTCTATGGTGGCGATGAGTTTGCTTTTGTTGCGGGCGCAACGGCTGCGCAATTACTATGGCCGAACCGCTGTGGCAGAAGACGATGTGTGATTGGCACGGTTCGAAGGATCGAACCGGTTGAGGGAAGACCAGCAGAAAACGACACTTGTTGCGTAGTCCAGACACGGCATACCGTGACCCGGCAAGGTCCCGGCAAGGTCCCGGCAAGCCGTATCCGAACAC